>JAESFN010001391.1_pt1 | contig 10638 bp, 10 predicted proteins | sample 9269411 | NCBI WGS metagenome assembly JAESFN01 (sample SAMN14505399, study PRJNA617100) | algae metagenome | isolation source: Iphinoe sp. HA4291-MV1 and co-occurring heterotrophs from trail next to... | place: USA: Maunawili Falls, Hawaii | collected 2009-07-25
CGAGCGCCGTCTCCGTGGCGTCGAGGTCGTGGACGGTGAGGCTGAGGTGATTGACGCCGGTCACCTCGGGGCCGGGGACCGGGTTGCCGGTGCCGCCGGGGAAGAGTTCGAGCAGCGTCGTGTCGGTGACCCGGAGATAGACGATCCACGGCGTGCCCTCCCTGTTGAGGAGCCGGAGGATCTCGGGGAAGCCGAGCTTTTCGTAGAAAGCCAGCGAACGATCGAGGTCGTTGACCTTGATCGCGACGTGGCCGAGGCCGTCGAAGATTCTCGTCAAGGATGTCTCCCATGGTCGGCGTTTTTTTGCCGGCTAAACATTCGCGCAAAAAGCCCCACCGCGGGCGATGCCGGGCGGGGCCAGTCTCGTTGCGCGGGAAGCGTCGCGGCGCCTAGCCGAAGACCGCGTCGTACTCTTCCTTCAGCCGCTCGATGACCTGGTCGGCGGTCATGTCGGGGTTGCTCTGGTACTCGAACATCGTGTTCCAGACCGAGTTGATCCAGTCGAGATCACCCACGTAGAAGGGATTCTGGACGCTGAAGTCGGGCTTGGCGAGCGAGTCGAGCACCACCTTGTTGCAGATGTCCAGCTTGTCCGTCGGCACGTCTATACGCACCGGGCTCGATCCCTTGTAGTAGGCGAACTCGGCGTTGATCTTCGGGTCGACGACGATCGAGGCGAACTCCTCCTCGGCCTTGGCCGTGGCTTCGTCGACGCCGCCGAGCACGCCGAAGGAATCGACGGTCACCGACAGGGCCTTCGTGCCCGGAATATTCATGCAGCCGAAGTCGACCCCGGCCTCCTTGCCGTTGGTCCGCCACACGCCTTTCATCCAGTCGCCGTGGATCTGCATCAGCGCGGTGCCGTTGATCACGGTGTTGGTGGTGTCGTTCCAGGCGCGGTTGACCCAGCCCTCATCGGTCTGGCGGAAGATCTTGCCGAGGGTCTCGATCGCCTGCTTGACCGCTGGTTCGTCGAAGACGGTCTTGTCGGGCGTGCCGGCATAGAAGCGATAGTAGATGTCGGGTCCGGCGATCGCCGCGAGCAGCGGGTGGAAGGTATAGCCGGCCTGGAAGGTGTTGCCGCCGATGCCGATGAAGGTGTAGCCGGCGTCGTTGACCTTCTTCTGGTCGGCCCACATGTCGTCGAGCGAGGTCCACTTGGTGGGATCGACGCCTGCCGCTTCGGCGACCTTCTTGTTGTAATAGACCATGCCGTCGATGTGGACGGCGACCGGAATCTTCAGGACCTTGCCGTCGATGGTGATTGCGTCGAGCACGGTCTTGGGGAAGGCCTGCGTCGCTCCGATCGAATCGAACAGCGCCTTCACGTCATAGGCCTGGCCCTTCGAGTCGAGATCGCGGAAGAAGCTCGAGTCGGCGGCGATGAAGACGTTCGGCGGGGTGCCGGCGACGAAAAGGCTGACCAGCGGGCTTTCGCCGGCGGTCTCGTGCGGGGTCGAGGCGGCGACCACGGTGTTGCCCTTGGCGATGAAGGCGTCGACGATGGTGTTGAGCGCCGCCATCTCGCTCTCGTTCGACCAAGAGTGCCAGAGCGTCAGCTCGGCCGCCTGCGACGCAAATGGCAGCGTGCCGAAGGCCAGCGCCAGCCCGATACCTGCGAGTCTCCTGCGCATCATCATTCCCTCCCGAGTGTTGCTCTTGTCATGCTTCATCGACCGGCGCCCGTCGGGACGCCGAAGAGCGTGCCGACCGGCGGAGCGCATCGCGTCTCGTGCCGGGTCCGACATCGCTCATCCCTTGATCGCGCCGGCAGTGATGCCCTGGACGAAGAACCGCCCGAGCGCGAAATAGACGACCAGCGGCGGGATCGCGGTCAAAAGCGCCGCCGCCATGTTGACGTTGTGGATGACCTCGCCGCGCGAGGTGATCACCGAATTGGCGAGGATGACGGTCATCGGCTTGGCGCCGATGCCGCCGAAGGTGAGCCCGACCAGGTAGTCGTTCCATACGGTGGTGATCATCAGGATCAGGACCACCACCATGATGTTCCCCGACATCGGCAGGATGATCTCGCCGAAGATCCGCCAGAAGCTGCCCGAGTCCATCACCGCCGCGTTGATCAGCTCGCGCGGCACGTCCTTGTAGAAGTTCCGGAAGATCAGGGTGAGGAGCGGCATGGCGAGGACGGAATGGACCAGCGCGATCGCCCACACCGTGCCGAAGATGCCGAGATTGGCGACCACCACGATCAGCGGGATCATGATGATCTGGAACGGCACGAAGGCGCAGATGAAGAGGACGAACAGGAACGGTCCGGCCCAGCGCACGTGCCACAGCGCCAGCGCATAGCCGGTGATCGCCGAGACGCCGATCGAGAAGATGAGGCTCGGGAACAGGATCTTCAGCGAGTTGAAGAAGCCCACCTTGATGCCGTCGCAGGCGAGCCCGGTGCACATCGTGTTCCACGCCTTGTCCCAGGGCTCGATCGTCCAGGTCATCGGCAGGGCGAAGATGCGGCCGAGGGTGATCTCCGTGATCGGCTTGAACGAGGTGACGATCACCACGTAGAGCGGGATGGCGACGAAGGCGGCGCACATCGTGAGGAAGACGAGGATGGCGATCGACGAACCGCGGATGCGCTTCCGGCGGCGCGGGTAAAGCGTCGCCTCGGAGCCAAGCCCCGCGGTCGTGGCGGTGGTGGCGACGTCGGCGGTCATCGCGCGGCGGCCTCGCGCCGTCGCGCCTGCCACGCGGTGAGGAGCACCAGCGGCAGGAAGATCGCGAGCGTTATCAGGAGCATGATCACCGCCGCCGCCGAAGCGAAGCCGATATTGCTTCGGGTCGAATAGGCGTTGATGGCGAAATAGGCCGGCGTCCAGGTGGATTGGCCCGGGCCGCCATTGGTCATGGCGACGATGATGTCGAAGGCCTTCACCACGCCGAGCGACAACAGGATGCCGCAGGTGAGGAAGGTGAACTTCATCATCGGGATGATGATCTCGATGTAGAGGCGCCAGAATGAGACCCCGTCGAGCTTCGCCGCGCTCCAGATCTCGGTGTTGATCGACTTAAGCCCGGCGAGCATCAGGGCCATGTAGAAGCCGAGCCCGTGCCAGATCGAGGCGAGGATGATCGCGTACATCGCGGTGTCGGGCTTGGCGAGCCAGTTGAACGCAGCATCCTCGAAGCCGAGCCCATGGAGGAAGCCCTGGATGCCGAGGGTCGGATTGAAGATCCATCGCCAGACAAGGCCGGTGACGATCAGCGAGATCGCGAGCGGATAGAGGAAGACCGTGCGGAAGAAGCCCTCGCCGCGCTTCTCGCGCTCGACCATGGCCGCGAGGATGAAGCCGAAGATGATGGCGAGCGCGCTGCCGATCGCGAGGATGACGAGATTGCGGAGCGAGGTCGTCCACGCGTCGGTGCCGAACAGCCGCTCGTATTGCCGGCCGAATGCCGCCCAGTCGATCTGGTAGTCGGGGAAGCGCCGGCTGTTGGTGAACGACATGTAGATCGTCCACAGGATTGCGCCGAAGAAGCAGACGAACGTGATGGCGAGCGCGGGGGTCAGCGCGAGCTGCGGAGAGGTGCGGCTCCAGCGGATGGCCATCTCGCGTCCCTCCCGAGGACGGTTGCCGGTGCGCCTCTTAGCGGGCCTTGGTTTCGTATCAGCGGTTCAAATATGAACAATACTGTACTGCTTTTGAACTATACGTGGCGACGGCCGGAAGTCAATCCGCCGCCGCCGCCGCTTCCCCGCCGCCGCTGCCTGCAGCCCGGTCGAATTCGAGCAGTTCGACGAGGATGCCGAGCTGCGGCTCGGTATCGACATAGGCGTAGCGGCCGCCGGCGAACTCGCCCTTCTGGAGGAGCGGGTGGCCGCCCGCCTCGAACGCCGCGATGGTGCGCTTCATGCCGCCGACCCGGAAGGCGATGTGGTGGCAGCCCGGGCCGTTCCGGTCGAGGAAGTCGCGCCAGCAGCTCGGGTGCTCGTCGGGCTCGATCAGCTCGATGGTGGTGTTGTCGAGGGGGAAGAACGCCATCTTGCAGCGCGCGTCCGAAGCGGCGCCGCGATATTTCGTCTCCGCCTCCTCGCGGGCGCCGGAGACGATGGTGGTCGGGGGCTCAACGCCGAGCACGCCGGCGAGCCAGGACTTGCTCTTCTCGATGTCGCCGGTGACGAAGCAGACCTGGAAGACGGATCGCTCGTTGACGAAGGGGTCGCTCATCGCCGTCGCCTCCTCGAACCGGTATCTAGAGCCGCCGGCCGGAGCCGGCGTCGAACACGTTGAGCCTGTCGAGCTGCAGCGTGACCGAGGCCATCGGACTCCGCCGGTAGCGCTCGGCCGCGCCGGGCTCGATCCGCGCAGCGATGGTCTTGCCGGCGAGATCGAGAAAGGCGATCGCCTCGGCGCCCGACTTCTCGACGAACTGCACCGGCAGCTCCAGCGCGAGCTTGGGGCCGGCAGGCCCATCCTCGTCGGCCGGGGCGAAATGCTCGGACCGGAAGCCGAGCTTCACCGGCTGCCGGTCTGCCGCCGCGGCCCGCCAGGCATAGGCCGCGAGGTCGAAGCGGATGGGAGATCCGGGCAGTTCGGCGAGCACCGTGCCGTTGTCGAGGCGGACCACGGCATCGAGCATGTTCATGCTCGGCGCGCCGACGAAATCGGCGACGAAGACATTTTCCGGCTGGTCGTAGATCTCGTCCGGCGCGCCGAATTGCTGGATCACGCCCTTGTCCATGACGGCGATCTTCGTCGCCATGGTCATCGCCTCGATCTGGTCATGGGTGACGTAGACGATGGTGTTCCGGAGCTGGCCGTGCAGCTTCTTGATCTCGAGCCGCATCTCGGTGCGGAGCTTGGCGTCGAGATTGGAGAGCGGCTCGTCGAACAGGAACAGCCCGACCTGCTTGACCAGAGCGCGGCCGATCGCGACCCGCTGGCGCTGGCCGCCGGAGAGCTGGGCCGGCTTCCGGTCGAGGAGGTGGTCGATCTGCAAGAGCTTCGCCGCCCATGCGATACGCTGCTCGATCTCGGCGCTGGACAGCCTCCGTGCGGAGAGGCCGAACTTGAGGTTCCCCCGCACCGTCTTGGTGGGGTAGAGCGCGTAGGACTGGAAGACCATGGCGAGGCCGCGGTCCTTCGGATCCAGTTCGGTGACGTCGCGCCCGTCGATGAGGATCGCGCCGTCGTTGATGTCGAGGAGGCCGGCGAGGATGTTGAGGAGCGTGGTCTTGCCGCAACCCGAGGGGCCGAGCAGCACGAGGAACTCGCCGTCCTCTACCCGGAGGTTCAGCCGCTCGAGGACGGTCAGCGCGCCATAGCGTTTGACGATGTCGCGGAACTCGACGGTCGACAAGACGATCCCTCCCTCGCTCTGCCCGCTTGCCGGGTCTGGACTTGTTCAATTGTGAAACGTGCTGTATTAACGTTAAACTACACGGCGACGGGACTCGAAGTCAAATCGGGCCCAGCGGGGGAAGCATGGCAAGACAGCCGGTGAGGCTCAAGGATATTGCTGCGGTCACCGGTGTGTCGGCCAATACGGTGTCGCTGGCGCTTCGCGGCGTCGGGCGGATCCCGGAGGAGACCCGGAGCCGCATCGCCGCCGCCGCACGCAAGCTGAACTACCTGCCCAACCAGGTGGCGCAGTCCCTGGTCAGCCGCGAGACGAAGACCGTGGGGCTGGTCCTGACGTCCATCGTCAACCCGATCCTGACCCAGGCGGCGCGGGCGATCGAGCGCGAGCTCGCTGCCCGCGGCTACAGCCTGATGCTGTCGGCGAGCGAGAACGACATCGCCAAGGAGGCCGAGGCGGTCAACGTCTTCCGTTCGCGACAGGTCGACGGAATGCTGATCTACGCCGCCAATCACGGCGCGCTCGATCACATCCGTCCGCTCCGCCGCGCCGGCTACCCGATCGTGCTCCTCGTTGACGATCCGGGCCGGCGGCTCGACGTGGTGAACGTCGACGACCGCCGCGGCGCCGAGATTGCCACCGACCATCTCGTCGCTCTCGGTCATCGCCGCATCGCCTTCCTCGATGCCGGCAGTCCGCTCGGCAACATGGAGAAGGTCGAAGGCTACCGGCAGGGTCTCGCCAAGGCCGGCATCGGCTACGATCCGGCGCTCCTTCTCGATCCCCGCGGCCACAGCGCCGCCGAGGCCCATGTCGCGATTGCGGCGTTTCTCGCCCGGCGCGGCGAGCGGCCGACGGCGCTTCTCGCCTCGAACGATCTCCTCGCCTTCGGCGCGCTCCGCGCCTGCCGCGACCTCGGTCTCGATGTGCCGGGCGATCTGGCGCTGGTCGGCTTCGACGACATCGAGGCGAGCGACTATGCGCCGGTGCCCCTCACCACGGTGCACTACGGCGCCGAGGAGCTCAGCAAGGCGGCGGTGGATCGCCTCCTCGCGCTGATCGGCGCGCCGGGGCGCCTGCCGCGTCCGCAACAGACCTTCATCGAGCCGACACTGGTGGTGCGGGAGTCCTGCGGGGCCAGCGGCCGCGGCCGGGCGCGACGCCGGGGTCCGGCCTCAACGAAGGCCGGAGCGAGACGATGAGGGCGGCGGCGTGAACGACTACCCGGTGCAGAGGCCCGGTCCGCCCTTCGATCGCGCAGGTCGGCGGGTCCGCTATGGCGGGTGCAGTTGCGGCGCGGTTCGTTTCGAGGTGCGGGGCGAGCCGGCTGTCGTCGGCCTCTGCCATTGCCTCGAATGTCGGAAGGCGACGGGCGGCGTGGCGATGGCCTATGCCGACTGGCCGTCGGACGCCTTCACCGTCGAAGGTGCGGCCCGCGCCTATGCCGGGCGGAGCTTCTGCCCGGTCTGCGGCTCGCGTCTGTTTCACCTGTCGGCGGGGACGGTCGAGATCCTGCTCGGTGCCTTCGACGATGCGCCGGGCGACCTCACTCCGACGCGTGAGGGCTGGATCATCCGCCGCGAGCACTGGCTCGCGTCCGTCGAGGGCGCGAACCAGCATGACCGCGATCCCTGAACGCCGGACTACACCACGAGCAGGAATTCGCGGGCGGGCAGCGGCTGGAGCTTCGGCGCCGGCAGCGTCTGGTACCAGTAGGCGACCGAGGCGACGTCGTCCTGCATTGGCAGGTAGCGACCGTTGTAACCCCAGCCCAGCGCCTGCACGGTGATCCTGAGGTCGCACTCGAAGCGGACCGGGTCCATGACGTGGAAGCGGTACATCCCCATGCGGAACTGGGTGCGGTAGTCCGAGCTCGGGCGGATCACCTGGTGGAAGCCGGCATAGGGTGTGGTGTAGGTCGCGAGGCCCTGGTCGTGCTTCGGCGACGGATCGAAGTTGTAGGAGCCGCAGAAATAGTCCTCGAGACCGGTGGTGGCGATGGTCGGGAACTCGGCGTCGCCGTCGAGGAAGAACTTCACCTCGCCCTCGCCCCACCAGCCGTTGTTGTTCTGGCCCCAGGCGAGATAGAGGCCGACGAACTGGCCGCGGCCCGCGACGCCGTCGAGCACGGTGTAGTCGGTCTTGTAGGGGATGGGGTTCAGGCGGCGGAAATGGGCGTGGAAATAGGCCGCGTCGTCGGGGACCTCGGTGAGCGTGTAGTTGACCTGGTAGTAGAGCGTCATCGCCTCGTCGGCGATGTTCTCGATGGTGATGCGCGCGCGGCGGCGAAAGGGCATCTCGAAATACGAGTTGAAGGCGCTGCCGGGATTCACGCAGATCGGCAGCGCCGAAACCTGCGCGAATTCTCCCCAGCCGCTGAGGAAGAAATCGCCGACCGGGCACTCGACCGAGGGCGTCTCGCTGTCGTCCCAGAAGATGCGAAGGATGGTGAAGCGCCAGGTGCCGGTCGGCGTCATCCAGATGTGCTGGATCGCGCCCGGGCCCTCGATGTCGGCGACCGTCACCGTCTCGCCCGCGCCGATCACGATCGACGGCGACACCTTCCAGCCGCGGCCGAGGTCGCGGGCGGCATGGGCGCCTGTGCCGTCCGTCGCCATCGCCGCCTGGCCCTTGCCGCCGGTCGGATTCTCGGGGCAGATCGATCGCGACCTTGCGATCGACAGCCGGGAAAGATTGCCGAGGTGCATCCCGAGGCCGTTGAAGCCGGACATCGTGCGTGTTCCTTCGATGGGGGTGTCGGTGGGCGGCGGGGTCGGCCATGCGCCCCGCTCGATCATCAGCCGGCCTTCGCCGCCGCGACCCCGGCGCGTGCTGCGGCAATGATCTCAGGTACTGGCGGCTCGATCGACACCCGGATGATGCCGGGTTCGTCCGCGCCGGGCGGCTCGAGCGTCGCGAACTGGCTGTCGAGCAGGCTCGGCGGCATGAAATGGCCTTTGCGTTCCTTGAGCCGTGCGGCGATCGTCGCCTGCGCCCCGTCGAGGAACACGAACAGCACCGGCCGACCCGCCCCCGCGCGGAGGCGGTCGCGGTAGACGCGACGAAGCGAGGAGCAGGTGACGATCACGCTCCCCGGCGCATCCCGCATCGCCCGGGCGATGGCGTCGAGCCATGGCCAGCGGTCGTCGTCGTTGAGCGGCGTGCCCGACGACATCTTGTCGATATTGGCCTTGGGATGGAACTGGTCGCCTTCGAGCAGCGGCGCGCCGAGCGCGGTCGCGAGCCCCTCGCCGATCGAGGTCTTGCCGCTGCCCGACACGCCCATCACGACGATGGCCGGCGGACGGCGCCAATCGGGCGCCGGGTCAGGCGCGGGCATGGGGTCCACCTCTGGCGCCGGGGAAGAAGAGCGCCAGGTATTGGTCATGGCTCACGATGTTCACCGCCTTCAGGCGGGCAACGTAGTCGTCGAAGCCGAGGCTGCCCAGCTCCGCGTTGAGCTTCACATAGGCCGGCCGATCCACATCCTTCCGGATCACCCCGACGCCGTGGTCGGTCCGCACGACGCAATGGGTGAGGCCGCTCGAGGCGTTGAGTTCATGGACGACTTTCCAGCCGTCGCCGCACAGCCAGCCGCCGAGCGCCGGTGGCATCTCCTCGATCCAGTTGTTGGGCAGGAGGTCATGGCAGAAGACGAGGCCGCCGACGCGCAGGCACGCCAGCGCATTGATCACATCCCGCTGGACCTGTTCGTAGGCGTGGAGGCCGTCGATGAAGATGATGTCGAACGTCTCGCGATTCTGCGCGAAGAAGGTATCCGATGTCATCCGGTGCGTCCCGCCCGAGGCGGGGTCGACGCCGGTCTTGTCGGTGGCGATGATGGCGTCGAAGCAGAGGTTGTTCTGGCAGCCGATCTCGAGATAGCGGACATTGCCGGGACCGAACTCCGCCACCGCCCGGTTGATCAGGGCGATGCGATTGTAGTGAACCGCGTCCCAGGCGAAGCCGGCGGAGGCGTCGCTGGCCCGATGGCGGTTGCGGCGGAGCGCGCCCCACATGTCGAGCCGCTGATTCACGCGCCGGGTCAGGCTCCCAAGGGCGGGCATCTTCGGTCCCGCAGGGAGTTCCTTGAGGTGTTTCATAAGGCTTCCCGAGAACGAGGGACGGTGGCGCCATCCGCGGCTATGGGAAGGACCGCAGGCGGCGGGACACAATGCCCAACGCGCCGGGTCTGGACAAGGGAGCGCCGGGCCGGCGATTGCCCTCGGGCCTTTGCGTCGCGGACGCCTCCCGTCACGGTCGGCGTTTCCGGCGGCGGCCCGTCCGCCGCCGAACTCAGAACCGGTCGAGCAGCCGCTCCAGATAGTCCCGCTCGAGGAGAGAGCGTCCCGGGTCGCCGAGGCGCCGCCTGATCGTCTCGAGGATTTCGCGCGCCCGCTGGATGTCGATTTCGTCCGGCACCTTTACGGTCGTGCCAAGGTCTGGGCCAACGGTACGCTGCGGCCGCCCGAGCGGGTCCTCGTTGGGCATCTGCTGGCCGCCGGGATTGCCGGTATAGCCCGGCCCGCGATTGGCGAATTGCTGGGCCATGGCCTGGGCGCCCTGGCGGAGCGCCTCGAGCGCCTGCCCTTGGTTGCCGACGGCCGGCCCGGGCTCGCCTCGGCCGAGCGCCCCGGTGGCCCGGCCCATCGCCTCGCCGGCCTGTCCGAGCTTGCCGTTGGGCTGCATGCCCTGACCCTGCATCTGGTCCATGAGTTCCTGGAGGGCCTGCTCCAGCGCCTGCTGTTCGCCCTGCAGGCGGCTCAGGGCCTCGGCCATTTCCTCGGAGGTCATCGGCTCGCCGTCCTCGCCCATGCCGCGCTGGGCGCGGTGGGTCTCGTCCATCAGCTGCTGCTGGCGCCGGATCATGTCGGCGAGCTCGTTCATGTTCTGCATCATTCGCTCGCCGGCCTGCTGGTCGCCCTGCATCGGACGACCGGTCTGGAGGTTCTCGAGCATGTTCTGTAGTTCGGAGAGCAGTTGGCGGGCGGCGTCGCGCGCGCCGTTCTTGGCGAGGTTCTCGATCTGATCGAGCATCCGCTCCAGGTCCTGCGAGCGGAGCATCTGAGTGTCGGGGCTCGGCGGCAGGTTCGCCATGTTCGGGTTGCGGGCGGCCTCCTGGGCGAGCGCCTGGAGGAACTCCTGCATCGCCTGGCGGAGATCCTCGGTCAGCCGGGCGATCTCCTCGTCCGACGCGCCATTCTCCAGCGCCTGACGGAGCGCTTCCTGCGCATCCCGGAGCGCCTGCGCGGCGAGCGACAGGTCGCCGTCCTCGAGGCCGAGCGCGACCGACCAGAGATAGTCGACCATCGCCCG
>JAESFN010001392.1_pt1 | contig 10635 bp, 6 predicted proteins | sample 9269411 | NCBI WGS metagenome assembly JAESFN01 (sample SAMN14505399, study PRJNA617100) | algae metagenome | isolation source: Iphinoe sp. HA4291-MV1 and co-occurring heterotrophs from trail next to... | place: USA: Maunawili Falls, Hawaii | collected 2009-07-25
GAAGCTTTCGTACCGAGCCCATTCTGTTGGACCGCGGCTACCATGTGGCGGTTTTCGAAGGGATCTCCGTGTCGACGACGCCCATCGTCGAGACGGCCACTTTTTCGCTCCGACCCACGTCGACAGGGGAGACGGGGGAGGAAATCCTCAACTCGTATCTAGTGGCCGACTTCAGAGAGCAATCCATCGACCGGGCGCTCAATACTGAGTTCGCTCCGGCGCCCGTGCGGCTCGAGGCCAAGCGTCAACTCGTGGAACGGTTTGCGCCGCTGCTTCGTTTCACGGAGGACGAGCGATTTCCATTTCCATTCGACGCGGAAACGGCCAGTTGGAGTCGCCGCTTTGGTCCGCAACTGAACGAGCGAGGAATGGTTCAAGGGAGTGTCGACGACTACATCGATCTCAGCGAATACTCACCCCCTCGTTCGAACGGACGCACCTATTCACCGCTCGATGCCGCGACGCCGCCGAAGATATATGCGGCGCTCGTTCCCGATGACGATGATCCAAATCAGCTCGCAATCAACTACTTCTTCCACTATCCGCGCAGCGACTGGTGCGAGCAAGGCGGCCGGAACGTTCATGAAGGAGACTGGGAGGGCGCTACGGTTTTCCTCCGACGCGACGACATCGATTGGCGGCCCACACATGTCGCCTTGGCGCAGCACGTGAGCGTGGGCGGTTTCGGGGGAGGCAGCCAAACTGCGTGGTCGGATCTCGATGTGGTCTTTGGAGCAGACGGAAGTGCGCATCCCATTCTTTATGTAGGGCTGGGAGCGCACGCGACGTATTCTTTCGCGGGCGTGACGACTCTACTTCCGTTAGGCGATCGTGAGGTTCATGACGGGAGCATGGAAACGCGTTCCACGTCACCATTTCCCGTGCAGTACCTGTCTCGCCTGGGAAGCGAGGAGGCGCCTGACTGGCTGAGATACCCAGGTCTTTGGGGGCAACCGGATGTAACAGACACATTTTGCGTCTCGCCATTGGGGCGAGCAGCGCCGCGAGGTCCGGTATTCGTCGAATCGGGTTTCGCGGCGGGCACACGCTGGCTCACGCCTGTCGCATGGTCCGAATGGTTTTCGTGGGACCAGCGTCCCGGTCCTACGCGTCAACCGGGCGACGCAACGGGCGACCGGATCGTAGACCTAACAGATTTTGGCATTCTCAAAATGTTCTTTGGGATTCAGGGGGCACACTGGGGCCAAGGCGATTGGAACGGAGACGGAGTGGTCGGCCTTACGGATTTCGGAATACTAAAAGAGCACTTCGGCACTGTCGTGGTTGTTCGTCGCGATCAGCCCGCCGTCAGCGAGGCTCTCAAGTGGGCCGGCAACTCGCAATGTGAACAGTTTTCGCAAGCTGCGTTCCAAGAGCGCGTCTGGACTGATTGGGAGGAAGAACTGCTGAGCCGCGGTATCGACGACGATGATCACGGGCAACCGACCGAAGCCGTAGGCCAAGCCGCTAGGAACGCCTAACACCACCATTTGATCCGCGAGCGCGGGCAGTTGCGGTGGAATTCCCTCCGTCATTGACGGGGTGCTAAGGTCAGGAAACAGCGCAGAGCGACCTGGTCGCGATCGGCGCCTTTGCGATCCGCCGTCCGGCGATTCAACCGCTGTCCGTCGCCGTACGCGTTTGGACCGGCTGGGGATCGACGAACTCGTCGTGCGAAAGTCGCATTTCGAGAGGCGGTCGTCACGAAGTGATAGCCGGACGACCACGCCGAAAACGCATGCTGGTTGGCCGGCATCCCGGCTAGCCGCCTAGAATGCTATTTCTGATCGCGAGGCTTCAGCTCGAGCGCCGCCGAGTTGATGCAGTAGCGCAAGCCGGTGGGCTTGGGGCCGTCGTCGAAGACGTGTCCCAGGTGGGCCTGGCAGCGGCTGCAATGGACTTCGGTCCGCTGCATGAAGTGGCTGGTGTCATCCTCGGTGGCCACGCCATCGCCGGACGGGGCCCAGAAGCTGGGCCAGCCGGTGCCGGACTCGAACTTGGTCTTCGAGTCGAACAACTCCTGCCCGCAACAAACGCACTGGTACGTGCCGGGCGTCTTGTTATTCCAGAGCTCGCCCGAAAACGGCCGCTCCGTGCCCTTCTGTTGGGTGATGCGATACTGCTCAGGCGTGAGCCGCGAGCGCCACTCGGCGTCGCTGCAGGCCATGGGGTCTTTCTCGGTCATGAAGGGGGCTCCTCTCGAAGGTGAAGGCGAGGGACTTGCAGCGGCGCCGACGATTGCGACGAGACCAACCGCACAGAGAGCGGCCGCCCGCCGCGCGGCGACATTCCAACACGGCGCCCGAAGATCCCTGCCAGCTTTCATAACACGAATCCTTTCGTCTTAGAGTTGAACAGGCCCCACAAGGTGACAAGCTGAGTCGAAGGCCTCTCCCGCGCCGCTCCCTGCGCCGGCCTGCTATCGATTAAACAGGAAGGCGGGGCTATTCAACAATGCCCATACCAGGTCTTGAGCGCCGGTGAGCCGCTCGTTTTCCGCCTGTGAGGCCCCCAGCGCCGCGGCTGCCCGCAACCGCGGCAGTTCGGGATCGAGCGACTCGAAGTGGCTCTTGATCGCCTGCAACTGCTCGGGCGTCCGCTCGGCGGGGTCAATCGCCAAGGCGGCCAGAACTGGGGCGGGCGCATCGAGCGCGCGGCCCGGCGCGGCGTCGGTGGTGGCCGACAAGCGGAAACGCCCCAGGCTATGCAGGCCATCGCTGTAGTGCTGGCGGAGGGTGAACACCAATCGGTTGCGGCCCGAGCCGGCGATGGGCCGCCGCAGGTTGACGACCAAGGTGTGCGACTTGCCGAGGTCAGGGTTCAATGCCCAGCCGGTTTCCTTCACGCCATCGATCGCGCCCGTCGCTGCGTAGCCCCCCTGGCTAAAGTCGGCCGCAGCCCCAGCGAATTGCACTTGGGTGGTGTCAGCCGGATCGCTGGCGGGGCCGGCAGTTAGCTCGAACTCGCTGACGACGAGGTTGCCGTTGGGCGCACGACCGGGGCCGCTCCCCGGCAAGCGATCGTCGGCCAGGGCTTCCAAACGCACGGCCGTGATGCCGGTCAGGTCGGTTTCGGCAACCACCGTGTACACGTCTTGGCCCAGGGGACCGGCGACGAACAGCGAATGGTCGTCTTGCTTGACGAAGTCGGCGCCCAATTCCGACGTCGCGTCGAGCGTCTCGAGCACTGTCCAGTGGGCTGGCCGATTCGCCGTTTCCCAGGCCGCCTGTTTCGCTGCGATCTGTTGCTCATAGGCAGTGAGCTCCGCTTGCAGGCGATCGCGCTCGGCCTCGATTTCCGGGCTGCGCAAAGCCGCCACGGCTGCCGCCGTCTCGTCGGCGGTCGGGGGGCGCGAAAGGACGCGCAAGAACAGCTTCTCGACGAGCTGTGCATCGTCGGCCTCTTGGACCGCGAGTTGGCTCACGGCGTTTTGTGGGTCGGCCACGGCGTCGGCCAGTGTCGGCCCGTTGATGAGCTTCATCACCGGGCCGAGCATCACGCCCCCGGAGCGCTCGCACTCGCAGGCACTCTCGCGCGGCGGACGGCCAAAGTCTTCGAGAAACGCTAGGGTCGCGCCGGCGTCGGGCAATTGCGCCGCGCGGAAGCCCGCCGGAACATCCGGCAGGTTCGGCTTCGCGCCGACTGCACGGTGGATGCTGTCGTACAGCACTTCAGCCGGCAGCCGGCGGGCGATGGCGTGCGAGTAGTTGATCGTGTCGTCGGCGTTCCACTCGTTCGTGGCCACCGAGAGTTGGTAAGCCCGGCTTTTGCAGATCGTCCGCATCAGGTGCTGCACGTCGAAGCCGGAATCGATGAAGTCCTGGGTCAGCCGATCGAGCAACTCCGGGTTCGAAGGCGGGTTGCCGGCGCGAATGTCGTCGATCGGCTCGATGATGCCGACGCCGAACAGATAGCCCCAGACGCGATTCACATAGCTCTTGGCGAAGTACGGGTTGTTCTTGTCGGCCAGCCAATCGGCGAGCGCCTCACGGCGCGAGCCATCGAGCGGCCCGGCGCTAGGCTGGTAGGGAAAGTGGGGCTGCGCTGGCTTGCCGCTGGCCTCGTTCGTCACCTCGCCGGCGGACTTGTCGAAGACGATTTCGTAGAGCGGCTTGGGGTTCTCGACTGCAGAGCCGCCGAGGGTGCGGTCGCCGCCGGCGGGGTCGTCTTTGAAGCCTACCTGGGCGAAGTAGGCCGCTAGATCGTAATACTGGCTCTGTGTCCACCGCTCGAACGGATGGTCGTGGCACTTGTTGCAGTTGAACCGCACGGCGAGGAACAACTGCGTGGTGTTCTCCATCGTCTCCGCCGGCTCGCGAAGAATCTTGTAATACGACGCCGGTGGGTTTGCCTTGTTCGAACCACTGGCGGTCAGGATCGTGCGCACGAACTCGTCGTAGGGCAGGTTTTTTGCCAGCGCGTCGCGAATCCAGGCCCGGAAGGCCCACGAGCCTTCTTCGCCCAAGAACTTGCGATTCACCTGCAGCAGATCGGCCCACTTGTTGGTCCAGTGCTCCAAGAAGTCGGTGCTACCGACGAGGCGGTCGATCACTTCGTCGCGTTTGATCTGCGTCTCGCGCGGGTCAGCAAGAAACGCCTGAATGGCTTCCGGCGTGGGGGGCAGCCCCGTGAGGTCGAGATGCACGCGCCGCAAGAACTCGGCATCGCTGGTCAGCGCGCTCGGCAGCGCCTTTACTCGCTGCAGCTTCCGATGGACGAGCGTATCGATGTAGTTGTTCTCCGGCGTTTTCTGCCACTGGTAGCCGGTGCGGTCTCCCATCACGGTCAGCGTTGTGGCGGTGTACGCGCCCTCGTAGCGCGCGAGCAGCGCAGCCTCGCCGCGGCGCAGCGTGGTGACCAGGCCCTGCTTGTCGGCTTCGACAACTTCGATATTGCCGGATTCGATGAAGGCCTCGGCCGTCACATCGCGAACGCGCCCGTCGGCATAGGTGGCGATCACGCTCATCTGCTGCTTCATCCCTTCGCGCGGCACGATGGGGTCTTGCGGCAGCAGGTCGATCTTGCTCACCCGGGGCGCTTGCAGATCGAGCTGGGCCCCATCGGCAATCCAGGAGCGAAGCAAGTCGTAGTACGGTTCGCCGGGCTTGGCGAGCACGCCGCCCACGTGGGGCACTCCGCCGGCCAGCTTGAGCAGCATCAGGCTCTGATCCGGCGCGGCGCGATTGAAGCGGCGACCCGCTAAATCATCGACGAGCGCCCGGTGATCGTAGAGCGGATCGTACCCTCGCAGCGATAGCTTGAAGCCCCGCTGCCCCTTGGCCGAACCGTGGCAGGTGCCAGCGTTGCAGCCGAGCTTCGACATGGCGGGACCCACGTCGGAGATGTAGCTCACGTGATAGGGCTCGTTCTGCCCCCGCACGGTGACCGGCACCTTCAGCGAGTGCCCGCCGAACGACACCGTTAGCTCGCCCGCGCCATCGGCCACCGGGCGCACTAGCCCGCGGGCAGACACCTTGGCCAACTCGGCAGGCGCCTCGATCTTGGCGAGCCGAGTGAGGTCGACGCGTTCGCCGTTCTGAGTAACTCCGGTGACCAGCACTTGGCGGTAGTCGTAGGCATTCGTCAGTTCGATGCTGTGTGGACCGCACTCGAGCGAAGCGATGGTCACGTCGGCCGGCAGCGCTTCGTCGGCGGCGCGGGCAGCCCCCGCGATCGTAAGCAGCGCTGCAATCAGGCAACAGCCGCTGGTCGAACGAGCAAAACGCGTCATCGTAAAGATCCTTCGAGGATGGGCAGCGACGTACTGTCGCTCACATGGCTAACGAGCGGCTACGGGCTGCGGTTCCAGCGGGACCGACCAAAACTCCGCGGCCACCGCGCCGCTATCGGCGTCGAGCAGCCGCACGCGTCCATCAAAGCCGGCCACGGCCACGCGGTTGCCGGCCGGATTGAAGGCCACGGCGAACAACCCGCCCTGATCGGTGGTAAAGGCGCAAATGCGACGTCCGGTGTCGGTTTCGAACACGCGTGCCTCGCCATGGCCGTCGAGGCTACTCGCGGCGACGAGTCGCGATCCGTCTTTGTTGAAGCGGGCCGCGTACAGCCGCCCCGGCAGGGGCTCGAACGCGCGGATGTGGTTGTAGTCGTCGCCGATCACGCGCTGCTTGTCGGCCGGGCGGAACATGCGATAGAGCTTCGGCGCGCCGTCGGCCCCGGCGATCAGCAATTCATCTTTGGTCGGATGGCGATCCACGGCCGCCAGGCCGCCCTTGAGAGCGCCCGGCGTGATGCTGGTGATGTTGTCGATGAAGCGCTCGGTGGCCACTTCGATCAGCTTCATCGAGCGATCGCGGCTCACCGACACCAGGTGCTTGCCGTCGACCGAGAAGACCGTGTCGAGCGCCCAATCGTCGTGCGAGCCTTGGTAGAGCAGTTGCTTGCCGGTCTGGGCATCGATCGCCCGCACCGTGTTGTCGCCACAGCCGAAGGCGAGCTTCTGGCCGTCGGGCGACCAACTGACGCCGTAGAGCGTGTCGAAGGTGAATTGGGCCGAGAGGAGCAGCTTGCCTTCGGCGACATCCCAGACCTGAATCTCGCCGAACCGCCCCGGCGAGCCGCCGGCTACGGCCAGGCGCTTGCCGTCAGGGGAAAACGCGACCGCTTCGATCCGCTCGGAGAGACCGATCAAGCGTTTATCGATCGCGCTGCCGTCGGCCTTGTGCAGCAACACTTCGTGATAGCCTGAGACGGCCAGGAGCGCGCCGTCGGGCGAGTAGTCGAGCGCGGTCACCACCGGCGCGGCGCGATAGACCGGTGGGTGCTGCATATCGACCGCGGGGCCCTGGGGCGCCGGCTGATCGTTCTTCGCCCCCTCGGCGATCCAGCGTTCGATAAGCGCGATCTCGGCGTCGCCCAGTGGCGCCTCGCCTTTGGGCATCTTCGCCTGGCCGTCGACGGGCCGGATCAAGGTCAGGAGATTGCTCTCCTCTGGCTCGCCAGCAACAACGGCCGGGGTCTCGCTCTCGCCTGCTGCCAGCAGCCGGGCGAATTCGGTCGTGACGTACCCACCCCCCGGTTTGGCCGGCTGATGGCAGCCCTGGCAGCGGGCTTGCAGGATCGGGGCAATTTGCTTGGAGAAGCTGACGGGGGCCGCTGCAGCGGCAGCGTCGGTCGGCTCTTCGCTGCGCGCCGCTGGCGTGCCGCACAGAGACAACAGCACCAACAAACAAATTCGGCGGACAGCGAGCATGGTCGAAGGCCAACTCCGCTACGCCCTAGGCAATCGCCAGGCGCGGCCGTGAACGACAACTTCCGAGTAATAGGCGGGCGCAGGCAGCGACGGACGAGCCGCCGCAAGGTGGGACCGAGTCAGCCCTTAATATACGGTCGCCGGAAAGCAGGTGACAAGCATTTGCGCAGGGTGCCGGTTATGTGGAGTCGACATTGGTTTCTCCGAGAGCAGTGCCATTGCGGCATTCCGCCGCCGGCGATACGGTCGGCGGGATGCAACTCGCGCTCATCATCGCCGTGCTAGCGGGCGGAACCGTCGTAGTCGACCAGTCGATCGAGGGGCCCATCAACGGGCTGGCCCAGGCCAACAATCCGGCCGTCGTCGTGCAGGTGCTCACGCCGAGCAAAAGCGGGACGCTCACAGGAATCGACATCCGCCCCTTTTCCGAGAACGCCGGCATGGGCGGGTTCGTGTGGGGATTGCAGCGGCTAACGCCCTGGGGGGGACTCGACGGTGAGTCTTTCTTCGCCGGCGGAGCTGTGGAGGGGCGGGCCATCGGCGGACAGGCCGATTGGCTGCGGCTCTCGATCGACGGCGACAACCGCACCGTACAGGCCGGCCAACGCTATGCCCTGATGCTGGGCGAGATTGGCCTCGGGCACACGCTGTTCGAAACGACCGATCGCGCAGGCGGTTACACGAACTGGGCGCTGCAGAACCCGTATGTGCCGATCGTGCCCAGCACTCAGCAATCGCTGCTGATCCGCACGTACATCGACGTGCCGGAGCTGCCGGGAGACGCCAATCAAGACGGCCGCGTCGACCTGCAGGACTTCGGCATCCTCAAGGCGCACTTTGGCCGCGCTGGCGGTCGCAGCGAGGGCGACTTGAGCGGCGATGGCAAGGTCGACCTCTCGGACTTTGGCATCTTGAAGGCCGGCTTCGGCGCCCGGGCTGTGCCGGAACCGAGCGCGCTGGCGCTGCTGCTGGCAGGTATGACGGTGCTTGCGCTGTCGCGGCGCAGACTCTCTCGGAAGTACGCCGGCGGTTAAGATAGGGTGTTGCTTCCCTGCGTCCTTTCTAGCGCAAAGTTCGCGCCCCTTCGTCGCGCCGCCGATGCCGCCATCGACACCAAACTCGCCGAAGCCATCGCCGCGGCCGCTGCTGCGACGTGCTGATCAGGCTACGGTCGCGGTGCTGCTCGCGCTAGGGCTCGCGTTTCTCGGCTGGAAATGGCTGGCCTGGGGCGGACTGCAAGGGCGATTGATCGAGATCGACCGCGAGCCGCCGCTGCGGGCGCTGTTCATCGTCGACATCAACCAGGCCGATTGGCCGGAATTGGCGCAGGTGCCAGGCGTGGGCGAAACGCTGGCCCGCCGAATCGTCGAACGTCGCGAAACGGTCGGGCCGTATGCCGACAATCAGGAACTGCTCGAGATCCAAGGGATTGGGCCGAGAACGCTCGACCGCATGCGCCCCTTCCTGCGCGGCACGCCCGGCGGCGCTGCCGTGGCCGGCGGGCCGTAGCAACGCTCGCCGAACTGTCGTGACGAGCGCTGGCAGCAGGCCGCGATAAGGCGCTGCGCAGGGGCGAAGCCTCGCCGCCTGCGTGCGCTCGCTGCCCGCCCAAGTTGACGGGCAGGTCGCCAGTTGCTGCAATATCGCCTGGAGTGGCTTGTCAGCTTCTTGAATTTGTCCAAGGAGACAGCAAGCAATGGTGATTCGTCTTCGTTTTTTGGTGGCGGTTGTTCTGGCTTTGGGCGGCGGGGGTGGTCTGGCGGCGGCTGAGCCTGCGCCGAAGTTGAATGTTCTGTTCATCGCGGCCGACGACCTGAACTGCGACCTCGGCTGCTATGGCAACGCGGCCGTGAAGTCGCCCAACCTCGACCGTCTGGCTGCGCGCGGCGTGCGGTTCGAGCGGGCGTACTGCCAGTTTCCGCTCTGCAACCCGAGCCGCGCGTCGTTCTTGAATGGCCAGCGACCCGACACGACGGGCGTGCTCGAAAACGCGACGCACTTTCGGCAGGTTCAGCCTGACAACGTGACGCTGCCGCAGGCGTTTTCCAACGCCGGCTACTTTGTCGCCCGCGTGGGCAAGCTCTACCACTACGGCGTGCCAGGGCAGATCGGCACGCCAGGGCTCGACGATCCCGCGTCTTGGCAGCACACGGTGAATCCGCGCGGCCGCGACAAGACCGACGAAGGCTTGGTGACCAGCGCTCGCCCCGGCACCGGCCTGGGCGCTACGCTGAGTTGGCTCGCCGCCGATGGCGATGACGCCGAGCAGACCGACGGCATCGCCGCCGACGCGGCCATCCAGTTGCTCGAGGAGCACCGCGAGCGGCCGTTCTTCTTGGCCGTCGGCTTTTACCGGCCGCACACGCCGTATGTCGCGCCGAAAAAGTACTTCGATCTGTACCCGCTCGATGAGATCGAGCTGCCGAACGTGCCGGCCGACGATCGCGAGGACAAGCCCGAAGTGGCGTTCAATGTGAAGCCGGCCAACTATGGGCTGCCGCCCGAGACGCTCAAGCAGTCGATTCAGGCGTATCACGCCTCGATCTCGTTCATGGACGCACAGGTCGGCAAACTGCTCGACGCCTTGGACCGGTTGGGTTTGGCCGAGAAGACGGTCGTTGTCTTCCTCAGCGACCACGGCTACCACCTGGGGCAGCACGGCCTGTGGCAGAAGATGAGCGTGTTCGAGGGCTCGGCCCGAGTGCCGCTGATCGTGGCGGCGCCCGGCGCGAAGGGCAACGGTCAGAGTTCGCCGCGGCTGGCGGAGCTGATTGATCTCTATCCGACGCTCACTGAGTTGGCGGGCGTGAAAGCGCCCGAAGGCCTCGAGGGGACAAGCCTGAACCCGCTGCTGGCCGACCCGCAAGCGCCCGGCAAGCCGGCCGCGTACACGATCGTCACCCGCGGCGGTCCCAATCGCCCCGGCGGGCCGCTCTTGGGCCGCTCGGTGCGCGACGATCGCTACCGCTACACCGAGTGGGACGGCGGGCAGGCCGGCGTCGAGCTCTACGACTACGAGACCGACCCGCAGGAGACCAAGAATCTGGCCGGCGAACCGGGGCAAGCGGAGAACGTCGCTCGGCTTAAGAAAGTCTTGGCGGCGGGACGCGGACGACGAGCGCCAGACTGAGCTAATTCGCCGACTTGGATGCATGGTCTCCTCTCTCGGTTTATCGAGAGAGGGGACCGGGGGTCGCTGATCTACGGCCTTACTGCGTCACCGTGGAATGGTCCGTCAGTCAGTCAGTCAGCGACAGGCTGGAAGCCTGTCACACGAGGGACCAAGTGGCACAGGCTTCCAGCCTGTGGATGGCTCGGTACGACGCGGAAGAAGTTACCCCTACCGCCAGGCAAAATCCCCTTCAGTCACGCTCGGCAGGTGAGACACGCCCATCAGGTGCTTGTCCACCGAGCGGGCGGCTTCG
>JAESFN010001393.1_pt1 | contig 10627 bp, 7 predicted proteins | sample 9269411 | NCBI WGS metagenome assembly JAESFN01 (sample SAMN14505399, study PRJNA617100) | algae metagenome | isolation source: Iphinoe sp. HA4291-MV1 and co-occurring heterotrophs from trail next to... | place: USA: Maunawili Falls, Hawaii | collected 2009-07-25
CGACGCCATGACCAACAACCCGGGCGCTGCCGGCGGAGCGCTCACCGACGTGCAAGGGCGGCTGCTCGGCATGTTGGGCAAGGAACTCCGCAGCTCGCTGACGAACACCTGGCTCAACTACGCTTTGCCCGCCGCGGAGTTGCGGCCTGCAGTCGAGCGGATTCTGGCCGGGGAGTCGACCGCCGCGCCTCCGCCGGAGCTGGCTCGCGAAGACGCGGTCGATCTGTATGCCCTGGGGTTGGTGCTCATGCCCGAGGTGCTCGACCGCACGCCTCCCTATGTCGATGCAGTGCGGCCCGACTCGGCGGCGGCTGCCGGTGGGCTGCGGCCCGACGACTTGATTGTCATGGTGGGACGAGAGTTGGTTCCTTCGATTCGGGCGGTGAAGAGCGAGCTTGCCCGGCAGCAGCGTGGGCAGCCGTTGCAACTCACCGTGAGCCGAGGGCAGGAGCTGATCGACATCACTCTCAACACGGCGCCCGCTCCGGCAGCGGCGCCGTGAGCCTGCGTTCCCAGGAACACTTCATCGTGCTGACGACGGCGCTATCTCGATTCCTTGGCCTGCGAACGCTCGCGATTTGGCTCCTGGCCACGGCGGCGCTCTTCGCGCCACGGAGCGCGCTTGCCCAAGAGTCGCCGACGAAAGAGCAAGCGGCCTTCAATCAGGCGGTGGCGCGCGTGCTGCCGTCGTTGGTGCGATTGCAAACCGTCGGTGGGGCTGAACGGGTCGAGGGCGTGCTCGTCGGCGACGGCGCGACGACCGGCATCGTTGTCGATCCGGCTGGCTATATCGTTTCGAGCGCCTTCAGCTTCGGCCAAAACCCGGCTGGCATCGTCGCCGTGCTCCCAAGTGGCAAGCAGGTCGCGGCCAAGCTGGTGGCCACCGACCATAGCCGCCGCCTTGTGCTACTGCACGTGAATTCTCCAGAGCCGCTGGTTGTGCCGGCCGCGGTGGCGGTTGACGAAGTTCAGCCCGGCTGGTGGGCGATCGCCGTCGGGCGGGCCTTTGAGCCTGATCAGCCCAACGTGTCGATCGGCATCGTGAGCGCGGTCGACCGTGTCTGGGGCAAGGCGATTCAGACCGACGCCAAGATTTCGCCCGCCAATTATGGCGGCCCGCTGCTCGACATCGAAGGCCGCGTGATGGGGGTGCTCGTGCCGCTGTCGCCGCAGGCATCGGGCATCACCGCAGGCGTGGATTGGTACGACTCCGGCATCGGCTTCGCGATCCCCTACGAGCACATCGTTGTCTCGTGGAAACGGATGCGCGAGGGGCGCGACTTGCATCCCGGCCTGCTCGGTATGGCGCTGCGCGGCGACAACCTGTTTGGTCCCGCGGTTTTGGCCGGCGCCCGCGTTGGTTCTCCCGCGGCCAAGGCCGGGCTGCGCACAGGGGACGAAATCGTGTCGATCAATGGCCGCCGCACCGAGCATCAGGCGGCCGTGAAGACGGAGTTGGGCCGGCTGTACGCAGGGGACCGTGTTAAAGTCGAGGTGCGGCGCGATGGCCAGACGCTCGACTACGACATCGAGTTGATCGATAAGCTGGCCCCCTACGAGCGGCCATTCTTGGGCATTTTGCCGACGCCGATCGCCGCCGATGAAAAGAAGCCACCCGCCGGCGTGGGCGTTCGCTGGGTGTTCCCAGGCAGCGGCGCCCATGCGGCCGGAGTCGAAGCCGGCGATCGCATCATGAAGGTCGGCGACAAGGACATCAAAGACCGAGCCGCTCTCGTCGAGGCGCTCGGCGAGCTGCCGATCGACGCCGAGATCCAACTCACGCTCGATCGCGACGGGCAATCGCGTCAGGCCACGGCGAAGCTCTCGGCTGAGCCAACGACCATCGCGGCAGACGCGCCGCTCCGCGAGCCATTTGCTGGCGAACCGCCCAAGCCAGCGCAGGCGACCGGCGAAACGGAGATCAAGCTGCCGGAGTTCGAGAACAAGCTCACGGCCTACGTTCCAAAAGACTACGACGCAAGGCGAGCCTATGGGCTGGTCATCTTGCTCAATCCGGCAGGCGGCGCGGCGAACCCCAAGGCACTCGAGCCCTGGAAGCCGCTGTGTGACCGCCACGGGCTGATTCTGCTCGTGCCGTCGCCGAAGGACCCCAAACGCTGGGACCCGAGCGAAACCGCCATGCTGCGGCGGGCGGCGATGCAGTTGATCGGTCAGTACAACATCGACCGGCACCGCGTGGCCCTGGTGGGACAGGAGTCGGGCGGTTCGATGGCCTGGCTGCTCGCGCTCTCAGCGCGTGGATTGGTGCGCGGCCTGGCGGTGATCGAATCGCCGCTGCCGCTGGGCTCGGAAGCGCCGCAGACTGACCCGGCGACGCCGCTTGCGATCTACGCGGCCACCAGCGATCCGGCCCAAAAGAACGGACGGATCGCCAAGACGCTCGAGTCGCTACGCGCGGCGAAGTTCGCGGTGACGGCGCATTCACTCGGCGATCAAGCCCGCCCGCTCGATGAAGCTGAGCGGACGGAACTCGCCCGCTGGATCGACACGCTCGATCGGCTGTAACGGGTTGCTGTGCGAGTCTGTAGGGTGTGTCCAGCGAAGCGCAGACGCACCAGCGCTGGTAGTTCGGATCACTGCCGTCGCGCGCATGCAACGTTGGTGCGTCCGCGCTCCGCTTGACGCACCCTACGATCGCGAGCACTCGGCCCTGCGCTTCGATCGCTCATTCGCCAGTCGTGTGCTTCAGATCGTCGAATGGCATCGGGCCGGCGTCGAGCCGGCCCCAATCCGCAGGATACGCGCCGTTGCTCACGTATCGATGAAACGAAGACCATGGCCAGTCGACAGGTGTTCGCACCAGCCCGTGCTTCACAGGGTTGTAGTGGATGTAGTCTAAATGGCGTTCCAAATCGAACTCATCCTTGATGAGATGTTCCCAGAATCTGCGTTGCCAAACGCCGCGCTCCTTGCGAAGGGCGCGCGACGCGCCGACAGGGGCTTCGCGACCTCCTTCCTCCAAATAGCCTCGCGTAAATTCTTCCTTTATTCGCCGCCATCGCAACGAATAGTCGGACGAATTGCGTGGAAGCGACCATAAGGCGAGCAAATGGTCTGGCAGCAGAACAACCGCGATAAGCTCGAACGGATGCGATTCGCGAACGGTTTCAAACGCTGATCGCAGGCATCGCCTGCCGAGGGAATTCGCAAGAATCGGTCGCCTTTGCCAAGCGACGACCGTGAAGAAGTACGTTGCACCAGATACGAAGTATCGGCGATAGTCTGGCATGGGATGCCACCTAGCGCTTGGAACCCTTGGTGTGTAGACCGTAGGGTGTGTCCAGCGAAGCGCAGACGCACCAGCGCTGGTAGCTAGATCACTGTCCACGTGCGCATGCAACGTTGGTGCGTCCGCGCTGCGCTTGACACACCCTACAAATGCTACGCGTGCCCGTTGCGCAGGGCCGACACGACGACCGTGGCGTTGTGGCCGCCGAAGCCGAAGCTGTTCGACATCGCCGCTTGAACCCGCCGCTCGCGAGCCTTGTTCGGCGTGTAGTCGAGGTCGCACGCCGGATCGGGCGTATCGTAGTTGATCGTCGGCGGGATCATCCCGTCGCGAATGGCGAGTGTGGCAAAGACGAGTTCCACGCCGCCGCTCGCGCCGAGCATGTGGCCGAGTTGGCTCTTCGTGCTCGACACGCTGATCTGCTTGGCGTGCGGGCCGAACACTCGCTTGATGGCCGTGGTTTCCGCCTGATCGCCCAGCGGAGTGCTGGTGCCGTGGGCGTTGATGTAGTCGATCGCGTCCGGCGTGAGCTTGGCGTCGTGGAGCGCCCGCTCCATGGCGCGGCCGGCACCGGTGCCATACTCATCAGGTTGAGTGATGTGGTTGCCGTCGCCGCTGGCGCCGTAGCCGACGAGTTCGGCGTAGATACGGGCGCCGCGCTTCTTGGCGTGCTCGAGTTCCTCGAGCACGATCAGCCCCGCGCCTTCGCTGAGCACGAAGCCATCGCGGCCGCGGTCGAACGGACGGCTCGCCTGGGGCGGCGCGTCGTTGCGGGTGGAGAGCGCCCGCATGTTGCTAAAGGCGCTGATGCCCATCGGCGTGATCGCGGCCTCGGAGCCGCCGGTGATCATCACGTCGGCGTCGTCGTACTGAATCGTCTTGAAGGCGTCGCCAATGGCGTTGGTGGCGCTTGCGCAGGCAGTGGCGACCGCGGCGTTAGGGCCCTTCAGGCCGTAGCGGATCGAAACGTGGCCGCTGGCCGCGTTGACCATGAGCTTCGGGATCGTGAAGGCCGAAACCTTGTCGGGGCCCTTGCTGAGCAGCCGCTCGACCTGCGTTTCGATCTCGTGCAGACCGCCGACGCCCGAGCCTAAGATCACGCCGCAGCGGAACGGATCTTCGCGCTCGAAGTCGAGCCCGGAGTCGTTCACCGCGTCGATGCCTGCGACCATGGCGAACTGAGCGAACCGGTCGAGCCGGTTGCTGTCCTTCGGAGGCAAATAGCCTTCGGTGTTCCAATCGTAGACTTCGCCGCCGAAGCGGACCTTGAAGTCTTGCGAATCGAACAAGCGCAGCGCGTGAACGCCGCTCTCGCCGCGCAGCATGCGCGCCCAAAGGTCTTCTAGCCGACTGCTCAGCGACGTAACGGCGCCAAGGCCGGTGATGACAACCCGCCGTTTCATGCGCGCCTACTAACTAAGCTTGGGCCTTTTCGATGTATTCGATGGCCTGACCGACGGTTTGGATCTTCTCCGCCGCGTCGTCGGGAATGTTGATGTCGAACTCTTCTTCGAGCTCCATCACCAACTCCACGGTGTCGAGCGAGTCGGCGCCGAGGTCGTTGACGAACGAGGTCTCGGGCGAGACCTTGTCTCGATCGACGCCCAACTGCTCGGAGACAATGTCGATCACGCGATCTTTCACGGAGGCCACGGCCATAACTCTCCTGCTCACTTGTACTTTGCCAGCGACCAATGCCCGAGGCGCGGTCGCGTCGTTTCAGGGTTCAAGCCTCGCGGCGGTCCACCGCGGCGAAGCGCTTCAAATCGAAGAAGATAGAGCAAATCCGCAAGACAGGTCAAGACTTATAGTGGTTCCGTCTAACCCTGTCCAGGGTCATCCTAGGGGGCCGAATCCAGGTTTGCAGGCCCCGGATTGCCCCGACCCGCTTAGGCGGTCATGCCTCCGTCTACGGTCAGCACCTGGCCCGTAAGGTAGCTGGAGTCATGACTTGCGAGAAACAGCACTGCCGCCGCTACGTCGGCCGGAGTGCCCAACCGCTTGGCCGGAACACGCTTCTTGACCTCGTCCAGCACCAGGGGGCCCAGGGCAGCCGTCATTTCGGTTTCGATGAACCCGGGCGCCACGGCGTTGACCGTCACGTTGCGGCTGGCCAGCTCGCGGGCCACGGTTCGGGTCATGCCGATCAAGCCCGCCTTGGAGGCCGAGTAGTTGGCCTGCCCTGGGTTGCCGATCAGGCCCGAGACGCTCGCCATATTGATGATGCGGCCGTACCGCTGGCTCATCATCAGCCGGCTGACGGCCCGGGTAAACAGGAACGCGCCGCGCAGGTTGGTGTTGATTACCTCGTCCCATTGTTCGTCGGTCATCCGCGGGATCAATGTGTCGCGGGTGATGCCGGCGTTGTTGACGAGGATGTCGAGCCGGCCCAGGCCCGCCTCGATCTTCTCGATCAGCTCGTTTACGCTCGTCGCCGAGGTGACATCGCACGGGAAGGCTTCGGCGGCCCCGCCAGCAGCCACGATCGACTCCACGGTGTCCGCCAGCTTCTCGACGTTGCGGGCCACGCACACGACGCGAGCGCCTGCTGCGCCAAGCGCCTTGGCCACGGCTTCGCCCAGGCCGCGCGAGGCGCCGGTGACGAGCGCCACTTGGCCGCTCAGGTCGACCTTCATCGGAACAGCGTTCGATTCTGCTTTCGCACGTGCCATAAGTTCAACAAGCCACGCTTTCGCAGGCCACCTTGCGGTCGATTCGCTTCATCAGGCCCTTGAGCACCCGACCCGAACCCACCTCGTAGAATTGAGAAAAACCAGCCTCGAGCAGATAACGCATCGAGTCTTCCCAGCGTACTGGGTTGACCAATTGTTTCACGAGCAACTCGCGAATTTCTTCCGGGTCGTCGTGAGGCTGAGCGTCGACATTGGAAACGACCGGAATTTGCGGCGCCCGCATCTCGACCTTGCTGAGCGCGGCCGTCAGCCGCTCCACGGCGGAAGCCATGATGTGCGTGTGAAAGGCGCCGGCCACGGCTAGGGGAATGGCCTTCATTGCGCCCGCGCCCACCGCCGCTTCGGCCGCTCGCTCGCAAGCGCCGTTCGAGCCCGAGATCACGATGTTGCCGGGGCACAGATAATTGGCGATCTGCAGCGTCTCGCCGCCACGAACCTGGTCGCAAAGCGCTTCGACCTGGTCGCGCTCGAGCCCCAGAATACTGACCATTCCACTGGGATGAGCGTCGGCGGCCTGCTGCATGGCGGCGCCGCGCTCCTGCACGAGCCGCAGGCCGTCTTCAAAGCTCATGACGCCGGCGAACACGAGCGCCGGGTACTCGCCCAGGCTCAGTCCGGCAGCAGCTTCGCAGGAAAGCACCACGTCGGGCGAGGTCTGGCGTAGGCCTTCGAGCGCGGCCAGGCTGCTCACGAAGAGCGCCGGCTGACTGCGGGCCGTGGTGTCGAGTTCCTCGGCCGGCCCATCGAAGCAGAGCTTCGCCAGGTCGTAGCCCAGCACTCCGGCGGCGCGGTCGAACAGCGCGCGGGCAGCGGGCGCGGCTTCAACAACGGCGCGGCCCATGCCGACCTGTTGAGCGCCCTGACCGGGAAACAAGAAAGCGATCCGCGACACGGCCAACTCGCAGAGGTCTGGAAAAGCAGTTGATCCGGGCACAGGGCGCAGTCAAGACGACCGCGCATATTCCCCGGACAACGGATTAGCGCCCCACGCCGATCCACACCCCAGCCAGGAGAGCCGAAACGCCTATTCGGCCGTTTCTTCGACGATCGTACGACCCATGTAGAAGCCGCAGTTAGGGCAGATCACGTGCGTGGGCAGCGCGGTGCTGCACTTTGGGCAGTAAGTGAGCTGCTTAGGCTTCTTGTGATCGTGAGCCCGGCGGCTGCCAGTGCGGGCATTCGATTGACGTCGCTTCGGTACGGCCATGACGGTTGCACCCAGGTTGACGAGGGCCACATAAAGGGGCAATCGCCAAGCGGTTAACGAGCTTCGGGGAAACGTGCGATGCTAGAAGTCGGCGGCCGATGTGTCAAGGGCCACCACGAAGCATTCCGGCTTCGGGGCGACGCAACGCACGACCCTTGAACTTCGATCGCGCCAGGAAAGGAGCTGGGAGACTAGGATTCGAACCTAGACTAACTGGTTCAGAGCCAGTCGTGCTACCGTTACACCATCCCCCAAGAAGGCCCCGGCGATTCCCAAAGTTAGGGCTCGGGCGGCCTTCCGTCAAGTCCGAGGCGGTCAGGCTCAAGCCAGGGCCGATTCCCCTCCCCTAGGGATTGTGCTGGACGATCGGCGGTTGCCATCATCTAATGGAGAGAGACGTGCTTGCCGGCGGTTCCTCGGGAACCCGGCGTGCGCTCTTCCCTAGGGGCACGTCCCGAGTCTCCTCGAGCGTGGTATGAGTGAAGAAGTAGTCCAGGCGCTGCGCGGGATCGTATCTCGCCTGGCGACCTTGGTGTTGGAAGATGAAGCCCTGCGCACAGGGCTAAGACAATTTGCCCTGGCGATTACTCAGCTAGAGCCCGCAACCTCCTCGCCCGTCGAAGTTTCCCGACCCGAGCAAGCGTCTTCCGACGCTGCCGTAGGCGAAGAATTTCCCGCAAGCGAAGCACTGCCGCCCGTAGACGCCGGCGCCCCAGTCGCCCCGCGACCCGAACCAAAACCGGAGCGGCTGCCCCCCCTCACCTTGGGGCGCATGCGGACCGGTTTCTCTGGTGAGACCACCGCGAAGTATGTCTCGACGCCTCGGACTCCTTTGTCCGCCGAGCGGGATTCATCAGGCGATCGGTATGCGTCGAGTGATCGCTATACAAGCATGCCAAAAGTGCGGCCAGCCCTATCGCGCTGGACGCCGGTCACCAACGAAGATTTGCCGCTCATCGAGAGCCGCTGCCGGCTCAAAGCGCGCGGCGCCCGCTGGGCCGCCGAGCGCAGACGCCGACTCAACGAAGGCGCCGACTATCACACGGAAATCGAGCCCAAGGATCGCGAAATCATCGAGGTCGCGCGGGCTTTGCCCGACTGCTTTCTGTGGATGAATCACCCCAGTGGGCCCGCGCCGGCCAATCTGGCGACCTATGAGGATGTGGCCGGAAGCTTCGAGGCCGTGGCTTCGGGCGTCGCGCTGTTGCGCGAGCTGCTCGAAGCGCAAGATAGCCCGCGCGATGCCTTTGAGCAGGCGCTCGATCTCGTGGCGGAAGCGCAGTCGTGTTTGCGGTCGAGCGTGAACGTGATCGACGGTGGCAGCGATTCCGATCAGACGCGTATTTACCAGTGGCTCAAGAATACGGCCTCTGAGCAGCAGATCTTCATTCAACGCTACATGCGGGCCGATGATCCGGCCGAGGCGGGGACGTGGCCTCAGGTGGATGCGCGCATCGAAGCGCTGCGCAATCGCTTCCAAAGTTCGCGCGATCAGGGCCGCAAGCAACAGGCCCGCATCAAGCGGATTCGCTACCATCTCAAGGTGATTCAGGCCGGCACGGGCACGAAGCACGATTGGGAAGTGATCGCCACCACGATCGACGAGCTCGTCTCCGACGGCACCCCGCCGAGCAATCGCGAACTTCGCGACCTGCTGCTGCCGGTGCTCGATGATGTGCCTGAAATGGAAGCAGCTCCGCAAGGGTTTCTGCTGGCCCTGCGCGAGGCGGATCGCTTCATCTCTGAACGGCCATCGGCGGCTGAACAAGTTGCCGCGCCGCAGGTCAGCCGCGAAGTGCAGGAAGTGGCCGACATGCTTCGCGGTAAGTGCATGGTGCTGATCGGCGGCGAATGCCGGCAGCATTCCCAAGAGGCGCTCGAAAACGCGTTCGATCTGAATGAGTTGGTTTGGATCGAGGTTCGCGAGCACGAGTCGGTCGACAAATTCGAGCCACACGTTGCCCGCGACGACGTGGCGGTGGTGGTGCTGGCCATCCGCTGGTCGAGCCATTCGTATGGCGACGTGAAAGTCTTCTGCGAACGGTACGGCAAGCCCTTGGTGCGGTTGCCGGCCGGCTATAACCCTAACCAAGTCGCAGCGCACATACTTTCTCAGTGCAGCGGCCGCTTGGTGTGAACGAACGATGTCCGGCAACGTGGGCCTGCAAGCCCGCGTTGCCGGCTTTTTTGTTCACACTACCCGCATCGGCCGGAGTGCGCGCGGTTCTTGGCCGGGCGCGTCGAGCAGTCGGCAGGCCTACTCGCTCGCGGCGGGCTCGTCGTCGAAGTACGCTGCGGAGTTCACCGCTTCCACGGCTTTCTTGAAGTCCGTGGTGTCGCAGGTCACCTGACCGTCGCGGAGCACGATGGCCCGCTTGGCGTGCCGGGCAACTTCGTGATCGTGCGTCACCAGCACGATCGTCAGGCCGAACTCCGAGTTCAGCTTGCGGAACAGCTCGATGATCTCGCGGCTCGTTTTCGAGTCGAGGTTGCCCGTTGGCTCGTCGGCCATGAGGATGTCGGGCTCGGTCGCCAGCGCGCGGGCAATCGCCACGCGTTGCTGCTGTCCGCCGGAGAGCTGCCCCGGATGGTGATCGAGCCGCTCGCCCAGGCCCACCTTCTCGAGCAGTTCCTTGGCCCGCGTGTGCCGCTGCCGCCCGGTAATCTTCTTGCTATAGAGCAGCGGTAGCTCGACATTTTCGAGCGCACTTGTGCGCACGAGCAGATTGAAGTTCTGGAACACGAAGCCGATGCGGCGATTGCGCAGATGCGCGCGTTCCTCGAGCGTCATCGTCACGATTTCTTCGCCGGCCAGCTTGTAGCTGCCGCTCGTGGGGCGGTCCAGGCAGCCGAGCGTGTTCATCAGCGTCGACTTGCCTGAGCCGGAAGGGCCCATGAGGGCGACGTACTCCCCCTTTTCGATGTCGAGAGAAACGCCGCGCAGGGCCTCGACGAGCACCTCGCCCAGGTTATACGACTTGCGAATTTCGCGCAGCTCAATCAGCGACATGCAGGCCCGCTCTCTCCTTACTTGGGCTCGACCGTGGTTGCGGGAGCGGCAGGCGGGGGGACAGCAGGCGCTGCAGGCGCCGGCGCAGGTGGAGTCGTGGTCGATGGCGTCGTGGTCGGGGGTGAAGTAGCAGGGGGCGAAGTTGCAGGGGGCGAAGTTGCAGCGGGCGAAGTTGGCGCGGCCGGAACGGTTGGCGTCGGAGTCGTCAGCGCCGGCACTGCGCCGCCTTCGGCGGGTTGCGGCGGATTCATGCCCAGCTTCGGACTATCCGGGCTGTCGGTGGCGCCCGGCGTCCAAGGCTTAACCGGAAACACCTGCTGAGTGACTTTGTCTGGGTAGTAAATCGGGTCCGCCAGGATGCCTGCGAGCGTCATCTCCTGAAACAGCGACGGCGCGAGCGCCACGGAGAAACCGTAGTTTCCTGGCGATTGGTAGCGCAGGATCTCATCCCAGCGAACATAGACGTG
>JAESFN010001394.1_pt1 | contig 10620 bp, 8 predicted proteins | sample 9269411 | NCBI WGS metagenome assembly JAESFN01 (sample SAMN14505399, study PRJNA617100) | algae metagenome | isolation source: Iphinoe sp. HA4291-MV1 and co-occurring heterotrophs from trail next to... | place: USA: Maunawili Falls, Hawaii | collected 2009-07-25
GGCGCTCCCGCCTTCCGCTGGCTGGACCTGTTTCGGCCGTATCGCGCCGGCCTGGCGGCGGTTGGCCTCTGTCTCCTCGCCCAGATGGCGTTCTACTCGGCGCTGCCGATGAGCTTTCAGGTGCTGATCGACGATGCCATCCTGAAGCACGACCGCTCCTTGCTGGTGACGGTGCTCGGTCTTCTCACCCTGTCCGCGGTGGTGGCAGCGCTTGCCGGGCTTTGGCAGGCCTGGTTGTCGGCACGCATCGTGGCGGGGCTGACGCGCGATCTGCGCGTGCGGATGTTCGAGCAACTCCAACGACTTTCCCCCGGCTACTACGGCAAGACCAGGGCCGGGGACATCGTCACGCGGTTCTCGGGGGATCTCGTGATCGTCGAGGAGATCTGCGCGTCGATCGTTCCGTGGGTGGTGCTGCCGGCACTGTCGGTGCTGTTGAGCACGGTATTGCTGTTCGTCCTCGATTGGCGGCTGGCGCTTCTGGCGATGCTGGTGTGGCCGGTGTGTCTGCTCGGGCCCCGGTGGTCCGCTCCGAAGGCGATCGCCGCCAGCTACGAGAAGCGGGACGCCGAAGCCGCGACCGCGACACTCGTTCAGGAGACCGTCGCGGCCCAGCACGTCATCAAGGCTTTCAACCTCAGGGATCATTCGATCGCAGGCTTCGGCCGGCAGGTCCAGGAGTTGGCAGCGCGGACGGAGCGACTTCAATTCTTCAGCGCGCTTGTCGAACGATTGTCGACGATCGGGACCATGGTGCTGCAGGTGGTCGTATTGGGGATCGGCGTCACGCTCGCCTACCGGGGCGAACTGTCGATCGGCTCGCTGGCAGCGTTTCAATCCCTGTTCCTGCTGCTCAGCGAGCAGTTGGGCTACGTGATGCAATACATGCCAAATCTGGTACGCGCTGCGGGCAGCGTCCGGCGTATCTCCTCACTCCTGGAGGAGCAGCCGGATGTCATAGACGCTCCCGATGCGACCGATCACGTCACGTTCGACCACGACCTCGCCCTCGATCACGTCACGTTTGCCTATGATGGCCGGAACGACAACCTCGCCGGCGTCAGCCTGGTGATCGGCAAGGGACAGTTCGTCGCGTTGGTCGGGCCGAGCGGCAGCGGCAAGAGCACCGTGCTCGGCCTGATCATGCGGCTATACGACCCGCAGAGGGGCTCCGTCCGAATCGACGGTCGTGACCTCCGCAATGTTCAGCAGGCCCCCTGGCGAAGCCATCTCGCGTGTGTCCTCCAGGACAGTTCGCTCTTCGACATCTCGATCCGCGAGAACATCCGCATGGGCCGGCTCGATGCCACCGATGAGGAGATCGAAGCGGCGGCGAAAGCCGCCGAAATCCATGGTGCCATCCAGAGAATGCCCGCGGGCTACGAGACCAGGGTCGGCCAACGCGGCGGTCAGCTGTCAGGCGGTCAACGCCAGCGGATTGCGATTGCGCGCGCGATCCTGCGAAGTCCATCGATCCTGGTGCTGGATGAGGCGACGTCGGCGTTGGACGCGTCCAACGAGGCCGCGATCAATCGGACGTTGCTGCGATTGGCACGCGATCGAACGATGATCTCCGTCACGCATCGCCTTGCCACCATCGTCGATGCGGATCGGGTCTTCGTCTTCCAGGAGGGCCGGCTGATCGAGGAGGGTCGCCACGAGGACCTGCTGGCGATGAAGGGCCTCTACGCCGCGCTCTGGGAGAAGCAGGCCGGCTTCGAGGCCGACGACGATGGAGACGGAGTGACGGTAACGGTGGCACGGCTGCGGGCGATCCCGCTTCTGTCGCGGTTGACCGAGGACGCCTTGTCGAAGCTCGCCCCGCGCTTCGATCCCGTACGATTCGTTGAAGACCGGGTGGTCGTCCAGGAAGGCGACCCGGGCGACAGGTTCTATCTCATCGTGCGCGGCAAACTGGAGGTCTGCAAAGACACAGCGCACGACGGCCGAAAGCGCCTCGAGGTCCTCGCCGACGGCGACTTCTTCGGCGAGATCGCATTGCTGCGCGACCAGCCGCGCACGGCGAGCGTACGCACGCTCACACCCTCCCTGTTGTTGTCGTTGTCGCGCAAGGCGTTTCTCGAGACACTGGCGGATGCCCCCGAACTTCGCGGCGAGCTGGAGCGGGCGGTGGCGGAAAGAACATAGGCGTCCCGGGCCGACGACGCGGCGCATCGCCGCCCGGGATCGGGCCTTCGCCACCCTGTGAAGGCTCGCTGCCGCGGGCCAGGGTCGCGCCGGTCGAAGGCATCCCTCAAAACGGGCCGGTGAAGTCGACCTTGGCGAGCGGCACGCCGTTGTGGCGGAGGATGTCGTAGGCGGTGGTGGCGTGGAAGAAGAAGTTGGGGAGCGCGAGCGCCTGGTAGTAGGCGAGCCCGGTCATCGCCTTCTGCTCGCTGCCCCACGGCACCGTCAGCGCGCGCTCCGGCCCCGCGTCGACGGCGGCGCGGTCGGCGGAACGGACGAAGGCGAGCGTCTCGTCGAGACGCTTCTGGAGGTCGGCGAAGGTGTCGAGGGCCTCGCTGATCTGCGGCACCGGCACGCCGGCAAGCCGGGCGACGCCGCGGACCGCGAAGCTGGTGCAGCCCGCCACCTGCTGACGGACCGGCCACATGTCGGGATAGAGCCGTGCGTCGAGCAGCACCGCCTCGTCATAGCCGCTCGCCCCGGCATGGGCCGCCGCCTTGTCGAGCACGCCCTTCAGCGCCTCGAGAATGCGGACATAGATCGGGATGGCGAGGTCGTACATCGAAAGCGACATGGAGGGACTTCCCGGGATGTGATGGAAACGGTGGGAGGAATGGACAAACGGGACGGCCCCGCAGGGGCTGCGGGGCCGCGCCGGAATCGATCTGGCCAAAGCTGCTTACCCGAAGGTCTTCTCGCCCGCCACCCAGGTCTCCGAGACCTTGATGCCCATGATCGCGTCGGGCGCGACCTTGAAGGGGTCCTGTTCGAGGATGACGAGATCCGCCTCCTTGCCGGGCTCGAGCGAACCGATGCGCTCACCCTGGCCGATCTGCTCCGCTGCGGCGAGCGTCGCGGCACGGAGCGCAGCCTCGACCGAGATCGCCTGGTCGGGGCCGATCACCGATTTGTCGATGTCGCAGACCCGCGTCACCGCCGTCTGGATGAGGCGGAGCGCGCCCGGCGGCGAGCACGGCGCGTCGGTATGGAGGGTGAAGGGCAGCCCCTCGGCGACGCAGGCGCCGGCCGGGTCCATGAACGCCGTCCGCTCCGGGCCGAAGATCTGGTCGCGATAGGCGGCGCCGTAGAAGAAGACGTGGTTCATGAGGAACGTCGGCTGCACGCCGAGCGCCTTCATGCGCTTGAGCTGGTCCGCCCGCGCCATGGTCGAATGTTCGATGCGGTTGAGGCCGGTGGCCGGGTTGGCGCCATAGGCCGCCTCGATCGCGTTGAGCGCATCGTCGACGGTGGCGTCGCCGTTGCAGTGGATCTGCACCGGTAGGCCGGCCGCCTTGATGTCGGCGACCATCTTCATGAGGTCGGCCGGGGCGTAGTTGGGCGACCCCTTCTCCGTGCTGTTGAGGTAGGGGATGGTCTGCGCGCCCGTGAGGGTCTGGTTCGAGCCGTCGCCGACGATCTTGATCCCGAACAGCGAGAAGCGCGAATTGGGGAACAGCGTCGCCTTGGCGCCGATGCCGAGGTTCTTGTAGCCCTCGGCCGACTTGAGGTCGCTGTACATGAGGCTCGCCGAGAGCCGCCCGGTGCCGCTTGCGGTGAGCTTGGTCAGCCCCTCGATCCAGGCCGGCTGGACGGTGCCCGGTTCGTGGGTGGTGGTGTAGCCCAGCGCCGCGCTCGCCTTGAAGAAGTCCTGCATCGCCTTGGCGAAGATCTGCGGCGTGATCGGCGGAAACGCCTTGGCTGCGAACATGAGCATCGCGCTCTCTTCGTAGACCAGGCCGTTGAACGAGCCGTCGGGATTGCGGCCGAAATGGCCGCCGCCGGGGAGCACCCCAACATCCGACGGGACGTTGGCAAGCTTGAACGCGGCCGAATTGGCGGCCCCGTCATGCATGTTGATGTACCAGATGAAGATCGGCCGGTCCTTAGAGATGCCGTCGAGCTCGGCCATCGACAGGTCCCCGCCCTGGAGGAGGTTGTCGAAGTTGCAGCCGACCAGCCACGTGCCCGCCGGCAGCTTGGCGTCGAGGGCCTTGAGCCCGGCCATGAGTTCGGCGCGGGTCGGGTAGGTGGTGTAGCCGACGTCGGCAAGAAGCTCGGCGAACAGCGCCACGAAGCAGGAATGCTGGTGGGGGTCGATGAAGCCGGGGAGGAGCGTCCGGCCGGCGAGGTCGACCACCTTGGTGCCGTCGCCCTTCAGCCCGGCGATATCCGCCTCCGTACCGACGGCGACGATCTGGCCGCCGCGCACCGCCACGGCCTCCGCCGTGCTCGCGCCGCCGGCCGCGGCGAGCGGGACCACGGTGCCGCCCTCAAAGATCAGGTCGGCGGGAGCCCCCTGGGCGAAGGCCCGGCCGGGGTTGAGCCCGAAGCCGGCCGCGCCGGCCGCCGCGCCGGCGAGCGCCATGAAGGTACGGCGGGACGGACCGTCGCGGAGCGGCGAATCGGCGTCAGACCCTGGCCAGCCGCTGAACAGGCTCTGATTGGTGAACAGGTTGCCCACGCAGAAGCGGCACATTGGCGTCTCCCTTGCTGAAGCCGGTTGTCGCGAGGCCCGTAAGCGCCCGATCGGCGCCGCGGGCCTGCCCGAGGCGATGGGACGACAATGGCGCTGGCCGCCCGCCAAGTCGAGGGCCGCAGTGGGATGCGGCGGCCGCCGGCGGCGCCTGTCTCCGGCTGTGCTTCACGGAGGGTTAAGCCGGCGACCGGACCCAGGCCCGCCAACCCGCACGGATGTCGGCCGCGGTCGTCAGACCCCGCCGATGAAGTCGGTCTTCGACAGCGCCACGCCGTTGTGGCGGAGGATGTCGTAGGCGGTGGTGAGGTGGAAATAGACGTTGGGGAGGGTGAAGCCGAGAAAATACGCCTTGCCGGTCATGATGGCCTGTTGGTCGCCCATGGGGAAGGTGATCTCCCGCGTCTCGCCGACTTCGATCGCCGCCCGCTCCACGCCCGCGATGAAGGCAAGTGTCTCGTCGATGCGGCCGTGCAGGTCGGCGAAGCTCGCCGCCGCCTCGGTGATCTGCGGGATGGGCAGGCCGGCGAGCCGGGCCGTGCCGCGGAAGACGTGGTTGGTGGCGGCCTGGACCTGGCGCTTCAGCGGCCACATGTCGGGATAGAGACGCGCGTCGAGCAGCGCCGCTTCCTCGTAACCGCCATCCTTTGCGGCGGCGGCTGCCTTGTCGAGGGAGAGCTTGAGGCCGCCGAGCAGCTTCACATAGACGGGAACCGAGGCTTCGTAGATCGACAGCGCCATGACGTTGCGTCCTCAGGGTGCGGGAAGACGCGGACCATAGCACCGCACCGGGCGGCAGCAAGCCGGCCGGCAAAGGAGCGGCCGGAAACGCCGGCGCCCCTATTCGGTATCGATCAGAAAGTCCTGCGGCAATTGCACGGGCTGGCCCTGGCCGTCGGTCATCGGGATGTTCTCCGGCGGGATCGGAATCGCCGGATCGGCCGCCTGCGGCGTCAGCTGGATCGGCTGCGCGCTGGGCGAAAGGGCCGGGGCCGACGATTCGCCGGTCTTGGCCAGCGTCTGCTCGATCCGGGCGATGAAATCGTCATCGGCGCCGCCATTGGCCGGGGCCGAGGCGGTCTGCGGCACCGCGGGCGCAGTCTGCACGGGCGCCGGCGCCGCATGGTCGAAATTCGGCGTCGCCTGGTCGAAATCGGGAGCGACGGCGGTGGCGGCGGAGGCCGGCGGCTCGGGGCGGGCCCGCGGCACCGGCGGCGCTGCGGGCGCGGTCGATTCGGATGCCGGGCTGGACGCGCTCGGCGGCGGCGCGGGCACCGTGCCGCCCTCGCCGGTGAGCGGAATCTCGCGGACGGCAGGCCCCGCATTGGCGACATCGTCGGCCGGCACCGTGCCGGCCTCGTCCGTGGCCGCGCCGAGGCCGGGGGCGACGGTCACCGTCGTCGAGGACGTGAACGCATAGACCAGCACGCCGATGCCGATGACGACAGCCGCCACCGCGACCACCGCCACGAGCCGCGTCACGGTCGAGCGCTTCGGCTTTTCCTTCGCCGCCGCGGGTGCCGGCGGCACGCCGAGGTCGTCCTCGTCGAGCGGGGTGCGCACGTCCTGCACCAGCGGGCGCGGACGGCGCCGGCCATGGAGCGGCGGCTCCGGCGGCACCTCGACAGCGTCCCACTCGGCCACCGGCTCGTCGTCGAATCGCGGCTCCGCCCGCCCGTCGTCATAGACCTCGGGCAGTTCCTCCGCGCGGCGGCGCGAGTAGGTGACGATCGGCGGCTCTCCACCCGGCAATTGCCGCTGGGTGCGATTCTTGGTCAACGAAGGTCTTCCCCGAACTGGTGCTCCGAGCCTACCCTGCGCAGCGGAATGCGGACCTTTCAAGGCGCAAGTCTGCCCGATATATGGCATTTCCGCCCGCCGGCAAAGCCCGGCGGAACGCCATTTTTCCGGCGAAGATGTCCGGCATGAGGCCGGCTGACGCCCTCGAACCGACGAAAAAGGACGCCATGACCGACCGACCGCTCTTCCCGACCCGCCGCACCGCCCTTGCCGGAATCGCCGGCGCCGCCGCCGGCGCGATGCTGATCCGCCCCTCCCTCGCCGACATGGCGGACGAGGTGCGGAAGCTCAAGCCGGGGCAGTTCACCTGGCAGCCGGAGCTGCAGCCGCGCGGGCCGGTGTCGATCATCGTCTCGATCAAGGAGCAGCTGATGCATGTCCACCGGAAGGGCAGGCGGATCGGCGTCTCCACCGTCTCGACCGGCAAGTCGGGCCACAACACCCCGATCGGCGTCTTCACCATCCTCCAGAAAAGGGAGGAGCATGTCTCGAGCATCTACGATTCCGAGATGCCCTTCATGCAGCGGCTGACCTGGTCGGGCATCGCCCTCCATGCCGGTGCCCTCCCCGGCTACCCGGCCTCGCACGGCTGCGTGCGGCTGCCCCTCGACTTCGCCGAGTTGCTGTACGGCGTGACCAAGCTCGGCACCCCCGTGGTGATCGCCAACCGCTTCACCGACCCGCAGCCGGTGGTGAGCTCCGGCGTTGCCGGGCGGAAGTTCACCCGTTCCGACCTCAGCGGCGGCTTCGCCACCCGTGCCCGCGCCTACCAGGACGGCGAGCCCGAGCCCCGGCCGGTGACCTCGGTGCTGGTCTCGCGCTCGGACGGCCACGTCATGGTGCTCGAGAACGGCCAGATCGTCGCCGAAGGCAACGCGACGATCACCGACCCGACGGCTCCGTTCCAGTCCGAGGTGTTCGTGCTCAACGGCGCCGCTGCCGACGGCGACGGCCTGTCCTGGGAGGCGATCGGCTACGACGGCTCCGACGAAGGGCCGGCGGCCGGCGCCTCGGTCGGCGACGTGATGGACCGCATCAAGGGACCGGAGAACGTCGCCAACGCGATCGCCGAACGCCTCGCGCCCGGAATGATCCTGATCGTCACCGACGGCGGGCTCGCCGCCGATACCCGGTCCGACGGCGACTTCGTGGTGATGACCGCGGAGGATGCGGAGAAGTAGGGATCGTCACAACCAACGGACGTTGTAGCGAGCCCCACACTTACATATGCTACCCGCCGGCCGGCGAGTGCCGACGGGTAGCATGAACATGCCTCATCTCGTGGCGAATGATGACATTCAATGAAGTGCTGTTCTGGACGCCGTTTCTTATCCTGGGATTTGCCACGGCCCTCTACGTGATCCTGAGCTGGCGGCACTGGTTCCCGGACCGCCGCGGCCGGCACCCGGCCGAGTAGCCGGCCCGTCTGCGACCTTCACATCCGCACCGACGGCGACTGATGACCGCGGAAGACGCGGAGAATTAGGCCTGCCCCCGACCGACCAGCCGCGGCAGGCTTACTGCCGCGGCTCCAGGTGCAGTTGCACCGTCTCCGGCTCGCCCGGGAGCTTCGGGAAGCGCCGGGTGACCTCGGGGTCGTGGCCGGGGATGATGTGGTCCGGCCCGTCGGCGAGGCGCTCGCAGAGCTCCCAGCCGGCGATCATGCCCTTGAGGTCGGGCACGATCCAGAACGGGCTCCGCTTGCGGATGTTGTACCAGAAGTGCGCCGCGTCGCTGGCGAGCACCACCCAGCCCCGCGCCGTCGGCACCCGCATTACCTGCATCCCGCCGGAATGGCCGCCGACGAGGTGGAGCGTGATGCCGGGGGCGATCTCGGCGGTGCCGTCGTGGAAGGCCACCCGCCCGTCGAAGACGTGGCGGACGGCGGTGGTCACGTGCTCCACCTCGAAGACGAAGTTCATCGACGTCTGGCACATGCAGCGGCCGGTGCACCACGCCATCTCGGCGTCCTGGAGATGGAAGCGCGCCTTCGGGAACTCGGCCCAGTGGCCGGCATGGTCCCAGTGCATGTGGGAGAGGACGACGTCCTCGACGGTGGCCGGATCGATGCCCGCGGACCGGAGCGCGTCGAGCGGCGAGCGCAGCCACTGCCGTCCCCGCCGCGCGGCGCTCGCCGCATCGAACCCGGTGTCGAGCACGATCACCCGCCCCTCGCCGCGGATCGCCCAGACGAAGAAGTCGAGCGGCATCGGCGCGGCGTGATCCTCCGGGAAGACCAGCACGTCGCGTTGGGTGCGCTCGGCGAGGTGGGCATAGCGGAGCGCCAGGATCTCGTAGTGGGGCGTGGGCATGGGCATCCTCGCGTTTCCTGCCGTGCTGTATCGCAGGTTCACGGGGCCGGACAAATCGCCTTTTACTGCACTGCGTTTCTCCTTTCGGGATGAAAGCCACCCGCTTCGTCATTCGGGCGAAAAGGCGTGTGAGGAAATCGGCGAGCGCTCGGCAGGGGTTGCGGCAACGTGTGGCCGTCACAGCATCTCCCTTTCCGTCACCCCGGCGAAGGCCGGGGTCCATCGCAAACGTCGAAATCTGCGATCGCGCTGAGCCGCCAGCGATGGATTCCGGCTTTCGCCGGAATGACGGAGCCGGAAGATTCACGCGATCACATCTGGTGTCGCAGCGCAAACGGTCGCCGAGAGTCGGTCCGGCTCAATCTTTTTTGGGCGCTTTCGCCGGAGTGACCGAGATGGGGGATCCGTCGGCATGTTGCGCCCGCCAGCGGTTCATCGCCGTGGTTCGGCAGTAGCGACGCCGTTCTCCCAGTGAATTTTCGGGCCTACACTCCGTCGCGGAAACGACCGGGGAGGTACACTCATGGCCTACCAGCTCTACTACTGGGCGGAGATCCAGGGGCGCGGCGAATTCATCCGCCTCGCCCTCGAGGAAGCGGGCGCCGACTATGTCGACGTCGCGCGCGAGAAGGGCAACGGCGCGCTGATGAAGCTGTGGGAGGACAGGAAGGCGGAGACCCCCGCCTTCGCGCCGCCCTTCCTGGTCGACGGCAAACGCCTCCTCGCCCAGAGCGCCAACATCCTCCTCCACCTCGGCGACCGGCACGGCCTCGCGCCGAAGACGGACGCCGGGCGGCTGTGGGTCAACCAGATCCAGCTCACCATCGCCGACCTCGTGGTCGAGGCCCACGACACCCACCACCCGCTCGGCGCCCACCTCTATTACGAGGACCAGAAGCCGGAGGCGAAACGGCGGGCCGACTGGTTCCGCAGCGATCGCCTCGGCCGCTTCCTCGGCTGGTTCGAGACCATCCTCGCCCGCAACCCGAAGGGGCCGAAGTTCCTCGTCGGCGCGCGGCTGAGCTATGCCGACCTGTCCCTGTTCCAGGCGGTCGAGGGCCTCCGCTACGCCTTCCCCACGGCGATGGCGCGCGCCGAGCCCGACGTGCCCCACGTCGTCGCGCTCCACGACCGGGTCGCGGCACGGCCACGGAGCGCGGCCTACCTCAAGAGCCCCCGCCGCATCCCGTTCAACGAGCACGGCATCTTCCGCCACTACGCGGAGCTCGACGGGTAGGGGCTGCCGACCGACATCGGAGATCGCCTCCGCGGCGAAGCGCCGGCACGAGCGAAAGAGGTCCCCCTGTCTCGCGGTGCGGTGGGATCTCCCTCCTGGCGGACCCGCGATGACGGTCCGCCGCAATCCATTCCGCAACACTCGGCGTCCCCGGTCGATAATCCTCAATGCCGATAGAGATTGGGAATCGTTTTCCTCGGCTGTGGGGACGACCGGCGCTAGCGTCGGGCGCCTCGGGGCTGCGCGACGGCGCGCGGCCCGGCCCTTCCCTCCTGGAGGCATTCCATGACGTTTCGTTTCCTCGCCGGGGCCGCTCTGGCTCTGTCGATCGCGGCCGCCGTACCGGCAAACGCCGAAGGCCCCACCAATATCCTCAACGCGTCCTACGACATCTCGCGCGAGCTGTTCGCGGCGATCAACGCCGCGTTCGTCGTGGACTACGCGGCCAAACACGGCGGCGTCGTGGTCACCGTCGACCAGTCGCATGGCGGCTCCTCCCGCCAGGCCCGTGCCATTCTCGAGGGCCTCGAGGCCGACGTGGTCACCTTCAACCAGGAGACCGACGTCCAGGTGCTGCACGACAAGGGCAATCTCGTATCGGCCGACTGGCA
>JAESFN010001395.1_pt1 | contig 10615 bp, 10 predicted proteins | sample 9269411 | NCBI WGS metagenome assembly JAESFN01 (sample SAMN14505399, study PRJNA617100) | algae metagenome | isolation source: Iphinoe sp. HA4291-MV1 and co-occurring heterotrophs from trail next to... | place: USA: Maunawili Falls, Hawaii | collected 2009-07-25
AAGACGAAGAGAACCAGGATGACCAGCCCCCTCGATAAGCTCCGCGAATATGGCTACGAGCTGCCGCAGCCGAAAGCGCCGGTCGCCACCTATGTGCCGATCACCCGGACGGGCAACATCGTCTACGTGTCGGGGCAGATTTCCTCAGGCGCCGATGGTGTGGTCACGGGCCGCCTCGGCGACACCATGAACGTCGTCCAGGGCGGCAATGCCGCCGAACTTGCGGCCGTCAACTTCCTCAGCCAGATCGTCCATAGCGCAGGCGTCGACCTCAGCAAGGTCAAGCGCGTGCTGAAGCTCACCGTGTTCGTCGCCTCGACCGCCGAATTCGCCGAGCACCATCTCGTCGCCAATGGCGCCTCGAACCTCATCGTCGGCGTGCTCGGCGACAAGGGCAAGCACGCTCGCTCCGCCGTCGGCATGGCAGCCCTGCCGCTTGGCGCGGCTGTCGAGGTCGAGGGCATCATCGAAGTCGAGGCGTAAGGGCGCGGCCGACGCGAAAGTGTCATGCGGGGCTGCTAGCGCCGGCGCTGCTTCCACCCCATATGACGGCTTAGAGCATGTGCGCCAAACCGAACTTTGATCGTCCCATTGCCCACCGCGGTCTGCACGACCGCGGTCGCGGTATCATCGAGAACACTGCCAGCGCCTTCGCGGCGGCGATCGAGGGCGGCTACGCCATCGAATGCGACGTCCAGCTCAGCCGTGACGGCATCCCGATGATCTTCCACGACGACGACCTCGATCGGTTGACCGGCGTTGCCGGCCCCGTCGGGGCGCGGACGATGGCTGAGCTCGCAAGCTACACCCTGCTCGACAGCGCTGCCGGCGACACGCCGCAGCGGTTCGACGAGTTTCTCACCCAGATCGACGGTCGGGTGCTGCTGCAGATCGAACTGAAGCAGCAGCCCAACCAGGCCGCTACCGAAGTGCTGGCGCAGACGGTGATGGACGCGCTCAAGGGTTATCGCGGCCCGGTAACGCTCGAGTCGTTTGATCCGAAGCTGATCGTCGAGGTGAAGAAGCGCGGTGCCACCATGCCGGTCGGCATCGTCACCTACGCCTATGATGAACCGGAATGGGACCAGCACCTCGGCGACGCAACCAGGTTTGCGCTCCGCCATCTGTTGCACTGGCCGCTCAGCCGCTTCGATTTCATCTCCTGCCGCGACAAGTCGCTCGACCTGCCGGCCGTGAGGTTGTTCCGTTCGTTCGGCATGCCAGTCACCGCCTGGACCATTAAGTCGCCGGCGGCGGCGCTCGCCGTGCTCGGCAAGGCCGACCAGATCGTCTTCGAGGGGTTCGATCCGCCAAGTGCCTGAGGAAACGCTCAGCGCCGATGTGCTCAGCTCCATCGCGGAGATCCCCGCGGCGGTGTGGAACGGGCTGGCGCCGGCGCATGACGGTGTGGTCGACAACCCCTTCCTCGATCACCGGTTCCTGCTCGCGCTCGAGCAATCCGGCTCCGCTTCCAACCGTACCGGTTGGCAACCGCAGCATCTGTTGCTGAGCGACGGACGGGGGAACCCCGTCGGGGCCATGCCGCTCTACCTCAAGTCGCACTCACAGGGTGAATATGTCTTCGACCACGGCTGGGCCGACGCCTTCCAGCGCGCCGGCGGCGAGTACTATCCCAAGCTGCAATGCGCGGTGCCGTTCACCCCGGTCACCGGGCCACGCTTCCTCGCCCGCGACGACGCGAGCCGTACCGCGCTGATCCGGACGGCAGAGACCCTCGCCACTCGCAACAACATCTCGACGGTGCACGCCACCTTCGTCAGCGAAGCCGAGGCCGTTCTCGCTCACGGGTCGGGCTGGCTGGTCCGTCACGACACCCAGTATCACTGGCACAATGAGGGCTTTTCGAGTTTTGAGGATTTTCTCGGCACCCTCTCATCCCGTCACCGCAAGGTTACCCGTCGCGAGCGCCGCGATGCGCTCGAGGCCGATGGCCTGACGGTCAAATGGCTGACCGGCGCCGACCTCACCGAAACAGTCTGGGACCAGTTCTTCGAGTTCTACCAGGATACCGGCAGCCGCAAATGGGGCCGGCCTTACCTCAACCGCCGCTTCTTCTCGCTGCTTGGCGAGGCGATGGCCGATCGGGTGCTGCTGATGTTCGCCTATGATGGTGACGAGCCGATCGCCGGCACCTTCTCGATGATCGGGCACGACCGGCTCTACGGCCGCTACTGGGGCGCCACCCAAAATGTGCCGTTCCTGCATTTCGAGCTCTGCTACTATCAGGCCATCGACTACGCCATCGCGCACAAGTTGCCGGTGGTCGAGGCGGGCGCCCAGGGCGAACACAAGCTGGCGCGCGGCTATGCTCCAGCCACCACCCGCTCGGTCCACTGGATCGGACATCCGGGCCTCCGCGATGCCGTTGCGCGCTTCGTGCGAGAGGAACGCGCCTCGGTCGCCCGCGAACAGGAACAGCTCGAGCGCTACACCCCGTTCAGACATGGGGACCCACACTAACCGGGAGTTGCACGCGGCGCGGCACTGTGGTTCGAAAGCACCACACTGGACGGGTTTGGGTCCGGCGCGATACCTTGTCGCCTCAGCCAGACCATACTCTCGATGGATATGACGCCCGGCCTCACCCTGGGGCTGACGGAGACTGAATGAGCAAGCGCATCGCCATAGCCGCGATTGGTACGATGGGAGACGTCCAGCCCTTCGTCGCGTTGGCGCTCGCGCTGAAAAAGCGCGGGCATTCGGTGGTCCTGTGCGCCACCAACGACTTCGAGGGTTTTGTCACCGGCCACGGGGTCGAGTTTGCGACGCTGGGCAGCGATATCCAGGCCTTCATGCGGCAGAGCCAGTTCGACAACGTGATGTCGAAGAACTCGCTGCTTTATGCGCCAAAGCTGCTGCGCGACGGCCAGAAGATCATGAAGACCGCCTGCCGGCACCTCTGGGCCACCGCCCAGGACGTCGACGCCATCATCTTCCACCAGACTACCAATTTTGCTGTCGACGTCGCCGAGGCGCTGGATATCCCGGCGATCATGACGGCGTTCCAGCCGATCAACCCGACCGGTGAGTTCCCGTATTTCGGCTATGACGGCCCGCCGCCGGAACCGTTGTTCAACCGCATCAGCCTCGACCCGCTGTTCAACCGGCTGAGCTACGTCGTCCAGGCGGCGCACCAGAGCTACTACGATTTCCCGCGCGACCGGATGCGCGCCAAGCTTCTCGGCCTCCGGAGCCGCAAACGTTCGGGGTTCTCGAAGAACGCCCGTGGCGAGCCGATCCCGGCGCTGCATGCCTATTCCCCGGTGATCTCCCCACGCCCCGGCGACTGGCCGGAGACCACCACCGTCACCGGCTTCTGGCGGCTCGACGACATCACCGGCTGGGAGCCAGATGCAGCGTTCCGCAAATTCCTCGATGCCGGGGAAGCACCGATCTATCTCGGCTTCGGCTCGATGCCCTGGGGCGCGGCGCGCAACACCGAAATCATCACCAAGGCGCTCAGGGAATGGGGCGGCCGGGCTGTGGTCGGCAAGGGTTGGGGCGGCATCAAGGCCGAAGACCTGCCCGATACCGTCTACACCATCGACAAAGCCCCCCATACCAAGCTGTTCCCGCTGATGAAGGCGCTGGTCCATCATGGCGGCGCCGGCACCACCTATGCCGGTCTCTATGCCGGCCGGCCGACCTTCGTCGTGCCGCACTTCTTCGATCAGCCTTACTGGGGCCGCCGGGTTTACGAACTGGGCTGCGGCCCTGCCCCGGTCCGGCTGCGCAAGCTCACCCCGGGAATCCTCGCCTCGGCGCTCGAAGAACTTGCTACCGACACCTCGTTCGAGCTCGCAGCGACCGAACTGCGCGACCGCCTCGTGCTCGAGGATGGCACAGGGCTCGCGGCCGACATCGTCGAAGAGACGATCGAGAGCTATCCCGGGAACCTCTACGACACCGACGATGTGATGGAGACCGCCTCGTGACCGCCTACGATCCGAGCAATATCTTTTCGAAGATCATCAAGGGCGAGATCCCATCGCACAAGGTCTACGAAGATGCGGACGTCCTGGTCATGATGGACATCTTCCCACAGTCGAAGGGGCATGTGCTGATCATCCCGAAGGCCGCGTCGCGTAACCTGCTGGATGCCGATCCCGATGTCCTCGCCCGTACCATGCCGCAGGTGCAGCGGGTCGCGAAGGCCGCGCAGAAGGCGCTGAACCCGGACGGCATCCGCGTCGTGCAGTTCAACGAAGCGCCTGCCGGCCAGTCGGTGTTCCACCTGCATTTCCACGTCATCCCGGTCTATGAAGGCGTGGAGCTCGGCCGGCACGGCCAGGGCAAGGCGGACGACGCCGAGCTCGCCGCGCAGGCCAAGGCCATCGCAGCCGCCCTCGCCTGACGTGACTCCCGCCCCGCAGCTCAGCCTGGGCCTGCTGCTCACCGCCGCCGCCGGCATGATCGACGTCGTCGGCTTCATCGAGCTGGGCGGCTTCTACACCTCGTTCATGAGCGGCAACACCACGCAACTGGGCGCCGGTCTCGCCGATCTCGGTCCGGCGCTGGCGCTGCCGGCCGGGCTCATCGTGATGTTCGTGGTCGGCAGTTTTCTCGGCAGCCTGATCTCGGGGATCGGCCAGCGACGCGGCCGCATCGGCGTGCTGGCGATCGTTATCGCCGGTCTGCTGGCCACCCTGGTACTGCATGCCAACGGCTTCTCCGCCGCCCAGGCGATGCTGGCCCTCGCCACGGCGGCCGGGGCGCAGAACGCTGTACTGCCGCAAAGCGGGGCGGCCCGGCTCGGCGCCACGTTCGTCACAGGCACGCTGTTCGCGGTCGGCCAGGACCTGGCGCGGGCAGTCCGCCGCGAAGCGCCGCCACTCCGCTGGCTGCAGCACCTGCTGGTGTGGTTGGCCCTGTTGCTCGGCGCGGCGATCGGTGCCTTCAGCTACGGGCAATGGCAAGTTGGCGCATTGATCGTGCCGGGCGCGGTCTATCTGGCGTTCCTCAGCGCCGCCGTGATCCAGGCGGCGCGCTAAGCGGCGCTTTCCGGTAGCAGGCGAAACTGCTAGAAGTTGCAACAGTGATGTGCAGCACATCAGTTCGTCGACATTCTACGCTAGACTTCCTCGTCCAGGCGTTAGCACACCGATGATGACCGCCGCCCAATTGCGAGCCGCCCGTGCCCTGCTTGGTATCGACCAGAAGACCCTGGCCGATATGGCTGGCGTATCGTTGCCCACCATTCAGCGCATGGAAGCGAGTGACGGCACCGTGCGTGGCATCGTCGAAACCCTCACCAGAGTGATCGAGGCCCTCAATGAGGCCGGAGTCGAATTGATCGGCGACAACGCCCGAAGCGACGAAGGCGGTCGCGGCGTGCGCCTCCGACGACCGGCGCAAAATACCGACTGAGTTCAGATGTCATTTGGGCGATCACGGCCCTAGCCACCGCTGATTGCCGCGCTTGTTCGCGAAAGGCGAATGATCCGATGGCCGGTTCCGCCCCCACCTCGCCCGCCCCTACCCTAACCGAGTTGTTCACCCCCAAGCTGGTCACCGTACTGCGCGAGGGCTATCGGCTTGCCGACCTGAGAGCCGACGTCCTCGCCGGGCTTACCGTAGCCATCGTCGCGCTGCCGCTGTCGATGGCCATCGCCATTGCCTCGGGGACGACGCCCGAACGTGGGCTTTTCACCGCTGCGGTCGGCGGCTTCCTGATCTCGGCGCTGGGCGGCAGCCGCTTCCAGATCGGCGGGCCGGCGGCAGCGTTCACCGTGCTGGTCGCTTCCACCATCAGCCGCCACGGACTCGACGGGTTGCTGCTCGCCACCATCATGGCCGGGGTCTTCCTGCTGCTGATGGGTGTGTTTCGCCTTGGGAGCTACATCAAGTTCATCCCCTATCCGGTGACCGTCGGTTTCATCTCCGGCATCGCGGTGATCCTGTTCGTCGGCCAAATCCACGATCTGCTCGGCCTGACCCTGCCTCCCCCCGACCCGGCGGATATCGTCCCCAAGCTCACGGCGCTGGCAGGCGCGATCGGCACCACCAACCCGGCCGCCCTGGGCATCGCCGCGCTCTCGGTCGCCATCATCGTGGGCCTGCGGCGATGGCGCCCGCACTGGCCCGGAATCCTCATCGCGGTAATCGCCACATCGCTCGCCGGTGCATTGCTGCACCTGCCGGTAGAAACCATCGGCACGCGCTTCGGCGGCATCCCGAGCACGCTCCCGAGCCCGGCGCTGCCGCCCTTCTCGCTCGACAAGGTCCAGGCGGCGCTACCCGATGCGATTGCCTTCGCGCTGCTCGGCGCCATCGAGTCGCTGCTCTCTGCCATGGTGGCTGATGGCATGACGGGCCGGCGGCACCGCTCCAACATGGAGCTGGTCGCGCAGGGGATCGCCAATATCGGCTCGGCGCTGTTCGGCGGTATCTGCGCCACCGGCACGGTGGCCCGCACCGCCACCAATGTCCGCTCCGGCGCTCGCAGTCCGCTTGCCGGCATGTTCCACTCGGCGTTCATCGTGTTGTTCATGCTGGTGGCCGCGCCGCTCGCGAGCTTCATCCCGCTCGCTGCACTCGCCGGCGTGCTGGTGGTGGTTGCCTGGAACATGGCTGAGAAGAACGCCTTCGCCACCCTGGTCCGAACCTCGCCGGGCGACGCGGCGGTGCTGCTGGCGACCTTCGGGCTCACTGTGTTCCGCGGCCTCACCGAAGGCATCATCGTCGGCTTCGCGCTGGGGGCGCTGTTGTTCATCCACCGCATGGCCCAGCAGGCCGGCGTCGAGGTGCACGTGCCGCCGGTTCCCGAGGATCAGGCGGACGCCGCCAGCCCGGCCCGCCCACCCTACGACCCCGCCATCGCCACCGACCCCGACGTTGCCGTCTACCGCATTACCGGGGCGTTCTTCTTCGGTGCGGCGGCAACCGTCGGTGCCGTGCTCGAACGGATTGCCGACCAGCACCGTGCCTTCGTCATCGACTTCTCGGCCGTGCCGTTCATCGACTCGACCGCCGCCAACACCATGGAGGGTATCGCCCGCAAAGCGGCGCGCCATCACGTCGTACTGCTGATCTCGGGTGCTAGCCCGGCGGTACGGAAATCCCTCGCTGCACATGGCGTCGGCGCACCGACAGTGCTGTTCGAGCGCAGCATCGAGGCCGCAATCGGCGCCGCCCATGCGGAAATCACGCGGCGTGGCGCCGCCGGCCTCGCGGCGCCAGCCCAGGGCGCTGCGCCCTAGCTCAAAAACTCGGTCCGCGCCCGTTCGATGACCAGCGAGCGGATCGCCACGTTGCGCGGCTGGGCGAGGACGAACAGGATCGACTCCACGACATCCTTGTCGCTCAATGCATCTTCGATGCCGCGCGGATGATCCCAGTTTTCCTCGAGCGGTGAAGTGTCCTCGATGTGCCCGGGATAGACCGAAGTGACGCGCACGCTGGTGCCAGCCATCTCCTCGGTCAGCGCCTGGACGAAGCCGTTCTGGGCGTGCTTGGCGGCAACGAACGGCACCGATGAGCCGCGCATCCGCGCGTAAGGCAACCCGCTCATCGACACCACGGTGTGAATGTCCGCCTCCGGCCGCTTGAGCAGCAACGGCAGCAAACGGCGGGTCAGCGCCATGGTGCCAGTTACGGTGGAGTCGATCACCGCCGCGATCTGCGCATCGGTCATGGCGGTGTAGGCACCACCCACCCATTGCGAGCCGGAGTTGACGAGGATGTCGAGTTCTGGGTGCACGGCAGCAATCTTGCTCGCCGCGCCGGTCAACGACAGCGGGTCGGCGAGGTCGCAGACAAAGGCGTCGGGCCGCTTGCCGGTGCGCTGCTCGATCGCCTCGGCCACCGCACCGATACCGGCGGCATTGCGGCCCAGCAACAACGGGATCATCCCGCGGTCCGCCGCGATGATCGCCAGCGCCGCCCCGAGGCCGCGCGCCGCGCCGGTTATCGCAATAGTCTTGCCCTCAAGTTCCATTCAGTCCTCCCCCACCCCAAGAAAAAGGCCGGGATCGCTCCCGGCCTTGCATAAACCCCTTGGGCCTTAACCCTTGGGGATCTCAGCTTTTCTCTTCCGCCGGCTTATCGGCCGCGGCCTTGGCCTTCTTGGCCTTAGGCGCAGCGATCGCCTTGGGTCGGGCCGGCCGCGGCGGAACCGCGATCAGCTCGAGCCTCGACTCCGTACCAACGCCGACCACCGCGACAGTGACCGATCCGCCGTTCTGCAACTCGCCGAACAGCACCTGGTCGGCCAGCGGCTTCTTGACGTGCTCCTGGATCACGCGGCCCAGCGGGCGCGCACCCATGCGCTCGTCATAGCCGCGGATCGCCAGCCACTCGGCGGCTTCCGGGGTCAGCTCGATGGTCACGCCACGCTCGGCCAGCTGGCCTTCGAGCTGCAGCACGAACTTCTCGACTACGCGACGGACGACGGCCGGCGGCAGCGGGCCGAACGAGATGATGGCGTCGAGGCGGTTGCGGAATTCCGGCGTGAACATCCGGTTCACCGCTTCCTCGTCGTCACCCTGTTCGCGCTTGCGACCAAAGCCGATCGGCGACTTCTGCAGCTCCATGGCACCGACGTTCGACGTCATGATCAGGATCACGTTGCGGAAGTCGACCGACTTGCCGTTGTGGTCGGTCAGCTTGCCGTGGTCCATCACCTGCAACAGGATGTTGAACAGGTCCGGATGCGCCTTCTCGATTTCGTCGAGCAGCACCACGCAGTGCGGATGCTGGTCCACGCCATCGGTGAGCAGGCCGCCCTGGTCGAAGCCGACATAGCCCGGAGGGGCGCCAATCAGCCGCGACACGGTGTGCCGCTCCATGTACTCCGACATGTCGAAGCGCAGCAGTTCCACCCCCAGCGTATCCGCCAGTTGCTTGGCCACCTCGGTCTTGCCGACGCCGGTCGGGCCGGTGAACAGGTAGGAGCCGATCGGCTTTTCCGGTTCACGCAGGCCGGCACGGGCCAGCTTGATGGCCGACGAGAGCGCGGTAATCGCCTGATCCTGGCCGAACACCACGGTCTTGAGATTGCTCTCGAGATTGGCGAGCAGCTCCGAATCCGACTTCGACACCGACTTGGGCGGGATGCGGGCCATCGTGGCGATGGTCTGCTCGATATCGGCGACGTCGATGGTCTGCTTGCGGTTCTCCGGCGTCAGCAGCATCTGGCTGGCGCCCGTCTCGTCGATCACGTCGATCGCCTTGTCGGGGAGCTTCCGGTCGTTGATGTAGCGCGCGCTCAGCTCGACGGCGGCCTTCAGCGCGTCGTCGGTATACTTCAGCTTGTGGTAGTCCTCGAAATACGGCCGCAGGCCCTTCACGATCTCGATCGCATCCGGGATAGTCGGCTCGGCGACGTCGATCTTCTGGAAGCGGCGGACCAGCGCCCGGTCCTTCTCGAAGAACTGCCGGTATTCCTTGTAGGTGGTCGAACCGATGCAGCGGATGTTGCCCGAAGCCAAAGCCGGCTTCAGCAGGTTGGAAGCATCGAGCGCGCCGCCGGAAGTGGCGCCGGCGCCAATCACGGTGTGGATCTCGTCGATGAACAGGATCGCGTCCGGGTGCTTCTCGAGCTCCTTCATGACGGCCTTGAGCCGCTCTTCGAAGTCGCCGCGATAGCGGGTGCCGGCCAGGAGAGAACCCATGTCGAGCGCGTAGATCACCGCCTCGCGCAGCACCTCGGGCACGTCGCCCTCGATGATCTTGCGGGCGAGGCCCTCGGCAATGGCGGTCTTGCCCACGCCGGCATCACCGACATAGAGCGGGTTGTTCTTGGAGCGCCGGCAGAGGATCTGGATGGTCCGGCGCAGCTCGCTGTCGCGGCCGATCAGCGGATCGATCTTGCCGGCCCGGGCCTTGTCGTTGAGGTTGACGCAGAAATCGGCCAGCGCCGAACTCTGGCCGTTGCCGGCGCGTTCGCCTTCCTCACCCTGCCCGCCGTTGCCGGCTGGGGTCTCGGAGCCACGCACGCGCCGCTCCTCGCTCGGACCGGACTTGGTGATGCCGTGCGAGATGAAGTTGACCGCGTCGAGCCGCGTCATGTCCTGCTGCTCGAGGAAGTAGGCGGCATGGCTCTCGCGCTCGGCAAAAATGGCAACGAGCACATTGGCGCCCGTAACCTCTTCCTTACCGGACGACTGCACGTGGATCACGGCGCGCTGGATAACGCGCTGGAATGCGGCGGTCGGGCGCGCGTCCTGCCCGTTGGGCACAACGAGACTGTCGAGCTCTTCGTTGATGAAGTCCTCGAGGTCCGACTTCAGCGCTTCGATGTCGACATCGCAGCCGGTCAGCACCGCGATTGTATCTCGGTCGTCGGTCAGCGCCAGCAGCAGGTGCTCGAGCGTGGCGAACTCATGCGCCCGCTCGCGCGCCAGGTTCATCGCCTGATGGAGGGCCTTCTCAAGTCCGCGGGAAAAAGAGGGCATATGTCGGTTCCTATTGCTTTTCCATCACGCACTGTAGTGGGTGCTGGTTCTTGCGGGCCGCGTCCATGACCCTGGTGACCTTGGTCTCGGCCACCTCGAAGGGGTAGACACCACATTCGCCAACGCCCTGGTTGTGGACGTGGAGCATGATGCGCATGGCCTCTTCGCGGGTCTTGTTGAACACATCCTGCAGCACCAGG
>JAESFN010001396.1_pt1 | contig 10615 bp, 12 predicted proteins | sample 9269411 | NCBI WGS metagenome assembly JAESFN01 (sample SAMN14505399, study PRJNA617100) | algae metagenome | isolation source: Iphinoe sp. HA4291-MV1 and co-occurring heterotrophs from trail next to... | place: USA: Maunawili Falls, Hawaii | collected 2009-07-25
CGATCGGATCGACTTCGAGCACGCGGTCCATACGCGAAAGCCCGATGACGATGCCGCCCGCCTGCGCCACTGCCCCGCCCGACAACCCGGTGCCGGCGCCGCGCGGCGTGATCGGCAAGCCGTGCCGGCGCGCCAGTTTCACGACGCTGGCAACCTGCTCGGCGGTTCGCGGCAACACCACAGCCACCGGTCGCGCGGTTTCAACCGCGCCATCGACCGATCCGTCATACTCATAAACGATGAGATCGGACGGCTTGTGGAAGACCGATCCGGGACCCGCGATCGCTTCCAATTCGCTGACGATCTGCGCTTGATTCACAACGACGACTCCTCAGGGCGGCGTTTCGCCAGTTTGGGCAGTATCGCCGCCGCAACGAATCGAGGCAACGGCATTCGTCACACCAGTTCCGAAGGATCGAATCAATGAGTGAACGACAACCAATCTACTGGATTATCGTCGGTTCTCCCGACAACTTCGCCAAAACACGCGAGATCGGCTTCACGATGCAGGGCTTGAAGTCGCGGCATCGCAAGAAGGCGGAGCGGATGCAGCCAGGAGACAAAATCGTCTACTACATCACCGGCAAGAAAGCATTCGCAGGCATCTCCGCGATCACATCCCCCTATTTCGAAAGCCACGATCGTATCTGGTCGAGCAACGATCCCAAGAAGGCCGCCGAGGACTATCCGTTCCGCGTGCAGACCGAGCCTGAGGTCATTCTCGACGACGATGACTTTGTTGATGCCGAGCCGATCGCGCGACAGATGATCTACGCCACCAAATGGCCGCCGGCCAACTGGACGCTCGCCTTTCAGGGCAACGTTCACGAGATCGGCGAAGCAGATTTCGCGCTCATTCGCGATGCGATTGCGAAGCGCGCCGGAGCCACGGTTGGCTGATCCACGATTCCGCGTCCATATCTGCCACGGACCGAACTGCACCCCGCGCGGATCGCGTTCATTGGTCGGAGAGCTTGAGCGATTGCTGGCCGCGGTTGGGCTTTCGGGCGAGGTGGAGATCATCGCCACCTCATGCCGCAATCGCTGCGAAATCGGCCCCTCGGTGAACGTCTACCCCGGTCCGTATTTTTATCGCGAGGTCTCGCTGACGGTGCTTGAGCGGATCGTTCGCGAACATCTCCTCGCAGATCAACCGGTTTCAGAATTCCTGGTCGAGTCCGACCCGCCTCGGATCGACCTGAGCAATCTCACGTTCAACTTTTAGGGTTTCAGGAAACGCAAAACCGCCGCGAATCGGGTGATTCGCGGCGGTTGCCTTGAGTGGAGATGGGGGGAGTCGAACCCCCGTCCAGAGCCTTCTGCAGCCCATATGCTACGTGCGTAGTCGCTCCTTTGTGTGCCAATCGCGTCGCTGAACGACAAGCTACGCGATCAGTGAGCCGAACTGTCTTTGGTCCCTGCGCATCGGCGGACTACGGGATCGCACCCCTTCTTGGTGACGCCCTTACCCGGTCCCGAAGGGGGGAGGTCCGGAAGGACGCGCTATCTAGAGGTCAGTGACTTAGGCAGCGTATGCAAGCTGATTGTTGCCAGCTATGGCTTTGCCCGTTTTAACGAGGCCTCGGGCACCTCGGCACGCGAAAGACGAACGTCCAACCCTGTCGAAACCAAACATCCCCAGGGACCTAAAATACTAGCACATCTGATCTGCGATTTCAACGAGGATTCCGGGCTATTCCCGGTCGCGCAGGGCACGGGCGATATCCCGTTTCGCTTCGCGCTCGGCGCTCGCTTCACGCTTGTCGTAGAGGCGCTTACCGCGGCACAAACCGAGCTCGATCTTCACCCTCCCCTCCTTCAAGTAAATCTTGAGCGGGATGAGGGTGAGTCCCTTTTGCTCGACTTCCGCGCGCAAATGCGCAATCTGCGCCTTATGCGCGAGCAGTTTGCGGGGGCGGTCGGCCTCGTGGTTGTAGACATTGCCGTGGGTGTAGGGCGAGATGTGCGCGCCGATCAGCCAGAGTTCGCCGTTATCGACCCGCGAATAGGCGTCGGTGAGCTGAACTTTGCCCTCGCGCAGCGATTTGATCTCGGTACCGCGCAGCACGATACCGACCTCCATGCTCTCCAGCACGAAGTAATCGTGGAATGCCCGGCGATTGGTGACAATCGTCCGGTCGGCTTTGCGCTCTTGTTGTGTTTCCGCTCGTGATTTCGCCATAACCCGCGAACTATAGGGAGAAATCACCTGGTCGTCAATTCAAAATTGAACAGATTCCCGCCGGTGGAATGCGTACAATCGCAGCAATGAAAGGAACGACGTTGCCACTGGTTGACCCATACGCCGAAATTGCCGAGTTCTACGATCTCGAACACGATGACTTTGATGAAGACATCCTCTCGATCATGAACTTCATCGAATCGACGGGAGATCCTGTGCTGGAGCTCGGGGTCGGCAGCGGCCGCTTTCTCCAGCCGATCGTCGATCTCGGGTTTCGCGTCACCGGTTTGGATAGCTCGGGTCCGATGCTCGATCGCGCGCGGTTGCGCATCGCTGACTTCGCGAAACCGGAACTCGTAACGCTCGTGCAAGCCGATCTCGCCGAGGCGGATCAGGCGCCGGGCGGTCCGTTCGGTATCGTGCTACTCGCGTTGAACGCGCTGCTCCATGCCGAATCGAGCGCGAAGCAACGCCAGGTGCTCACATCGGCGAAGCGCGCGCTCGATCCCCGCGGTCAGCTGATCATCGATATGCTCAATCCCACGCCGCAAGCACTGGCGCAGTTCGATCAATCGGTCGTACACGAAGGCTCGTGGCGCCGCACCAGTGGCGCGCTGGTGCAAAAATTCTCCAGCCGCCGCCTCTCCCCTGCGACGCAGACCATTCACACCGAGCTCTGGTACGACGTCACCGAGGCCGGTGGCGCAATCACTCGCCTCAACACCAGCTTCGATATGCGCTACGTGCACGCCTCAGAACTCGAGCTGATGCTCGAAACCGCCGGCTTCGCCAGTTGGGAAATCTACGGCAGCTACGATCTCGATCCGTTCGACAATCACTCAGAGCGGATTCTCATCGCGGCTGAGGCGAGCTGATCTGGCGTCTAGATCCGGGCGGCTCGATTGACAAGATAGAGGTCGGCGAGCAGATTGGCCAGCATTGCCTCCGCCACCGGCACCGCGCGCGGGCAGACTGACGGATCGTGACGCCCTTCGATCACGATATCTCGCGGCTCCAAATTGGTCGTCACGGTGTGTTGGGTTTGCTCGACCGATGAGGTCGGCTTCACCGCGATGCGGACGATGATCTCCTCGCCCGTCGAGATACCGCCCAACGAGCCGCCGGCATTATTCGTTCGCGTGCGAATCCGGCCATCTTCGTCAACGATGAAGCCGTCATTGTTCAACGAACCGCGCGATCGGGTCGATTCGAAACCGCCTCCCATTTCGACGCCCTTCACCGCGGGGATACTCATCATCGCGAGTCCGATCAGTCCGTCGAGTTTGTCGAAGGTCGGATCGCCCAGGCCCACCGGCACGCCCTTCGCGCGCACCTCGACGATGCCACCGAGCGAATCTTTCTCTTCTTTTGCCTGAAGAATGGCGGCGATCATCTTCTCCGCCGCCACCGGATCGGGACAACGCACGATGTTGTTCTCGATCTCGTCGCGATCGAAGGTTTCCATCGCGATGCCACCGATCTCCCGGCAAAACCCGTAGACCTCGCAGCCAGCAGTGGCGAGAATCTTCCGCGCGATCGCACCGGCAGCAACGCGCCCCCAGGTTTCACGTGCCGACGAGCGCCCGCCGCCACGGTGATCGCGGTGCCCGTATTTCGCCCAGTAGGTGAAATCGGCGTGACCGGGACGGAAAACATCGCGCAGATTCTCGTATTTCGTGGAATCAGCATCTTTGTTGAAGGTGATCAGCGAGATGGGCGCCCCCGTGGTAACGCCTTCAAACACCCCGGAGAGAAGCTCAGCTCGATCGGTTTCACCACGCGGCGTGGTGACCTTGCTCTGTCCGACACGCCGCCGGTTCAGCTCGAACTGGATGTCTTCGACGGCCAGCGGAATCCCCGCCGGGCAGCCTTCGATGACGACACCCAGCGCGGGACCATGCGACTCACCCCAGGTGGTGAGTTTGAAGATTTTCCCAAACGTGCTGGCCATGGTGGTCGAAAACTCCGATGCTACTGAATCGCGTTCTGGAAATTGATTGGCTCGCGGAGCGTATCGCCCCACAGATCGTAATCGTTGCTCGCGGTGCGCACGAATCCGTACCGCTGATAAAGCCGCTGCGAGCGCACGTTGTCACTCTGGGTGCTCAGCCCGATTTTCCGCGAACCGAGCGTCAGCATTGTCTCAACACTGAACGCAAGTGTCTGCAGCCCGTATCCGCGCCCCTGAAGCGCTGGATCGACGGCGATGCGGTCGAGGTGTCCCCAGGACGGGAACGAGGTAAATCCGGTGTAGGAAACCGGCACACCGTCGTCGAGCCCCAGGTAAATTTGCACTCCTTCAGCGACGAAATAGGCCTCGAACTCCTGCGTCGAGTTCCACCAGATCCAGGGAAATGCCGCATGATCGAGATCCAGTAGAACGTCCATCGTCGCGGGATCGCGCGGATCAGCGCGGACGAAGCGCAGCTGGGTAGCACACGAAACGCGGCGAACCATACTGCGATCGAGATCGAAGGTCACCACTTTTTCGAGATGCTCGAATCCGCTCCGCTCGTAAAAGGAGGGGCGGCGCGTCTCATCAATCTCGACCATCACCGTCAGAGCGGCGCCCATCGTGCGCACGCGCTGTGACGCCGCAATCGCGAGCGCTTCCGGATCGCGAATTGACGCCAGATCGGCGATCTGCAACACATCGGTGCGGTTTCGCCACTGGTTCACGATGGCGTACTCACCGGTTTGCGCATCCCAGACGGAGCGTCCGGGCGCGCGCTGCAAGCATTCGCGAATCTCTTGGAGATTGAGGCGCGATCGCCAGCCAGGATGAATCTGGCGCAAATCCTCCGGGCGCAGCGGTTCGATCGATCCTCGAGAGTTACGGGTAGTCAGCGCGGCCATGCCAATCAATGCTCCAGCCAAATCGTTTCGAGCTGTAGCAAGCCGAGTGATGTGTATTCGAACCCATGCACATACGGTTTGCGGAGAAAGTACCCAACATCGTGATAGGTCGGGATCAACACGGCGTCATCAATCAGCAACTGTTGAGCCTTTTGATAGATCGCAGCTCGCGCGGCGGGATCCTGCTCCTGTGACGCCTCACGAAGCAGGGCGTCGAAATCCGGATTCGAGTAATCGACATAGTTGTCGGAACTGCCGGTCGCGAACAGGCTTTCGAGGAAGGTCGCGGGGTCGGGGAAATCGGCACCCCAATACAGCGCGTAGGCGGGATACTGGCGAAGCGCCAGTCCATCGAAAAATTCTTCGCTCTGAACGTTGATCGCTTCGATGGTCAGCCCGAGCGTTTCCCCCGCGGTGTCTCGCAGTGCCGCAACACAGCCATTGCCGGTGGAATAGATCTGAATGTCCGGGAGACTTGCCGCACCTGCATACGGCGACTGCTGGAACGTCGCGAGCGCCTGCTCGGGATCGTAGGCCGGGTACTCCACAGGCCAGCTCGCGCCCAGCATTCCGTCGGGCACGATGCCATCCGCTGAAACCACGTGACCATCCAGCATGACATCGGCGATTTTGTCGTGCGGGAACGCCTGCATCAGCGCCCGGCGGACCAGGAGATCATCGAGCGGCGGAATGTCGGTGCGGAACGCCATGTATTCGCTAGCAAAGAGCTTCGCGGTGATAAGTTCGTCGCCCATTTGCGATTCCGGCGCGGTGACGCGATCGACATCGCTGCTCGAAATGCTGCAAACCTCGACTCGATCGCTCTGATAGAGATTGAAGGCTGAATAGGCATTTGGCCCGAGCAGGATTTCAACCTTCTCCAGCGCCGGTTTGCCATCGATGAACGAATCGACGCGTTTGAGCGTCATGTGGTCGCCCTCGACCCATTCATCGATTTTGAACGGACCGGTGCCGTTCGGCAGCTTCCACCAGTCTTCGCTGCTCGCGACATCCTGTGGATCGACGATCGATGTGGCGGCAGAGCCGAGTTTCATCAGGAACGCGGCATCGGGCTGCGCAAGCGTGATTTGCACGGTGCGATCGTCGAGCGCAATTACTCCCGAAAGGGAATCCGCCGCTCCACTGATGATGTCGCTGAAACCGGCGATTGAGTTGAGGAAGGTCGGACCGCTCAGCAGCCCTGCCTGACCACCGGCGGTGGCGGGGTTTACCGCGCGCGTCAGCGAAAACACCACGTCCTGGGCCGTCATCTGGCGACCGTCGGTGAAGACAGCCTTCGGATCGAGGGTGAAGGTGTAGGTAATGCCATCCGCACTGATCTCGACGGAATCCGCCAGCTCCAGAGCTGGATTCAGCTCCGCGTCGAACACCACGAGACCGCGAAAGAGCAGCCGGGTGAGAAACGCGGAGGAGAGATCGCGGACCAACGCCGGATCAACCGTGGCAGGTCCCACTACGGGCCCGGTGATCCGAAAGGTCTGTTCGCCCTTTGGAGAACTGACCGGAAGCGGCCGCCGCCCGTTGAACACCAGCGGCTGACCACCGACTGGGGTGCCATCACCCTGCAAAAATGCGGGACGCGCCAGCGCGGTGTCGAAACCGACCCCGATCGCAGCAACTCCGCCCAACAACTGTGTGGCGAATGATCGCCGCGAAAGAGGCTTCGTCATAGCGCGGATTCTATGGGAATTTTGCCGTGAATCACAATCCGGGCTGTGATCGGGCAGCCTAATTCGTAGCGCGGAGATCGCGATGCGCGTGCCGCCAGCGCTCAACGAAGATTTCGGCGGTGTCGAGCGTCGCGGGGAGATCGCGTGCCCCGGTATCAATAATGAGATCAGCCGATTGCCGGGCCAGCGCCAGGCGTGACTCCTGAACGTCGTAAATCGTTTCCGGCCAGTGGTGTCCCCGCCGGTCGCGAATCGTTTCGAGATCGACATCGAGGTAGAGCAGGAGATCGGCCGCGCGGCGGCGCCAGAGGTCGGCGACGATGCTGTGCTCTTGCGCGCTCGCCACGGCGTCGATGCCGCGCGCGCGCAAACCGGCGACAACACTCGATTTGCCCGCCCCGCAATGACCGACTACTACCACGCGAGGGGGAGCCTCGATCGCCGGCTCCGGACGCTTACGGCGAAATCGCTCGTTCATCGCACCGATCTCCGCGCGCGCCGCCGTTCGATGCGCTGATCATCCTGACCCGGAGAAAGCAACAGAGCGACGACGCTCATGTCGTCGTTCGGGCGTCCGCGATCCAGCGCCATCGCCTGAGCAAAGACAGCGTCCGCCAGCGACTCCGCGGTTGTGGCGGTGTCAATCGCCGGCAATCGTTCGAGGAACGATTCGCTGGAACCGAACCGTTCTCCGGCTCCTGCTACCCCGTCCGTCACGATGAGAAGTGCGTCGAACGCGCCGGTTTGCAAGTAAATCAGACCAGGCTCCTGACGCGCCTGGCGACCAGCAGGTTCTTCTGCGGTCGACTCCGCTTGCCATTCGCGCTGTGTGTGGAGGATGAGCTGGTTGGTCGAAGCGCGGGCGATTTCGAATTCGCCGGTACGCACACCATGCACCACATCGAGGGAAACCGAAACCTTGCCGCCTCGTTCCGCATACAGCGCGTCGCACGCAGCCTGCACGACCGCCTGCGGTCGCACGCCTTCACTCAGCAGGAGCGCGGCGCGCCGAGCGACCGAACGCGCCAGCAGCCGGGCTGAGGAGCCACTCCCCTGCCCGTCCGCGACGACGATGCCGAGCCCACCGTCGGGCGTCTCGACGATCTCGATGACATCGCCCGAGTCACGCACGGCGTACTTGTGCGTCGTCGTGACTGCGATATCAAAGGACCAGCCCATCATCACTCCTGAGCGTCGCTTGAAAACGCGGAACGAGCGCCACAAAGGGCGTATGCTTTCGTTGCGGTTCATTCGCGTATGTGAGGTCGCACCCGTGCCAGATCGAGTCGTTACCTTCGACTTTCACAATACCATCGCCCATGCCGAATCGTGGTTCGCGATCGAGATCCGCGGACTACCAGGCGCGTTTCTCGACTGGCGAGCCGGGCTGGATGGTGATCTCGCTGATCCTGAGCTCGTGATCGAGGGCAACGCCCTGTATCGTCTGCTCCGGGGATCGATCCATCGCCACGGTCACGAGCTGACCGCGGAGCAATGCATCGATATCGTGCTGCGCCGTCTGGGGTACTTCGAACCGGCTTCGATCATCGACGAAGGCACCGAGGCGATCATGCGGGCGAGCCTGAGCGATATCGCTCCCGTGCCGGGAGTGATCGACACGATCGAAACGCTTGCCGGTGACGATGTCATGCTCGGCATCGTTTCCAGCGCGGTGTATCACCCGTTTCTGCTCTGGACGCTGGAAGAATTTGGCGTCGCGCAGCATTTTTCGGCGGTGACCACGTCGGCGAGCGCCGGCTACTACAAAACCCGCCCTGAGATTTACTGGGACGCCCTGAGCCAGCTCGATGCCGATCCGGCCGGGGTGTATCACCTCGGCGATTCGTATCAATTCGATGTGTTGGGCTCGCGCCGGGCGGGAATGCGCTCCGGTTGGTATCAACGCCCCGGCGCAACTCCGCCGGAAGACACCGGCGCTCCCGATCTCGTGTTCGGTGATTTTGCCGGGATTGGGAATCAGCTATTGGAACGCCTGGAATCGGCGTAGCAGGAGAACTCCCCACAGGTGCGTTTCGATTGTTTCACCCTCTTTCCCGCGATGTTCGCCAGTCCGTTTGACAGCAGCATCATCAAGCGCGCGCAAACCACCGGCGCGGTCGAGATTCACATCCACGATCTGCGCGATTGGACCTACGACCGTCATCGCACCGCCGATGATGCTCCGTATGGCGGTGGCGCAGGAATGGTGATGATGGCGCCGCCGATCGTCGAGGGTGTGGAAGCAATCCTCGCGGACGATCTCGCCAACGCACGCGTACTCATCACCTCCGCCTCCGGGCGACCGTTCGATCAAGCAATGGCGCACGAACTCGCAGACGCGGAGCGCGTCGTTATCATCTGCGGCCACTACGAGGGGATCGATGCCCGCGTCACCGAACTGCTCGATGCCGAAGAGGTAACGATCGGCGATTACGTACTCACCGGCGGTGAGCTTGCGGCGATGGTGATGATCGATGCCACCACACGCCTCCTGCCCGGCGTGATTCAGCAGGCGTCGATTGAGGACGAGTCGCATAGTGATGGGCTGTTGGAGTACCCGCAGTACACGCGACCGATGGAGTATCGCGGACTAACCGTGCCGGAAATTCTGGTGAGCGGGCACCACGCCAAGGTCGATGCCTGGCGGCGAGAGCAAGCGCTGGAACGCACCCGCGAGCGCCGCCCCGACCTGCTCAGGAAGCAGGAGTCTCCTGAGGACTGAGCGACTCCAGGGAGTGCAGCACCGACAGACTCGAGAGATCGTGCTCCGCGTGATAGCGCGCGTATGCGACCATCGCCCGCTCCAGCTCGCGACGGAGATCGTCACCGATCTCGCGGCGCACCGTCTGCTCCAGCCCGCCGCGATCGAGCAGCCGCAGATACTTCTGCGCGCTCACGGAGAGCAAAATCGCGGCGCGATCCTCCTGCTGGCACGCGGGGCAGAGAAAACCACCCAACCGCGGACTGAGCGGATTCGGAATGGCCTGTAACTCGCGATCACAGCTAACGCAACGGTAGAGCTCCACCCGGAATCCCAGGTGTGCGAAGAGCGCCATTTCGGTATAACGGGCCACCGCCCACGGATCAACACCCTCAGAGACGACGGTGAGCGCGCCCGCGAGAATCTCGAAAACGCGCCGGTTCTCCTGGCGATCCTGGGTCAGACGGTTCACGAGCTCCGCGAGATGAGAGGCATAGGCGTAGGCTTCGACATTGCCCGACAGCCCGAGGTGACCTTCGACGAGCTCTACGCCAGTAACGACGTCGAGCTCCCGCCCCTGCGCCAGCATGATGCGCACCTGGGACAGGTGATCGAGCCCGTATCCGAGGCGGCTGGTGGTTTTGCGAATGCCCTTGGCGATCACAGCAACCTTGCCGTGCTCGCGGGTGTAGAGCGTGAGAATGCGATCGGCTTCTTTGAAGTCGAGCCCGTGGAGAACGATAGCTTCACAACGATATCGGCGATCCAAACGATGAGGTTCACTCACGGTGTATGCTTCCAGTCGTGCCAAGCGTGGTCCAAGTGCGGCAGGGACGCACTGCGCACGCCCGTACTAATGTTTCGTACCTCATGCGCCGGTGGTAGGCTGAATCCATGGACGTGTCATATGCGGCTGCCTTCGTTGCCGGTCTGTTTTCTATCTCGTCGCCCTGCGTGCTCCCGCTGATACCAGTGTACCTTTCGCACCTGGCCGGGACCTCAGCGGGCGATACATCCCCGCGCGCGCGGGCGCGCGTTCTTTCAAACGCCGCGGCCTATGTGCTGGGCTTTTCCGTCGTGTTCATCATTCTCGGCATCGCGCTGGGAGCAGCTAGCTCGAGCTTCGGCTCGGCAGGCTGGGTGTCGGGAAATCGTGGATGGATCGTGCGCATCGGCGGCGTAATG
>JAESFN010001397.1_pt1 | contig 10606 bp, 9 predicted proteins | sample 9269411 | NCBI WGS metagenome assembly JAESFN01 (sample SAMN14505399, study PRJNA617100) | algae metagenome | isolation source: Iphinoe sp. HA4291-MV1 and co-occurring heterotrophs from trail next to... | place: USA: Maunawili Falls, Hawaii | collected 2009-07-25
CTTCTGCCTCGACTCGCTCACCGGCGAACTGCGCGGCGCCGCGGTGAACTTTCGCACCGGCCGCTTCACCGGCTTCTTCGAAGGCAATGTGCTCGCGCACTTGAACGCCACGGAGATCAAGAATCCCAAGTTTCTCATGGTCACCGGCTATGCAGATTTCCTGCGTCCCGGCGGCCAGGTGAAACAGGCCAACACCGTGCTCTATGTTATGGAGACCACCGGCGGTTGGCTGGCGGCGTATGCGGTGCCGTGGAATCCCTCGGCGGCGGCCGTCGCGGCGCCCTTTGCCAGCAAGTTCGTGCTGCTGGATCGCCGCCAGATTCGCAACATCGAGATCCGCGATCAGTAACGCCCGCACCTGCCCATGTCCGCAATTCAGATCGTTTACAACGGTGAGCCCCGCGCCATGCCAGTGGGGGCCACGGTCGCTGCGCTGCTCGACGAACTGGGCCTGAACGTGCGGCACGTGGCGGTCGAAGTGAACCAAGAGTTGGTGCCTCGCGCCAAACATGCCTCGTGGTCGCTGGCCCCCGGGGATAAGGTGGAAGTGGTGACGCTGGTCGGCGGCGGCTAGAATATTGGCTTTCCGCCGCAGCCTGGTTCGCCCCCCCTTCGCCATGTCCATCGATCTCGACGCCGATCTGCTCCGCATCGGCTCTCACGCCCTCTCCAGCCGGCTCATCGTCGGCACCGGCAAGTACGCCTCGTATGAATTGATGGCGCAGGCCCTCGAGGTCTCCGGCACAGACTGCATCACGGTAGCAATCCGGCGCGAGCGACTGCTCGACAACGCCGGCCGCAACTTGCTCGATCATGTCGACACGACCCGCTACACGCTGCTCCCCAACACTGCGGGCTGCTTTTCGGCCGACGATGCGGTGCGCGTGGCGCGGCTGGGACGTGAGCTTCTGCTTGGGCTCGAGAACCCCGGTGCCGATTGGGTGAAGCTCGAGGTTCTGGGCGACAAGAAGACGCTTCTCCCTGACCCCATTGGTACGCTCCGCGCCACCGAGGCGCTTGTGGCCGAAGGGTTCCAGGTGCTTTGCTACACCACCGATGATCCGATGACGGCGCGGCGCCTCAAGGAAGCCGGCGCCGTGAGCGTGATGCCGGCAGGCAGCCCGATCGGCTCGGGGCAAGGCATTCTGAACCCGAACAACATCCGCATTTGTCTCGAGTACCTGAAGGACGGCGATCCCGACTACCCGGTGATCGTCGATGCGGGCGTGGGCACGGCGAGCGACGTGGCGTTGGCCATGGAGCTCGGCGTCGACGGCGTGCTGCTGAACACCGGCATCGCCCATGCCCGCGACGTGCTGCTGATGGCGCGGGCGATGAAGGCGGGGCTCGAAGCCGGACGGGCGGCCTATCTAGCGGGCCGCATTCCGAAGCGGCTCTACGCCACGGCGAGCAGCCCCGACGAAGGGCGCATCAACTAGCTGCCCTTCTTCGCGGGCTTCTCAGCGGGCCTCCGGAAGAACATCGCCCGCAGGAGGTGACCGCAGATCGCGATCACGCCCACACCGGCGAGCACGTTCTTGGTGATCTCGACCACAGGCGAATGCAGCCAGGCGGGACCGGGCTTGGCTTCGGCTGCAGGAGCGCTGCTCGCCGCATCACTGGCGAGCGGCGTGGCCATCGCGACCATCGCCCCAGGAGGGGGTGCTGCGGCAATCGTGGTCTCCGCTGGCGGATTCGCGCCTCCTGGTGGCGCCCAAGAGTTCGACTCTGCTGCGGGCTCCGTCGGCACCGGCGCCGCATCCGCCGGCGCAATGTCTGCCGCGGGCGCCGTAGGCTCGAAGTTGCCGCCGCTGGCTGGCGGGGCAACACTCTCTGGCAAGGGCGCGCCGGTTTGCACGCTGGCCGCCACGGCCGAGACTTCGCCCCCGAGCGATGAGCCCAAGGTTTCGAGCGGCTCTTCGTTGACGATTCCTGCGCCAGAGCGCGCCGCACCGGTGTGGCCTGACATCGGCCCAGGGGGACGCGCGGCCGCCACGGATTCCGTAGCCGGCAGGCCTGAACTGCCTGGCAACACGCCGGCGAGAAATCGGTTCACGCGGCCGCAGTGGCTGCCGCAGGTGCGGCCGTCGCCTTCGCCGAACAGTACGCCAGCGAGCTCGCCGCGCGCGTTGAGGATGGGGCCGCCGGAGTCTCCCTGCCGTGCGGCCGCGCCGACTTCGAGGATCTCGAAGGGCTGATTGTCGCTGGGGGCCAGGAATTGCGTGCAGCGGCCGGTGACCGCGCGGTAGTCGCCCTGGCCGTAGCCGGCGATCGTGAGCGGATCGCCTTCTTTAGGCACTTGCTGGGAGATCGCGACCGGATTGGCCGATGGCCGATAGACCGCCAGCGCCGCGAGGTCCCAATCTTTATCCACCTTGTGGACATGCCCCGGCGAGCGCGAGCCATCGGGAAACACGACCTCAATGGGCCCCGAGGCCTCGTTCACCACGTGCCAGTTGGTGAGCACGAGCCCGTGTTTGCCGCGGGCATCCACGAGCGTGCCGGTGCCAAAGGACGTGCCGTCGTGGTTGGGCACGATGATCCGGCAGACTGCGGGGTGCGGTCGCGTAGAAACGACGGCGACAGGAAACGCGCCAGCCGACTTGCGCCGGTTGAACGGGCGAGTGAGAGCGTCGAGCTGCGCCGAAGCTGGCCCGGCTGCGGAGAGCAGGATGGCTAAGGCCAGCAGACGCTTCACGGTCAGGCAGTCCTCGCTCGAATCCGGCGATCCGATTCGCTTTTGACGATCCGCCGCAGCAATTCTTGCCGCAGGCGAGCTTCTTCCGACGGGCGGGACGATTCTTTGTTTTCAGCCATGGGTAGAACGCCTTCTAAGCGGCAATGGGCCGCCCGCCACGTAGGTCTTCGCTCCGTCGTGGAAAGTTGCAGCCGCCGTTGTGGCGGTCTCGCAGGCGAGCCAATTCGGCCTGAACTGCGTCTTCCACGAGCTTGGTGAGCGTCAACCGGACGGGATAACCGGCCAGGTGGACCGCCGCATCGCGCGCTTCCTCTAGCGTGTCGGCGGAAAGGTACAGCGTGGCCCGAACCTTGGCCGCGCGGGATTGTGAGGCCGCTTCTGACATCTGACTCGCCTCTTCAGTGAGTGCGGTTGTTGGCCGCGCGGCCCGTGGGCATCGCGACCTTGCATACGTTTCGGACGTTCTTCCAACCGACCATCACGGACCAGGCTGGTCGCCGCCAGAGCTTGCCTGAGTCGCACGACACCCAAACCCGGCGGACCAGGTATGTCGCGTCGAAGGGACGAAACCGGCAGGCTTGCCCCTAAGCGGCAAAGCCTTCCGGGCCGGCCCACCGACCCCCGTGCGACCCCACTTCGCCGAGCGTCAAAAGGCCCGCGGTTGTTACAGGCCTTCGTCCGAACCCCAAAAGAAGCTGAAGAACGCGTGCTTGACGGCTCCTACGATGCGTAGTAGGATTCGCCTACGTGACGTAGGAGGGTGGTCGAATAACCCGGCCAGGCCTTGGGCAGGGCAGGTTTGGCGAATGCCGGACGGTCGGCACAGGCCGGAGGATCGGATCACTGATTGGGAGGTGGATGGGGCAAGACACAGGCTGGAAGCCTGTGCCACTTGGAGGATGAGGGAGCAGGTCGTGGCACAGGCTTCCAGCCTGTGTGCTGAGACCAGTGGCGCAGGCTTCCAGCCTGTGTGTGGCTAGCCAAGGACGCTCGATGACCGACAAGCGAACCGCCATCAGTCAGACCGAGCAGGAAGTGCTCGAGGCCTTGTGGGAACAAGGCGCCGCGACCGTGCGGCAGCTTCACGAAACGCTCGCCGCCAAGCGAAGCTGGGCCTACACCACGGTGCAAACGCTGCTCGGGCGGTTGGAAACCAAGGGCTATGTCGCGGCGGATCGTGCCGGCTTCGCGCACGTTTTCCGGCCAACGGTGAGCCGCGATTCCTTGATTCGCCAACGCCTGAACGACTTGGCAGAAGAACTCTGCCAAGGGGCCAAGACGCCGCTCATGCTCGCGCTCGTCGATGGTCAGGGGCTCGAGCCTGAAGACATCGAACATCTGCGGGCACTGCTCGCCCGCATCGACGAAGGAACGGACCCGCCGCCGTCCTAGCCAAAGTAGGGTCCGCTGTGCGGACCAAATTCACACGCAGCAACGAACTCACTACGCAGACGAAGGTGCATCCCATGTGGTGGTGGCTGGCGCAAACGTTGGTCGTGGCGAGCGGGCTCGCGCTATTGGCTCTGCTGGGTTCGTGTCTGCGGCGCTGGGGTCGCGTTTCGCCATCGCTCGAGCATCTGCTGTGGGTGCTGGTGCTCGTGAAGTTGGTCACGCCGCCGTGGCTCGAGTGGCCGCAGGCCGCGACGGCCCGTGTGGCCGAATGGACTGCGCCGGCCGAAGTCGATTCGTCGCTGCTCGCTGATCAGAAAGTGCCGCAGGCGCAGGCGTCTTACGAAATGCCGCGGGATGTTGCGGTGATTGAGGAGCCGGCGACTTTTGAGATCCCGTTGGCGAGTTCGACCGAGCAAGTCGAACCGCTTTTCACCAACGCGCCGCTAGCTTCCGTGGAGCCGGAGTCATTTGAAGCGAGCTCGCCAGTTGCGTCGCAGTCGGCTACCGCAATTGACGTGGAACCGATGGCCTGGAATTGGGCGCGTTCGGTCGGCCCGGTGCTATTTGCTTGGGGGCTGGGAGGCCTTGTGATGGGGGCCATGCAGTGGCGGCGGATCAAACGCCTGCGTCGACTGACCTCGAACGCCGTGTCCGCGCCCGATGAACTGCAGCAGCAGGTTCAGCGATTGGCGACCGACTTAGGCCTGCGAGCGCCGCGCGTGCGGCTGCTCGAGAACATCGGCTCGCCGTTTCTGTGGTGCTGGGGCCGCCCGGCGTTGTACTGGCCGGCGGAGCTCACCGCGGCCGCTGATCTGCGGCGGCTGCAGGGGGTGATCGTGCATGAGCTTGCGCATCTCAAGCGACGCGATCATTGGACTGGTTGGCTCGAACTGGCGGCCAGTTGCCTGTGGTGGTGGTGCCCTCTCGTGTGGCTCGCGCGGCGCCGGTTGAGGGCAGCGGCCGAGCTGGCCTGCGACGCCTTGGTGCTGCAGACCCTGCCGAGCGAGCGGCGCTCGTACGCTGGGTCGCTCGTGGAGATTTCGGAACACGTCAGCCGTCGCGCCTGGGCGACGCCCGCGTTGGGCGCCGCCGGCGAGGCCCGACACACCCTGGAGCGGAGGTTGGTCATGATTTTGAAAGAAACGTGTCCGCGACGATTGAGCTGGGGAGGGCTTGCGCTCGTCGCCACGGCGGCGCTGTTGGCGGCGCCGGCTTGGACGACGGGACAAGACACGAAGCCGGCGGCGCCAGGGGGAGGGGCGCCCGGAGGGCTGCCGGACCTGCTTGAAGAGCCAGCGGTGAACGACGAGTTGCTTACCGATGCGGCGCCTGGCGGTGGCGACGCGCCGATTCTTTCCGACGCCGCGCCGGGCGAACCGCTGCTTGATGCTCCCGGCGGCGCGCCAGGGGCGCCAGACGACAATCCGTTCGCGGAGCCGGCGACCGAACAACCATCACTCCGTCCGGTTGCCGAAATGCCAGCAGTGGCGCCCGGAGCCGGCGCAAACCCCTTTGCTCCGCAACCAGTGGAGTTGGATGAGAATGGCCAACCGATCGTCAGGCGGCCCGCACAACCGACGGTGCTCAAGGTGTTCAAGCTCAAGCACCGTTCAACGGAAGAAATGCTGGGAGTTATCACGAGCTTTTTGAGTCATGCGGACTTGAATTCTGAATCGCCTGCCGACGGTCAGCCGGCGCCCGGGGGCGGCAGGTACGGAGGGCCCGGGGGTGGCTATGGGCGAGGCGCGAGCGGCGGTGGTTACGGTCGGACTCGGGGCGGAGTGGGTTATGGTCGGCCGGGCGGCGGCGGATACGGCATGCCGGCGAGCGGCTACGCGGAGTATGGCGTGCCCCCCGACGAAGCGCCAGCGAATCCCAATGATCCACGCCCCTACTACGCAAGCTCCCGATCGTTCCCCGACGGCCTGAGGATCGTGCCCTTACGCAACGGCAGCCTCGCGGCCCGCGGACCGAAGGCCTCCGTCGACAAGGTAGCCGACATCCTGCAGGCATTCGACGTGCCGAAGGGCGAGCCTGTCGGCAAACTCGAACGGTTCGGCAACCTGCGTGTGTTCAACTTCGAGCACGCTACGGGCGACGAAATTGCCAACATCATCTCGAGGTTGGAAATCAACGTTCGCATCGTTGAAACGCACAACCGAGGCGCCGGAGCGTCGCCCGGTCCCTACCGAGAAGGCGAGGCAACTAGCGGCGGAACCCTGATCGTCACTGGTCCGCCTGAGGCGCTGGCCGAACTTGAGGAACTGATCAAGTCGCTCGAACCTACTCCGTCGACGAAGGGAAGTGACGATCCGAAGCCGGAAGCGGCGCCGCGGCGATAACGCAACAGCAATCGATTCGCCAACCAGACTATGAGGGTCGGCAGATTGCCGGCCCTCTTTGTTTGCGCTGCCTCGCTAAAAGCAGCAGCGCACGAATCGAGGCGCCGCCGATCCGCAAGAGCCCCGAAGGGGCGTAAGAGGTTAGCCAGGGGCGCAAGCCCCTGGATGAGTCCAGACAAAGGATTCAGAGCCCTGAAAGGGCGACAGAATCGGGGCGCGGCGGGACAAGTGTCGCCCCGCCGGGGCTTCATCTACGAACGCGGGGCAAAGACCAGGGCTTGCGCCGCTGGCTAACGTCTGACGCCCCTTCGGGGCTCAGACCGCGCGACCGATACTTCGCATCCCTTACTGCGCCGGAGCCACGCGCAGCGCTTCTTGCTCCTCGAGCGCCGCTCGCCGGCTGTTGTACACCGTGATGAAGCTGGCTTCCCGGTCGAAGGCGTTCTCGTCGCCGTTTCCGGAAGCGAGCGCCCGCGTTGACACCGCGTTGACGAACGCCAGCCACTTGATATCGGGCGCCATGCCAAAGACCATCCGCCGGTTGGGATCGAAGCCGCCGCCGAACGCGGTCTTGGGGAGCGGAGCGGTGTGCAGCGAAGCGGTGACGAAGCAGACCATGACCCAGCCCACCAGGGCCGACACCACGTAGCTGCCGGCCATTTCCATCGGCTTGCGGAACCGCACCTTGTAGCCCGAGATCAGGCGGGTGCCGAGCTTGAGCAACACGAACGTCACCAGGAACACGATCCACATCGACATGAAGTCGAGGAAGTAGGTAAAGCTGGGGACCTTTGAATCCATGGCATTCGCCATGGGCTCGAAAAAGTTCATCGCAAACAGCGCCGCGAACAGCACGTTGAACAGCGTGAGCAGGTTGCCCCACAGCCCTTCGCCGCGGAGGAACGCCACGCAGATGACAATGATGCCTACGGCCAGTGCGTCGTAAATCATCTCGAACTCTTTTCTCGAGCGAGCGGCGGGACAGGCCTGCCGTCGCGGTATCTCTTGAATTGCGGTCGTCCATTGGTCCGCACAGCGGACCCTACCTTACGACTTCAGCACGCGGACCAGCTCTTGCACGCTGGTCACGCCCTTGGCTACGAGCACCAAGCCCTCTTCTTGCATGGTTCGCATGCCGGCCTTGCGGGCGGCCAGCCGCACGTGTTCGATCTTGGGCGTTTGCAGCAGTGCTTTGCGCACCGAGTCGTCGACGAGCAGCAGTTCGAAGATCGCCGTGCGGCCGATGTAGCCGACCCCGTTGCAATCGGGGCAGACCTGCTCCGGCGTCTGCGGCGGGCGGTACACCGCCTCGAGCCGGCCCGGCTGAATGCCCATCTGCTTGAGCAACTCGGGCGGCGGCGCGTAGGCCTCTTTGCAGGTTTCACAGAGCTTGCGGATCAGCCGCTGGCAGAGCGCCGCGGTCACGGCCTCGGCGAACTCCTTGCCTGGCGGCTTCATCGTCATCACGCGGAGCACCGCCTCGGAAGCTTCCTTGGCCCGAGTGGTGGAGATCACCATCCGCTTCTCGCCTGGCTGCTCGCTGAGAATGGCCAGCGTTTCCGCGTTGACGAGCTCGCGGACCACCAGCACGTCGGGATAGGTGCGCAGCAGCTTCGGCAAAATCGAATCAGGCGTTTCCTTGGCCGCCGCGCTGTATGTAGTGGGGTGGACGTTTTCGACATCGCGCTCGCGAGTCTTCTCTTCGTCGACGGTGACGAAGTTGCGCAGATAGCGATCCACCGTCCGCAGCACCGTATCCATGGTCGCGGTGAGGCCGCCGCCGGCCGGCGGCGCAGAGATGATGACAAAGCCGGCTTGCTGCGCGAGCGTTTCCTTGAGCTGCTCCTGCATCTTGGTCCGCATGCCGAGCTCGTCGAGCGTCTTAAATCGGAAGCCAACCGGGTCGAGCTGCGCGATCACGCGCTCGCCCCCTTGGGTGCCTTGGCTCTGAAAGCGGACGTTGAACTTCGTGCCTTTGTGCTCGGCGGCGAACAGGCCGCGCTGCGGCTTCACCCGTTCGTCAGGCTTCAAATTGCTGAGCTGCTTGAGCACGGCGATCATCAAGTCGCCGGTCTCGCGGGCTTGCGGCTCGGCATCTTGCCAGACCCCGTCGACCTGGAACTTGACGTTCACGAGCTCCGAGGTGACATCGAACAGCACGGCGTCGCCGCGGGCCTCGATCAGATCGGCGATCACGTCGCTCACCAAGGCAAACCCCGGCGATTGCCGCGCGGTCAGCAGGTTCACGTTGTCGTCGCGATCGGTGGCGCCGCCGCGGGCGAGCAGCTTCACTGCCTTGCCCTTCTCGTGCGGATCGACCATCTCGGCCTGCATCGGAATGCCGACCATGTTCACGGTCTTCGCGAACACATACCGCAGGTGAGGCGGCGTTAGCACGCGCTCCTGATATTCGAGCTTGCCGTTGCGCATCACAACGTAGGCCCCGAACGGCACGGCCCAGGCCAACAGCGCCACGGGAAAGGCCGCCAGGAACGGCCAGGGCAGCAAGAAGAACAACAACAAGAACGCCGCGAAGACAAACGTGTTCAGCGGGTTCCAGAGCGAATACTGGAAGCGATTCTTTTCGCAGTCGCGGCTCGTCCAGTCGGTGGTGTAAACCCACAGCAGGTAGAGCGCGAGCGCCAAGACGAGTTTGACGAGGCTCAGACTGAAGCCGGCGCCGCGCCAGTCGGGCGGCAGCGTGATCGCGGGGATTTCTGCCTGGGCCATGGCGGTCGCGGTCCAGGCAAACGTCAGAAACGCGACGATCCAGGGACTGAATCGCAGCGGCAGCAGCCAGCGCGAAACGCAGCGGCTCCAGGGCATGCTGCGCGCGGTTCGCTTGTTCGTCGCCTCGCCGTCGGCGGTGTTGCTCGTAGTGCTCAAGGTTCAGGCAACCGGCAAATGCCGGCCGTCGTCGAGGAGTGCGGGGATAGGAAGAGGGATACCGCGGGTGCGAGCCCGGAGCATTACAAAATACCGGGGGCCGACACGTCGATGCCTTTGAGCATCATCTTGAGGCCTTCGACGTTCGGGGCCACCTCGAAGGCGGTGGCGCGGTCGATCAGCTCCAGATCGATCAGGCTCTTGAGGCTCATCGTAAAGTCCTGCATCCCTTCCTGGGCGCCGATGCGGATGGCGTCGGCCAGCTTCGAATCCTTCTCCTCCAGAATCAGCTTGCGCACGGTGGGATTGAAGGTCATGATCTCCACGGTCGGCACGCGCGACACGCCTGGCTTGATCGAGGGCAACAGCTTCTGGGCCACGATCCCCTTCATGTTGAACGCGATGGCGCTGCGCAGAGCCGGGTGCATGTTCTGCGGGAACAAGTCGAGAATACGGCCGATGGTGGAAGGGGCGCTCGAGGCGTGGATCGTTCCGAACACCAAGTGGCCCGTTTCGGCCGCGTGAATGGCCGTCATGAACGTCTCTTCATCGCGCATTTCGCCCACGAGCATGATGTCTGGGTCTTCGCGCACGGCATGCTTCATGCCGACTTTGAAGTCGACCACGTCCATGCCGATTTCGCGCTGATTGATCAGCGCCTTGTCTTCGGTGAAGACGAATTCGATCGGATCCTCGAGCGTGAGAATATGCACGCGCTCGCGCTGGTTCACGTAGTTCAGCATCGAGGCGATCGTGGTGCTCTTGCCGGAACCGGTCACGCCGGCCAGCAGCACCATGCCCTGGTCGAAGTGACACAGGCTTTCCATCGCGTCGGGCAGAAACAGCCCGCGAAAGTCGGGAATTTTGTTGTTCACGCGGCGGGCGACCATGCCCATCTGCCCCATCTGCTGCAGCAGATTGACGCGGAAACGCCAGGTGATGCCGTCGACCACGCAGGTGTGCGCAAAGTCGGCGCCCCCTTCTTCTTCGAAGATCTTGCGGGAGCGCTCGCTCATCAAGGGGAGCAGCAGCCGCACCATTTCTTCGCTGTCGACTGGGCCGCGATTGATGGGGCGCAGCTCGTTGCGGTTGCGCACCATGGGGGGCCGCCCCACCTTCATGTGCAAGTCACTGCCTTCGAGCTTCACCAGAGCCCTGAAGTAGCGGTCGACCTCGAGCTCTTCCTTCTTCTTCGCGAAGCGGGCGGCCAGCGATTCAGCACTGGTGTCCTTGGCTGGCGCCGGGGCCGGTTTGGCTTCGATGGTGGCCATGGTCGATCTCCTGTACG
>JAESFN010001398.1_pt1 | contig 10598 bp, 9 predicted proteins | sample 9269411 | NCBI WGS metagenome assembly JAESFN01 (sample SAMN14505399, study PRJNA617100) | algae metagenome | isolation source: Iphinoe sp. HA4291-MV1 and co-occurring heterotrophs from trail next to... | place: USA: Maunawili Falls, Hawaii | collected 2009-07-25
ATTGCGTACGCGACTCGGCGATAATCGCTTGTGCAGTCATTTGCTCGTCTCCCAATTATCTTAGTGACTAAGATATTCAGATGAAGAGGCATATGCAAGCGAAGATCCCGAAGCCGCCGGCCGGGCGCCGCGCGCTGCTCGATGCGCTCGACCGCGAGCTCCGCCAGGCGAGCGGCCTCGGCGTCCTGTTCAGCGAGTCGGTGGCGCGGCGGCTCGGCCTGAGCCCGACCGACGTCGAATGCCTCGACATGGTGCTGCTCGGCGAGCGCGTCACCGCGGGCGACCTCGCCAAGGCGACCGGCCTAACCACCGGCGCGGTCACGGGGGTCATCGACCGCCTGGAGAAGGCCGGCTTCGCCCGCCGCGAGCGCGATCCCGAGGATCGGCGGCGGGTCTATGTGCGCGCCGATACGGAAGCGGCAATGGCCGCGATGCCCCACTACCAGTCGCTGTCGCGATCGATGGCGGAGATGCTCGACCGCTACGACGACGGGGAGATCGCCTTCCTCGTCGACTATTTCGCGCGGGCGCGCGCGGTCATGGCAGGCGAGCTGGAGAAGCTGCAGACGAAAGCGGGGTGAGAGCGCGGCACGGGCCTGAGCACGCGCGCCTACAAGGCTTCCCCCCGGAGGAGCCGGGGCAGGTCCCCGCCCTGGCCGGCCGCCTCGCCGATGAACATCCGCTTGAAGGACGGCAGCCGGTCGACGAGGCCGAGGCCGACGTCGCGGGCGAGGCGAAGCACCGGGTTGTCGTTGGAGAAGAGGCGGTTGAGCACGTCGGTGACGGCGCCCATCTCGAAGGAATCGAACCGCCGCCAGGCCTGGTAGCGCTCGAGCACCGCGGTGGAGCCGATGTCGAGGCCCAGCCGCTCCGCCTCGACGATGGTCTCGGCCAGCGCAGCGACGTCGCGGAAACCGAGGTTGAGCCCCTGCCCGGCGATCGGGTGGATGGCATGGGCGCTGTCGCCGGCCAGCGCAAAGCGGGGCGCGACGAAGGCGCGGGCGAGCGTCAGGCCGAGCGGGAAGGCGCGCGGCGGGCCGAGCGGCTCGATCGCGCCGAGCTGGCGGCCGAAGCGGCGCTCGAGCTCGTAGCGGAAGACGTCCGGGTCGCCGGCGACGATGCGCCGGGCGAGATCGTCGCGCTCGCTCCACACCAGCGAGGAGCGGTTACCCTTGAGCGGCAGGATGGCGAAGGGGCCGCCGGGTAGGAAATGCTCCACCGCCCGGCCGTGATGCGGCCGCTCGTGCGCGACCGTGACCACGATGCCCGATTGCCGGTAGGGCCAGGACACCGTGCCGATGCCGGCGAAGGCGCGGAGGCGGGAGCGAGAGCCGTCGGCCGCGACGAGGAGGCGCGCCGCGATCCTCGCGCCCGAACCGAGCCGGCAGGTCACCGCCGACGGGCCGGCGGCGAAATCCTCGACGCTGTCCGGGGCGACGATCGTCACCCCTGCCGCCTCGCCGCGGGTGCGGAGCGCGCCCAGCATGTCGCCATTGGTCACCATGTGGGCGAAGGGCTCGCCATCCTCGGCGCGGCCGTCGAAGGTGAGGAAGACCGGGCGGACGGCGTCGCCCGTGCGGCTGTCGGTGATCACCATCTCGTTGATCGGCTGGGCATTGGCGGCGATGTCGTCCCACGCGCCGAGCTGCCCGAGCATTCGCCGGCCTGCGGCGGCGATCGCCGAGGCGCGGTTGTCGCGGCCGAGCGCCTCGGGCGGGGTCGCGTCGACCACCGTCACCCGGAGGTCCGGCGCACCCAGCCGCAGCGCCAGGCCGAGCGATAGCCCGACATGGCCGCCGCCGGCGATCAGCACGTCGACCCGGTCGTCGGGGGCTGCCCGGCCGTTGCTATCGTCTGTCGTCGCCTTCTTCGTTTTCACGCCGCACCCCTCACCGCCATCTGCTATCAACACGTCGAAGCATATAGTCCGCGACCCGAGTTCCGCCCATGCCCGCCGCGCGCCCCGAGACTAGCAGAGCCCATATCAAGGTGGTCGGGGAAGAGGCTGCGGCATTCTGGAACGCGGGCTCCGGGGCCGCCGCGCCGGGCCGGCTGCACGGTCCGCATGCGGAGCCCGCGGGCGGGTGGATCGGCCCGCGACCGGCATCCGGCCGCCGCACCGGGACCGCCTGAGATGGGGGACGCGATCGCGACGCTCCTCGAGGTGCTCGACCTCGAAAAGCTGGAGGAGAACCTCTATCGCGGGCGTAGCCCCGATGTCGGTTGGCAGCGGGTCTTCGGCGGGCAGGTGATCGGCCAGGCGCTGGTGGCGGCGGCGCGGACCGTCGAAGACAGGATCGCCCATTCGCTCCACGGCTATTTCATGCTGCCCGGCGACCCGTCGGTGCCGATCGTCTACCAGGTCGACCGCATCCGGGACGGCAAGAGCTTCACCACCCGCCGGGTGGTGGCCGTCCAGCACGGGAAGGCGATCTTCTCCATGTCCTGCTCGTTCCAGGTGCCGGAAGACGGGCTCGACCACCAGATCGCGATGCCCGATGTCCCCCCGCCCGAGGAGCTGCCGTCGGAGGCCGAGCTGCGCGCCCGCTTCCTGCACGAGGCACCGGAGCCGGTGCGGCGCTACTGGGAGCGCGAGCGGCCGATCGAGATCCGCCCCGTCGACCTTCGTCACTATATGAGCCGCGACACGCGCGACCCGCGCCAGAACGTCTGGATCCGGGCGACCGGGCCCCTGCCCGACGATCCCGAGATCCACCGCTGCGTGCTGGCCTACGCCTCGGACATGACGCTGCTCGACACGTCGCTCTTCTACCACGGCCGCTCGATCTTCGACCGCGACCTCCAGGTTGCGAGCCTCGACCATGCGCTCTGGTACCACCGGCCGTTCCGCGCCGACGAATGGCTGCTCTATGCGGAGGACAGCCCCTCGGCCTCCGGCGCCCGCGGCTTCAACCGGGGCAGCCTGTTCAGCCGCGACGGGCGGCTGATCGCCTCGGTGGCGCAGGAGGGGCTCATCCGCCTCCGCCCGGCGACGCCCGACAAGGGCATCGTGCCCAAGTTCTAGCCGGGTCGGCCGCGCCGCCGCCGGCCTTGCGGGGCACGCGTGCGGAGCCGAAGACGACGGCGCGTTCGCGGCCGCGGCGACTTGGCACAGACCTTGATTGTTCCCTGCGCGGTCGATGCCGGCGGCGCCGCCGCCCGGTCCGGCAGATTCATCGGGATTCCGCATGGCGAGCGTCGCCCGCGGACGGAAACAGGGACCACGCCATGAAAATCGTGATGGCCATCATCAAGCCGTTCAAACTTGACGAGGTGCGTGACGCCCTCACCGCTGTCGGCATCCAGGGGCTGACCGTCACCGAGGTGAAGGGCTACGGAAGGCAGAAGGGCCACACGGAAATCTATCGTGGCACCGAATACGCCGTGAGCTTCCTGCCCAAGCTCAAGATCGAGATCGCGGTCGCCAGCGATCAGGTGGACAAGGTGGTGGAGGCGATTTCAAGCTCCGCCAAGACCGGCCAGATCGGCGACGGCAAGATCTTCGTGTTCGCCATCGAGCACGCGATCCGCATCCGCACCGGCGAGACGGACACCGACGCACTCTAAACTTTCGACGTCGGGTCGCCGGATTGGCTATATTTTCGGCGATTGCTCATAATCTGATCGGCTATCGAGGCATTGCCTGCTTCCGGATCCTCCTCGGAAGCGGGCGATGCTTTATTTTTGGCATACCCCCTTCCGTGGCATGCCTCTTGAATAGGCTGACGCCTCAAACATAGGCGGCGCGTGAAGACGCCGGCACGGGAGGGGCGCATGACGGGTGCAGAGACCGCGGGCGGAGACCTTTTCTTCGTCCTGATGGGGGCGATTCTGGTGTTTGCCATGCACGGCGGCTTCGCCTTTCTCGAGGCGGGGACCGTCCGGCGGAAGAACCAGGTCAACGCCCTGGTCAAGATTCTCGTCGACTTTGCGATCTCGATAGTTGCCTATTTTCTCATCGGCTACACTATTGCCTACGGATTGGGCTTCTTTGTCCCCGCGGCGCAACTCGTCGACGGCGAAGGCTACGGCCCGCAGGGCATTACGCTGGTCCGCCTGTTCTTTCTCATCACCTTCGCCGCCGCAGTGCCGGCGATCATCTCCGGCGGCATTGCGGAACGGACCAAGTTCCTGCCCCAATGCGTCGCGACGGCGCTGGTCGTCGCGCTCGTCTACCCGTTCTTCGAGGGCATCGCCTGGGCCGGCAACTACGGCATCCAGGGCTGGTTCGAAACCACGCTTGGCGCAAAATTCAACGATTTCGCGGGGTCGATCGTGGTGCACGCGGTCGGCGGATGGGTGGCGCTGGGCGCCGTGCTCCGGCTCGGACCGCGGCTCGGGCGCTACGACCGCGGCGGCAATGCGGGCTTCCCGCCGTCGAGCATACCGTGGCTGGCGCTCGGCTCGTGGCTGCTCTGCATCGGCTGGTTCGGCTTCAACGTGATGACCGCCGGCTCGCTGTCGGCGGTCACCGGGCTGATCGCCGCGAACTCGCTGATGGCCATGGTCGGCGGCGTGCTCGCGGCGGGCATCATCGGGCGAGGCGACCCCGGTTTCGTCCATAACGGCGCGCTGGCCGGCCTGGTCGCGGTCTGCGCCGGGTCGAACATCATGCATCCCGTCGGCAGCTTCGTCGTCGGCGCCGTGGCCGGCGTGATCTTCGTCAAGGGCTTCGAAATCTGCCAGAACCGGCTTCGCATCGACGACGTGCTCGGCGTCTGGCCGCTGCACGGCCTGTGCGGACTGTGGGGCGGGATTGCCGCCGGCATCTTCGGCCTCGAGGCGCTGGGCGGGCTTGGCGGCGTGACCTTCCAGGCCCAGCTCGTCGGCTCCGTGCTCGGCGCCGCCTATGCCTTCGTGGCCGGCCTCGTGGTCTACACGATCATCGATGTGACGATGGGACTCCGCCTTTCGGCCGCCGATGAACGCCGGGGCGCGGATCTATCGATCCACAAGATTTCCGCTAATCCCGAGGCCGACATTCTCGCCTGACGGGGGCGTTCTGTCGTCTGCCTATTTTCTATGCAGTTCGGCCCCGCACCGCGGGACCGGGGGCGGCAGACCACGCCCCGGGCAAACTTTTGTGCGGCGCAACGGCATGGCACGGCGATTGCTAACTGGTCTGGAGCGGCGGCCGTGGTCGCCCAATTGCTGTGCATACAATGCCAAGGGCCCGCGTGCCGAAGATTCAAGGGGAAAGCTGATGAAGTTGACCAAAGTCCTCCTCGCCGCGACGCCGCTGATCGCGCTCGCAGCGTTTCCGGCGCTGGGCCAGGATCCGGCGCCGGTCGAGGTGCCCGAGGCGGTCGCGGAGGCCGTCGCCGCCGTGCCCAATCCGGGCAACACGACCTGGATGATCACGGCGACCGTCCTGGTGCTGTTCATGACGGTGCCGGGCCTCGCGCTGTTCTATGGCGGCCTCGTCCGCACCAAGAACATGCTCTCGGTGCTGATGCAGGTGCTGATGATCGCCTCGGTCGTCTCCATCATCTGGGTCATCTACGGCTACTCCTTCGCCTTCGGCGGCTCGGAGAGCCCATACTGGGGCGGCACCGCCAAGCTCTTCCTCGCGGGCGTGAACGCCGACTCGATCTCGGCGACGTTCAGCGACGAGGTGATCCCGGAATTCATCTTCATCTGCTTCCAGATGACCTTCGCGATGATCACCCCGGCGCTCATTGTCGGCGCCTTCGCCGAGCGCATCAAGTTCAGCGCGGTGATGCTGTTCTCGATCCTGTGGGTCACCTTCGTCTACTTCCCGATCGCCCACATGGTCTGGGACGCCAACGGCCTGATCTTCAACTGGGGCGGCCTCGATTTCGCCGGCGGCACGGTGGTGCACATCAATGCCGGCGTCGCGGGCCTCATCGGCTGCATCATGGTCGGCAAGCGGGTCGGCATGGGCAAGGACATGATGGCCCCGAACTCCATGGTCCTCGCCATGGTCGGCGCCGCCATGCTCTGGGTCGGCTGGTTCGGCTTCAATGCCGGGTCGAATCTCGAGGCCAATGGCGGCACGACGCTGGTGGTGATCAACACCTTCGTCGCCACCGCGGCCGCGATCGTCGCCTGGGCGATCATCGAGAGCTTCACCCGCGGCAAGGCCTCGATGCTCGGCGCCATCTCGGGCCTCGTCGCCGGCCTCGTCGCCATCACCCCGGCCTGCGGCTATGTCGGACCGATGGGCGCCATCGTGCTCGGCATCATCGCGACCGTCCTCTGCTACTTCTTCGTCGCGGTGGTGAAGCCGGCGATCGGCTATGACGACAGCCTCGACGTGTTCGGCATCCACGGCATCGGCGGCATCGTCGGCGCCATCGCCACCGGCGTGCTCGCCTCCGAGTCGCTCGGCGGCATCGGTTATGCCGATGGCGTAACCATGGGCGGCCAGGTCTGGACCCAGATCCTCGCGGTCCTGGTGACGATCGTCTGGTGCGGCATCGTCAGCCTGATCCTCTACAAGATCGTCGATCTCATCGTCGGTCTCCGGGTCACCACCGAAGTCGAACGGGAAGGTCTCGACCTCGCCTCCCACGGCGAAGCCGCCTATCATCCCTAACCGCCTGACAAGGCTCGGCTTCGGGTCGAGCCACAGCGACAACGAAGAGCCCGGCCCCGGCCGGGCTCTTCCCGTTTTCGGACCCCGCTTCGGCCAATGGTTAATCGGCGCTTTACCAAAGGCGCGATAGGCTCCGGGCGGGCACGGACGGGGATCGTGGGGCGATCGGGACGACCGCGGCCGCCGCATGGCGGCCGCGCTTCCCCCGCCATGCATGGCCGTCCCTGTTGGGCGATGGCCCGAAAGGGTGAACGTGGCGTCTCGCAACAAGGCAGGGTCAATGCGCTCGACGAGGACGGTGCCGGTCGCGGTTTCGGGCGAGGGCGCCATGCGGCGCATCATCCGGCGCAACCTCACGGCGATCTCGGGTCTCGGGCTGCTGGCTTTTTCGGCAGCGATCGCCGCGAGCCTCGCCACCTGGACGGTCGACGATCCGAGCCTAAGCCACGCGACGGACCGCGACCCCGCCAATGCCCTCGGGCTCCCCGGCGCCGTGGTTGCCGACCTCATCATGCAGTTCTTCGGCCTCGCGGCGATCGCGCTCCTCCTGCCGCCGGTGGTCTGGGCCTGGCGGCTGGTGTTCGGCCGCACCGCCCGTTTCGGCCTCCGCACCTTCGCCGCCTGGGTCGGCTCGACCCTGATGGCGGCCCTTGCCCTCGCGACCCTGCCGGTGATCGGCACCTGGCCGCTGCCGACCGGCTTCGGCGGCGTGAGCGGAGACCTCCTCCTCCGCATCCCCGCATTTCTCCTCGGCGCCACCCCGAGCGGCATCATGGCGGCGGCCCTCTGCGCCTTCTTCGCCCTCATCGCCGTCTTTCTCGGCATCGGCGCCTGCGGCTTCCGCGTGCTCGGGCGCCGCGACGCCGCGAACGGGGGCGAGGATGAGGCGATCGCGGCGGCTCCCCCCGCCCGGCCGTCGCCGTCCCGGCGGGTCGTGGTCCCGATCGCCGAAGACGACGAGGACGAAGACGCCCCGATGGCGCCCGCGGACGAACCCGAGGACGACCGCCCGGGCCGCATCGCCGTGCTCTACGGCGCGCTCGCCCACACCGCGCTCAGCACGGTGGGCATGATCCGCCGCCGGCTCCGCCCGCCTGCGCCCCGCAGCGGCAGGACGCATCCGCGCGACCATTACGCCGAAGCCGGGGAGGCGGAGTGGCTCTATGGCGACGTCCAGCCTCAGCGGATCGAACCGCGGCTCGAACCGCGACTCGATGCCGGCGACTATCCCGCCTTCGACGACGAGCCGCTCGAGGACGACGACCTCCCGCCCCCGCCGCCGCCGGTCAAGTCGAAGCGCGTCGCCGCCCCGGCCCCGCGCCCAAAGGTGGCCAAGAAGACGACCCGCGCCCCCGCGCGCGCGCCGGCCGAGTTCGAACTGCCCCCGCTCGAACTCCTCGCCGAGCCGAAGGCGTCGGAGCGGAAGGCCTCGATCAACCCGGCGACGCTCGAACAGAATGCCCGGCTGCTCGAGGGCGTGCTCGACGACTTCGGCGTGCGCGGCGAGATCATCAATGTCCGCCCCGGCCCGGTGGTGACGCTTTACGAGCTCGAGCCGGCTCCCGGCATCAAATCGTCGCGGGTGATCGGCCTCGCCGACGACATTGCCCGTTCGATGAGCGCCATCGCCTGCCGCGTTGCCGTGATTCCGGGCAAGAACGCGATCGGCATCGAGCTGCCCAATGCCCGCCGCGAGACCGTCTATCTCCGCGAGCTGCTCGCGGCCGAGGACTTCGCCTCGACCAAGGCCAAGCTCGGCTTCGGCCTCGGCAAGACGATCGGCGGCGAGCCGGTGATCGCCGACCTCGCCCGCATGCCGCACCTTCTCGTCGCGGGCACCACCGGCTCGGGCAAGTCGGTGTCGATCAACACCATGATCCTGTCGATCCTCTACAAGCTGACGCCCGACCAGTGCCGGCTGATCATGATCGACCCGAAGATGCTGGAGCTGTCGATCTATGACGGCATCCCGCATCTCCTCACTCCGGTCGTCACCGACCCCAAGCAGGCGGTGATTGCGCTCAAGTGGACGGTCCGCGAGATGGAGGACCGCTATCGCAAGATGTCGAAGCTCGGGGTCCGGAACATCGACGGCTACAATCAGCGCGTCATCCAGGCCGAGCAGAAGGGCGAGACGCTGGCCCGCACGGTCCAGACCGGCTTCGATCCCGAGACCGGCGAGGCGATCTACGAGCGCGAGGAACTCTCCTTCGCGCCGATGCCCTATATCGTGGTGATCATCGACGAGATGGCCGACCTGATGATGGTCGCCGGCAAGGACATCGAGGGCGCTGTGCAGCGGCTCGCCCAGATGGCCCGCGCCGCCGGCATCCACGTGGTGATGGCGACGCAGCGCCCCTCGGTCGACGTCATCACCGGCACCATCAAGGCCAACTTCCCGACCCGCATCTCGTTCCAGGTCACCTCAAAGATCGATAGCCGCACCATCCTCGGCGAGCAGGGCGCCGAGCAGCTCCTCGGCCAGGGCGACATGCTCTACATGGCGGGCGGCGGCCGCATCCAGCGCGTCCACGGCCCCTTCGTCAGCGACAACGAGGTCGAGGACGTCGTCCGCCACCTCAAGGAGCAGGGGACGCCGGAATATCTTGACGCGATCACCGCCGACGAGGACGAGGTCGACGCCTCCAACTACGAGGAGGCCGGCGGCAGCGCCGGGGAATCGGCCGACCTCTACGACAAGGCGGTCGCGATCGTGCTCCGCGACCGCAAGGTCTCGACCAGCTACATCCAGCGCCGGCTTGCGATCGGCTACAATCGCGCCGCCTCGATCATCGAGCGGATGGAGAAGGAAGGCATCGTCGGGCCGGCCAACCATGCCGGAAAACGCGAGATCCTGGTGGGAGAGGCGGAGGAGGAGGGCTTCCGCTAGGCTCCATGCGTCCCGATTCGGGCTGGTCGCGCGCCGCGAATTGGCCATATAGAATAGGGATATCCCGACGGGGCGACGCGCGGGATGGGATGATGCCCGTGCAGCACGGAGGCGAAGGCTTGAGATACGGCGTCGGGCTGAGGGGTCACGGCAGGAGCTTGCGGCGGAGCCTCGCCGCCGGGCTGTGCCTGGTTCTCGCCGCGACGGTCGCGGCCGTGGCCGGCGCGCCTGTCGACCCCGTTCCGATGCCGCCGCCGAGGCCGGGCAACGCGCCGCTGGCGACGCCGGTCGCCGAGGGCGGCGGTGGCTTGCGCCTCAACATCGGCAAGAAGAACAAGCAGCAGGACCCGCCGGCCGCGGCACAGGCGCCGGCCGGCAACAGCCAGCAGGCGACGCTCGCCGACATCACCAACTACTTCAACCGCTTCGCCACCATGGAGGGGGACTTCATCCAGTTCGGCCCCCATGGCGAGCAATCCGAGGGCGTGTTCTACATCTCGCGGCCGGGCAAGATCCGCTTCCAGTACAAGCCGCCGGTGAAGCTCGACGTGATCTCCGACGGCAAGAACGTCTCGGTGATCAACACCCGAACGATGACGCAGGACTTCTACCCGCTCAGCAAGACGCCGCTGCGCTATCTGCTCGCCGGTCGCATCGACCTGACCGAGCCGGGCCTCGTCGACGAGGTGCGGATGGAACCCGACCTCATCGCCGTCGTCATCGTCGAGAAATCGAAGCTGGTGAACGGCAAGCTGACGCTGGTCTTCGACCGCCACAGCTACGAGCTCAAGCAATGGATCGTCACCGACGCGCAGGGGCTCAATACCTCGGTGGCGGTCTATAACGTGACGACCGGGAAGCGCTCGGACCCCGAGCTCTTCAAGATCAACTACTACCTGTCGCAATAGCCTCCCGGACGTCGCTGTCCGCACCCCGCTCCGGGCGGGACGTGCCCGGTGCCCGCCAGGCGACCAGCGCCCTGAACCCACGAACGAAGAAAGGCGTCGGTCATGCCCACCTCACCCACGGGTTCGCTCGATCGCCGCGACTTCCTCCGCGGCGCCCTGGCCGGCGGCTCCTCCGTGCTCGTGGCTGCCTCGACGGCTGCCGCTGAATCCGGGCCCGGATCGACGGCTGGGACAACGCTCG
>JAESFN010001399.1_pt1 | contig 10580 bp, 7 predicted proteins | sample 9269411 | NCBI WGS metagenome assembly JAESFN01 (sample SAMN14505399, study PRJNA617100) | algae metagenome | isolation source: Iphinoe sp. HA4291-MV1 and co-occurring heterotrophs from trail next to... | place: USA: Maunawili Falls, Hawaii | collected 2009-07-25
TCCAGAGGCCACCGAACCGGGAAAGGTCTGCGAGGGAGCGCCTGCGCCGACGCGAGCGCCAGCCTCGGACGTAGTAGGCCGCCGCGGCGCCCACCGCTCGCGGAGCTTCATCGAGGGCACCTCCAACACTTGCGCAGTGCCATATCCCACGACAACGCTCAGCAACAGCATGACCGCCAGGCAAACGTACGGGTTGTAGGTTTCCGTGCCAGGGACCAGGTGCAGGAAGACCATCAGCAGCAAGTAGTGGGTCATGTACAGGCTGTACGAACTGCCTGCGAGCAGCGTCGCAACCTTACAAGGTACGCGGCCCAGCAGGGGCTGGCGATCGAGCGCGACCAGGAGCGACGCACTGCAGAGACCAACGAGGGGGAGCCCGAACCAAATATGGGCAACGCCCGTCCGCCCGACTTGATCTTGAATGAGCTGATATCCGAACAGGAAGGCGGCGGCCGGAACGGCCAGCCAGGGCGCCGAGCGCTTGAGGAATTGCCAAGCGCCGGGGCTGCAGCATTTGATGTAGGCCAGCCACACGCCGAGCGCAAGCAGATCGCAGCGGAGATGCGAGAAGAAGAACGGGTCGGCCACCGCGCTTGCGCTCACCTCGCCATCGAGCGTGGTAATACGCAAAACGGCAGGCAACGCGGTCGCTAGGCCCAAGAACCAGTGAGCGCTGCGCGTACCAACGGTTACAAACCGCAACAGGAGCGGCGCGGCCAAGTAAAAATGCTCTTCGACGCACAAGCTCCAGCTAGGACCGAAATAAGTCAGGCCGGTGTAGTTCTGCAGGAACAGCAGAAACCTTGGGTCGTAGTTGATCGCTCCGCCGGTCTGCACGTACTTGGCGAGGAAGTAGAGCTGGAGGATCACCAGGTAGGGCGGAATGGTGCGCAGCCAGCGGCGAGCCCAAAAGCGGCCGAGTTCCACGTTGCCGAACTCGAGCAGCTCTCGCCAATACAGGCCGCCGATCAAATAGCCACTAAGCACGAAGAAGATGTCGACGCCCACGTGCCACCCCTCGGCGATCTTTAGCCAGGGGATGTCTTGGAACGGCCGGTGAGCCTGAAAGTGATAGACCACGATCATGAGTGCGGCCACGGCCCGCAACAGATCGAGGTTGGCGATGTGCGCGTTCGCACTCTTAAGGCGGGATCGCGGCGAATCGGATGGCAGCAGCGAGGCCAAGCGGCGTCTCCAAAGAAAGCCCGGCCTGCCCCCAGGCCTTTCGAAGGTGCGGAAGTCATCTGCGGGGGACGCCAGCGCCGGTGCAATCCCCCGGCGTCGCGCGGTCTAGTCAGCACAAAGGTAGGTCATGAACATTGCGTCGTAGAATCGGCAAAGACGAGATAAAACCACGCTCCGCCCACCGGCTGCCAAGCGACGTAACAGGCGTCGCGCGCGGCCCTTTGGTCCGCACAGCGGACCCTACAAGCTACATGCAGTCTGCTGCCTCACTTCGGCGGCGTGGTCCAGGAATTGCTTTCCGGTGATGGGCGTGAAAGACGTCATCGATCCCCCCAATGCACGTTCCTATTTGAGGACCCGCGATATGGATAGCACCACGCTCAATCACGCTCTGAAAGTTGGGGCCCTGGCCGGGGCGACGACCACGGCTGCCGTCGCGGCGCTGAGCAAACATGAAACAGGCTCGGCTGCTGCGGGCCTTAATGCGGTCAGCCACATCGCCTGGGGGGATGAAGCAGCCCGTCAGCGGCGTGCTTCGACAAAGTACACACTCATGGGGGTTGCTTTGAATGCCGCCGCAGTGACCGGTTGGGCCATGGTACATGAGGCGCTGTTCTCAGGTCGCCGCCAAAGGGGGCTCGCCCGCCCGCTCGCGGCGGGGGCAGCAACGGCGGCGCTTGCGTATGTGGTGGACTATCACGTCGTGCCGGAACGCTTCACCCCCGGCTTCGAGAAACGGCTGTCACGGCCCGCGCTGGCCGCCGTGTACGGAGTGCTGGCGGCAAGTTTGGCGGCCAGTGCTGCCCTGCGGCGCAGATAGCTCTCGGTAAGAACTCCACGGTAGACGAACAATGGATACTCGATCCCCCTGGCGAGACGGAGAGTCGCGCCGATACGAATCCGTTATCCACGACGAGCACTTCGATGTCCTCGTTGTCGGCGGCGGCATCACTGGGCTTACGGCCGCCTACCTGCTGAAGCGATCCGGCAAGCGAGTGGCGGTGTGCGAGCGCGATCGCCTGGGGGCTGGCGACACCGGCGCCACGACTGCCCATCTGACTTACGCCACGGATCTGCCGCTCAAGGATCTCGAGCAAACGTTCGGCCGTGAAGGCGCCAAACTGGCCTGGCAGGGGGGCGAGATCGCGATCGCCTTGATCGAGTCGATCGTCGAGCGCGAGCGGGGCGATTGCGAATTCAAACGCGTACCCGGCTACTATCATGCGCCGCTCGACCAAGAGGATGATAAGCGAACGGAACTGCGTGAGACGGCTCGCTTGGCGGAGGAGTTGGGGTTTTCCGCCAAGTTCCTCTCTTCGGCCCCAGGCGTGAACCGGGCGGCGGTTGAATTCGCCGAGCAGGCTCGCTTCCATCCGCTTCACTACCTTGCGGGGCTTGCGAGCGCTATCGACGGCGATGGCAGCCGCGTGTTCGAAGCCGCGGCGGTCGAGCAGGTCGAAAGCGACCCGTTGCGCGTGCAGGTCGGTTCCTCATGGCTCAGTGGCGACTATCTCGTCGTCGCCACACACGTGCCGCTCATGGGCCTGGCAGGCCTGATCACGAGCACGGTTCTGCAAACGAAAATCTATCCGTACACTTCCTACGCAGTGGCTGCCGAGGTTCCCACAGGTTCCTTGCCGGAAGGCCTTTTCTGGGACACGGCCAACCCGTACCAATACCTCCGCGTCGACCGGCAGGCTGGCCGCGAGTTGGTGATTTTGGGTGGAGAAGACCACAAAACGGGGCAGGAATCTGACACCGAGGAACGCTTCGACCAACTTGAAGCCGCGCTCAGGAAGCGCATTCCGAACGCTGTGGCGTTCAGCCGCTGGTCGGGCCAGGTCATCGAAACGAACGATGGCTTGCCCTACATCGGTGAAACCGCGGAGCGGCAATTCTCTGCGACCGGCTTCAGCGGCAATGGCATGACCTTCGGCACGCTCGCCGGCCTGATGGCCTGCGACGCTGCGCTGGGCCGCGAGAATCCCTGGAAGGGCTTGTTCGCCCCCGAACGCATGCAGGTGCGCGGCGGACTCTGGGACTACGTGAAGGAAAACTCCGACTATCCTTGGCAATTGCTCAAGGGATGGGTCGGCAAACACGCCCGAAAGTCGCCAGACGATCTGCACCCCGGCGAAGGCGAGGTGCTCTTAGTCGACGGCGCTCGTGTGGCTTGTGCTTGCGATGCGGAAGGCCACCGTCACGAAGTGAGCGCGGTGTGCCCTCACCTGGGCTGCTTGGTGGACTGGAACTCGGCCGAGGCGACCTGGGACTGCCCCTGCCACGGCTCGCGCTTTCACGCGGATGGAACTTTGCTGGCCGGTCCAGCCGAAAGCGGACTCGCACCCGTTGGGCCGCCTACGGCCACCGCCAAGTAGCTCCAGAGCACAACGCTACTTTCCGAGCAGCTTCTTCAGTTCCGGCCAGGTTCGCGTGTTCGCTACATCGGCCTTAGTTAAGCCAGCACGCCGAGCCTGCATCACGCCGCAGCGCAGATTGTCGAGTTCGCCGATCGCATGTGCGTCGGTCGAGATGACGATCGGAATTCCCCGCTCACGGGCAGCAGCACAGTGGATATCGTCGAGGTCGAGCCGCGCCGGGTTGGCGTTGAGTTCGAGCAGCTTGCCATGTTCGGCCGCAGCGTCGAGGATTTTCTCGAAGTCCAACTCATACGGTTTGCGGCGATTGATGATCCGCCCTGAGGGATGCGCGATCGCTGAGACGTTGGGATTGGCGATCGCCTCGAGCATTCGGCCGGTGATCTGGTCGCGGGGCTGGTTTTGGCCGTAGTGAATGCTGGCCACGATCCAATCGGCCCCCGCCAGCACGTCGTCTGGCAGATCGAGCCCGCCCTTCTCGAGAATGTCGACCTCGCACCCCTTGAGCACCTTGAAGCCTTTGAGCTTGGCCTGCACGCGGTCGATCTCGTCCCACTGTTCGAGCAACCGCTCAGCATTGAGCCCACGAGCCATGCTCACGCGCTTCGAGTGATCGGTGATCGCGATGTAGGTGAGGCCGCGAGCGCGAGCCGCCTCGATCATTTCCTCGAGCGTGGCCTCGCCGTCGGTGGCCGTGGTGTGCATGTGCAGGTCGCCACGCAGGTCTTTCAGCTCGACCAGCTTCGGCAGCTTGCCTTCCTCGGCCCATTCGAACTCGCGCCGCGCTTCGCGCATCTCGGGGGGAAAGACCGGCAGCCCCAGCGCGCCGTAGACATCCTTCTCGGTCCGGCCGGCGATCGATTTGTCGCCATCGAACACGCCGTACTCGTTGATCTTCAGTCCGCGGGCCTTGGCGAGCCCGCGCACATAGACATTGTGGTCCTTCGAGCCGGTGAAATACTGCAGCGCCGCGCCGAACGATTCTGCAGGCACCACGCGCAAGTCGACCTGCAAGCCGCTGGCGAGCCGCACCGACATCTTCGTGTCGCCCCGGCCGATCACCTGCTCGATTCCCTCGAGTTGGCCGAAGTGGTCCATTGCCGCGCTGGGATCGTCGGCCACGGCCAGCACGTCGAGATCGCCCACCGTTTCGCGGCCGCGGCGGTAGCTGCCGGCCAATTCGAGCTGCTGCAGGCCCGGCAACCCGGCCATGTGCTTGCGAACTGCCTGGGCGTATTCGTCGGCGTCGCGCCAATACATGCGCGTGCCCACGGTTTCGGCGAGCGCCATGCCGGCCAGAATCGTCTGTTCGGTCTTCTCGCCAAAGCCCTTGAGTCCGCGCACCTGCTGGGCCTCGCAGGCGGCCTTGAGTTCGGCGAGCGTGGTGACCTTCAGTTCCTTGAAGAGCACGGCGGCCTTCTTCGGCCCCAGCCCCGGAATGCGCAATAGATGCAGCACCGTTTCTGGCACCTCGGCCCGCAACTCCTCGAGCATCGGCAGCTTGCCGGTGGCCACGAGCGTGCCGATCTTCTCCGCCAGATCTTGGCCGATGCCCTGCACGTCGGTGAGCTTCTGCTTGGGGTCGGCCAGAATCGAGGCGACCGGCGACGTGAGGTCGTGAATCGTCCGGGCGGCATTGCGATAGGCCCGCACGCGGAACTGGTTGGCCCCCTGAAACTCGAGAATGTCGGCCACCTCATCGAGCGCGGCGGCGATTTGGGCGTTGGTCATGGGCAACTGCAACGAGGGTACGCGGCGCCGACCGCAAACCGGCCGGCGACCGCGCATTGTCCCCGGTTTCGCCACGAGTTGCGAGGGGCGGTTTTCGTTGACGCCCGGCGCCCGCCCCGGCCATTGACGGCGGGGACTTAGGTAGGCTTGAATAGGCTCACCCTCACGGCTCGACTATTCCAATTCCTCCCGCTGCTGGCTCGGATCGAGTTTCGCTCGCCGGGCTGGACCCGCCCCCTGTAGGAGCCCCAACGATGCGGCAATCTGTGCTCGGTGTTCTGTTGTTTGCGCTGCTGGCCGGCGCCGCTGCTCCCGCGGTGCAGGCCGACGAAGTCGGAGGGTATATGGCCGAAGCCGCGCGGCGCTTTCTCGGCGCGCTCGACGACAAGCAGCGTGCGGAAGCGTCGTTCGCCTTCGATAGCCCCGAGCGGGTCAACTGGCATTGGATTCCCCGCGAGCGGAAGGGCGTGCCCATCAAGGCGCTGTCGCCTGACCAGCGAGCGTTGGCCTTCGGCCTGCTCGACACCGGGCTCTCGACCGACGGCATGATCAAAGCCACCACGATCATGAGCTACGAAGAGATCCTGCGCGTGGCTGAGCAGGGGAAGGGCCCCGTCCGCGATTCGGAGCTCTACTTCGTCAGCGTCTTCGGCAAGCCAGGCGATCCGGCCGGCTGGGGTTGGCGGATGGAAGGGCACCACTTGGCGCTCAACTTCACGCTCAAGGACAACCGCGTGGTGTCGGCCACGCCGTTCATGTTCGGCACCAATCCGGCCGAGGTGAAGAGCGGCCCGAACAAGGGGCTCAAGAACCTGGGCGACATCGAGCATCCTGCGCACGAGTTGTTGCGTTCGCTGAGCAAAGAGCAGCAACAGGCCGCCGTGCTCCCCGGCGAGATCCCCGATGTGAACAACGGCCCGAACCCGGCCAAGGCCGAGCTCGGCGCGCCCGAAGGCATTTCGAGCGACAAGCTCAACCCCGAGCAGCGCGAACTGCTGACGGCCTTCATCCGCGGCTATTCGTCGCTCTTCCCCGAAGTGGTCCGCGATGAGCTGCTCAAGCAGCTCGCCAGCGGCAACCAGACCTACTACTTCGCCTGGTACGGTCCGGTCGACCCGGCGGCGCCCCATGCCTTCAAGGTGCAGGGCCCGACAGTGTTCATCGACTACAACAAGAAGCAAGACAACGCGAACCACATCCACACGTTCTACCGCAGCCTGCCAGGCGACTTCGGCCAGGCCGGTGGCCGGTAACGCCGGATTTTTAACCGCCGAGACGCGGAGACGCCGAGAAGGTTCGAACCACGAAGGCACAAAGGCACGAAGAATAGCTTTTCTCGCAGTTCCGCGGGGATCGCAAAACTTGGCGCTCTCCGCGCCTGGGCAAGAAACAGCTCGTCTTTTGTCTTCTTTGTGCCTTCGTGTCTTTGTGGTGACTTTCCCCTGGCATATTCCGCGCATTCGGCGGAAGCGGGCAGGGGCGGCGAACGGCCGCGGCGAGAAGTTCAGCAGGCCCGTGGGCGAGTTGCCGGGCTTGGGCGTCGGTGGTATGGTGAGTTGAGACCCGGCGGCCCAGGGCGCGGTCCGGCGGCCGGGTATTTCTCCGGTTTTCCGAGCGGACGCGTGCCTGCCTAGGGCGGCGCCGCTGGAATGCTCCCGCAGCGTGCAGGCCCGCGGGAAGCGCCGCTTCCCCACCCTTCATTGCCTTTACGGCGAACGCACCTTCTCGCCTCCCAGGCACCCCGGGCAGCATGGCCAAGCAACGCTACGACGAAGACCTGTTCAAAGACTCGACGATGACCTTCGGGGAGCACCTCGAAGAGTTGCGTGGCGCGTTGCTCCGCTCGCTCGCGGGATTGGTGCTCGGGTTGATCTTTGGTTTGCTGGTCGGGCGGCAAGCCGTGGCGTTCATCCAAGCGCCGCTCGAAAGCGCCTTGCAGCGCTATCTGCTCCGCCGCTCCGTCACGCAGATGGACACCGACGCCACTCCGCTCACCGCCGAAGAGATGCGGATGGTGGACCAGCAGCGGATGGTCTTCGACGACTACAAGATCGAGCCGCGCGCTGTGTGGATGCAATTGCGCGACCGGTTGGGCGACGCCTTGCCTGAGCCCTTCGCCGCGCGACCGCTCTTGCAGGCAAGCGAAATCGTCAATGCGACGCTGTTGGCGAAGACGCTGCTCGCCGAGGGCAACGCGACCGCCGACACGCCTGGCAAACGAATTTGGCAGAAGCTATCGGACGAGCAACGGGCCGTCGTGACGCGACTCGCTGAGGGGTCGGATTCAGCGACCGACAAAGCGGCGCTAGCGAATGCGCTGACGGCAGCTCTGCGTGATCCAGCGCTGTTTCGCGGCGGCGAGGTGGGGGGCGCTTGGCCTGATTCGGCCGAAAACTATCTGAAGCAGTTGCAGCAAGACAACGCGGCCGACGCCCCTTGGTGGAACCGCAACGTTCTGCTGGCGTCGTTCCCGCTGGCCATCGAGGCCGGACCACCGCCGCTCGTTACCTTGCGCCTGTGGCGCAGCGTAGACGACGACCCGCGCACGCGGCCGAGCAGCTTCGGCGTCACCGAGCCGTTCATGATCTATTTGAAGGCGTCGCTCGTCGTAGGTGCCACGCTCGCCTCGCCCTGGATTTTCTACCAGATTTGGGCCTTCGTAGCCGCCGGACTCTATCCGCACGAGCGCCGCTACGTGCAGTGGTTCGGGCCGGTCAGCCTGGGACTGTTCGCCCTCGGCATCGCCACGGCGTTTCTCTTCGTGTTCGAGCCCGTGCTCGACTATCTGTTCTGGTTCAACGAGTGGCTGGGCATCGACCCCGATCCGCGCATCAACGAGTGGCTCGGGTTCGTGCTGTTTTTGCCGCTGGGCTTCGGCATCAGCTTCCAGTTGCCACTGGTGATGCTGTTCCTCGAGCGGATCGGCATCTTGTCGGTGAACCAGTACATCAGCAACTGGAGGATCGCGGTGATCAGCATCGTGGTGCTCTCGGCCGTGCTCACCCCGGCCGACCCCTGGAGCATGTTCTTCATGGCCGTGCCGCTCGTGTTCCTCTACGGCCTAGGCCTGCTGATGTGCCGGTACCTGCCGCGAGCCGGCGACGAGTAGGGTCCGCTGTGCGGACCAACGATTCGCGCCAAACGCTCCTATTACGCGAACCGAATGTCGCTTTGCATCGTAAAGCGTGCAGCCCGTTCCGGAATCTTTCTCGGCTCGAGTTCCCATGAGCGTCGACCAACGTCTCGCGCTCGAACGTTTGGTGGTCAAGCCTACCGCGGCCTACGGTCGGATCGATCGCTTACGCCAAACCGAACCTGAACGCGTGCTGCAACTCGTTTGGGACGTGTGGAAAGAAGTGGGTAAGGGCGCCTTTGCCGAGTACTTTTCAGGCGTGAACGGCGCGAACGTCGACGAGGCCGTGGCAGCGCTCCGTACCATTGGCTCGCTTGAGGCTGCAGAATGTCTCGAGCGAGCCTACAGGCTTGTCGATAAGTCGCCGACGAACGTCGCAACCCTTCCGGCCGAGACATCGGCCGCGCTCGCTGAGTACGACGATCAGTTCCCCCTGGTCAGCCCAAGCATCTGCCCACGGCTCTACGAATACGTGATCAACAATCGCGACTCGATCCGCGGGGCCCATGATCTAGAAACACTGGGTGACGTGGAACTCTTGCGCCGCCGACAGGCTGGTCGGTATTCTCTGTTCACTCTGATGGCGTCAATCGCGGCCCTGGCGGCATGCTTTGCGTTCTCTTGCGCGGCGATCGTCGTCATTCTATTCACTGGTCCGCTGATGCTCGCCATTTCCAAAAGACCGGTATTTTGGATGGCGTTTACGGTGGCGGCCTGGCTGAGCCTGATCACCGTCGTGAAAGTGGCGCCTCCGCCAATCCAACTCATGCCATCGCCGGGGACTGAGCCGGGGCATCAAGAGCGAGAAACGCAACTACAGAAGGAATTGGCCGAGCAAGCGCGCTGGGCGATGCCTGTGTACTCAACCGGATTGCTCACCGTCTCGGTGCTTGCTGGCTGGGCAGCCCAAAGCTTGGCCAGTCTTCCGCAGAGGCGCGACTCCGCGTGACGCGCGCTTACTTGCGCAAAATCTGCGCGAGCGCCGCCGCCAGGGTCGGATACTCAAACCGATAGCCGGTTTGTTCGGCTACCTTCGGCACCACGTGTTGAGAAGCGAGCAGCACCTCGGCGAATTCGCCGAACAGCAGTTTGAGACCGAAGCCTGGCACCGGGAAGATGGTCGGCCGATGGAGCGCCTTGCCTAGTTCTTTGGTGAACTCGGCGTTTCGCACCGGGTTGGGCGACACGGCGTTGATCGGGCCGCTCACCGGTGTCTGCCGCGCGGCATGCAGGAAAATGCCGATCACGTCCTCGACGTGGATCCAAGGCATCCATGCGCGGCCGTCGCCCAGGCGGCCGCCCACGCCCAGCTTGAAGGGCGGCAACATCTGCTCGAGCGCGCCGCCGTTGCCCAAGACAAGCCCGATGCGTGGGTTGGCCACCCGCACGCCAAACTCGCCCGCGGCCTGCGACTCGGCTTCCCAGACTTTGCAGACATCGGCCAAGAAGCCTTCCGCTGGCGGCGAGGTTTCATCCAGCACCTCTTCGCCTCGCGAGCCGTAGTAGCCGACGGCCGAGGCTGACACCAGCGTCGCCGGCCGGCGTTCGACTGCCCGCAGACCCTGCACGAGCATTCGTGTGCCCAGCCGACGGCTCTCCATAATGCGGCGCTTCTTCTCCTCGTTCCAACGTCCCCCGGCCACCGACTCGCCGGCCAGATGGAAAACGACATCGGCCCCGTTGAGCGCCGCCGTCGGGGCCGGCTCGCGCTCGGCGTCCCAGGCAAAGACCTCGACGTTGAACTTGGCCAGTTTCTGGCGAGCCTTATCGGGATTCCGCGACAGCACGGCCGGCCTCTCCAGCTTCGCCAAAAGCTGCTGGCCCAGAAATCCGGTCGCGCCGGTCACAACTGCACGCATCGAAAGAGTCTCCGCGGGGTGGCTAGAATGCGGCCCATCGCCCGGACGGGTATTTATAGCCGGGGCTGGGGCCGCGGGGAGAGCGGAGTTGCAAAGGGCGGACCGGCGGCTAGACAGGCTGGAAGCCTGTCCCACTTTTTCGTTCAGACACAGGCCAGAAGCCTGTGCCACTACAGTTCATAAGTGGCACAGGCTTCTAGCCTGTGTGCAGCGGCCTCAGACCGAGACCGACCAGTAGCCCTCGATCGGCTCCGCAAGCCCCAACTTCTGAATATGATTGACCTTGATGAATTC
>JAESFN010001400.1_pt1 | contig 10562 bp, 13 predicted proteins | sample 9269411 | NCBI WGS metagenome assembly JAESFN01 (sample SAMN14505399, study PRJNA617100) | algae metagenome | isolation source: Iphinoe sp. HA4291-MV1 and co-occurring heterotrophs from trail next to... | place: USA: Maunawili Falls, Hawaii | collected 2009-07-25
CCGCGTGCCCCCGGACCTTGCTCCTATCCCGCTCGTCCGCAGTCGCCCATACGGGGTTCTACGTAGGGGGAATACCTGAATTTCGTCCTTCGCGCGTCGCTCTTAGGAATGGCTCCAACGAACTCGCATCTCCTGGAGGACAGAGCCATGCAGACCCAGTCGATCGGCGCATCCACCCGTCCCCTGCCGGGCCGCCCCGCCGCTGTGACGGAGAAGGAAGCCGCCGGCGCCCTGGGCCAGGCTTTCGCTCTGCATGGCGCTGCCGTGCGCTTCGCCCGCAATACCGAAGTCTACGGCGAGTCGGAGCATGCGGAGTACTTTTATCAGGTGGTGTCGGGCGCAGTCCGCACCTACAAGGTGATGCAGGATGGACGCCGCCAGATCGGCGCCTTCTACCTGCCGGGCGATGTCTTCGGGCTGGAAGCCGGCGAGGAGCACGCGTTCAGCGCCGAGGCGATCGTCGACTCGACCGTCCGCGTCGCGCGGCGCTCGACGATCGTCGCCATGGCGTCCCGCGACGGCGAACTCGCCGCCGACCTCTGGACGCATACCGCTGGCGGTTTCCGCTCGGCGCAGGAGCACATGCTTCTCCTCGGGCGCAAGAACGCCGAGGAGCGTGTCGCTTCGTTCCTCCTCGACATGGCGCGGCGCGAATCGGCGGTCGAGGTGGTCGAACTCCCCATGTCCCGCCAGGACATCGCCGACTATCTCGGCCTCACCATCGAGACCGTCTCGCGGACGCTCACCCAGCTCGAGGACAAGGAAGCGATCGAATTGCCGAGTTCGCGGCGCGTCCGGCTCCGTAGCCGCGCGAGCCTTCAGCGCCTCAACGGCTGAAACCCGGGCTTCACAACGGATGGGTCTTCGGGGGGAGCGATGACGTACAAGGCCATTCTCGTGTCGGCTCTGATGGTCGCCTGGGCCGGGGGTGCGGAGGCGCTCAGCCCCGCGGCGCAGCGCGGCTACGTGTTCGTCCAGACCAACTGCTCGCAGTGTCACGCGGTCGGCCGGTTCGGCAACAGCCCGCTCGCCATTGCCCCGCCGTTCCGCACCCTCCACGAACGCTATCCGGTCGAATCGCTTGCGGAGGCGCTCGCCGAAGGCATCATCGTCGGACACCCGACGATGCCGCAATTCGTCCTCGATCCCGCACAGATCGATGACGTGATCTCCTACCTTCAGAGCCTCGAAACGCCGGTGCAGTAGCCGCCTGACATACGGTCTGCGTCGTTTGCCGGCGGCGGGCGCATTTTTGCGCCCTCATGTCGATCCTGGCATCTCCCGCTCGTCGTCCTCATGATGGCCGGCATCCGCCGGCATGGAGAGGGACCGCACGATGCGATTCATGATGCTGATGATCCCCAGGGGATACGAGACGGCGCCTCCGCCGGGGATCATCCCGGACGGCGAGCGGATCGACGCGATGACAAAGTACAACGAAGCGCTGCTCAAGGCGGGCGTCCTGCTCGCACTCGACGGTCTGCACCCGCCATCGATGGGCGCCCGCGTGTCATTCGCCGGCGGCGTCCCGACGGTCCGCGATGGCCCGTTCGCCGAGGCCAGGGAAGTGCTCGGCGGCTATTGGCTGATCCAGGTCAAGTCGAAGGAGGAGGCGATCGAGTGGGCGAAGCGTTGCCCCGCTTCCGACGACGAGGTGATCGAGGTTCGCCAGGTTCAGGAGATGGAGGATTTCGAGCCCGGCATCGGCAAGTCGCGCTACGAGCGCACCCGCGCCGCACTCCAGGCGGACTCGCCGGCGGGCAAGGGCTGAGAGGTTCCAATGCGCTTCATGATGCTGGTCAAGGGCAATTCGGACTACGAGGCCGGCAAGCCGCCGAGCCCCGAACTGATGGAGGCGATCGGCGCCTATGCCGAGCAGAGCGTCCGCGACGGCATCCTCGTCGAGCAGGGCGGCCTTCTTCCCAGCGCTGCCGGGGCGCGGATCAAGGTACAGGGCGGCAAGGTGCGGGTGGTGGACGGTCCCTTCGCCGAGGCTCGCGAACTGATCGGCGGCTACGCCATCATCGAGGCCGCGTCCAAGGCGGACGCGATCAGGCTGGGCAGCGAATTCATGGCGATCCACGCCAGGGTGCTCGGTCCGTCCTTCGAGGGGGAGCTCGAGGTGCGCCAGCTGTTCGAGGTACCGCCCTGCAGCTAGTGGACCAAGGCCCGCGCGGCGTCGCCGAAGCATCGGGCGGCTTGCACTGAGGCTGCGATGGTGGTGTATCGGCTGCCGTGACGGCGACCGACACCCATCGTGCCATCGATGCAGTCTGGCGCATCGAGCAGGCGAAGCTCATCGCGGGCCTCGCGCGCATCGTGCGCGACGTGGGACTGGCGGAGGAGCTCGCGCAGGATGCGCTGGTGGTGGCCCTCGAGAAATGGCCGGAGACCGGCATCCCGCGCAATCCCGGCGCCTGGCTGATGGCGACCGCCCGGAACCGGGCCATCGACACGCTTCGCCGCCGGAAGGTCGGCGAACGCAAGTACTCCGAATTCCTCCACGAGCTCGAAACCGACCAGCCGGATGCGGTGAGCGAGATCGAGAGCGCGCTCGACGACGATATCGGCGACGATCTCCTCAGCCTGATCTTCACCGCCTGCCATCCGGTGCTCTCGACCGACGCGCGGCTGGCGCTGACACTACGGCTGATCGGCGGGCTCACCACGGGCGAGATCGCGCGCGCCTTCCTGTCGACCGAGCCGACCATCGCGCAGCGGATCGTTCGCGCCAAGCGGACGCTGGCCGAGGCGGACGTGCCCTTCGAGGTTCCGCGCGGCGCCGAGCGGGCGGAACGGCTCTCCTCCGTGCTCGAGGTCATCTACCTCATCTTCAACGAGGGCTATGCCGCGACGGCGGGCGAGGACTGGATGCGCCCCCAACTCGTGGAGGAGGCGCTTCGCGTCGGCCGTATCCTTGCCGGCCTCGCGCCGCGGGAGCCGGAGGTTCAGGGCCTGGTGGCGCTGATGGAAATCCAGGCGTCGCGAACGCGCGCCCGGACCGGTCCCGAGGGCGAACCGATCCTGCTGCTCGACCAGAACCGCGCGCGGTGGGACAGGGTGCTGATCGGGCGCGGGCTCGCCGCCCTCGCGCTGGCGGAATCGATGGGCGCCCCACCCGGCCCCTACCAGCTCCAGGCGGCGATCGCGGCATGTCATGCGCGGGCGCGGACCGGCGACGAGACGGATTGGGTCCGCATCGCGGCGCTCTATGAAGCGCTTGGAATCCTGACGCCGAGCCCCGTGGTCGAGCTCAACCGGGCCGTTGCGGTGGCGATGGCGCACGGTCCGGAAGCCGGCCTCGTCATCGTCGACCGGCTGATCGACGATCCGGCACTCGCCCGCTATCACCTCCTGCCGAGCGTCCGCGCCGACCTGCTCGCGCGAGTCGGCCGCCATGACGAAGCGAGCCGCGAAGCCGTGCGGGCGGCGGCGCTGACGCAGAACGAACGCGAGAAGGCGATGTTGACCGGACGGGCCGCGACCTGGGCTCGCGCCGCCGCCGCGGCAGAGGCCGACTAGGATCCCGATCTGCCTTCCGGGATCAGCCGCCGGAGGGACCAGCGCACCGTTTCCGCGCCGGTGGCGTATTGGATGCGGACGGCGCGATGCAGCACCGCCGTGTACCAGAAGTGGGTCGTCCAGTTGCCGCCGCGCGGGAAGCCTTCGCCGAGGGTGCCGGTGATGATCTCGCCGCCGGTCGCCTCGATCCGGAACGTTCCGGCGGCCTCGTCGATCGCCAGCAGCTCGCAGGGACGGTCGATCTCGTCGACGGCGTCGTCGGTGACCGACTCGACCGCCGTCTTGAAGAGGAGCGCATCGCTGTGGGACAGCATGACGGTGCGCCGCTCGTCGCTTGCCTTCCGCCAGGCGATGGTCGTGGTCAGGCCGTATTGCACGGCGTTTTCCGCCCATCCGTGGGCGGCGACCACCGAGGCGATGCCGACGCGCGCGGCCAGGCTGCGGAGCATCGTCTTGGCTCGGGCCGACAGGAGTTCGAAGATCAGCTCGAAGGTCGTATCGAGGTCGCTCGCGAGCACGAGCAGCCGGTCGTTGGGGATGCTCAGGTAGAGGCCCGCCTTGCTCCCCGGCATGCTGGCGAAGCTCAGGGACGACATCCGGACGTTTTCATGGGAGGTGTGCTGGACGCGTTTGGGGCCACTACGCACGGCGTCGAAGACGGTGGTGACCAGCAACTGCAACTGCACCACGGACCGTGCGATCGCCATCGCCGGCGGCGCGCTGCCGTCGAACAGCTCGACCCGGTAGCGGAGCAGGTCGAGCTGACGTATGGCGAGGAGCGCCCCGAGCTGCCGCTCAAGGTCTGACCGGCGGCGCTTCACCGCATCGATATTGACGCGGACGATCGTGTCCCCGGGCGCGGTGTCCGCCAGGCGACGGAGCTCCTGCGCGACGCGATCGGCTTCGGCCAGGTCGTCCAGGATCTCGCCGATGGCGCTCATCAGCCGGCGACCATCGGCAGCAGGATCTCGGGGATGCCCTTCCGCCGGCTTTCGTCGTCGAATCCGAACTGGCGGAGCCAGAAACCGTTGACCGTCTCGTAGTCGAGGCGCTCGGCGTCGAGCACGATGGCGTAGTTGTCGCAGCGGTATTTGTCGTAGAGCGACACGTCGCGAAACCAGTCGAAGAACTCCCGCTGCTCGGGGTTCAGGCGGCGGAACACCGACTCGACCAGTACGAGAGTCAGCGTGCAGCGTTCGGGTTCGTCTTCCTCCGTGACGAAGGCGTCGCCGACCCAGAGCCGCGACGGGATGCTGACCCGATTGACCAGCGAGACCACCATCGAAACCGTGTTCATCAGCTTCGGGCGCGACCGTGACCGCGGGAAATAGTCGACGCACAACCGCTGCAGGCCCGCGATGTCGGTGCTGTGGAAGCCGACTGGCAGGAGCGGCGCGAAGCTCGCACGCATGACCGGGGCAGCCAACTGGGCATCTCCCAAGACCAAAAGGGCGTCGCCGCCTAGCCCTTTGGAAAGCTTACAGGTTCGTGGACTGATCGTTCGGGCGGCACCCTAGACAGGCGGCCGGCGCCCGACAAGCATGCACGTCCACAATAGTGAACTTTTGTGACAAATTGCTCTTGGGTTTCGTGTCGTCCTCCGCGAACCTGCCGAGGTGCCGTCGCCGGCGATGGCCCGCTCAGCCGAGCCGGCTGCGGATAGTCGCCTGCGGCCGGACTACGCTGACGATCTCGCGGTCCTCGACCTCCGCAGGGCTTCCGCAAGCAACATGCCGGCGATGGGCTTGGCCAAGACGCTCATAGATTGTATCATCGAGCGCAGCCATTCAAAATGCGCGTGGTGGGATGTGAAGCCCTGTCCGAAGTGCCGCCTTCCGATCGCAAAGGGGTCAACCGTCTGCCCTCACTGTCACAGCAGTTTGGCGAAGCGTACGTTTTGGCAGAGAGTTCTCGACTCCAAGGACTACATCGCGCTTCCGACCGCGGTGATCGCGTTGATCGTGGCGCTGGCCGACCCCATTCCCAGGTACCTTTTTCCCCTGATCGGCTGGGATGGGGCGTGGATACGCGTCTACGCGCTGAATCCCGATGTCGTGAATATCGGCCTCGACGATCTTGAGCCAGGCCAGAAACCATTGGATGAGATTACGGAGCATCTCTATTTCCAAAGGCTGCTCGTAGCGAACAATGGCTACTCCGCGGCCGCCATCGCGAGTACGGTCACATGCGCAGGACCTATGACAGCCTGGGGAAAGACAAAATACATCATCGACACCATTGATATTTATACCAGAAAGAAATTGTTTAACAGTGTTGCGGCTGGAGGAACCATAACTGTTGCCCTGAAAGGGAATTCGATTGATTTCCTTGATAAGGATGATTTCGAATTGGAAGAAGGTAGTTGTTTGGTGCCGTATGCTGACAAGAACGGTCTTCACCTGGCAGCGGTTACGATCGGCGCTGGCAATATCGCTGTGCTGTTCGAGGAGTAGTATCAACTTTCGTGGGAGACTGACTCACGGTCGGTTCTGCCGGGCTGCCAACCCTCCCCTTGTGGGAGGGTCGAAACGCCGTGGGCGTTTCGGGGAGGGGTGCCCAACCTCACCATAAGGACGCCGCCCCTCCCCAAAATCGCCAAACGCGATTTTGGCCCTCCCACACCGAAGTCGGATGCTTCCGACTTCGGCGATATCTACTGCCAAACACGGGTAGACCCGTGTTTGGTGGGAGGGCTGGCCCGGCCGATCTCGTCTCCCAAGTTCGTCACAGTGGCAGCCTTCAATGAGTCTGAGTACTAGACCTCGAAGAACACCGTCTCGTCGTCGCCCTGGAGGTGGATGTCGAGCACGTAGCGGGGCAGTCCTTCGTGCTCGCCGTCGCGCCGCGCGATCAACGTGGCCCGCCGCTCGGCCGGGACGAGGGCAAGAATCGGGTCCTCGGCATTGGCCCGCTCGTCATCGAAATAGATGCGCGTGAACAGGCGCTTGAGGATGCCGCGGGCGAAGATGCCGACATTGAGATGCGGCGCCTGCGTCGCGCCGGCCGGACCCGGCACCGGTCCGGGCTTCACCGTGAGGAAGCGCCAGTTGCCGTCGATGGTTTCCGAGCGGCCGAAGCCCTTGAAGCGCGCATTGGCGAGTTCCGGCGAGGCCCCGGGATAGCGGCCGCGCCCATCGGCTTGCCAAACCTCGATCATCGCGTCGGTCACGGGCTCGCCGGCGCCGTCAATGAGCCGGCCCTCCACGACGATCTCGACGCCGACGGCGTCGTCGGTGCGGAGATCGTGCGTGGCGAGCGCGGTGTAGTGATACGCGGCCGGCGTCAGGGCATAGGCGAAGAACGGCCCGACGGTCTGCGACGGCGTCAACCCGTCGGGGGGCCCGTCTGCCGGTTGCTTCATCGCGCCGGGTCCTCGAAAGGCGTCGCCTGCCGGCCGCGGAGCACGATGTCGAAGCGATAGGCGAGGGCCCATTCCGGCTCGGTGGTCGCGAGATCGAAGCGCGCCACCATGCGAACCCGTGCAGCGCTATCCGGCACCGCGTTGAGGATGGGGTCGAGCGGGATCAACGGGTCGCTTGGAAAATACATCTGCGTGACCAGCCGGGTCAGAAAACTCGGCCCGAACAGCGAGAAATGGATGTGGGCCGGCCGCCACGCATTGTGGTGGTTCTTCCAGGGATAGGCGCCCGGCTTGACGGTCACGAAGCGGTACCGTCCCTCGGCGTCGGTGACGGCGCGACCGGCGCCGGAGAAGTTCGCGTCGAGCGGCGCCGGATGCTGGTCGCGGACATGGATGTAGCGGCCGGCGGCGTTGGCCTGCCACACCTCGATCAGCGTGTCCGGTACCGGCCTGCCGTCTTCGTCGCTCACCCGGCCGGCGACGATGATCCGCTCGCCGAGCGGCTCGCCCGCGTGCTGCCGGGTGAGGTCGGAATCGTTGGGGCCTACGCTCTCGTGGCCATAGACCGGGCCGGTCAGCTCAGAGAGCGTATGGGGCAGGATGACGAGCGGCTTCTTCGGTGCCCGCGCCCGCGTCGAGACATAGTCGGGGGCGAGATAGGGTGGGTCGGCCGCAAGCGCCTCGCGGGCGTACCGGGTCGTCATGCGACGCGCTCCATCGCGAGCGCCACGCCCTGACCGACGCCGACGCACATCGTCGCGACGCCGTAGCGTCCGCCCCGCCGCGGCAGCTCGCGGGCGACCTCGGCGGCGATCCGCGCCCCGGACATGCCGAGCGGATGGCCGAGGGCGATGGCGCCGCCGTTCGGGTTCACGTGCGGGGCATCGTCGGCAAGGCCGAGCTGCCGGAGGCACGCCAGCGCCTGGCTGGCGAAGGCCTCGTTGAGCTCGATCACGTCGAGGTCGGCCACCTTCAGCCCGAGCCGTACCATCAGCTTGTCGGTCGCCGGCGCCGGGCCGATGCCCATGATCCGCGGCGGCACGCCGGCGCTGGCCATGCCGAGGATGCGGACGAGCGGGGTCAGCCCGAGGCGTGCCGCGGCCTCCGCCGAGGCCAGCACCAGCGCCGCCGCACCGTCATTGACCCCGGAGGCATTGCCGGCCGTGACCGTTCCGCCCGGCCGCACGATCGGCTTCAGCGCCGCGAGCGCCTCGATCGTCGTGTCCGCACGGGGGTGCTCGTCGCGGTCGATGACGGTCGGTCCCTTCTTGCCCGGGATTTCCACGGCGACCATGCGGTCGGCGAAGGCGCCGGCCTCGATCGCCGTTGCCGCCCGCTCCTGCGAGCGGAGCGCGAAGGCGTCCTGGTCCTCCCGGCTCACGCCGAAATCGTGGGCCACGTTCTCGCCGGTCTCGGGCATCGAATCGACGCCGTATTGCGCCTTCATCAGCGGGTTGACGAAGCGCCAGCCGATGGTGGTGTCGTGGATCTCGACGCTCCGCTGGAAGGCGGCTTCGGCCTTGCCCATGACCAGCGGCGCGCGGCTCATCGACTCGACCCCGCCGGCGATGGCGAGCTCGATCTCGCCGGCCTTGATCGCCCGGGCGGCTGCACCCACGGCGTCCATGCCCGAGGCGCAGAGCCGGTTGAGCGTGACGCCCGGCACCGTCTCCGGGAGGCCCGCGAGGAGGAGCGCCATGCGGGCGACGTTGCGGTTGTCCTCGCCCGCCTGGTTGGCGCAGCCGAGATAGACCTCGTCGACGGAATTGGCCAGTCCCGCGTTACGGCGCGCCAGCTCCCGGATCGGGATCGCGGCGAGATCGTCGGCGCGCACCTTGGCGAGCGCCCCGCCATAGCGGCCGATCGGGGTGCGTACCGTGTCGCAGATGAAGACGCCGCGGCTCATGCGTCCTCCCCTCCGTGGGCGCGCCGGGTGCGGGCATGGAGGTCGCGGAGGATGGCGAGCTCGCTGTCGGTCGGCGCCGGCGTCTCCCCGACGGTATCGGCGAAGCGGATGGGCCAGCCGCACTCCCTGGCGACGTGGTCGCGGGTGATGCCCGGGTGGAGCGATACGACCGCGAGTTCGAGGCTGGCCGGGTCCGGCTCGAGCACGCAGAGATCGGTGACCACCCGCGTCGGCCCCTTTGTCCGTACGCCCAGCGCCTCACGGCTGCCGGGGCCGGTGCCGTGGCCGAGCGAGGTGATGAAGGGCAGCTTGCCGACGAAGCCGCGCGGCGACATCGCCATGGTGACGAAGATCTCGCCGCAGTGGATGGCGATTTCCGGGGCGCCGCCGCCCCCGGGGAGCCGCACCTTCGGCCTGTCGTAAGGGCCGACCACGGTGGTGTTGAGATTGGCGTAGCGGTCGATCTGCGCGCCGCCGAGGAAGCCCACGGTGACGCGTCCGCCCTGCAGCCAGTAGCGGAACATCTCCGGCACCGATACCGTGGTGAGCGCGGTGTCGCAGAGCTCGCCATCGCCGATCGAGAGCGGCAGGACGTCGGGTTTGGTGTCGATGGTGCCGGACTCGTAGATGAGCGTGATGCCGGGCGCATGGGTCAGCCGGGCGAGATTGCAGGCTGCCGACGGCGCGCCGATGCCGACGAACACGACATCGTCGTTCTTCAGCGCCCGTGCCGCCGCCACGGTCATGATCTCGGTGGGGGTGTAGGATTGGGTCATGCCGCGCTCCGGGCATGGCCGGCGAAGTCGGCCGGGGTCTTCGCGATGACGTTCTCCTCCATCCACGGCCGGAACGTGTCGCGGTCGCGGGCGATCTCGTCCCACGCCTTGTAGAAGGCATTGCCGCGCTTGTAGTAGCCGTGGGCGTAGGACGGAAACGCGCCGCCGGGCACCACGGCGATGGCGCTGACCGTCCAGGCAGGGAGGATCACGGCGTTAGACGAGCGGGGCCCGAAGTCGTCGACCTGCTCCTCGACCGTCACGATGGCGCGCCGGGCGGCAAGCACCGCCTCCTTCTGGACGCCGACGATGCCCTCGAGCAGCACGTTGCCGTCGCGGTCGGCGCGGAGCGCATGGATGATCGCGACGTCCGGGCGGAGCGCCGGCACCGTCGCCAGCACCTCGCCGGTGTAGGGGCAGGTGACCGAGCGGATGTTGGGATTGACCTTCGGCAGGTCGACGCCCTTGTAGCCGCGAAACACGGCGAAGGGCAGGTTCGCGGCTCCGGCCTCGTAGGCATTCGCCATCGCGGCGTGGGAATGCTCCTCGAGCGCGAGCGGGTGGGGCCAGCCGTTCTCGACCGCATCGCGCATCCGGTGCAGCGAGCCGACCCCGGGGTTGCCGCCCCAGGAGAAGATCATCCTGTCGACCGCGCCCATGCCGATGAGCTGGTCGTAGATCAGGTCGGGCGTCATCCGCATCACGGTCAGGTGCTTCCGCTCCTGGCGGATGACTTCGTGGGCCGCGGCAAAGGGGATGAGGTGGGTGAAGCCTTCCATGGCGACGCTGTCGCCATCGCGCACGTTCCGCGCCACCGCGTCGTGGAGCGACAGGAACTCAGCCATCGAACCGCACTCCGACCATCGTCACGCCTTCTCCTCCATCACCTCGCGCGCCCAGCGGAACGCGGCATTGGTCGCCGGTACGCCGGCATAGATCCCGGCCTGCATCAGCACGGCACGGAGTTCCTCGTCGGGAATGACGTTCTGCCGGGCGG
>JAESFN010001401.1_pt1 | contig 10561 bp, 8 predicted proteins | sample 9269411 | NCBI WGS metagenome assembly JAESFN01 (sample SAMN14505399, study PRJNA617100) | algae metagenome | isolation source: Iphinoe sp. HA4291-MV1 and co-occurring heterotrophs from trail next to... | place: USA: Maunawili Falls, Hawaii | collected 2009-07-25
CTCGCCGATGCCGATGAATACAACCTCGACATGCGGCAGACCCTGGTCGCGCTTTTCGATGCGATCCGGAAACACCAGCTCCTGAGCGTCCAGCCGACACCATGACCGACACGTTCTACGTCACCACTGCCATCGCCTATCCCAACGGCGCGCCGCATATCGGGCACGCCTACGAGATGATCACCACCGACGCCATTGCCCGCTGGGCGCGGCTCGCGGGCAAGGAAACCTATTTCCTCACCGGCACCGACGAGCATGGCATCAAGATGGTGCAGACGGCGGCCACGGAAGGTATCACGGCGCGCGAGCTGGCTGACCGCAATGCTGCCCGCTTCAAGGAACTGGCGGGGCGCCTCGACGTCTCGAACGACGATTTCATCCGCACCACCGAGCCACGCCACTACGAGTCAAGCCAGGAGATCTGGCGCAGGATGGCGGCCAGCAACAATGGCGACATCTACCAGTCGACCTACAAGGGCTGGTACTCGGTGCGTGACGAAGCCTATTTCGATGAAGAAGAGCTCACCGACGGAGAAGGCGGCAAGAAGTTCGCGCCCACCGGCGCCGAGGTGAAGTGGGTCGAGGAAGACAGCTTCTTCTTCCGCCTTTCGGCCTACCAGGATCGGCTGCTGAAGCTCTACACCGACCGCCCGGATTTCATCGCCCCGGAGGAGCGGCGCAACGAGATCGTCTCGTTCGTCAAAGCCGGGCTGCGGGACGTCTCGATCAGCCGTACCACCTTCGACTGGGGCATCCCGGTGCCGGGTGCTGCCGGCCACGTGATGTATGTCTGGGTCGACGCCCTCACCAACTACATCACCGGCGTCGGCTTTCCCGATGCCGCGTCGGAGCAGTTCAAGAAGTTCTGGCCGGCGAACCTGCATGTCATCGGCAAGGACATCATCCGCTTCCACACCGTCTACTGGCCGGCCTTCCTGATGAGCGCCGGCATCGAGGTGCCGCACCGCGTCTTCGCGCACGGCTTTTTGACCTCGGAAGGCAAGAAGATGTCGAAGTCGGTCGGCAACATCGTCGATCCGCACGAGCAGCTCGACCTCTACGGCACCGATCCGGTACGCTGGTACTGCCTGCGCGAAGTCAGCTTCGGCCAGGACGGCGACTGGGGCCGCGAGAAGTTCATCAACCGCAATAACTCCGACCTCGCCAACAATTTTGGCAACCTGGCGCAGCGCTCGCTGTCGATGATCCAGAAGAACTTTGGCGGCGCGCTTCCGGAAGCGCAGCCGACCGAGGCCGAACGCGCCATCGTCGCCACCGCTATCGAGGCGATCGGCAAGATGGACCTCGCCATGAAGACCCAGCAGATCCACGAGGCTGCCGGCGAACTGACGACGCTGCTCAACGCCGCCAACCTCTACTTCGCCGACCAGGCGCCGTGGGGACTGAAGGCCGACCTGCCGCGCATGGGGACCATCCTTGCGACAACCGCCGATATCGTGCGTCGCGCGGCCATTGCGGCGCAGGCATTCGTACCGGGCTCGGCGGCGAAGTTCCTCGATGCGCTGGCGGTCCCGGCTGACCAGCGCCGGCTCAGCCATGCGCTCAGCGCGTCCGGCGTTCCCGCCGGTACCGTCTTGCCGCCGCCCGAGCCGGTGTTCAAGAAGTTCGAGCACCCGAAGACGGCATAGCCCGATGCTGATCGATAGCCACTGCCATCTGGATTTCCCCGAGCTCGCTGCCGATCGCGCCGGCGTGCTGTCCCGTGCCAAGGCGGCGGGGATCGATGGCATGGTCACCATCTCGACGCGGGTGAAGCGCTTCGACGAGATCCGGGCGATCGCCGAAGAGAATGCCGAGGTGTGGTGCTCGGTTGGCACCCATCCGCACCACGCGGATGAAGAGCTCGACATCTTCACCGAGGATCTGGTGCGGCTCAGCCAGCACCCCAAATGCGTCGCCATCGGCGAAGCTGGTCTCGACTATTTCTACGACAACGCCCCCAAAGAGGCGCAGGAGACCGGCCTGCGCCGGCACATTGCCGCATCGCGCCTCACCGGCCTGCCGCTGGTGATCCATTCCCGTTCGGCCGACGTGCATATGGCGGCAGTGCTGACCGATGAAGTGGGGCAGGGGGCCTTCCCCTTCGTACTGCACTGTTTCACCGGCGGCGCCGAACTCGCCCGCCAGGCGCTGGAGCTCGGCGGCTACATCTCGTTCTCCGGCATCATCACCTTCAAGAATGCCGAGGAGATCCGCGAGGTCGCGAAGTTCGTTCCAGCAGACCGCTATCTGGTTGAAACCGACGCGCCGTACCTGGCGCCGGTGCCGCACCGTGGCGGCACGAACGAGCCGAGTTTCGTCGCCCATACTGCCGCCAAAGTGGCCGAGGTTCGTGGCATCAGCCTCGAGCAGCTCGGCACTGAAACTACAAGCAATTTTTTCCGTTTATTCTCAAAGGCTAAGGCGTAATGCCTGAAGCACAACGTATTGTTGCGACGATCATGGGATGCGGCTCGTCGGGCGGCGTGCCGCGCATCGGCGGGCATTGGGGGGTGTGCGATCCCGGCAACCCCAAGAACCGCCGCAGCCGCTGTTCGCTGCTGATCGAGGGTTTTGGCGCCGGCTCGGACGAGCCGACGCGGATCATCGTCGATACCGGGTGCGATCTGCGTGAGCAGCTGCTGCGCGCCGAGGTCGATCGGGTCGAGGCGGTGCTCTATACCCACGAGCACGCCGACCATACCCACGGCATCGACGATCTCCGGGTACTGGCGCTCAATAATCGCAAGCGCGTCGACGTCTATTTCACCGCCGAAGCCGCCAACCGGATCGTGCCGAGCTTTGCCTATTGCTTCACCGCACCGCCGGGTTCGGGCTATCCGCCGATCCTCAACCAGCACCTGATCGAAGCCGGTACACCGCTGACGGTGGACGGGCCGGGCGGCTCGATCACCGTACTGCCGTTCCGGCAGGACCACGGCGATATCTATTCCCTGGGCTTTCGGGTGCGCGGCTTCGCATACTCATGCGATCTCAGCGGCATTCCGGAGGCCTCACGCGAGGCGGTGAGCGGGCTCGACACCTGGGTGCTCGATGCCCTGCGGCCGGCGCCGCATCCGAGCCACCTGAGCCTCTCCGAGGCGCTGGAGTTGGTTGAGGACCTGCAGCCGCGCCATGCGGTGCTGACCAACCTCCATATCGACCTCGATTACGCGCAGACCGACGCCATGACACCGGATCACGTCCGGCCGGCCTTCGACGGGCTGCAGATCGACATCAGCGCCGGCGAAATCATCAGTCCACGCTAGGAGCCTATGCCCCCATGATTGAAGTCATCGACACCGGCATCGCGCCATCAAGCGGGCCGATCAACGACTGCGTCCGCGCCGGCAATCACGTCTGGCTGGTGGTGCTGGCCGAGGATCCGAAGACCGGCAAGATCACTGAAGGCGATATCGAGGTGCAGACGCGCCAGGCGCTGTCGAACCTCAAGCAGGCGATCAACGCCGCCGGCGGCGAGCTCACCAATATCGTCCAGGTGCAGATCTTCCTCACCGACAGCGCCGATGCGCCAGGTATGAACCGGGTGTATGCCGAGTTCTTCAACACCAAGCCGTACCCGATCCGCGCCACGGTAGTGGTCAAGGAATTGCTGGCCAAGGGGCTCAGGATCGAGATCACCGCGACGGCGGTGCTGGGGTAGGGCAGGCGGCCGTAATTGACCTACCTAAGGGCTCAAGGGCAGTTTGGTCCTTGTTGGGCTCGGCCACCTCGCCCAGCCACCGGCGTCATCCCCGCGAAGGCGGGGAACCAGTGGGATGCTTCAGCTCCAACCAGTGCCGCGATATCCTACTAGGTTCCCGCCCGCCTACGCGGGAGCGACATCCGCGTTTGTTAAACGGCCAGCGCATCATCCTAGAACTCCGCCGATACCCCGAGGTTCGCGAGTGCCGAAGTGGCCCCGTCGGAGCGGAGTTCGAGACCGGCCGAGGCGGAGGCCGTGGCACCCGGGCCGATGGCGCTCTCGAGGGTGATATCGCCATAGGCGCCATAAGCGAAGCTGTCGGGCGTGGTGGCGAAGGGGAAGCCGGCGATAGCAACCGAGGCGCCGAAATTCTGCTGGGCGAGGAGACCCGCAGTGGTTGAGAGGGTCACGTCGCCATAGTCGTTGGACGCCACCTGTGTCGTCGCGGCGAGTTCCATGCGGGCATCGAGCAGGTTCACGGCCGAGGTGCCGACGGAGAGGTTCTGCGACGAGCCGGTTTCGGTGTAGCTGCCAACCTCGCCGCCGACATAGCGCAGCTTGAAGCCGGCGGCGGTCTCGACACCATCGAGCAGCGGGAGGGGGATCGAGAGCCCCAGTTCCGGGCTCAGGAACCAGCTGGCGTAGTCGGCGCTCGCGGTTTCGGTGACCATGGCGGTGACGGTGCGGTCGGAGTGGTTGGCGGCGACGACCCCGAGAACCGAGTAGCTGAGCGTCACATCGCCCAGTTCGGTACTGCCGTAGAGGCCGGCGGCGCCGATGCCCGAGGTGATGGTCTGCCCGCCGACTGTGTCGAAACGGGAGCCCGAGACGCTGACGACGCCACCCAGCCGAGTGTCGGCATCGATGGCGATGTGCGAGCCGGCGACGATGCCGCCGAGGACGTTGCTGTAGTCATTGCCGCTGTTGGCGATGCTGCCGAACACCTGCCCCCAGGCCTCCGGGCCGGTCTCGGCGACGAGCTCGCCGGTGGCGGCCTCGGCGGCGCCGACCGGGCGAGCCGGGGCGTAGCCCATGGGTTCGACCGGCGCTGTGCCGCCGGTATGCGCGCCCAAAGCCCCAGCGATCTCGCGGCCGATGGCGCCGGCCACCTCGCGCATGACGGTGACGCCACCGCCGGTGATGCCTGTGCCGTCGACGATGCTGATCGTGCCCGAGCCCGAGGTCAGCTGCTGGTTGACCAGGCGGTCGCCGGTGACCACGGTTTCGAGATCGGCAACAGTGAGGACGGTGCTGCCCGTGAAGCCGGAGACGTCGAGCGTATCGGCGCCACCGGCGAACTTGACGCTGCCCAGGATGCGCGAGCCGGTGCGCAACTCGAGGGTGTCGTCGTGCGCATAGTTGTAGAAGTTGTCTGCACCGAAATCGATGGCCGTGCCGCCGACACCCTCAATGGTGCCCGAGTTGATCACCTTGGCGGCAGGCGTTGAATTGTCGGAAACGCCCAGCCCAACCCAGCCGGTGATCAACCCGCGATTCTCGAAGGCCGTCGCGCCGTAGTTGAAGAGGGCACCGTAATTCTTGCCGCGGATCGTGCCGCCAGCCTCGTTGACGAAGGTGCCGGTCACTGTCCGTGCAACACTAAGACCTGCGCCGCCGAACGAACTGATGGTGCCAGAGTTGATGAAACTGCCGACGGTATAGTTGAGATCAACAGCTGCCCTACTGCCGCCGATCGTCGCGATGCGTCCCCTGTTGACGAAACTGTCGACGGTCTGGGAGAGCCAGACACCTTGGTAGTCCCTGCCTTCGATGACGCCGGTGGCCGTATTCGTAAAGGAGCCTACTGGCCCCAGGTCGACGGCGATATCGGTGGCGAAAATCGAACCTGAATTGACGAAGGTTTCGGTGCGATCGGAGAAGGCCTCTACACCGCGGCCGCTGCCGGCCCGGATTGTCCCGGTGTTGCTGAAAGAACTAAAGCTGCCGGCGCTGATGGCGTAGTAGTTCGACGACTCAATCGTGCCGGAATTCACGAAACTATCGATGTGGTACGACGAGCCATCGATGGCGTGGCCGGCGCCTGCGGTAATGGTGCCGGTGTTAATGAAGCTGCCCGTGGGGCTATCGAGATCGATACCCTTGTAGCCGGACGCAATGGCGCCATCGTTGACGAACGTGGTGACCGCGCCATCGAAATCGACCGCCTTACCGGTGGCGGATTTGATCGTCGCGCCCGCCTGATTGGTGAAGGTTCCTGCAGTGCCGGTGACCGCGACACCGTCGTGGCCAGTGGCCTCAATCCACCCGCCATTGCTGAAGCTCGTCACGTTCCCGTCGAACAGCACAGCGTCGCTGCCGGCACCGTAGATCTTTCCGCCGGCGCCGTTGGCGAACGAGTTGACATTGACGCCGCTGAACGCAACGCCGCCGGCGCCTCCCTGGACCAGACCATCGTTGAGGAACGTTCCGACGGTGGTCGGGTCCGCGAGGGCAGGGCGTTCGAACAGGATTGCCGTGCCGAGGGTGGATCGGATGGCGCCGCCGGCGTAGTTGGTGAAGGCAGTCGCCGACGGAGCGTAGATGGCGGCGCCACTGCCCGTGGCTTCGATCCACCCATGGTTGTTGAAAGTACCCACGCCGCCCCTGAGCATCACCGCGATATCTCCGCCGTAGATCTCGCCAGTTGCGGTATTGGTGAAGGTCTCGACATAGCCATATCCGGACGGGGCTGTATCCCTGACCCGGAAGGCGTTGCCAGCAGAGCTGCTCAAGATGCCAGCATTCTCGAAGCTGTTGAGGCCGTAATAGATCTCCACTGCCGCGTTGTCGCCCTTGATAAGGCCGCCCGCAGCGTTGGTCATGGCGGACCCGCTGAACAGGCCGCCGTAGTAGATGCCGAGATCGTCGGAGACGATGGAGCCGCTGTTGAGGAAGGACTCGATCGCGACACCGGCGTTGATGCCATCGGTTGTTGCGCCGATGGCGATAATTTCGCCGGTGTTGGTCACCTGCTTGAAGTGGGCCGGATTGCCGCCCAGGATAAGCGCTCCGGCGCCGGTGTTGGCGGTAATCGTGGCCGAGCTGGTGAGGGTATCGATCGGCGCATTGACGGTGATCGGACCCACTTGCGTGCCGGTGATGGTCTGGTCTGCAGCGAGGACCGGCGCTGTCAGTGCCGTGGACAACACAAGCGCGGCGCTCAGCGCGACCAAGCGGCGCTGCGTCCGAACTTCTTCCCAGATAACTGCGCGCATGCCTGATCAGCCCCCAAGTCACGCAACCGGGAAAAGCCCGGCGTTGCGAGCTTGATGACATCGAGTCTGCACCGATGTCCTGAAACCGCCGGGACGGCGTCCTGAAATTATTCTGAAATTCGCTTCTGGCTGTCCGGGCGTCGCGCCAAGACCTTTGAGGATGGCCGATCGTTGGCTGGACCTGTATTCAAGTTCAGTGCTGTGGGCTCATCGAGTCGATGGGTTGACGAAATAGACGGCCTCGCGTGGCCATCGAGGCAACAGCGGCAGCCTGTGCGGCGGCCGGTTCGAGATATGTGATAGTTCCATAATCTATCTTATGCGAATGGAGGAATAGCCGATATGCCCACCGAAGCCGACCTCACCCAGCAGCTTATCGAGGCCCAGCGTGCCGACCGGCACGATGTTGATGCCGTCCCCTATGCTGCGCTCGATCGTGCTGCGGCTCTTCGCATCCAGTCGGCGACGCTGAGCGCGCTCGGCGAAGCGCCGGCGCTGCTCAAGACCATCGTCACGCCGGATGGCCTTGGCACCTGTGCGCCGATCTACCGTTCGCGCGTCGGCAATAGCGGCGCCTTCCAGTTGTCGTCGCCGACGATCACCGGCCTCGAAGTCGAGGTCGGCCTGGTGCTGGCCAGCGATCTCACGACCGAAGCCGCCAACCGTGACGAGATCGATATCATCGAAGCGATCAGCCATTACTTCGTCGGCATCGAGGTCTGCGGCACACGCTACGCCGATCGCTCGCTGGCGGGCGTCTATGGTGGCATCGCGGACAACGCCTCGGCCTACGGTTATGTCGTCGACCCCTCGCATCGCGACGCCGGCGCCGAGATCGAGAACTACGACGTGCACCTCGAGTTCGCCGGCAAGGAAATCTGGGCGGCGCCGGCCAAGCACTCGTTCGGCACCGTGCTCAACTCATTCATGGCCTACGCCAAAAACCAGAACCCGGCATTTCCGTTGAAGGCCGGTACTGTGGTCACCACGGGCTCGCTCTGCGGCCTCGTGCCTATTGCCGGTGCCGGCCACGTCGTCGGGCGCCTCGGCAACCACGCTGTCAGCTTCGACATCACCTGAGACCTACCATGCAGCCCTCCCGCGACATTTCCCGCCTGATCGAGATCATGGCCGCCCTCCGCAACCCGGATGGTGGCTGCCCGTGGGATCTGGAGCAGGATTTCGCCAGCATCCGCCACTACACCATCGAGGAAGCCTACGAGGTCGCCGACGCGATCGAACGCGAGGACTATGCCGACCTCCGCGAGGAACTGGGCGACCTGCTGCTGCAGCCAGTCTACCATGCCCAGATGGCCTCGGAGAAAGGCCTGTTCGACATCGGCGACGTCGTTTTTGCTATCACTGAGAAGCTGATACGGCGTCATCCTCATGTGTTTGGCGAAGAAGCGGCGCGCAACGCCGGCGGCGCCAAGGCCAAGTGGGATGAGGTGAAGGCCGACGAGCGGGCGAAGAAGGCCGAGCGGAAACAGGTCGCCTCATCCATCCTCGACGATGTGCCGCATGCCCTGCCCGCCCTGGCCCGTGCAGAAAAGCTCAGCCGCCGTGCAGCGTCAGTGCAATTCGACTGGCCCGACTGGCGAGAGACGCTGGCCAAGGTGCGCGAGGAACTCGACGAGGTCGCCGCCGCGGCCGAAGCCGGCAACACGGCCGAGATCCACGAGGAGCTGGGCGATCTGCTGTTCGCCGCTGCCAACCTCGCGCGCAAGCTCGGGGTCGAAGGTGAGTCCGCCCTGCGCGACGCCAACGTCAAGTTCGACCGGCGCTTCCGCTATGTCGAGGGTCGCGCCTCCGAAGACGCGGTTCCACTGGCCGAAGCCGGCCTCGAGCGATTGGACGGCTACTGGAACGAGATCAGGGCCAAGGAGCGCGGGTAGCACTTCCCACCGGAGCAAACACCCCTCACCCGTCTCGGCCTCCGACCGATCCACCCTCTCCCCGTCGGGGGAGAGGAATAGGCGCGGAGCGCCGGATGGGGGTTAAGCCCCTCCGCACAATCCGAGTCCAGGACTATGCGGCGTCTGAGCCCTCGATGCGACCGGCGAAGCGTTCGGTGAAGGCGTTCTTGTGCCGGGCCTCGACCCGGACCTCGTAGACCTGCCCGTTCTCGTCCGGCTCATCCTTGCCGATGATCTCGGCGTGGCCATAGAGCCAACCAACATCGGCGCCAGCGGTGTGCGGAACCAGCACGCGGTAGGTGCGTCCCTGCCCGGCCAGCACCTTCTCGATGGTATCGAGGAGCTTATCCAGCCCCTCGCCGGTCTGGGCAGAAACCGGGACTGACGCCGCCACCTTGCCGAGTGGCGACAGCGTTGCCAACGCTGGGTAGGTACCGTCAGCGTCGCGCTCCAGCAGGTCGACCTTGTTCCATACCTCGATGATCGGCGTCGTCTCGGCCGACATACCGAGCTCTTCAAGCACCTTCAGCACATCCTGCGCCTGGGCCGCATGATCCGGGTTGGCGACATCGCGGACGTGCAGGATCACGTGCGCTTCCAGCACCTCTTCGAGCGTGGCGCGGAAGGCAGCAATCAGGTCGGTCGGCAGGTCAGAGACGAAGCCGACGGTGTCGGACAGCATCACTTCGCGGCCATGCGGCAGCGCGATCTTGCGAACGGTAGTGTCGAGGGTGGCAAACAGGAGGTCCTTGGCGAACACCCCTGCCCCGGTCAAGGCATTGAATATGCTGGATTTACCGGCGTTGGTGTAACCGACCAGCGCCACCACCTGGAACGGCACCGCATCGCGCCGACCCTTCTGCTGACCGCGGGTCTGGCGCACCTTCTCGATGCGCTCTTCGAGCATCTTGATGCGGTCCTGCAGCTGGCGGCGATCGCTTTCCAGCTGGGTTTCGCCGGGACCACCCATAAAGCCGAAACCGCCCGAACCGCGTTGGCGCTCGAGGTGGGTCCAGCTGCGGACCAGCCGGCTCTTCTGGTAGTTGAGATGGGCCAGCTCGACCTGCAGCACACCCTCGCGGGTGGCGGCACGCTCGCCGAAGATCTCGAGAATCAGCCCGGTGCGGTCCAGCACCTTGGTGCCGGTTTCCTTTTCGAGATTGCGCTGCTGGATCGGGTGCAGGGCGGTGTCGACGAGCAGGAGTTCGATCTCCTCCTCCTTCACCCGCTTGGCGATCTCTTCCACATGCCCGCCGCCGATGAAGGTCGCCGGCTTGATCTCGCGCACCTTGGCGATCTCGGAGAACACGATCTCGACGCGGATGGCGCTGGCCAGCCCCTCGAACTCGGCCTTGCGGGCCTCGATGCTGTGGGTGGTGGCGCGGCCGCGAACATCGGGAATAACGAGGCCGACGCGGGTCGGAGCAGCACGCTGATCTATGAATGCCTGAGGGCCGCCCTTGCGGGCGGCCTCGTCGTCGAAGTCATCGCTCAAAGTCGGTCTCAGTCCTCGCCGGTGTGCTCAGGATCGAACAGCTGGATCGGAGCGCCCGGCATGATGGTCGAGATGGCATGCTTGTAGACGAGCTGCGACTGCGCATCGCGTCTCAACAGCAGGCAGAAATTGTCGAACCAGGTGATCACGCCCTGCAGTTTGACACCGTTCACGAGGAAGATCGTGACCGGCACCTTCTGCTTGCGGACATGATTGAGGAACGCGTCCT
>JAESFN010001402.1_pt1 | contig 10551 bp, 6 predicted proteins | sample 9269411 | NCBI WGS metagenome assembly JAESFN01 (sample SAMN14505399, study PRJNA617100) | algae metagenome | isolation source: Iphinoe sp. HA4291-MV1 and co-occurring heterotrophs from trail next to... | place: USA: Maunawili Falls, Hawaii | collected 2009-07-25
TCATCGTTCGCAACTCCTTTGGTAGATGGATCGCGTGAACGAAGTAACGAGGGGACGGTGACCGAAGGGACGAAGCACCGGTCGGCTGCCGCGAGTGCGCCTCCTCTCGCGTTCGCGGGGCTGAGTCGCGCTTACGTGTTATGACGTGCTCTTAGATGTATCACACGAAGCAGTAGTTTTGATAGGGCAAAATGCCAGATCATTTGTTGCAGCAGTAGTTCGAAGGCGAATGATCCCGGCGAACAAAACAGCGCGGGCCAATGTGGCCCGCGCTGTTTTCCAGGGTGGCTTTCGCTTGACTAGACAGTACGCCAGTTCGCGATATTCCAGAAGCTCGAATCAAATGAGGAGTTGCCGAGATTGTCCGGTGCGATCCGTTTCGAGACCGCCCGTCCACCGGCTCGCTGCACCAGTGGCACGATCGCTGCATCGTCGATGAGCACATCGTTCATCGCCACGAAGAGCTCGGCGACCCGCGCGGCATCCAGCGTGTCGCGGGCTTCCTCCCAGAGCGCGTCGTACTCGGGATTGACGTAGCGGGCGATGTTCCGGCCCGACCAGTCGTTGCTCTTCTGCGCCACATTCTGGCTGTCCGGTCCGGCGTAAAAGATCGCCATGTAATCGAGCGGGTAGGGGAGGTATGGCCCGATCGTGTACATCGTGATGTCATCGTAAAAGTGGGGGTAATTCTGGTCGTTGCCGGGGGAGGAATCGAAGTAGATGCCGGCATCGATCGATTTCAGATCGACATCGATGCCGATCTCGGCCAGATTCGCTTTCACCACGGCCTGCGTTTTCTGGCGCACGGCATTGGTGGAGGTGGAATAGCTCCACTTCAGTTCGGCATCACCCTTCTTGCGCGTATCGCCGTCGAGCACCCACCCGGCATCGTCGAGCAGCTTATTGGCGGCGGCAGGATCGTAGGTGAAGGGCGAGTGCTGCGAATCGTAGGCGGGGAGCCCGACCAGGCGGTTTGTCGCCGCGAGCGAGCCATTCCCGTACAGCTGGTCGGTGATCGTTTGGCGGTCGATCGCCGAGGCAACCGCTTGCCGCACCGCTTTGTCGGTCAGGCTGGGGTGCGGCGCTTTCAGGCTCGATTTCTCGCCGTCGATCTCAGTGTTGGGATCGGAGAAATTGAGGTAGATCGCCTCCTCCGAAGCGCTTAGCGTCCAGATGTAATAGCCTTTGCCACCCTTTTCGAGATTGGCCAGAATCTCCGGCTCGACCTGCATGTTCGCGGCGTAGTCGTAATCGCCGGTTTCCATCACGGCGCGAGCCGCCGACACGGCATCGCCACCGCCCTTGATATTCACGCGCGCGAAGAAGGGTTTGCCCGGTTCGCGATATCGCTCGTTGGCCGCGTAGATCACCTGATCGTTTTCAGTGAACGATTCGACCACGTAGGGACCGGTGCCGGTGGGCTTGGTGCGGAACGTGTTGTCATACTCCGTGCTCGCCGGATCGAAATTCCAGAGATGTCCCGGATAGACCGTGCCGTTGAACGAACCGGAAAACGGCGCCCACCAGGCAAAATTCGGCGCGTTGAAGCTGATTTTGACGTGGAGATCGTCGACAACCTCGACGTTGGACACCGCGCTGTAGGAGGTGGCGGTGATCGCGGCATGCGCCGGGGTGGTGATCCACTTCCAGGTGAATTCGACATCGCGCGCGGTGAATGGCTCGCCGTCGCTCCACACCACACCGGGGATCAGCGAATAGGTGACCGATTGGAAATCCGCGGCCAGCATGCCGTTTTCCAGCGACGGGATCTCGGTGATCAGCGTCGGGGTGAGGCTGGAATCGGGCGCGAAGTTGATCAGCGGTTCCAGCACCAGCGCCGCGCCATCCTGATCCTTGGCGCCCGAGGCAGCGTGCGGGCTGAGGTGCGTGATCGCCTGCCAGTACAGGATGTTCAGATCGCCGCCCTCGCCGCGGGTGGTGTTTTCCATCCCCACCATCGGCCGCCCGGCGGGCTGGGCGGCGGGAGTGGCCTGCGCCGCCACCGCGCCCGGCTTGGCGGCATTGACGGCGAACGCGATACCGGCGGCGCTGAGCCCGAATACTCCTGCCCGCGCGGCAAACTCGCGGCGGCTGATCCGCCCATCGGTCAACGCGCGGAACAGGGTGCTCAGGGTTTCCTCTCGCGGCATGCTCACGGTCTCCTCCCACGATCGGTGACCGATACGCAACCGGCAGACCCTCCACCGGATGACAATCACGCTCCCCACAAGCGGAGAACGCGAGCTCGGCCCCGGACGATTGAAGTAATTGACCCCCGAATGATTACCGCGATGTTACTATCTCCCGCCAAATTTCGCTGATCCCCACTATGTCAAACGCCCCGGACCGATTGGTCCGGGGCGTTTGCGCATTTCGCGGGTGTCTGGGATCGCGACCTATTCGGTCTTCAGCCAGTTCGCGATGTTCCAGAAATCGCCTTCGAGCGGCCCGAGCGCGACATTGTCCTTCACCAGCGCATTCACGCCGGCGCCAACCGTGGCGGCGCGCGCCACCAGCGGCAAGCACGTTGCCTGATCGGTGAGGATGTCGTTCATCTCGACGAACTTGGTGGCCGCCACCTCCGGATCGGTGGTGGTAGTCGCCGTTTCGTAGGCCGCATCGTAATCGGCGTTCACAAAGCGGGAGACGTTGTTGCCGGACCAGTCGTTCCCCTTCTGCGCAACGTTGTCGTTGCCGGAGTAGAAGTTGACCATGTAGTCCTGCGGGAACGGCGTGGTGGGTCCGGTGGTGTACATCTCGATATCGGCGTAGAAATGGTTGATGTTCTGATCGTTGCCGGCGGCGGAATCGAAGTAGATTCCGGCGTCGATCGATTTGAGATCGACCGAGATGCCGACATCGGCCAGATTCTTCTTGACCACTGCCTGCGTTTTCTGGCGCACGGCGTTGATCGACGTCTGGTAGCTCCACTTCAGCTCGACGCCGTTCTTGGAGCGCACATCGCCGTTCTTCACCCAGCCGGCGGCATCGAGCAGCTCATTCGCTTTCGCCGCATCGAAGGAGTAGGGCAGGTTGCTCGTGCTGTAGGCCGGGAAGCCGACCAGGTAATTCCACGCCGCCACCTGCTGGTTGCCGTAGAACTCGTTGGCGATCGTATCGCGATCGATCGCGTACGAAATCGCCTGCCGCACTTCCAGCTCGGAGAGCGAGGGGTGCTTGGTCGAAATTTCCGCGCGCTGCCCGTTCACTTCCGTGTTCGGATCGGCGTGCTGAATGTAGATCGTTTCGGTGTTGATACCGGCGGTGGCCATGATGTAGCCCTTGCCTTCCGCCAGCATCTCCTGGATCACGGTCGGCTCGACCTGCATGTTCCAGGCCCAGTCGTAATCGTTGGTCTGCAACACCGCGCGTGCCGCTGAAACGGCATCGCCACCGCCCTTGATGTTGACGGTGGCGAAGAAGGGTTTGTTGGCTTCGCGGAATTTGTCGTTCGCAACGTAGGTGACCTGATCGTTCTCGGAGAAGCTATTCACCACGTACGGGCCGGTGCCGATCGGGTTGGTGCGATAGCTCTGAGTGGGATCGGCGGCGGTGACATCGAAATTCCAGTGGTGTCCCGGCAGCACCGAGCCGCCGAAGGTGCCGCTGAAGGGGATGTACCAGGCAAGCGTCGGTTTCTTGAAGTTGATCTTCGCGGTGAGATCGTCGACGACCTCGACGCTATCGACATTGGCGTAGAGATTCGCGGTTACTGCCTGATTCTCCGCCCGGGCTACCCACTCAAAGGTGAATTTCACATCTTTCGCGGTGAAGGGCTCGCCATCGCTCCAGGTGACATCCGGCAAGAGTTTGTAGGTAACGGAGGAGAGATCGGCGGCCAGACCGCCATTCTCGATGGTGGGAACCTCCGCCGCCAACGCGGTGGTGAGTGTGGAATCAGGGGTGTAATTCAGCAGCGGTTCGACGGCCAACGAGGCGCCGAGATAGTCCTTTGTTCCGGTGGAGGTGTGCGGATTGAGCACCGTCACCGCCTGCCAGAGCAGAATTTTCAACTCGCCACCCTGACCGCGGGTGACATTTTCGAATCCGCTTGATGGCCGCGTGCCGACCATCGATCCACCGCCGCTCGCCGCGGGGGTGGCATCCTGCGCCGATGCGCCTTTCATGTCGAACGAGTTGACCACAAACGTGGCAACCGCCAGACCCATACCCATCGCCGTAGCCTGCTGCAGGAATTGTCGCCGGGTAATATCCCCGCGCTTCAACGCCTCATACAGACCTGCGAATGGTTTCCGTTCCGCCATGTTCTACCTACCTCCAACGTCACCACTCGTCTGCGAGAAATCGCCGACCGCTCGATCGTTGTTGTGGAAGGCGGCTTGGCTACCGCGGGGCCGTCCGGAAGACTCGGCGAAAACTTACTGGAGTGATGCTCATAGCTGTCTTCCGAGAATGAGGAATACCGGTACAACAGGTGTGGACGGCCAACTCCCTGGTCACAGTTTCGTACGATCGATGGTGTCACGAATTGTACGGTATCTCTATTGGGTTGTGTCGAGGGTGGCTATTCCGGTCTATGCGACGAGTAGACCGAAACGGCTATTTATCCCGTCAATTCGCATGAAACAGCCGTTAACTAAATCGATCCGGGCGAAACGCGGCAAGCAGTGGATCAGGTGCCTGACCGGCAATTTCCGCCGCCACCAGGCGTCCCAGCAACGGCGCCAGGGTGACGCCGGAGTGGGTGACGATCTCGCCGTACCCAGGTGTTTCCAGCAACAATCCGGCGCTGGAAACCCCATCACGCGGGATCGGCCGCACCGCCACCATCCACTGCTCCGCCGCAGTCGAGACGCCTTCCGGCAGAAGGCGGCGCAGTGCGGCGGCCATCTCCTTGGCAGCGTGCGCCGCCGGAACCCCGGCACGGAGTGCGGCATCGGCCTCATTCTGCTGAATCAGCAGGCGCTCGCCGTCGCGGTTGGCTGGGCGCACCAGCACCCCGCTGCCATCGACGATCCCTCGCAATCGCGCACGTGCGCGCACCTGGGTGATGATGCCGATCTGCGGATCGAGCGGCAGCGTGCGCCCGGCGAGCTGGGCCACGTGATCGGCATCGGGGCCGGCGCAATTGATCACCCAATTGGCAGCAACCTGCTCACCTCGCGCCAGCGTCACGCCGGTAATCCGCTCTCCTTGCCGCGAAAACGCGATTGCGGCCTGCCCGGTGCGCAGCTGCGCTCCCCGGGTCTGCGCGCGTTCGAGCAACGCCCGTGCCAGTGCTGCGGAATCGACCGCGCGTTCATCAGCAAAATGAGCGACTCGGGTGATTCCCTCCGGCAGGCGGAGCTCAGGCTCGATTTCCGCCACCTCGACCGGTGAGAGCCAGGCGACGTTGTAGCCCCAGGTGGCCGCTTCGTTCACCAGCGCGGTCAGCTGTGCCATTTCCGCCGGGTCGTCGTGCCAAAGCAGGCGGCCGGTTTCGATTCGCCAGGGTGCGTCACCCAGCTCGTTTCGCAGGCGAGCGTGTTCCGCTATACCCGCGAAATTGAGGCGAAAGTACGGTTCGGGGCGCTTGGTGGCGGCATTGATGTACGCAAATGTGGAGGAGGTGACGCCGGTAGCGGGAGGATGACGATCGATCACCGTCACGCTCGCTCCGAGCGCGGTGAGCGCATCCGCCAGCGCCGCCCCGATGATGCCGGCGCCGATGATCGCGACATCGCTGCCTGTTGCCATGTTCCGCACCTCCGTCTGTTCTCGCCCCATCATCACAAACAACAAAACCCCGGGCAAATGCCCGGGGTTTTGCGAAGATTTTGCGGTGATCTAGAGTCCGAGAATCTCGAACTCGACGACGACGCCATTGGTCGTATCGACGGCCAGGTACTTGCCGGGCTCAAGCCCGACCAGCGCCATATCAGCCTGCGCGCCTGGGGCGACCTTCAGCGCGCCAACCGCTTCCGCATCCTGGAGCAGGGTGCTATCGGCGGTGACCGCGTCCACCGTCAGGGTGTCGCTGCCACGGAAGATCACCAGCTCGTGATCCTGCGTACCGGCGTTGATCAGGTGCAGCATGACCACTTCGGATTCAACAATCGAGGCGATGTTGAATTCGACGGCCTCGTCAGTGATGTTCACACCGACGACAGCGGTATCGCCATCGACATCCGGGGTGATCGGCTCAACGCCGTCGGCCACCCAGCTGCCCGGGGCACCGGTGAAGTACAGGCGCTCACCGACGACCTGGTAGGTGAGGCGATCGTACTGAACGTCGATGCTCACCGAGCCGTCTTCATAGGTGAAGACATCGCCGGTTTCGAAGTTGGCGAACGAATCCGGGCCGGTCGCGGCCGCACCGGATGCCAGCACGGCCTGCGCATCATCGGTGCCGTACACCTGAGTCAGGAAGTTGGTGCTCACCAACCCCAGACCAAGCTCCGGTGATTCCTTGAAGCAGGCAACCAAATTCAGCGCCGCGTTGGTGACCTCTTCCGTGGTCGCCTCATCGGCCGGAGTACCGACCGGCGCAGCCACCGGGGAAGCAGCAACCGCATCGGCGGCCGGCGAGGCGGCAGCCTCACCCGCGGCCAATCCCGGGGAATTACAAACCGTAATCGGAGCGGCGGCCGGGCTTGCTTCCTGGGCGGAGGCAACCGGCGAAAGCACCGATACCAAACCGAGTGTCGTCGTTAGCGCGGCTGCGGCAAACATCGCCTTCACCGGGCGCCGATTTCTAAACATCGCGACCCCATTCCTGCTGTGGCGCATCACCTCTGATGCACCGTCGATGTCCCCAATTCCCGGCACGGCAATGCACGGCTGCGGCAACTGCAACAGCTGCCATTTGGGTCCCGGGAACAATGCTCCTAGGGTACCAAATCGTTTGATTCGCTGTATTGGCGCTACGGGTTGACGATCAACCGCGCTTTGTAGCCATCGGCGAGATAGGGTGCGCCATTGTCATCGAGCAGCATGCAGACGACGACGTAGTTGCCGGGCGCGAGATCGATCAGCGGCAGCACCGCCTCTCCACCCGCGGGCACCGTCATCTGCCCGATGAACTCGACTCCGTCCGGCAATCCCGGTCCCGGTTGCTGCAACAGCAGATCGGTGGTGGCTCCGGCGGGCAGGCGCAGCACGAGCATCTCGTGATCGACCTTTTCAGCATTTTCACCGAGCAGCACCACGTTGCCACCCGTCACCTCACGCGGATCAGTTTTGATCCGCTTATTGATCGTGACGTTGGTAGTAACGGCGTCAGCTGGAGCGAGCGGCTCCAGCGCGCTCACGCGATCGAGCTGCCAATCACCGTTGCCACCGGTGACGAAGCTCCACTCCTCGTGCAGCAGTTGATTGCCGGAGGTGTAAATCACTTCGGCGGTCGCGGTGCTGCCATTGACGGTGATGTTGTCGAAGGCGAGCAGATTCTGCTGCGGCACCACGGTGACCGCGGCAAGCGCCAGCAGATCGTCGCGGCTCAGCTGATCGCCACCGGCGAAAACCTGGCTGAGATAGGTATCCGTCACCAGCGTGCCAAGCGCGGCGAAATCATTTTGGCTGGTGCAGTTAATGATCGCGAACGCGAGCGCTCGCAGATCCTCATCAGCCGCGCCATCGCTGGTCGAACCAGCGGAGCTCGTTACCGTCGCGGTCGCCGTGGCGGTTGTGCCCTGGCCCGCGATCGGAGTCGCCGCGGGCGCCACCGGCGTGGTTGTCGATTTCGGTGTCGCGGTTGTGGTGGCCGCGGCGGTGCTCGCCGTGGGGCTGGCCGCCGCGCCGGCATTGCCGGTGATCTGCGAAACCGGCACAAATTGCGACAGATCGATCAGCGAGGGGGTTGTTTGCTCCCCCTGCAGCACGGTGCGGCATGCCGCCGCGCCGGGAGTAGCCGCGCCCTGCCGCGCCGCCAGCACTCCCGGGGATGCCTGGCTGAGCACCCCACCCGCAAGCACGAGCGTCAATCCCGCCGCTGCCAGCCCCCGTAGGCGCCGGTGAGACAGGAAATGACCCTGCTGACGTCCCGAATCGATCCGATCTCCCGTTGAACCCAACACGCACGCTCTCCCGCACCGGTGGCTGGCAGCTGGCGCCCCTCCATCGGAGCACCTGGACCCACTGTCGACCATCATGCGACGCCCGAACCGTCGCTTCCCTGCTTCAGTAAACGCACGACGCGGCAAAATCGTGCCGCGTCGTCACAGGCTACGCGGCCGATTGTACTTCCTGTCGCCAAATCGACCGGAGTGGTTCAACCCGGCATTGAGAATCACCGCCGATCGCGGCATCATCCTCACCTGAGGTTTCGGAGCCGCGCGCATCATCCCGGAGGAGACGAGCATGACCTATCCTTGGCAGCCCCTGGAACGCCCGGAAGAGGAGACTGGCGCACCCGACGGACTCGCCGCCTGGTCCGAGCTTTTCGCCACCACCATCGCCCATCTCGCCGCGCAGCTGACGATGACACAGCTTCGCCTGCGCGCGCTCGCCAGCGTCGCCTCCGAGCAGGGGATGGTCGATCGCACCGCGGTTGCCGAGCGTCTGGCCGGGATCGCCGAAACCGAGAGCGAAACCTATCTGAGGGAGAACCTTGGCGCGGAGCTTGCCGAGGCGATCGATCTCGAATCGCTGAAGCGCGAGATCGTTGCCTACCTCCGTGGTGAAGCGGCGACTGCATAACCACAACCCCGTTACCCCATTAGTCCTACTCAAATTCCAGAATATATCCCCCAATGGTGTTGTCCTGACATAGTCTATTCATTCCATTCTTCACTTCCCTAGACCCTACCGACTATGGTTCCATAGAGAGGTACTTCCGAAGGGGGGAGTGTCGTCATTCAGCATGGCATCGCCGGGATGGCAACGCACGTTGGCTGAGCTAGGTCGCAACCACGCCGTACGGCGCATATCGTTCGTCCTGCCGGCCGTAGCCATTGCAGGCTGGCTGCTCTACGCCCTGATTGCGGACCGCGACGACAACCTGATTTTTCACGGGCTCGCGCTTGTTGCCGCAATCAACGCGGGAATCTGGCTTGCCATGGCGGCTTTTGGCGCCCCGCTGGAGCGCCGCGAGCGCTTCGCCGCCTTTTTCTTCCTCGGGGGCGGCATCGCCTGGATCGCTGCGGAGGCGATTTGGACCGCCAAAGGACTCTTCTCCGGACCGCTTCCCGATATCTTCGCCGCTCCGGGATACGCCACTGTTCCCGGTTACCTTATTCTCATTTCCGTCTTTGCTTTTCTCGCCATTCGGACTAGCGAATACCGGCCAGACATTGTAGGACTGATGGACTCGTGCATCGCTGGCACGACGACCATCTTCGTTCTCATCTGTTTTTCGCTCGACCGCCTGCAACAGGACTCCAGCATCAGCCGTTTCGAGCGCTGGCTCGATGTGGCGTCTCCCATCCTGGCCAGCATCGCGATGGTGCTGGCGCACACCGCCCTGCAGCGCAGCAGCCCAAACGCCCGCCTCTGGTGGGTGCTGGCGGCGCTAGAGCTCGCGATCGCCGCCCAGATTCTTTCCACCATCATGCTGATCGGCGTCGTTTCCCGGGAGCAGGCGCAATACGCTCCCTGGGCAACCTTCATCGCCATTTGCGGCTATGCGGTCGCCACCCTGGCCGGGCGCTTCGCCCTCTTTCCACCAAATCCCAATTCCACGAATTCGCTGTTTCAGCGCGCCATGATCTGGCGCGCCACCCCGCTGGCGATCACCGCCGCAACCTTCGTGCTCGCGATAACGGCCTACGATCAGTCGGAGCGCGGATCTGATCGCACCTCCACCGCCCTGCTGGGGATTCTGCTTCTGTTGCTGCTGGCGCGCCTGGTGGTATCGAACCGGGTCGGTGCGCGGCTGCAGGAGCGGACGCACGAGCGCGACGCCCTCGACATCGTGCTCGAAATCGCCCAGCGCCCACAGGAGATCATCCCTCCTGATCAGCGCGCCACCGAGCTGGCCGACGACGTGCGCCGGTTGGTCAAAACCGATGGCGCCGCCATTCTGGTTTGGGACAACGCCGACGAGCCGGTGATCGAAGCGGCTTCCGGGCTTTCCCCGGAGCAACTGGCGGAGTTGCGGAACGCCTCGAACGGCGCGCCCTTTTCCTGGCTGCAAACCCGCGCCAGTACCAGCGTGCCGGTTCGCGCGCTGATCAACGATCTCTGGATTCCCCTGGAGCTCGCCGATGCATTTCGCCGCTTCCGCCTGGAGAAATTCGGGCTTGCTCCCATGCCGGTCGGTCCCGATCGTTCAGGCGTAGTGGCGCTCTGGACGCACGAGAGCGATATCACGCTCGATCGTTTCCCCGATCGCGCGCTGATGTTGATCGGGCGGCAGGCCGGTCTGCAGTTGCAAAACGCTCACCTGCTCACCATCGAGCGCCAGCGCACCCAGGAGCGCGCGCAGCTCTCGCGCGTGATTTCCGCCGCCAACGACATGCGCGATCTCCCGATCGCTCTACGCAAAATCGCCCGCCGCACCCTCGGCATCGGCGGAATCGATCGCGTGCGCGTGTTTACCTACGAAGCGGTCACTGCCACCCTCACCATCACCGCGATCGCCGGTGACGATCGCGACGAGCATGCCTCGCTGTC
>JAESFN010001403.1_pt1 | contig 10531 bp, 7 predicted proteins | sample 9269411 | NCBI WGS metagenome assembly JAESFN01 (sample SAMN14505399, study PRJNA617100) | algae metagenome | isolation source: Iphinoe sp. HA4291-MV1 and co-occurring heterotrophs from trail next to... | place: USA: Maunawili Falls, Hawaii | collected 2009-07-25
TGTGCCTGGGCACCGCGGAGCCCGAAGCCGCCGAGTGCGGCGCCGGCAATGCCGGCACCCCCGATACCGATGGTGCTCCGGCGCGATGTGCGGCGGGTAAAGGCCCGGGTCAGTGTGTCGAATCGGTGTTCGCCCATAATGGAGATACTCCAGGTGCGTCCAATTGGTGCTGCACACACGTCATGCGCAGGCGGGACCCATGCGTCTCGGCGCAGGTACGCTCCCATCGCCTCGGAAGGCGACTATCATCCTCCGCATGAGGATTGGCCCCGGCACGTTGGATTCCAATCCTGCGAGTACCTTTTTCACGCGCCTAGCCCCGATTATCTGTCTCCGGATATGACCATTGTCTTTCCCTTTCGTCCTGATTACAAGACATATGATGGATCTGCGCCAATCCGGGAGAGGTTAGCCCTCGTTTCGCATGCTGAATAAATCCCGGGGGAGAACCCGGGTTACGCAAAAACGCTCCTCCGGAGCTACGCGTCGTCGACCCCTCTCCTGAAGCGGGAGAGGGGTGGGCTTTAGCCGGGGGTGAGGGCTACTCGGAATGGGGATGCTCGTGTCCCCTGTCAGCCCGATCTCTTTAGCGTCGGGCTCTGCACGAGATCGCACATCCCCGTCTCGCACCGCCCTCACCCGTCAATCATTGACAGATCGTGAACGGTATGGTTCCTTATACGCATAAGTAATACGTATAAGTTGTTCGACCCTTGGGAGTTTTGTGACAGCTCAACGTGGCGAAAAGCGCAAACGTCCGACACAGGCTGATGTCGCCCGGCTCGCCGGGGTGTCGCAGGCGATTGTCTCATACGTGCTTAACGACCGCTCGGCCGAGGTGGCCGACGAAACCCGCGAGCGCGTGTTGCTGGCGATCGCCGAGCTCGGGTACGTGCCGGATGGCGCGGCCCGCTCGTTGCGCACCCGCAAAACGATGACCCTCGCCTGCATCATTCCTGATATCACCAATCCCTTCTATCCGGCGATGGAGCTGGGTATCCAGCGCGTGGCCGAAACGCACGGCTACGATCTCATCGTCTCCAACACCGAGGGCATCGCCGAAAAGGAATCCCGCGCGCTGCACGGCATGCTGCGCGGCCGCGCCGATGGCGTGGTGATGACGCCCTTCCACATCGACCACGCACGAATCGAGACGGTGGTTTCCGCCGGTATCGCGGTCACACTGCTGCACACCCCGGTTGAGGCGCTGCAACAGATCGGAGTCGATTTCATCAATTCCGACACCAATCCCGCCGCGCAGCTGGCGGTCGATTTCCTGATCGATCGCGGGCATACCCGCATCGGCATGATCGCCGGCATTCCCGGCACTCCGCCGCGGGAAGCGCGGGTACGCGGGTATCGCGAAGCGCTCCGCCGCCACGGGTTGCCGGACGACGATCTGCTCATTCGCGGCGCCGATTATCAGGAAGCGGGCGGCTACGAGGCGATGCAGGAGCTGCTTAAACTCGATCAGCGCCCCACCGCCGTGTTCGCCGCCAACGATCTGATGGCGCTGGGAGCGATGATGGCGTTGCGTGAAGCGGGGCTCGAAATCCCCCGTGACATGGCGATCATTGGCCTCGACAATATTCCGGCGGCGCGATTGGTTCACCCCGCGCTCACCACCGTCGCTCAGTATCCCGAGGAGATCGGGCAGCAAGCGGCCGAACTTCTGATTTCCCGTCTTTCCGGGCAGGCGCCGGCGCAGGGTCGCTTCTTACAGAAAGAAGTTGATCTCATCGTGCGCGATTCTGCCTGAGCTTCGCATTGTTCCAGTAAAGGAGGAATCACGGCGCGAAGAACCAGTTTGAGGGTCCCAAAATTACCAGCGGGTCCAGGCGGATCCGAATCACCACGCGTCCAAGCAGTGCATCTCGCAACGGAGAGGAAAGCCTTCATGACCAAGCGCTTCACGATCGATACTGTGGCTCGCTCGCTGGCCAAAAAAGCCAATCGCCGTGGATTGCTGAAGAGTGGTGCCGCGCTCGCCGCCGTTGGCGCGGTCGGCGCCCGTGTTGCCGCCCCGCAAGCAGCCGGTGCGCAGGATAAAACCAAGCTGCAGTTCTGGTTCGATACCACCGGCGGCGCCGAAACCGCGCAGTGCCTGATCGATACCATCATCAAGCCGTACAACGAATCCGGCACCATTGAAATCGAGGCGACGATGCAGCCGAACGGCTGGACCGCCACCCAGACCGCGCTCGCCGGTGGTGCTGGTCCCGATATCGTCGTCACCCCTGGTCCCAGCTTCGTGGTCGAGCTCGCCAAGGCGGGCAGCATCCTGGCGATGGACGACGCCGCGACCAAATACGGCTGGTCGGACACGATCCTGCCCTGGGCGCTCGATCTCGGCAAAACCGATGGCAAGCTCTACAGCATTCCCAACGAAATCGAAACCCTGGTCCTTTACTACAACACCGCTGTTTTCGATGAAAACGGCTGGACCGCGCCGAAAACGATGGACGAGCTGATGACCCTCAGCGCCACCATCGATGAAGCCGGAATCATCCCCTTTGCCCACGGTAACGCCGAGTGGCGCCCCTCGAACGAGTGGTTCGTCGGCGAATTCCTCAATCAGGTCGGCAGCCCGGCGAAGGTGTACGCCGCCCTCACCGGCGCGGCGAAATGGACCGAGCCGGAATTCGTCGATGCCATGACCAAGCTCAATGACATGCAGCAGAATGGCTGGTTCATGGGCGGGCTCGATCGCTATTACACCGCCACCTCCTCCGATACCGCCTCCGCCTTCGCCTATGGCGATGCCGCGATGAAGATCGAGGGAACCTGGTTCCTCAGCGACGCCATTTCCTACACCCAGGAGGCGGGCAGCGATTGGAACTGGGTGCCGGTGCCGAGCAGCGATGGCACGGCCAACTTCGATCTCGGGATCGGTTCTACCTACTCGATCAACAAGAATTCGAAAGCGCCGGAAGCGGCCGCGGAATTCCTGAACTTCTACTTCTCGGCGGAAACGCAGGCCAAGATGGTGTCCGAGTGCGGCATGTCGCCCGCTCCGGTCGAGATCAGCAAGGATCTGCTCGGTGATATCGATCCCCGCCAGGCGGCGATGATCGACGCGCTCAACACCGCCTCCGCCAGTGGCAACTACGGCTACACCACCTGGACCTTCTTCCCGCCGAAAACCGAAACCTACCTGATCGAAGAGGTCGAAAAGGTTTGGGCAGGCAACGTCACGGTGGAGGATTTCCTCACCGGCATGCAATCCACCTTCGATGCCGAAGTGGCCGCCGGCGGCGCTCTGCCGATCCCGGCCCGCTCGTAACACGCATCACCGACCGGCGCGTGGCTAACGCGCCGGTCGGCGTATTTCCGGAGCTGTAACGCTATGCAGGCGATGAACGCCCCCGCCACCATCACGGTTGCGACACCGAGGCAGCGCTTCTACGAGAAGCCCTTCTATCGCAAAAAAGTGGTGCCCTGGCTCTTTGTGCTGCCGATTTTGCTGATCAACATGGCCGTGGTGCTGGGACCGGCGATCGCGTCCATCTACTACTCGATGACCGATTGGAGCGGCATCGGCGACGCGAAGTGGGTGGGGCTGGACAATTTTCGCCAGCTCTTCTTCCACGACGATTCGTTCCGCACCGCCTTCAAAAACAATATCCTCTGGTTGGCAATGTTCATGACCGTGCCGATCTCGCTGGCCCTGCTGGCCGCCTCGGTGCTGGCGCCGATCAAGCGAGGCGCGCTGTTCTATCGCCTGACGCTCTTTCTTCCCTACGTACTTCCGAGTGTGATTACCGCCAGTCTCTGGCGCATTTTGATGAATCCCGATCGCGGAGTCGGCGCGCAGCTCACCAATTGGGGCATCGGCGGTTTCGATCGCGCGTTTCTCGGCGATCCCAAAACCGTGCTTCCCGCCATCGCCTTTGTCGATAACTGGCACTGGTGGGGCTTTTTGATGATTCTCTTCCTCGCCTCGATGCAGAACATCCCCGGCGATCTCTACGAGGCGGCCCGGCTCGATGGCGCAAATCGCTGGCAGGAATTCCGCGATGTCACCATCCCCGGTATTCGCCCGACGCTTGTCTTCATGATTTTGATGACGGCGATCTGGTCGTTCCTCACCTTCGATTACATCTGGATCCTCACCCAGGGTGGCCCGGCCGGTTCGTCCGAGGTACTGGCGACGCTGGTGGTGAAGAACGCCATCCAGAAACTTGAGGCCGGGTACGCCTCGGCGATCGGACTGACGATGAGCATCTTCGTCGGCTTCATCATCAGCATCTTTGTGATTCTGCGGAAACGGGGGTGGGAGATTTGAGCGCGGCACTTCCGAATCCCGCTCCTAGCAAACGTCGCTCGCGGCGCGGGACCAATCTCATTTTCAATCACGTCGTCCTGCTGGCACTGGTGATTTTCGCCATCGGCCCGCTGCTGATCCTGGTGTTCAACTCGCTGAAATCGCCCCAGGAAATCGGCAAAAACCCGCTCGGCTTTCCCCAGAAATTCGTCTGGAGCAACTTCGGCGACGCCTGGGATGTCGGGCGCTTCGCCCACACCATGGGGAATAGCGCGCAGCTCGTGGCGATTACCGTGGTCGGGGTGCTGGTGCTCGGCGGCATGGCGGCCTATAGCCTGGCCAAGCTCGATCTGCCGGGGGCGAGCGCGGTCACGCTCTACCTGCTGATCGGGTCGAGCCTGCCGCTGCAGCTCTTCCTCGTACCGCTCTTCTACCTCTGGCAGCGGCTCAGCCTGACCAATAGCCTGCCGGGATTGGCGCTGATCTACATCGCGACCAACGCCCCGCTGGCCATCTTCCTGCTCCGATCGTTCATGGTGCAGTTACCACGCGATTTCGAGGACGCCGCCCGGGTGGATGGTGCCGGAGAGCTGCGGATTTTCTCCAGCATCGTGGTGCCGCTTTCCTGGCCCGGCTTTCTCACCGTCGGGCTGGTGGTGGCGCTCTCGGTCTGGAACGAATTCCTGCTCGCTACCGTCTTCCTCACCGATCAGAAGCTCTTCACCGTGGTGACGAGCTACTACAACTTCACCACCCAATTCAGCCGCAACTGGGCGCTCACCAGCGCCGGTGCGCTGCTGATGATCTTCCCGATTGTCGCCATCTTCCTGCTGCTGCAACGCCGCTTCATCGAAGGTCTCACCCAGGGCGGGTTGAAGGGGTAACGGCGGCGTCCGTAGGCGCGTTGTCCGTCATCCGTAGCGACGGATGACGGACGACGGATAACGGAAAACGAGCATCACAAATCTAGAGGGGACACGTAATGCCACTTCCACAAAACTACGAGGAAAAGGTCTACGCCGGGGTGCTCGGCAAAATCATCGGCGTGTACATCGGGCGGCCGATCGAGACGTGGTCGTTTGAGCGCATTGCGAACGAGGTCGGCGATGTCGATCGCTATCTGAATTATCTCCACGGCGGCTCGCTGATCGTGGCTGATGACGATATCACCGGCACCTTCACCTTCCTCCGGGCATTCGAGGATGAAGGGTATCGCCGCGATCTCACACCGGAGCAGATCGGCAAGAACTGGCTCAACTACACCATCGAGGAGCGTTCGATCTTCTGGTGGGGCGGGGTAGGGAACTCGACCGAGCACACCGCCTACTCCCGCCTGAAATCAGGTATTCCCGCCCCGGCCAGCGGCAGCATCGCCACTAACGGCAAAGTGATCGCCGAGCAGATCGGCGCGCAGATCTTCATCGATGGCTGGGGACTCATCGCCCCCGGTGATCCCGAGCTGGCGGCCGATTTCGCCAAGCGCGCCGGTTCGGTCAGCCACGATGGTGAGTCGGTCTACGGCGCGCAGGTGATCGCGGCGATGGTCGCGCAGGCCTTCGTCGAAACCGATATCCAGAAACTGCTCGATACCGGTCTGAGTGTGGTCCCGGCCGATTCCGATATCGCCCACGTCATCCGCGATGTGCGGGAGTGGCACGCTACCATCCCCGATTGGCGGGAATCGCACCTCAAAATCGTCGAGAACTACGGCTACGACAAATTCCTCGGCGTTTGCCACATGGTGCCGAACCACGCTCTGATCATTCACGCCCTGCTCTACGGCGAGGGCGATTTCAGCAAGAGCCAGCTGATCGTCAACACCAACGCCTGGGACACCGACTGCAACGCCGCCAACGTCGGCTGCATCCTCGGGGTTCGCGGCGGTCTGGCGACCTTCGACGGTGGCTACGACTGGCGCGGCCCGGTAGCGGACCGCCTCTACCTCTCGACCGCCGATGGTGGACGCGGTATCAGCGACGCCGTCGCCGAAACGGTGCACGTGATCAACGCCGGCCGCGCGCTGGCCGGGGAAGCCCCGATCTCGCCGAAGAACGGTGCGAAATTCCACTTCTCGTTCCCTGGTTCGGTACAGGGTTTCGAGAACGATCCCGATGCCGCCCCCGCAGTGATCTCCAACGAGGTCGCACCGGGCGGCGATCGCTGGTTGGTGATCCGCGCCGAGAGCGCCACCGCCGAGCAACCGGCGCGCGTGCTCACCCCGACCTTCATCCCGGCCGATTCGTTGCAAATCCGCACTATGCCGGGCTACGAGCTCTTCGCTTCGCCCCGCCTCTACCCGACGCAGACGGTTTCCGCCGAAATCGCCGCACTTTCGAGCAATGCCACCGCGATCGGCGCGCGTATTGTTGTGTGCTACTACACCGGTGACGATCAGCAGGCAATCCTCCAGGGACCGAGTGTCACTCTCGCACCCGGCGCGACTGAGACGATTTCCTGGCAGATCCCCGATCTCGGCGGGCTGAACATTCAAGCAGTCGGGTTCGAGGTGATCGGCAGCGGCGCGCTGGCGATCGACCGCATCGATTGGTCCGGCATGCCGAAGCAGACGTTCGCGCGACCCTCCGGCGCCACCGGCATGATCTGGCGGCGCGGCTGGATTGACGGGGTTGATCACTTCGATGCCTGGTGGCCGGAATCGTTCCGCATCACCGAGGACTACGAGCGCGGCATCATCTCCACCGGCACCCGCGATTGGACCGACTACCGCGCTGAGGCGACTATCGTGCCCTCCCTCGCCGAGCAATTCGGTCTCGCCGCCCGCGTGCAGGGGTTGCGCCGCTACTACGCACTCCTCCTCGGCAACGACGGCGTCGCGCGCCTGGTGCGTATGGACGACACCGAAACTGTGCTCGCCGAAATCGCTCAGCCGTGGAACGTTTTCGAGCCAATCACCCTGGCCATCGAGATTCGTGGCAGCGAGATCGCTGGCTCCGTCAACGGCGCTGAAATCCTTCGCGCCTCCGATCCCGGCAGCCGCCTCACCGGCGGCGGTGTCGGTCTCGTCATCGAAAAGGGAACGTTGAGCTGCGAAGCGGTGGTGGTGGGGTAAGGACCTGGGGTTCCGACCCCAGGCTACGAAGTAAACGCTCCTCCAGAGCTCTGATCATCGATCGCGATCGATGATCGCCCCCTCTCCTACCGCAGTGGGAGAGGGGTGCCTGCGCGGCAGGCGGGGTGAGGGCTTTCCAGAAAGGAATTCGAGTGGTATTTCCGCAGAACTACGAGGAAAAAGTCTACGCTGGGGTGCTCGGCAAGCTGATCGGCGTCTATCTCGGACGCCCGGTCGAGCAGTGGACCTACGAGAAAATCGCCGAGGTTTGGGGCGAGGTCGATCACTACCTGCCGGGGCGCGAGGGTGGCCCGCTGGTCGCGACCGACGACGATATCACCGGCACCTTTACCTTCCTGCGCGCCCTGGAGGATGAGGGCTATTCGCGCGATCTCACGCCCGAGCAGATCGGCAACAACTGGCTGAATTACACCATCGAGCGCAAAACCATTTTCTGGTGGGGTGGTATGGGCAACTCCACCGAGCACACCGCCTACGAGCGTCTCAAGCACGGCATCAAAGCGCCGCACAGTGGCAGCATCGCCACCAACGGCAAGGTGATCGCCGAGCAAATCGGCGCCCAGATTTTCATCGACGGTTGGGCGATGGTCGCGCCGGGTGATCCCGAATTCGCGGTCGATCTCGCCCGCCGCGCCGGTTCGGTCAGCCACGATGGCGAAGCGATTTACGGTGCGCAGATGGTGGCGGCGATGGAGGCGCAGGCCTTCGTCGAGACTGACATCAACGCGCTCATCGACACCGGCTTGCGCTTCATTCCCGCCGATTCTGATATCGCGCGCATGATCGCTGATGTCCGAAACTGGCACGCCGGTGAGCCCGATTGGCGCAAAACCCGCGAGAAGATCGCCGGGAAATACGGCTACGACAAATTCGTCGGTCCCTGCCACATGGTGCCGAATCACGCTCTGATCATCCACGCGTTGCTCTACGGCGACGGCGATTTCACCAAGAGCCAGGTCATCGTCAACACCGCCGGCTGGGATACCGATTGCAACGCCGCCAACGTCGGCTGCATCCTCGGCATTCGCGGCGGCTTGGCCGCGATCGAGGGCAGCTACGACTGGCGCGGTCCGATCGCGGATCGCCTCTACCTCTCAACCGCCGACGGCAGCCGCGCCATCACCGATGCCCTCACCGAGAGCTACCGCATCGTCAAAGCGGCCCGCGCGTTGCAGGGTGAGCGCTTCGAGGAGCCGAAGGATGGCGCGAAATTCCACTTCTCGCAGCCCGGCTCGGTGCAGGGTTTTGAAGCCGATCCGGATGCCGCTCCGGCAGTGATCGCCAACGAGGTCTCCCCGAATGGCGACCGCTGGCTGGTGGTGCGCGCTCCCGAGGGCACGACCCCGCAACAACCGGCACGCGCGCTCACCCCGACCTTCATCCCGGTCGAGGCGATTCCGATCAAGCACTACCAGCTCTTCGCCTGCCCGACTGTCTACCCGGGACAGACCGTCGTCGCCGATCTCGCCGCGCTCGCGGACAACAGCGCGCCGGTCGAAGCACGGTTGGTGCTGCGTCACTACACAGGTGACGACCAGCTCACCACGATCACCGGCCCTAGAAAAACCTTCGCCCCCGGCGAAGCGGCGACGATCGATTGGCGTATCCCCGATCTCGGCGGATTGCCGGCGATGGCGATTGGTATCGAGCTGCTCGGACCGGGCGCGGTGGCGATCGATCGCCTGACCTGGGACGGTGCGCCTGACGTGGCGTTCGGCCGCCCCGAGGGCGCGACCGGCGAGCTCTGGCGTCGTGCCTGGGTGGCCGGGGTCGACCACTTCGAAGCACGCTTTTTCGAGTCGTTCCGCATTTCCCACAACGATGGGCGGAGCATTCTCTCGCAGGGCACGCGCGATTGGGTCGACTATCGCGTCGAGGCAACCATCGTGCCGTACCTGGCGACCAACGCCGGTATCGCCGTGCGCGTGCAGGGGCTGCGCCGCTACTACGCGCTGCTGCTCGGCTTCGATGGCATCGCCCGCATCGTGAAAATGGACGACACCGAAACGGTGCTTGCCGAAGCGCCCGTGCCGTTCGAGGTCTTCCGCCCCTACACCCTCGCGCTCGAAGTGCGCGGTGACGAGCTGACCGCCATCATCGACGGCGTCACCCTGATCGCCGCCGCCGATCCCGGCAGCCGCCTCACCGCCGGTGGCTGCGCCCTGGTGATCGAGGACGGCACCCTCGGCTGCGAGGAAGTGCGCGTTTCGCCGCTGTAGGTCCGAGACGAAAAAGTGGGCGGGCACCAAGCCCGCCCGCTTTGCCGTTCTCCGTAGGGGAGGCCCTCGTGGCCTCCCGCGTGCGGGATGGGGAAACGGGAGGCCACAAGGGCCTCCCCTACAAACCTTCCGGGTCACTCAAATCTATTCGCGACCGATCCGAAACTCCACCGCCCGGGGATCGCGGCCGAAGGCGAGTCGTTTCGACCAGGTCGTCGGAATCTGCCGCAGCGATTGGCGATCGAGCCGGGTGAGGGTGGGGCGGGCTGGGCGGAGATGCCCGGCGATGCGCGCGATCCCAGCCTCGAACTCGTAGCCCTGCTCCGTGAGTGCACCGGCGTTGACGCGGATGATCGATTCGCCGCCGAGCAACAGCGCGCGCAGGCGCGGTTCGCCATCGAGCAGCGCGTTGAGCAGGCTACCCCAGGGGAAATTCACCGTAACCATCGTTGCCAGTTCGGTGAGTTCAGGCGGAACAGCGAGCGCGTCTGCGACGACGAAGCGTGCGTTTTCCGCCAGGCGGCGGCTGTGCTCGCGGGCGTTCGTGCCGCAGGTATCGATCCCGATGAACGCTTGGTTGGGCTGGCGAGTCGCCTGATGGCGGATAAACGCGCCATCGCCCGCGCCAAGATCGAGCGTCAGCCCGTCATATCCCGCTGCCCAGGTCGTGAGTGACGATTCTGCGATCGTACTGGGAGTTTTTCCGGTGATAAGTTGCATGATCCACCTCTGATACCTTCCGCTTCGCGAAAAACCGGAAGCACCAGTGGTGGACCGCGGGCATGGCAAATACCCCGGCAGGTTCGTGCCGGGTGAGCTGGGAAGCGACTGTCTGCTTCCCAAGCAGAATGTCGGGAGCGGGAGTATGCGGCGACCCACACCAAGCCCTTCCCAGGAAGGGAGCGATGGGATCGGAGGAACCGCCTAGATGACGATCATCAAACAGGCGGTCGGATG
>JAESFN010001404.1_pt1 | contig 10529 bp, 10 predicted proteins | sample 9269411 | NCBI WGS metagenome assembly JAESFN01 (sample SAMN14505399, study PRJNA617100) | algae metagenome | isolation source: Iphinoe sp. HA4291-MV1 and co-occurring heterotrophs from trail next to... | place: USA: Maunawili Falls, Hawaii | collected 2009-07-25
TTGGCGTTCATGTTGGACTGGGTGCCGGAGCCGGTCTGCCAGACGACGAGCGGGAAATGCTGGTCGAGCTTGCCCTCGATCACCTCGTTGGCGGCCTGGACGATCGCGGTGCCGAGCTTCGGGTCGAGCTGGCCGAGCGCCATGTTGGTCTCGGCCGCGGCCCGCTTGACGATGCCGAGCGCGCGCACGATCGGCTCGGGCATGCGCTCGCCGCCGATCGGGAAATTCTGGATCGAGCGCTGCGTCTGCGCCCCCCAGTAGCGGTCGGCCGGGACGTCGATGGGACCGAAGGTGTCGGTCTCGACGCGGATCTTCGTGTCCCTGGTGCGGGTCGGCTGGAAGTGCGAACGCTTGCCCATGATGCCGTGCCGGTCTGCTCGGTGAAGGATGAGCGGGATGTATTGGCTTTCGGCAGGAGCGTAAAGGGCCGGAGGCCGCCGCAGGCACCCCGCGCCGTGCGGCCGATCGTCAGCGCTCCGCCGCGAACTCCGTCATCAGCCGCCCGTAGTCCTCGGGCGGCGGGAAGCCGGCATAGCTATGCTTGGCCGGCGTGTCCGCCCAAGGCAGCTTCTCCGCCGTCATCGTTTCGATGAAGGGCCGGGTCCATTCGGGATCGTCGAACATCGTCGGCCGCACATTGACGAAGTCGTCCACGCCGATGATGCGGGTGAACATCCAGGTCATGCAATCCGGACAGAACATGTGCTCGAGCTGCGGCCCCCTGACGCCGCCGCGGACGACCGAGCCTTTCGACACGCGGAAAGCGGCGGTCGGAAACATCGCGGTCAGCGACCAGGCGCTGGCGCTCATCCGCTGGCAGCCGCGGCAATGGCAGGCCGAGGTCATGATCGGCGGCGCGGTGACCTCGATCTCGACGCGGCCGCAGCGGCAGGTGCCGGCGAGGGGCAGGTTCGGTGTCGCCATGGACGTGACCTCCTTCAGGGTGCACCGCCGCGGCGCGGTGCTGCGCCGTCCATACCTGAACGGCGGCTTCGCCAGAAGCCGGCAGGAGGTCGTCAGCTCGAACGACCCGAGGTTTGCGACAGATCGTCGGGGGCGCGCTACTCCCGGCAGGGCGCGCAGGAATCGCCGACGATCAGCGCCGGCTGGAAGACGACGTTCCGCGGCTCGCTGCCGCCGCGATTGATGCGGTCGACGAGGAGCCGGACGGCCTCGCTGGTCATGTCGACCACGGGGTGCTCGGTCCGGGTGAGGCGCGGCCGGAGGCCGCCGATGCCGGGGATGGTGTCGGTCGAGGCGATCGAGATGTCCTCGGGGCAGCGGAGCCCGAGATCGGCGATCGCCCGCATCACGCCGAGCGCCATCACGCCGCTCGCGACGTAGAGCGCGCTCGGGGGATCGGGCTGCTGGAGGAGGCTCCGCGCCGCGGAATAGGCCGCGTCCTCGCGGAACTCGCCCGAACGGACATGGCTCGGCGCCGGCTGGAGACCGCGCGCCTTCATCGCCGCCAGCATCCCCTCGTAGCGGCCCTTGCCGGTCGAGAAATGGAGCGGCCCGGTGATGGTGCCGATCCGCCGGTGGCCGAGATCGAGGAGGTAGCTCGTCGCCTCGCGGCCGGCGGACTGGTTGTCGATGGTGACGGTATCCGAATCGTCGCCCGCGACGGTCCGGCCGAACATCACCGTCGGCATCGGCTTGCCGTCGACGTCGCGCTTCACGGCCTGCACCGAATCGCCCACCGGCACGAGGATCGTGCCGTCGCAGGGAATGGCGCGGATGCGGGCGAGGATGCGCTTCTCGGCCTCGGGCTTCTCGTCGCTGTTGAAGACCACCATCGAGTAGCCCCAGCCCGCCACCGCCGCTTCCGCGGCCCAGACCACGCGGGAGAAGAAGGGGTTGGCGAGATCGGCGACGACCAGCGCAACGAGCTGGCTCCGGCCGCTCCGCAGGTTCCGGGCGTTGAGCGAGGGGGCGTAGTCGAGCTCGCGGATGGCTGCGAGCACCCGGACGCGGAGTTCGGGGCTGACATAGGCCGAGTCGTTGATGACGGCGGAAACCGTGGCGGTCGAGACGCCCGACGCCTTTGCCACATCCCTGATCGTCGCCATTCGCCCTTTTCCAGCTAACCGATTTGCTCATCATCACCGCCCGGTTCGCCTTTGTCTAGGCCGGGAAGTGGGCATTTTCGCTTGCACGGGAAGCGGGATTTGTGGAAACTGGCGAAACGGTTTGGCCGTGTTCGCCCACCGTGGGCCATGGCCCTATTGGGGAGGAAATGACATGAGGAAAATCGTATCGCTGGCCGCGCTCGGCCTGATCGCGGCGGCCGGCGCCGCGGTGGCGCAGGACAAGCCGCTGCTCGGCATCGTCTCGATCACCGCGACCGAGGCCAACAATGCCCGCTACATCGCCGGGGCGACCAAGGCGGCGGAAGAGAAGGGCTGGGAAGTGTCGGTGATCGACGCCCAGGGCTCGGCCGACCAGGCCAATGCCGGCATCCAGAACTTCGCGCAGCGCGGCGCCAAGGCAATCGTCGACATGGTGTTCCCGGTCTCCTCGATCGGCGCCGGCCTCGCCGCGGCGGACGAAGCGGGCATCCCGGTGGTGACCTGGGGCGGCGGCCTCGGCGGCAGCGTCATCGCCACCAACGGCTCGGGCGGCCCGATGGCGGTGCCGATCGTCGAGATGATGGTCGACGGCCTCGGCGGCAAGGGCGAGGTGCTCGCCCTCACCTACCGCACCGGCGAGGTCTGCCGGAACCGCGAACTGGTGATGGACGAGATCCTCGCCAAGCACCCCGACATCAAGGTGACGAAGAACGAGGTCCGCATCCCGGGCTATTTCGAGGACGGCGCGCAATACGCCACCGCCTGGCTCGCCCTCCACCCCGCCGGCAGCGGCCCGCTCGCCATCTGGGGCTGCTGGGACGATCCCTCGATCGGCGCCATCTCGGCGCTCCGCCAGGCCGGCCGCGACGACGTCAAGGTCTATGGCATCAACGGCAACGCCCAGGCGCTGGAGAACATCCAGAAGGGCTTCATGACCGCGACCGCCTGGCAGGACTCCTTCACCGAGGGCTACAACATGCTCGGCATCATCGAGGAGGCGATCGCCGCCGGCGAGGGCTGGGCGCCGAAGGCCGTCGAGGTGCCGGCCGTGGTGGTGACCAAGGACAGCGTCGAGCAGTTCCTCAAGGATCATCCCGACGCCATCGGCCAGTAGTTTGGGCTAGACTGCCGCCGTCATGGCGAACGGCACTGCAGACCGCGAGGGGGCGTCCACGGGCGTCCCCCTCGTCGCGGCAACCGACATCCGGAAATCCTTCGGCGGCGTGCGTGCGCTCGCCGGCGTGAACCTCGCCATCGCGCCGGGCGAGGTGCACGGACTGGTCGGCGCCAACGGCGCCGGCAAGTCGACCCTCATCCGCGTCCTTGCGGGGCTCGAGCACCCCGACCACGGCGTGATCCGCATCGACGGCGAGCGGGTGACGATCGAATCGCCGCACGCGGCGACCCGCTACGGCCTCGGCTTCATCCACCAGGAGCTCGCGCTCGTCCCTGGCATGAGCGCGGCCGAGAACATCATGCTCGGCGCGCCCAAGCGCACCCGGCTCGGCGGCATCGACTGGGCGGCGGTGATCCGCGAGGTCGAGCCGCTCGCCCGCCAGGTCGGCATCGCCTTTCCCCTCACCGTCCAGGTCTCGGCGCTCTCGACCGCCGAGCGCTGGCTCGTCTCGATCTGCCGCGCGCTGGTCCGGAAGAGCCGGCTGATCGTCATGGACGAACCCACCGCCTCGCTCTCGGTCCACGAGGCGGAGCGGCTCTACGCGATCGTCCGCGAATTGTCGCGAAGCGGCGTCGCCGTCCTCTATGTGTCGCACCGGCTCGACGAGATCCTCGACCTCTGCCACCGCGTCACCGTCTTCCGCGACGGCCGCTCGGTGATGGAGACGCCGCGGGCCGAGCTCACCCGCCGGGGGCTGGTCGAGGCCATCGTCGGCGGCGCCGCGCCCGAGGCGGTCGCCCATGCTCCGCCCCGGCCCGGCGCCGAGGTGGCGCTCCGTCTCGACGGGATCACGCGCGCCCCGCGCGTCCGCGGCGCGAGCCTGACGCTCCACCGCGGCGAGGTGCTCGGCCTCGGCGGCCTGGTCGGCGCCGGGCGGAGCGAACTGGTGCGCATCGTCTTCGGCGCCGACCGTCCCAACGGCGGCACGATGGCCGTGTATGGCCGCGCCTACGCGCCGCGGAGCCCGGCGGCGGCGATGGCGGCGGGGGTCGGCCTCGTCCCCGAGGAGCGGCGATCGGAGGGGCTCGTGCTCCTCAAGAGCATCGCCTTCAATATCGGCCTCGCCAACCCCGAGCGGATCGGCCGCCCGGTGGTGAGCATGAAGCGGCGGAGCGCGCTCGCCACCGACCTGATCGCGCGCCTGATGATCAAGGCGCCCGGCCCCGACGCGCCGGTCGGCCGCCTCTCCGGCGGCAACCAGCAGAAGGTCGTGATCGGCAAGTGGCTGGCGCGGGAGCCGCGCATCCTGATCCTCGACGAGCCGACCCGCGGCGTCGACATCGGCGCCCGCACCGAGATCCACCGCCTCGTCCGCGAGCTTGCCGCGAGCGGCATGGCGGTGATCGTGATCTCGTCGGAGGCGGAGGAACTGCCCGAACTCTGCGACCGCGTCCTGGTGATGGTCGAAGGACGGATCACGAAGGAACTGACCGGCGACCACATCACCCGGACGGCGATCGTCCAGGCGAGCTACGCCGGAACCGACTCCCCGAAAGAGACCGCAGCGGTGCCATGAGCGGAAACGAAGCCACCTCCCCCTCCGGCGCCTCGGCGCCGATCGCCGGTCACAAGGCCGCGCTCGGGTTCCTTGCCCGCTACGGTACGATCGTCGGCCTCCTGCTGATGATCGCGGTCTTCTCCCTCGCCTCGCCGGTCGCCTTCCCGACCGTCGCCAACGGGGTGAACGTCCTCAACCAGGCGTCGCTGGCGATGATCATCGCGGGCGGGCTGACCATCGCCGTCATCGTCGGCGAACTCGACCTCTCGATCGGCTTCGCGGCCAGCATGGAGGGCGTGCTGGTGACCGGCCTGATCGTCCATACCGGGCTGCCGATCCCGGTCGCGATCATCGTGGTCCTCGCCGTGGGCGCCCTGATCGGCCTGCTCAACGGGCTGATCGTCACCAAGGCCCGGGTCAACTCGGTGATCGCCACGCTCGGCATGGGCACGATCATCGTCGGCCTCAACTTCGCCTATTCGTCCGGCGTGCCGATCGTCGCCGGCGTGCCGGAGGCCTTCCTCGAGCTGTCCCTCGGCCGCTTCTACGGCATCCCCCACAACATCATCGTCATGGTGGTGGTGCTCGGCTTCCTGTGGTTCATGGTCGAGCGGACCTCGATCGGCCAGTCGATCCAGGCGGTCGGCGGCAACCCGGCCGCGGCGCGCCTTTCCGGCATCAATGTCGACGGCATCAAGATCCTCGGCTTCGTCGCCTCGGGCGTCTGCGCCGCGATCACCGGCATCCTGCTCGCCGCCCGGCTCGGCAGCGGCACGACGAGTGCGGCGGACAGCTACCTGCTCACCGCCTTCGCCGCCGTCTTCCTCGGCTCGGCGACGCTCCGCGACGGCGAGTTCCACGTCTTCGGCACCTTCATCGGCGTGCTGATCATCGCGGTGGGCTTCAACGGCCTCGCCATCTTCGGCGCCCCGACCTGGACCCAGTTCGTCTTCCAGGGCGCCATTCTCATCGTCGCCGTCGGGCTCTCCAGCCTCGGCCGCGTGCTCTCGGAAAGGTAGCCATGTCCGACGCCTGGGAACTGTACGTCATCGAATACGCGCGGAGCCGCAACCAGCCGGTCGCGACGCTGATCGCCGGCGCCTATGCCGACGGCACCATGGAGGTGCCGTTCTCGTTCGTGCTGGCGAAGAACGGCGAGAGGAACGTCCTCCTCGACTGCGGCTTCATGAACGACGGCGGCGGCGCGGAGATGGCGATCCGCTTCGACGTGCCGTGGTGGGTCTCGCCGCTCCGCATGCTCGACGAATTCGGGATCAGGCCGGACGACGTCTCGGACATCGTGCTGAGCCACGCCCATTTCGACCACATGGGCAGCATCGCCGAATTCCCCAAGGCGCGCCTCCATATCCAGAAGCGCGAGTATCTGTCGTGGATGGAGGCGATGGCCCTGCCGCGGCAGTTCGGCTTCATCACGCAGGTCGTCCACCCCGACGACCTCCGCACCGCCTTCGACGCCTCGCTGGAGCATCGGCTGAACCTGATCGAGGGGGACAAGGACAATGTGCTGCCCGGCATCCATGTCCGCACCGGCGAGGGCCACACCCTCGGCCAGCAGTTCATCATCGCCGAGACGGCGAAGGGCCGCATCGTCGTCTCGGGCGACTGCATCTACGGAGCGCGGAACATCCTCGGCAACAACAACGACGGCGTCTACATCCCCCTCGGCGCCGGCGTCGGCTCGACCTGGGAGATGATCAAGACCATCGACCGCATCAATACCGAGATCGGCGGCGACATGTCGAAGCTGGTCATCCTCCACGACTTCGACCGCTGGGCGAAGCTGCCCATCGTCAAGGAGGTGGAGGGATTCCGGATTCTTCGCGCCGCCTGAACCGGGGGGGCCTGGCAGGGAAGCGCGAGCTGCCGAAGGCGGCTAGTCGGGCATGTGTCCCATGTGACCGGCATGGCCGCCATGGCCGCCGCCGTAGCCACGGGCCGCGTTGTAGAGCGCGACCTGGTGGGGCGTGAGGAGCGCTGCGGTGCGGAGGTGGTACTTGAGGTGGATGCCGCGGAGCGCGCCGCGAAGCCGGCCGATCTCCTCGGTCCTGGCCGTAAGGTCCGCCTCGGACATCGCGCGGCTCCGAAAGCCCGCTTCGAGGCCGGCTTCCGCCGCAAGCACGGCTTCGCCCGCGGTCATCGCTTCCGCCTGCATCTGGTCGAACAGGGCCACGATGGCCGCGCGCTGAGCCGGCGTAAGGCCGAGGTCGGACGCGAGATCGATCACATGGCGCGGCCCGGGAAATCCGTTCAGCTCGGCGGACAGCGCCTGTCCGAACCCCTCGCCCGTTTCGAGGGCGGCGATCTCATCCGGCGACAGCGCCTTGATGTCCCGAGCGTCGAGGCCGGCATAGGGCTGCTCCACCGCTGCTGCGACACCGGGCAACACCAAGATTGCGAGGAACACGGCGGCACGAAGGATCATCCGGTCGACTCCATGGTGGCAAGAGGCCATCCCCGGGGGCAACCTCGAAACGCCACCCGCAATGAGGTCAGCTCTTCTTCCGGAACGCGTCGAGGCTGACGACCTGCGCGTCACCCGCGGCAGGCCGGTCGACCTCATCCGACTCCGGCTTTTCCTTCTCGACCGCGTCCGGCTTCTCGCCCTCGGACTTGCCCACCGGCGCCTTCTCGGCAGTAGCGATTCGGATCGGGCGCGTGTCGGGCTCGGGCGCCTTCGCCTCGGCCTCGGCGGCATCCTCCGCCGACGGCTCTTCCTCGACCACCTCGAGCGCCCGCGGCCGCTCTGCCTTGGGCTCGCCGGGCTTGGTGGCGACCTCGAACTGGACGCCAAAGGGGACCGAGGGGTCCTGGAAGATCTTGACCGCGGTGAACGGCACCAGCAGCCGCTCGGGGATGCCGTTGAACGAGAGTCCGACCTCGAAGGCGTTCTCGTTGACGGTCAGGTCCCAGTACTGGTGCTGGAGGACGATGGTCATGTCCTCGGGGTAGCGGGCGAGCAGCCGGCTCGAGATCCGGACGCCCGGCGCATGGGTGGCGAAGGTGATGAAGAAATGGTGCTCGCCGGGGAGCCCCGTCCGCGCCACCTCGGCCAGGACCTTGCGGAGCACGCCGCGGAGCGCGTCCTGGGTGAGGATGTCGTAGCGGATATGATCGTCGGCCATGGCCCCGGATGCCAAAACGGGGCGCAAGGCCCCGGAGAAGATAAGTGGAGGCTTCTGTTGCCAGGCGCCTCCGAACCCCGCCTTACGATGCGAACCGCAAGGACTTTGAATGAGGTTGCATCACTGCATTACGCAGCGAGGCGAGCCTCGGCATAGTTGTCGTTGGCAACTATATGTTTGGCCCGATAACGGTGGATACCATGCCGGGCGAAAGCCCATCCTTTACGCCCTCGTCGATCCTGTTTCGCCCCCGCCGGAATCCGCCTCGCCTTGAAGCGGGCTCTGGTGGAGGCGCCGGGCACTGCCCCCGGGTCCGAAGGTTTATTGCGATGACCGTTTATCGCCATAGCCGGATTGCTCCGGCACATCGGAATATAGGGATTCTCCCGGCCAATGCAAATCAGGAGCGGCGGGCTCTTCTCCCGCCGTCCGGACCCAGTGAGTCGATCAGGACGTTCGCAAGCGATTTCCGGCTGCGCGTGAACAGGGCCGGGATTGCCGCGCCAGGCGCTGGCTGATAGGGCGGAGCCGATCCCCGCAGTCAACCCAGGTCACCCCGGGGCTCCCTCAACCAAGGCTCCCCATGGAACTCGGCATCTACACCTTCGCGGAACTGGCCCCGGATCCCAGGACCGGCCGCGCCATCGGCCCCGGCGAGCGGATGCGGGACCTACTCGAGGAGATCGCGCTTGCCGACCAGCTTGGCCTCGACGTCTTCGGCGTGGGCGAGCATCACCGGCCGGACTATGTCGTGTCGGCGCCGGCAGTGGTGCTGGCGGCCGCGGCGACGCGGACCAAATCGATCCGCCTGACCAGCGCCGTCAACGTCCTCTCCTCGGACGATCCGGTGCGGGTGTTCCAGGAGTTCGCCACCCTCGACCTGATCTCCGCCGGGCGCGCCGAGATCATGGCCGGGCGCGGCTCGTTCATCGAATCGTTCCCGCTGTTCGGCTACAATCTCGAGGACTATGACGAGCTCTTCGCCGAGAAGCTCGACCTCCTGCTCGCGCTCCGCAGGAACGAGACCGTGACCTGGCGCGGCAAGCATCGTGCGCCGATCAACGGCCGCGGAGTCTATCCCCGGCCGGAGCGCGAGATCCCGGTGTGGATCGCGGTCGGCGGCACGCCGCAATCGGCGGCGCGGGCGGGCGCCCTCGGCCTGCCGATGGCGCTCGCCATCATCGGCGGCGAGCCGGCCCGCTTCGCCCCCTTCGTCGAGATCTATCGCGAGGCCGGCCAACGTGCAGGGCACGACCCGGCGACGCTCAAGGTCAGCATCAATTCGCACGGCTACATCGCCGACACGGCGGAGCGCGCCCGCGACGAAGCCTTTCCGCCCTTTGCCGCGACGATGAACCGGATCGGGCGCGAGCGCGGCTGGCCGCCGATCTCGCGGGCCGAATTCGACCGCTCGACCGAGCTCGCCGGCGCCAATTTCGTCGGCAGTCCCAGAGAGGTGGTCGAGAAGATCCTCGCCCAGCACGCGATCTTCCACCACCAGCGCTTCCTTGTGCAGTTCAGCGTCGGGCCGATGCCGCATCTCGACCTGATGCGCTCGATCGAGCTGTTCGGCACGAAGGTCGCGCCGGAGGTGCGGAAGGCGCTGGGCTGAACGAAGCCGCTGCCTATTCCGCGGCGTCGAGTTCGGGACGACGGAGGCGCGCGCCGCGGGCGAGCATGATGCCGTTGACGCTGGCGACGCCCAGCTCGATGCTCTCGGCGATGCGCCGGGCCCGTTCGATGAAGTGATCGGCCGCCTTCGGCGGACACTCGGCGCGCGCAGTCGCCTCGAACAGCGCCAGCCAGCGGTCGAAATGACGGCCATCGACAGGGAGCGGCAGATGCTTCCGCATCGGCTGGCCGTGATACGCCCCGCTCATCAGCGCGACCGAGCCCCAGAAGGCGAACATCTGGCGGAGATGCGGCTCCCAGTCCTGGATGCGCGCCGCAAAGACCGGACCGAGCAGCGGATCCGCGCGCACGCGATCGTAGAAGCCGCGGACGAGCCGCTCGATCATCGCCTCGTCGATACCGGTCTCGGCGCGGATCGCCGCGGTGATGCGGGCGCGGCGCTCCGCGGGCGGCAGGTCGTCGATATCGGTCATGGTTCGGTCCCAGGCGTGAATCAGAGCGATCGAACGCCGAGGCTAGGATCGGCGATCTGGGCCCACCTTGAGGTGGCGCAAATGGCGCCCTCCAATTGGCCCGACCGCGGTCAATGTCAAATTCGCTTCACCAGCGGTTGCGCGAAGGGATGGACGCGGAGGCTATCGTCTTGTCGGTGGAAGCGGGCTATAGGCCGGAGTTTCAGCGCGCGGCCGAACCCGCCCCAATCCGGAACCGAGGAAACATGACGGCTTCGACCGATCTCAAAGGAATGAGGATCGCCGTCCTCGGGACCGGCGCCAACGGCGCCGGCATCGGCGCCGACATAGCCCGAGCCGGGCTCGACGTGACCTTCATCGACCAGTGGCCCGCCAATGTCGAGGCCATCCGGAAGCACGGGATCCGCGTCGAGGTCGGCGGCGAGCTTCTGGTCACCCCGGTGCGAGCTCTTCACCTCTGCGATGTCGCAACCCTGGTCGAGCCGTTCGATGCGGTGCTGGTGCTGGTGAAGGCCTACGACACGCGCTGGGCATGCG
>JAESFN010001406.1_pt1 | contig 10511 bp, 13 predicted proteins | sample 9269411 | NCBI WGS metagenome assembly JAESFN01 (sample SAMN14505399, study PRJNA617100) | algae metagenome | isolation source: Iphinoe sp. HA4291-MV1 and co-occurring heterotrophs from trail next to... | place: USA: Maunawili Falls, Hawaii | collected 2009-07-25
TTTCGGTCAGATGACCGAAAAGGGGGTTCCGTGCCGCAGGTCGAGACAGCGGTCCGCCGCCGACGGTTCGTCACCGCCGCCCGCGCCGCCCTGGCCCGGGACGGGGTCGCGGGGACGTCGCTGCGGGCCGTCGCCGCCGAGGCGGGTGTGCCCCTGGCCACCATGCAGTACGCCTTCCCCACCAAGGAGCAGCTGCTGCGCGCGGTGATCGAGGACGTGACCGACGAGATCGCCCAGGTGCTGAAGGACTCCGCCCGCTCCGACCGGGGGCTCGAGTACGCGATCCGCGACGGGTTGCGGACGTTCTGGGCCCGGCTGGTCACCGACCACCACGGGTTGCAGCTCATGCAGTACGAGCTCACCACCCACTCCGTGCGCGCCTACGGGCAGCAGGGCCTGGCCCGGCGGCAGTACGAGCGCTACGCCGCCGTGGTCGCCGAGTGGTGCGAGCTGGCCGCGAACCAGGCCGGGGAGACCTCGGCCGTGCCGTTCGACCAGCTGGCGCGGCTGGCGGTGGCGAGCATCGACGGGCTCATCCTGCAGCACATCTGCGACCCGGACGAGGCCCGTTCGGCCCGGGACCTGGAGATGACGGTCGACATGCTGGTCGCCGCGTCGGGCGTGCGGACCTCACGGCGCCAAGTGGTGCCCGAACGGTGACTCCAACGCCTTGAACGCGTCGTAGGGGTAGCCGGCCGCGACCCGGATGGTGCCCCAGACCTCGCCGATGGTGGCGTCGGCCAGGAACGCCTCGACCAGGGTGTCCTGCCAGTCGTCCCGGGTGCGCACCACGTTGTACACGTCGTCCATCCGTCGTTGCAGCCGGTCGGGGTCGCGGGCGGCCTTGGTCTCGGCGAAGCGTTGCAGGTGCCGGTCGATCCGCCACTGCTCGACGGTGAACCGCCTCGGGTCGGGCTCGTCGGTCTTCACGAACCGGTTGACCCCGACCACGATCCGCTCGCCGGCGTCCATCTCGCGCATCGCGGCCATCTCGTCCTCCTCGCACCAGGCCTCGATGACGTTGTCCGTGACCGCCTTGACGATGCCGATCTCCTCGATCTTGGCCAGCAGCCGCAGCGCCTCGGCCTCCACCGCGTCGGTGAGCGCCTCGACGTACCAGGAACCGCCCAGCGGGTCGGCCACCCGGGCCCCGCCGACCTCGTGCGCGACGATCTGCTGGGTGCGGATGGCCACCTCCCGCGCGGACTCGGTGGGGATGCCGATGGCCTCGTCGTAGGCGCACACCTCCATCGACTGCACCCCGCCGCACAGCGCGGCCAGCATCTCCGTGGAGCCGCGGACGATGTTGTTCAGCGGCTGCTGGTAGGTCATCGTCCGGCCGGAGGAGTGGCAGGAGATCCGCAGCCGCATGGCCCGGGGGTCGGTGGCGCCGTGCCGGTCGCGCAGGGTGCGGGCCCAGATCCGGCGCAGCGCCCGGAACTTGGCCACCTCCTCGAAGAAGTCGATCCCGGAGGTGGAGATCCAGGCCAGCGACGGCGCCACCTGGTCGGCGCTCACCCCGCGTTCGCGCAGGTCGGCGAGGGTCTGGTTGACGATGGCCATCCCGACGGCGATCTCCCCGGCCGGGGTGGTGCCCAGCTCGCGGATCTCGTAGCCCTGCGGGAACCCGGCCGACCACTTCGGCGTGTGCCGGGCCACGTGCGCCAGCTGGTCGGTGTGGTAGCGGTGCCCCAGCTCGGGCGGGATGACGCCGTGGCCCCAGCCGATGATGGCGTGGGTCAGGTGGTCGGGCATGTTCCCGCCCTGCAGCCGGGCGATGTCCAGCCCCCTCCGCCGGCACAACGCCAGGACCATGGGGTACGTCATCATCACGGTGTGCCAGGCCACGTCGGTCTCGGTGAGGTCGATCCCGGCGGTCAGCACGTCCAGGTCGTCCACCGTGGGCATCGAGCAGCCCTCCAGGCCCACGTCCGGGCCCATCACCGGGTGGTCGGGGTCGAACGCCTGCCCGGTCGGCACGTCCGACACCACGTCCATCCCGGCGTTCCCGGCTTCGAGGGCCGCCTGCACGCCTTCGCGGGTGTCCAGCGGGCCGCCGTAGCCGACGATCGTGCGCTGCGACCACATCCGGGAGCGATACATCCTCGGGTACGCGCCCCGGGTGAACGGGAACTCGCCCGGCTCGCCGAGCCCCTCGGCGTAGGCCGCGTCCGGGGCGGCCGGGCTGTAGTGCGACTCGGTCTCCAGGCCGCCCCAGGTCCGGGTTCGGGACAGCTTCACCGCGATGTCGTCGGGCTCCGGAACGTTCATGCCTGACCTCCTCCGAGCGAGCCGGCCGAGCGGACCCCGGCGGCGGCGAACCGGGACATCTCGCGCAGCAGCCGCTCGGGGTCCGGGTGCGCAGGCCCGCCGGCGAACAGCAGGTTGTCGAGCAGGCCCATGGCCAGCACCAGGGCGGTCGTGCAGCTGACCGCCATCTCCAGGTCGACGTGCTCGATGCCCCGGTCGCGGGCCTCCGTGGCCACCAGTTCGGCCAGCCGGCGGACCTCCCCGGTGAGGATCCCGGTCCGGTCCAGCGGCTCGGTGCCGAACCGGTCGGCCGCGCTCACCGCGAACAGCAGCGCGCTGTTGTCCACCACCACCCGGTAGAGCCCGCGCACGTAACGGTCCACGACCTCCTCGTTGGGCACGCCGGCCCCGAGCGACGCCCACTGCTCGCGGAACTCGGTGATGTAGCGGCGGTAGGACTCGGTCACCGACTCGTCGAACAGCTCCCGCTTGGACCGGAAGTAGCGGTAGACCAGCCCCTCGCTGACCGCCGCCGTGGCCGCCACGTCGCGAATGCTGGTGGCCTCGTAACCGTGACTGGTGAACATCTCGTGCGCGGTGTCCAGGATCGCCCGGCGAGCGTCGCCCCGGGGGTGCGCCCGGGGACGCGAGGACGTCATGCGCCGAGTGTACGGAAAGTGTAGACACCCTCCACCTCCCCGACCTACCGTAAGTGGAGACAGTCTCTACACCGGCCGACCAGCGCGGGGAGTCCGATGACCGAGCACGACGTGGTAGTCATCGGCGGCGGGCACAATGGGCTGACCTGCGCCTGCGTGCTGGCCCGGGCCGGACTGGACGTGCTGGTGGTGGAGGCGGCCGACACCCTGGGCGGGCAGTCGACCACGCTGCCGCTGGTCGCCGAGGCCCCGGAGCACCGGATCAGCCCGTACGCGGTGGACGACATCTTCCTCACCGCCGGCGGGCTGGTCGACGAGCTGCGGCTGCGCGACTTCGGCTACCGGGACATCTACATCGACCCGTCCTACGTCTACCTGCACCCGGACGGCGCCACGCTGGCCATCTGGCGGGACGCCGCCCGCACCGCCGCCGAGATCCGGGCCTTCGCCCCCGCCGACGCCGAGTCCTACCTGGACCTGGCCCGCACCGTCGACGCCCTGCTCGACCTGGCCCTGCCGATCATGCGGGCCAACCCGCACCGGCCCGGGCTGCGCACGCTGGCGCACGTGGCGGGCCGGGCCGCCCGCCGGGGCAAGCGGCTGCCGGGCATGGGCTGGCTGGCGGTGGCCTCGGCCGCCCAGGTGATCGAGGAGCGGTTCCGGCACCCGGTGGTCCGGGCGGCGCTGGCCCAGCTGTCCGCGACCTGCGTCGGCGCCATCGACACCGACGGCAGCGGGATCGCCCTGATGGCGCCCGGGTTCCCGCACAAGTTCGGCACCCGCCGCCCGGTCGGCGGCACGTACACCCTGGTCGCGGCGCTGCTGGCGCACCTGACCGAGGCCGGCGGGTCGACGCTCACCGGGGCCCCGGTCGGGGAGATCATCCTGGCCGGGGACCGGGCGACCGGGGTCCGGCTGGCGGACGGCCGGGAGATCGGCGCCCGGGTCGGCGTGGTGGCCAGCTGCGACCCGGTGCAGACCCTGACCCGGCTGCTGCCCGCCGGGACCCTGGGGCCCGTCATGCAGGCTCGGGCCGAGCACATCCCCACCTCGGCCACCGGGGCCAGCGCGTTCAAGGTCGACCTGGCGCTGCGCGGGCGGCTGACCCTGCCCCGGCACCGCCGCGACGACTTCGACCCCCGGATGCCGGCGGTGATGATCGCGGACAGCCTGGAGGCGGTGGTCCGCTCGGCGAAGCAGTCCCGGGCCCGCCGGCTGCCCGACGACGTCCACATGTTCACCTGCGTGCCCACCCACGCCGACGCCACCCTGGCCCCGGCCGGGCAGGACACCCTGTACCTGTACGCGCCGGTCAGCCCGGTCGACCCGGACGGCGGCTGGGACACCCTGGACGCCAAGATGGCCGACGCCGCCGTGGCCAAGGCCGGCGAGTACTTCGACGGCATCGCCGAGCTGGAGATCGGCCGCTGCGTGCAGTCCCCGGCCGAGCTGGCCCGCCGGGTGCACGCCACCCTCGGCTCCACCGTCATGCACGTGGACTTCCTGCCGCACCGTCTCGGGCCGCTGCGCCCGGCGCTGGGGCTCGGCGGCTACCGCACCCCGGTCGACCGCCTCTACCTGGGCGGATCCGGGTCGCACCCCGGGTTCGGGATGACCGGCCTGCCCGGACGGCTGTCGGCCCGCGAGGTCCTCCGCGACCGGAACGGGGCGCGCCGATGAGAGTTGCGGTCGTCGGGGCCGGCGTCGGCGGGCTGACCGCCGCCTACCGGCTGACCCGGGCCGGGGCGACGGTCACCGTGTTCGAGGCCGAACCGAAGCCCGGCGGGCGGGTGGAGACCGTCCGGACCGGCGGGTACGTGATCGACACGGCGGCCACCGCGGTCGGCGGCGGGTACGCGGTCTACACCGCGCTGGCCGCCGAGCTCGGGGTGCGGATCGTGCCCAGCCCGGCGTGCACCGGCATCTGCCGCGACGGCCGGATCCACCTGCTGCGGATCGACCGGATGATCCGGTCCGGGCTGACCACCCGGCTGCTGTCCCCGGCGGCCAAGCTGCGCGCGCTGCGGCTGGGCCGGGACGTCATGCGGGCCCGGCGAAACGGCCTGCTCGACTACGCCGACATGAGCACGGCGGCGCCGCTGGACACCGAGAGCGCGCACGACTACGCGCTGCGCCGGCTGGGCCCCGAGCTGGACCACTACCTCTGCGAGCCGATCACCCGGGCCATGCTGATCGCCGACACCTCCCGGTCCAGCGTGGTGGAGCTGTTCTCCGGGGTGGCGAACGCGTTCGGCGGCGGCTGGGGCGCCCCGGAGGGTGGGGCGGTGGCCATCGTGGATGCGCTGGTGGACCGGCTCGACGACGTCCGGCTGAGCACATCGATACGAACGGTCCGGGACGCCGGATCCGGGGTGGAGATCGAGTACGGCGACGGGCGGACGGAGGGGTTCGACGCCGCCGTGGTGGCCTGCCCGCTGCCGGTGGCAGCGGCGATCTGCCCGGACCGCGCCGACCTGCTCGGGCCGCTGCGCGACGGCATGGCCTACACCAGCGCGATCTCGGTGGCCATCGGCACCACCCGGATCCCGGACTGCCCGGCGCTGATGCTGCAGTTCCCCTCGACCGAGGAGCGGGACATCGGGCTGATCTTCCTGGACCACAACAAGATGCCCGGCCGGGCGCCCGAGGGACGCGGGCTCTTCACCGCCTGCTGGGAGATGGACGCCGCCGCCCGGCGGTCCGGCGAACCGGACGAGGCGCTGGTCGGGCACACCATGGGCGTGCTCACCCGGTACTTCCCCGAGCTGGCCGGCACCGTCGAGATGACCCACGTGCGGCGCTGGCCGCTGGCCCTGCCGCACACCGGCGCCGGGGCGTTCCGGCTGATCGCCGACTTCAACGCGGCGGTGGACCCGGCCGACCGGGTGCAGTTCGTCGGCGACTGGGTGTCGGAGTCCGGGCAGAACTCGGCCATGGCGGTGGCCGAGCGGGTCGCCGCGAACGTCTGGCGGCACAACGGCCGCGAAGTCACCTGGCGGGGATGACCTCGATGTCGTAGCGGGCGAACGCCGCGTCGGCGGTGACGACGGCGTACCCGTCCACCTTCGCCTGGGCGATGAGGAGGCGGTCGAACGGGTCGCGGTGGTGATCGGGCAGGTCGGCGACCTCGACGGTGTGGGCCTGGGTCACCGGCACGCTGAGCGCGCCGAACTCCCGGATCGACCGGGCCATCCAGTCGCGGGGATGCTCGGGCAGGCTCAGCTTCCCCAGTCGCCACTTGATCGCGATCTCCCAGGACGCCACGGCGGACACGAGCAGCTCGGTGGTGTCGGCAGTGAGCAACTCGACCGTCTCGCCGCGCAGCGAGTCCGGGTCGTCAGCCAGCCAGAGAACGACGTTCGTGTCCAGCAGGATCTTCATCAGCTGTACGGCGCGAACTCGTCCGGGATGTCGTCGAAGTCCGGCGCGATGGCGATCTGTCCTCGGGCGAAGCCGAAGTTCGGCCGGGCCCGACGTTGCGCCGGGACCAGCTTGACCAGCGGCTCCCCGGAGCGGGTGATGACGATCTCCTCACCGGCCAGGGCCCGCTCCAGCAGCCGGGAGAAATGGGTCTTCGCCTCGTGCACCCCGAACTCGGCCATGATGCGAGTGTAGCGGACTTAGTCCACGACTTAGTCGAGTCTCCAGAATCCAGAGGCGCGGCCGGAACGCTGACCGGTAGGGTCCGGAGCATGTCGAGCCCCGAGGCGTCCACGGTGGGGGCTGCCGGTCACCCGGTCAGCTCCCGGAACCACTGAGTTCGCCTTCCTGTCAGGAGGGCACCCGCGCGGGTGCTGACCGCGGTGACGAGACGTTCCCACTCGTTCTCTCGCCTCGGAGTCCTCGATGCCGCTCGCGCTCTACCTGCTCGCCCTGGCCGTGTTCGCCATGGGCACCTCGGAGTTCATGCTCGCCGGCCTGGTGCCGGACATCGCCGCCGGTCTGGACGTGTCGGTCGGCACCGCCGGCCTGCTGACCTCGGCGTTCGCCGTCGGGATGGTGATCGGCGCGCCGGCCATGGCCGTGCTCACCCGGCGCCGGCCGGCCCGGGCCACCCTGCTGGCCTGCGTCCTCACCTTCGCCGCCTGCCACGTCGTCGGGGCGCTCACCCCGACGTTCTGGCTGCTCTTCGCCACCCGGGTGGTGGCTGCCCTGGCCAACGCCGGCTTCCTGGCCGTCGCGCTGGGCACCGCGACCGGGCTGGTCGCACCGCACCGGAAGGGCCGCGCGCTGGCCGTGCTGCTGTCCGGCACCACGCTGGCCACCGTCGCCGGAGTGCCGGCCGGGGCGGTGCTCGGTACGGCCCTGGGCTGGCGAGCGCCGTTCTGGGCGATCGCGCTGCTCTGCCTGCCCGCCGCCCTGGGTGTCCTGCGGGGTGTCCCCGGCCGGTCGGGGGAGTTCGCCAGGGTCCCGGTGCGCGCGGAGATCGGCCGGCTACGCGCCCCCGGGCTGGTCCCGGCCATGGTGCTCGCCGCGCTGGTCAACGCGGGCACCTTCGCCGCCTTCACCTACCTGGCGCCGATCGTGACCGGGCCCGCCGGGCGGCCGCCGACCTGGGTCGCGCCGGCCCTGGTGTGCTTCGGCGTCGGGTCCTACCTCGGGGTCACCGCCGCCGGGCGGCTGGCCGACCGGCGTCCCGGCCCGACCATCGCCGTCGGCGGCCTGCTGCTGCTGGCCGGCTGGGTCGCGCTGGGCCTGCTGGCCGGCCATCCGGTGGCGCTGCTGAGCCTGGTGTTCCTGCAGGGCGCCTCGGCGTTCGCGGTGGGCAGCACCCTGATCACCCGGGTGCTCTACGCGGCGGCGGGCGCCCCGACCCTGGCCGGGGCCTGCGCGACCGCCGCGCTGAACGTCGGCGCGGCCGCCGGCCCGGCCGTGGGCGCGGTCGCCCTGGCCACCCCGGCCGGCTCGCTGGGCCCGGTGTGGGTGGCCGCCGGGCTGACCGGGGTCACCCTGCTCGCCGCGCTGCCGCTGCTCCGCGTCGTCGCGCCGGGCCCGGGGACGGGCGATCGGTAGCGTCTGCCGTCATGCCCCGGCCCAAGGTCCCGCTGCTCTCCCGGTCGAAGATCGTGGAGGCGGCGATCGAGCTGATCGACGCCGAGGGCGCCGACCAGCTCAACATCCGCAAGCTGGCCCGGCGGCTGGACGTGCAGGGCCCGTCGATCTACCACTACTTCGCCGACCGGGACGAGGTGCTGGCGGCCGTCGGGCTGACCGTGCTGGCCGACATCCGGATCCCGAAACGCCGCTCGCAACGCTGGACGGAGTGGCTGGTCCAGGACGCCATGGCCTACTACCGGGCGGTGGAGGCGCACCCGAACATCGCGCCGATCCTGCTCGACCGGCGCACCCGCCCGGGCGCGGCCGAGCGGTTCAACGCCGCCCTGGAGCAGATGCAGGACGCCGGGATCGCGCCGGCCGACGGGTTGGCCCTGATCGACGCGGTGGAGGGGCTGGCGCTGAGCTGGCTGGCCTTCGGCCGGGCGGCCGGCCGGGCCGAGGAGTTCGGCAACCTGGACAAGCTCAGCTACCCGCTGCTGGACGCCGCCCGGCGCAAGCACGCCCTGGACGAGAACAGCTACCGGCGGGTGCTGCAGGCCCTGGTCGCCGGGTTCGAGCACACCTACACGGACGCCGGCCAGTGACGTCGCGCCGAATCTACGTTATGTAGGTACCTGCGGGGATCCACGCCGCGCAGCTCACCCCCGGTCGAGGTCGTCGAGCAGCTGAACGGCGGCCCGGGCGTACTCGCCGATCCACCGGTCGTGGATCCGCTTGATCGGCAGCGGCGCCAGGGTGAGTACCCGCTCGCGCCCGACCTTGCGCCCGGTGACCAGCTCGGCCCGCTCTAGCACGCGCAGGTGCTGCAGGACGGTCGTCCGGTCCAGCTCGGGGAAGTGCGCGCACAGCTCACCGGTGCTGCGCGATCCGGCCTTGAGCACGTCCAGCATGCGGCGACGGGTGGCCGACCCCAACGCCTTGAAGACGAGGTCGTCGTTCGCCTCCGTGTTGACCTCCGCCGCCGACATGTTGTAAAAATATCACATGACATCTACCGAGACCCAGACCCAGCTCGAGGAACTGACCTTCGCCGTATCCGGCCACGTGTCCCGCCCGTGTGCCGAGGTGTACGAGGCCGTCGCCGACCCCGAGCAGCTCTCCAGGTACTTCACCACCGGCGGGGCCCGCGGCCGGCTCGAACCGGGCGCCGAGGTCAGCTGGGACTTCCACGACTTCCCCGGCCGGTTCCCGGTGAAGGTCATCGAGGCCGACAAGCCCCGGCGCATCGTGATCGAGTGGGAGGGCGAGGAGGCGGCGAACGACCGCGCCGTCACCACGACCACCTTCGAGTTCGAGCCGGTCGACGGGGACGCCCGCACCCTGGTCACCATCACCGAGTCGTCCTGGCGGGTCACGCCCAAGGGGGCGAAGAACGCGTTCGGCAACTGCCAGGGCTGGACCGGCATGCTCGCCGCGCTGAAGGTGTGGGTGGAGCACGGCATCAACCTGCGCGACGGCTTCTACAAGTAGTCGCCTCGACGGCACGACGCGCTGCAGCACAGGTGGGTGTTGCACCGAAGGTACGTTGGTGCAACACTTGGGTTCGTGCCCACGTCTCGTCACCGCTACATGATCACCGAGACCGACGAGGTGCGAGCTGCCTTGGCCGCCGCGCGGCGGCGGTGGCCGGATGCCTCTCCGGCTCAGCTACTGAATCGATTGATCGTCGAGGGTCACGCCTCGATGGACGGCGAACTCGCCCGTCGGAAGGCGGTGATCGTCGCGACGGCCGGGGCGGCGACCGGGTTGTACGGCGACGGATATCTGGAACAGCTGCGCCGCGACTGGGATCGGGAGAGTTCCCCGGCGGGTGATGAGTGATCGTCCTGGATGCGTCGGTGCTCATCGGCCACCTGGACACCGGTGATGCCCACCACGACGCGGCCGGGGACCTGCTGGCCGAGCATATCGCCGACGAGTTCCTGGTGAGCGTGATGACGCGGGCGGAGGTGCTGATCGGCCCGGCCCGCCGGAGCCGGCGCCGGACGGTCGAGGACGCGCTCGATCAGCTGGGGATCCGCACCGTGGCCTTGGACGTTGACGCCGCTGCTCCGCTGGCTGAGCTCCGCGCAGCGACCGGGCTGCCGTTGCCGGACTGCTGTGTCGTCCACGCCGCCGAGATCACCGGTGCCGCCATCGCCACCTTCGACCACAGGCTGGCCCAGGTGGCCACCCGGCGCGGTATCACCGTCCACCCCGAGTCGAGCGGTACGAACACTGCGTAGGAGAGCCGGCCGACGGGCAGGAGGGCTCGCCGACCGGAGCTGGCCCGGCTCAGGCCGGCACCGCCGGGCCCGGGGCCTTCGTCGCGGCCGGGGTGATCTCCTCCAGGGTGTCCCGGTTGACCGCGCGCAGGGTCATCACGCCCATCACCGCCTCCCAGACCCCGAAGACCACCGCCGGGATCCAGAAGCCGACCAGACCGTTCCAGGCGAACGGGCCGTCCTTGAAGAACGGGACGACCGAGGACGACGTCATGCCGAACGCCATCCAGATGTTGAAGAAGCCGACCCAGCGCGGGTACGGGGTGGTGCGGGTGCCGTG
>JAESFN010001407.1_pt1 | contig 10508 bp, 8 predicted proteins | sample 9269411 | NCBI WGS metagenome assembly JAESFN01 (sample SAMN14505399, study PRJNA617100) | algae metagenome | isolation source: Iphinoe sp. HA4291-MV1 and co-occurring heterotrophs from trail next to... | place: USA: Maunawili Falls, Hawaii | collected 2009-07-25
ATACTCCTCATACATCTTTTCCCTTATCAACCTACGGTTGTTGTTGGTCAAAGATGCAATCGTCGTATCCTGCTATTCATCCCTACCTTGCTTCGCTGAAGATAGGGACTTTCGCATTACGTTAAAATAAATAAGTTCGCGTAACTTTAAGCAAACTTTAAAGATTTTTGTAGCTGTATTTACATCAAGTATTTATTAAAAAATCTAACTGAAGAAAGAAGAATTAAACAGTAAAATCTTGGCTTGATAGTGTAGTTATTTCATTTGTCCCCTAATTTTTGGGCAGGCTTCTAAAACCCTTCGATTAATCGTTGAGTTGTCGAGTCAACCCAAAAAGCCTGCCCAAAAATTTCGTGTAAGACCCAATTATAAATGTAATAAAAACTATAGTCGTACGATTGCGATGTGAAGTATTGTAAGAATATATTTAATAGATGATAGAGTGACTGACGACGCTTTTGAAGCCGTAAACTAGGAAAAGTCACTCTATCTATTATATGAACCTAATTTTCTGATCATGACAAAAAATCAAAAGCCTTGTCAAACCCATAGCACACCAAAATACTGGAAAGTGTTTGTTTTAAAAGTTACCGGCGTGACCGCTAAACCCCAAAAAATGACCTTGGATGCTGAAACTCTGTGTCAGAAACATCCAGAACTGGAAGCTCTTATTAACTCTTTGCAAGAGGATGATAAATTAAAGTTGACCATCACCTCTACACCAAAAGAGCAAAAACCCATCAGTGTTTCCATAGAATCGCTGTGGGGCGAAACTCCGGAGGAAAAACCTGTCCAATTGAGTTTGCAACTTACTTAATTGCAGTTAAATAGATCGCGTATCTTTAGACAGTCTGCTCAATTTAGTAAAGATTGCCTACCAAATTCTTGAAATAGGATGCTATGATGATTAATCTAGTAAAAGAACCATTAATAATTGTTCTATTAGGTATTATGTACGCACGTATTTAACAGCTAAAACAAGAGACGGCAAAGGTAGGGCAGTTGTTGTATTGTTCCTAGAACCATCAAAGCTCAAAACTGATATATCTGTCGCTGGTGCGGTAGGTGTAATGATTTTGCGAAAAACCTGCCTGCGTCGTCTAATGGCATTTTGAGCCAATCCACTAGTATCTACTGTGTATTCAGTTGTTGCAACTAGGCTGTTGTCATACCAACGAAACGCAAAAGTCCAGTAATTCGTAGTATCAAAAGCAGCATTTCTAGCACTGACCGTGAACCATAGTTCTTCAAGCCACAGCTTGTTGCAGGTGTTCATAGGAACACCTAAATCTAGCCTCATTGCTCCTTGTGTACCCAGAGCAACGTGAGGAAAGGTAAAACTCAGCAATGCTGTGTTGCTTCTCCAAACACCGTTTGTTGCATCCCACATCCAGGGCTGTGGCAAGGCTGCGTCTGGTTCATGCCAAAGCATTTTGTCTGTGCGTGTTGCGATCGCAGGCTCTGAGGAGGAAACTAACACTTTCCCTTCACGTTTCAACCCGGTGGGGCTTAAAGTAATAGCGTCTGCCATATTATAGAATGTATAACTTTAGACGATCTTATCAATTTGCGCCCTAAAAAATGGCCAGGGCTTACCGTTTGCTATAGCACAGTAGTTCAAGCAATGAGTTATCTAGCTAAACAGTTTTCCCTTCTAAAACGCTCACTCCTAAATTCTGTCTCTCGCCGTGTAATACTTTTTGTCCTCGCTTTCGTATTCTTCAGCAAAATTGCGATTGGCTTTGCCACTCAAGCTTGGGCAATCGCCCAGCAGCAAGGTAGCAGTTTATCAACTCGGTTAGAAAATTTAACATTGCCGCAGGCGAATCTGACAAACTTAAACTTTCTAGCTCAAGGTTCTAGTGTTAAATCTCCTAAACAACCACCTACCTCTTCACAGTATGTGCAATCGAAGGATAAACCAGAACCCAAAGTGCTAGTGGCTGAAGTTGTAGTCACTGGGGTAGAGGGTAAATTACGTCATAAAGTTTATGAAACTATTCAGACAAAACCAGGCAGAATAAGCACACACTCTTTACTTAAAAAGGATATTAACGCCATCTTTGCAATTGGGTATTTTTCTAATGTCAAAGCAGTACCGGAAGACACGCCGTTGGGAGTTAGGGTGACATTTGAGGTTAAGCCTAATCCAATTCTTAAGTTAGTTAATATCAATAGCCAAATCCTGCCTCAAAAAGTTATTAAGGAAGCATTTCAAGACCAATATGAAAGCATTTTAAACTTGGTAACTTTACAAGAAGGTATGAAAAAAATTAAAAAGTGGTATTTAGATAATGGTTATGTCTTGGCTCAATTTGTAGATACACCTCAAGTTAGTGATGATGGAACTGTTACCTTAGAAGTGGCAGAAGGTGTCGTTGAGGATATTCAGGCTCAATATGTGAAATTTTTAAATGGGAGGAGTTTTAATAGTTGGAATGGGATGACTATTCATGGTCAAACTCCTAAACTTTTAATTATTCAAGATTTTAGACTTAAACGTGGAGAAGTATTTAATATAAACCAAGTAAGAAAGGAAATAAAAAGAATTAAAAAATCGAGAGATTTTAATCAGATGACAATTTCTTTATATCCTGGAATAGACCCTAAAAAAGTTGTTATTGGAATAAATGTTGAAGAAAAAGATGCTTTAGTAAGATTAAAGGAAAATTTACAAAATGAGAATTTACAAAATGAGAATTTACAAATACAAAGTTTATCCCCGGATGAACCTGTTGAATCGGCAGAAAAAATAATCGCTAATTACCAAGAAAGAATTAGAATTGCCAGATTGATAAACGATATAAAACTGGAAGTAGAATCTCTACATAGCTTAGGAGGTATATATAAGAACTTGGGTAAATATTCTCAAAGCATTGATACCTATCATAAAGTTTTAAACTTAGTTCGTCCTCAGAAGCAAATATCTACAACATTAGGTAACGAAAATCAAAAAAATGAAAAATGCCATATATTTACAAGAAGTACAGAAAGTATAAAATATTGCTCTCAGAGAGAGTTAGAACCAGGAGACAAGTTTTGGGTGGAAGTGAATGTGCTCTTAAGTTTAGGCAATACTTATCGTTTTATTGGAGAATATCAGCAAGCACTCACTTTAAACCATCAAGCGTTATCTTTAGTTCATGCTGTGGAAGCTCATTATAAGAACGATGACAACAAAGAAAATATGGCTATTTTAAAAGCAATTATAACCATTGTAAAAAGTTTTGTTTATTCTGATTTAGGAGAGAGTGAATTAGCATATGATTACGTTAACCAAGGGCAAAAACTTCTGACAGATTTCTGGGCAAAAATTGTTGAAGAAGATAAAAAAAGTGATGCAGAGGAAGAAATAAATTCAGAATTAATGCTAAATTTATTTAATAGTTTTGTTCCGTTCATCTTCAATCAGGAAGATAAACAATTAATATCTAGCCTTACAGAACAGTGGCTTAACATTTTAAAAAATCTAAAAAAACCTCAACCAGATGGCTCTGTACTGTTTCAGCAGATAGAAAGTATTTTATTTGAGGAATTCTTAAGTTTAAGTCTTTATAGTATAGGAAAAACGTATAATCAATTAGGAGATAAACAAAAGGCACTTGAAATTTACTATCAAATAGTATCAAGATTAAAATCTCTCCAAATATCTGAGATTAAGCCTGAATCTGAAGAACAAATAAAAGATGTTAATGAGTTTAAAGTTGCGTTAGATTTCTTTGCCCGTCAGATAAAAGCTCAGATTTTTAATGATATTGGTGGAATATTAGCTGAATTCGGGAAATTACAAGAAGCACTAGAAGCCTATCAACAAGCCCTGAAATTAGCGCAAATTAATGGAGAAATAAGTATTCAAGCTTCTGTCCATGATGCTATCGGCAAAGTTTATCACGGTCTTAAGCAGCATCAAATGGCTTTAGATAGTTACAATCAAGCGCTGATAATTTGGAGCAAATTAGGAAATCAGTTAGCAGAAGCTAATACTCGTTTGGGAATCGCAAGTGTTGAGCGCGATCGCAATCGTCTTTATTCAGCAAAAATTCAAATTGAAACTGCAATCCGCTTAATTGAGCGTGAGCCTCTTCCTAATGATGCAGACTCTTCTCAAAGTCCTACGGATGAACAGCGCCAATTTAGATACTACATTAGCCTTGCTTCTTATTTTTCTGCAAAACAAAATTACTATGATTTTTATGTGGACTTGCTGATGCTCTTGCACAAAAAATTTCCATCGCATGGATACATGGTGCAAGCATTCCAAGCTAACGAACAATCTAAAAATCGAAGCTTGTTAGCAATTTTGAATCGGCGCGATCGCTATGTTTCAAATGCGAAAACTCCTAATTTTTTTGATACCCGATATAAAAACTTAGCAGATGTTCCTAATTTGTCCACCATTCAACAACAAGTGCTGGATGATGACAGCATTCTATTGGAATATGCACTTGGTGAAGAACGCAGCTACCTGTGGGTAGTTAGCAAAACCGGAATTTCTAGCTATGAACTTCCCAAACGGGCAGAAATTGAAGCTGCTGCTCGGAAGTTTTATGATTTTATGACTGTACCCAGTTTGAGAATTAGAACTAACAAAGCAGGTAAAGCAGGTAACGAACTGAGCCAAATACTTTTGAGACAGGTTGCTAGCCACTTAGGTAACAAACGTTTGCTGGTTGTGGCAGATGGAATTTTGCAATATATACCTTTTCCTGCTCTTCCAGATTTTAACTCAGATTTTACTAAACCACTGTTAGTTAATCACGAAATAGTAACGTTTCCTTCAGCCTCGACTTTTGCTGTACTCAGAAACGATAATAAAAATAGTACATTACCCACCAAAACGCTTGCTGTTTTGGCAGATCCAGTTTTTGGTCACGAAGATGAGCGACTCGGAGATAAGCCAATTAAACCAAATTTACAAACCAAACAACGTTCATTGGTTGGTAACTATCAACCTACAGATTCTCTTTTTGCAGAGCAGCTTTTCCCAAGGTTACCTAGCACCCGGAACGAGGCTGAGCAAATAGCGTCTCTTGTAAACCCAATCAGCCAAATTCAAAAATTTGGTTTTTCAGCCAGTCGGCAAACCGTACTTGAGCTAGAGTTGAGTCAGTACCGCATAATTCACTTTGCAACTCATGGCATTCTTGATGCTGAGAAACCAGAACGCTCAGGTATGCTTCTATCAGTTGTCGATCAGCAAGGTGAACTCCAAAGAAGCTTACTATCTACACCTGATGTTTTCAATTTACAGTTATCAGCCGATTTAGTTGTCTTAAGTGGCTGTCGTACTGGCTTAGGTAAGCAGATTAAAGGAGAGGGATTAATTGGTTTAACTGGTGGTTTGATGTACGCGGGAGCAGAACGAGTAGTTGTCAGTTTATGGAGTGTAGACGATCAAGCGACAGCAGCGTTAATGAGTCGATTTTATCAAGGCATTTTAAAAGAGAACCTTTCGCCAGCAAAAGCATTACGTGAAGCTCAACTCACGATTTTACAACAATCGCGTTGGCAAAATCCATACTATTGGGCAGCCTTTACACTTCAAGGTGAGTGGAAGTGAGAAAATTTTTGGAGAATTCAGGATATTGGAAGAGAGTCAATTATTATTAAAACCAAAACTAATGGTGAATTCAATGTAAGTTTGAAGGAGTCGCGTCAATGGAAAAGCAAAAGACAATCCTGTCTAACTTGATTGTAAATTTATTTATCATTGGTGCATCGGTTATCGCAATATTTATTACGTTTCATACTGGTACGAAACAGGTTTCAGCTAATTTTTTTACGATAAAATTGCTAGTAGCAAACCATAATTATTTAAAATCTACTGAAGAAGATTTCGCTGGAGAATTAAGCACTCAAGCTATTGATTTACTTGAAACATCGGAAAACAACAGATTTAATATCGAGTTTATTAAGTATCAAAATGCCGATATTGAAATTGGCGAGCGAAGCTGTAGTCTGGCATCAGCACAATGGCACATAAAATTTGGAAGTACAATACTTAATACAGGAGTTTTTGCTTACTTATACTTGGCTGATGTACCACTAAATACGGCTATATTTTCAGTATTTACTCCAACTATTAGAAAGGAGACTGTCAACCTAGAGAGTAAAGAAACTATATTTTCATCTTTAAATGAAAATTGTAATAGCCTAATCAATATAACAAAAGAACATGATAGTTTTCTGCTGATACATAAACCAGCACGCAATTTAGAACTAGAAAGAAATATCCAAAATTCATGGCCTATTTTAAACAGAAAGTAATTAAGTAAAAATTGTTAGTTTACACTGCACTCAAATTTTAACTAAAAAGCACATTAGAGAATTAAAATATATGTTTAATATTATATCTATAGCAAAAATTCATACCATTGCTTTGGTTTTGATTACAATTACTGCCTTATTTATTAACATTAAGCCGATTTCTGCCGATACTTATTCCCCGAAATTAGTAGACAATAAACTTCATAATTCGTTAGCTATTGGTGACAATTTTTCTAACCTATTTAGCACCAAGGCCAGTGATTTACTTATAAATTCACAGAATGATAGATTAAATATCGAGTTGAGTAAATATCAGGATGCAAAGATTGAAATTGGTGAACGTAGTTGTAGTGTAGAACCTGCGCTATGGCAGATAAAAATTGGCAACAAAACGCTGGTAACTCCAATTGATAGTAGTATATACATTGCGGATAGACCAATTGAAATCATTACATTTTTCACATCTACACCAACAAATAGAATACAATCTGTAAAGCTGGAAAGTAAACAAACTATACTCCCATCATCAAATAAAATTTGTAATGATACGCTCAGTTACACGGTAGAAGAACATTATGAATTAAGTAGGCTAGGTAATAGAACACTTATGCAACAACTAACACACCATCCAGAACTGGAACTAAACATTCAAAAATTATGGAATATGTTGAACCTACAAGATTAGTCCATAAAGATAACTAAGTGATACTTGGGAAATTCGACAAAACCTCAACACTAGAATAGCATCAATGTTACAAAAAATTTTTCTGTGCGACTTGAAAACAAGAGTCTATAGCATTGCTACAGGTATTTTCACAGTAATCACTATTTTAAATACAGGTATTAAACCAATTTATGCTAATGTTATTTTTTCTACATCACTAACAAAAGAAAATAATTTTTCAGTACCCGATAAACATATATTGGATAGATATGTTGACACAAACGATAGTAGTTTATTTGCAGAATCACACGGTAATCAATGGAGAAGCGATCCTGAAATAATTCATGCTACAGATATTGAAATTAGCGAACATGGTTGCAGTGTAGGAATAACAGCACAATCAAAAGGTGCTAGTTTCAGTACATATATGTTTTTTCCTGATTTACCAAGGCAAAGTCTTTCCATTTCTGTACCAAAATTTGGAAAACGTACTATCATTCTAGAAAGTGGTAAATCAGCTATTTCAGAATCGCAAGAAGTTTGCAACCAAGCTATTAATTCAGCAAAAGAGATAGATATAATTTTTAGAATTAATAAATTTATGTCTAATTCAGAATTAGAAACTAATATTCAAAATGGTTGGAAATGGAAAGATTAAAATTTATTACAGATTGAAGTCGTGCAGAACTGACACAAGAGAAAATACTTGCTACTACGAAGGCTTTTTTGAACTTTTGTTTCTCGATTTGGTAAGAGAGTAATTTGTCCATCCTTCTAAATCAATTCTAGTAAGCCCAAAATTTTGCTGTAAGTTAATCCAGTCTTTTTTTAAGTTTTCATCTTGTGGGTTGTTTTTCCATAAGGTAGCAAATGTTGCTAAGGCTTCGTACCACAATCCAGCTTGAGTATAGATATAAACCTGCTCTCTAAGGGTTGCTAGCTTTAACTGGGTATTCAAAGTTGCACTTTCCGGAACTCGCTCAACCCAACCATTAACAGTTGCATCACCTGAGCGATTTAGGGGATTGCAGATGACAGAAAAGACCCATTGGTATTTTTTGCCTTCCTTGAGCGGAGGGGCTGTTGCTGGAAGTTGCAAACTTGCAATACCTGCTTGTTGTGAGAGAGGAAACTTTACGGAATATACATCATCTTCGTTTTCATCAATGAGAACAAACTCTGCATTCCGGCGAGAGATAGGCAGATATGGAATATAAAACCAAAACGTCGGTCTATCAGAAATTGTTTGCTCAACAAACGGGACTCCATCCCCATCGAAAGGAACCAGCGCAGTCAGAGGATCAGGCACATTGGGGCAGCGATCGCGTCGTGCCCCACCTCTTTGACGACCACTGGCAACTCCTCTAGGGCGCTTTCCTAGAAAAAAGTATTTTAATCTTTCAATCAAGTTTAATTCTTCTGATGCTTTAACATTGGAAGTTATAAGTAATGGTAATGCACTAGACATTATCAAAACTGCGACCCAACAAAGAAGAGAAATTCGAGGAGTAAACTTGATCCAACTCATGATCTGAACATTAAGATTTTTCGATGGGGACGGTACACAATAAAAAGAACACTTCCACCCGTTAAAAACAAAGCTATTGCTGACGGAATGAAAGGCACCCAAAGATTACTCCATGTCAGAAGGCTCAAGCAAGTTACATATAAAATAACAAAGGTAGTTCCTCCAGCAAGTCCTACCATGCACCAAGAGGAGCAGAGATAGTAGGCAAGCCCTGCGCCAACTAAAGACCAGCAAGCAATCCACAAAAATTCGATTCCTGGTAACCAGACTTTTAATAAAGCTCGCTCACCCTTTACAAAACTCAAAATTTGGCTCACCATGTGAGCTTGGACAAACACACCTGACATCGTGCCGTAGGGGGTAGACCAATCATCACTAATGGCTACTTTGGCTGTGATTCCAATTAGAACAATTTTGTCGCGAACATCTTGCTCAGAAAGACGGTCGTTGAAAACGTCTTCGAGTGTCATATGTTTTGCGATCGCTTCAGGTTCAGCGCCCGTGGTACGATAGTTTAACAGTACTTGATAACCACCGGAATCAACACCTTGATAACCGCCTGTAAATGGTTGAAGGTATTCAAAAACAGCATTACCAATTTGTAGTTGACTCTGAGTTTCAAAAGGGTCTTTGTATTTATACTTGTTATTCTGGCTAGCTTCTAACTCTAAATAGCGTCGTGCAAGGACAAGGCTAAACGACTGCTTTGTGGCACATTCAGCACCGGACACTTTCTCCTGAGCCATAAGAAATCGGCGGACGACCTGATCCTTATCTGGGATAAAATCAACGAAACCAAAACGTTCTCCTTTTACTACCTCCTTTGGTGGGGCAATCCCTGCTGCAACAACCCGCTCTTTTTTCCCATAAGTTTCAGGTACCTTACAGACAGCAAACAAGCGTTCATTTTTCAAACGAGCCACCAAATCTGGCTCGTTGGCAGAAGTTTCAAAGTCACGGTATAAATCTAACCCAATTAGGCGAGGCTGATATTTCTCTAATTTCATCAAAAGGCGATTGAGAGAAGTATCTTTCAGAGTGCCTTGTCCTTGCTCCCTCCGTTTGACTTGAGTACTGAGGTCATTATCCGTAATTTCAATAACTAGTAGTCGTGGATCAACACCTTCATCAAGAAGGCGAAGTTGCATTAGATGGTCAAATGCCTTCAATTCCATTGGTTGTAGCAAGCCAAGAAAGCGTAGACCAAATAAAGCACATGTAACAGTAAAATTAAGTGTTAACAAGCGCTTCCAGGAGAGATGCCGAACAATAACCTTTGGCAATGTTGCAAACAGCTGTCCTCCTTCGTTATCTCGCCAACGCAAGTAAAGAACTGGACGAAACCACTGCTGGCTACTGGAACCCATTGCTTCTCGTCCCTGACTAACGGCTAGCGCCAGAGAATTTTTCTGTCCCAAGGAACGATAAAACTGTTCAGCAAACTTAGCTGCACCATCAACTGTAACTGAGTATTGCATTGCCACCACTGCTGGTACTCGATGACTAATCAGATTTTGAGCGGTGCCATTAAACACAGAATCACCAATCACCGACATGCCAGATTGACAGGCACTCAGCACAGCTAAGGTTACGCTCCGAGATTGACCAAATCCATCTCCAAAACTTGTTGTTTGCAGCAATGCTCCCAGTTCTTCAGCGCTGACGTAATCCGGATCACCTTCCTCACTCTCAAAGACTAAGTATCCTTGAGCCTCACGCAGCTCCGTATTGCACAATTTACATCGTGCAACCTTAATCCCTTTATGCATTGCACGGCACTGCTCATTAGGGCAACGTTTACCAAACAATCCATGTCCATCGAAATGTAACACATGGGGCGCTTCATCCTCCCGATGTTCTGTTAGATATGCCCGCAAATGTCTAATAGTAGAATATTCCAATTCGGCAAGTTTAATATGTCCCTAGAACTTACGCATTGACAATCAAGACAAAAAGTGCGTAAGGAGAATTCAGAAAAAAACTAGCGATCGCTATTTACCAGAGGCGTGAAAAACAGATAATTTACTTGTTTGTGTTTAGGGTTCGGAC
>JAESFN010001408.1_pt1 | contig 10508 bp, 11 predicted proteins | sample 9269411 | NCBI WGS metagenome assembly JAESFN01 (sample SAMN14505399, study PRJNA617100) | algae metagenome | isolation source: Iphinoe sp. HA4291-MV1 and co-occurring heterotrophs from trail next to... | place: USA: Maunawili Falls, Hawaii | collected 2009-07-25
CTCAGCGGGCCGGAACCGCCGCGGCCATCGATGAGGGCCTGCGCAGCTATATGCTGAAGGTCTACAACTACATGGGTGTCGGTCTCGTGGTGACTGGCCTCGTTGCCTATTTCGGCAACGCTTTCGCCACCACCACCGACCCTGCACAGGCCGTGGCGCAGCTCGCCAATGGCCAGATGCTGACCTCGTGGGGCGCGCTGCTCTACACTTCGCCGCTGATGTGGGTGATTGCGTTCGCCCCGCTGGCTTTCGTGCTGGTGCTGAGCTTCGGCATCAACAAGCTGAGCGGCGCCACTGCGCAGCTGCTGTTCTGGGTGTTTGCGGCCGTCATGGGCCTCAGCCTCTCGTCGATCTTCATGGTCTATACCGACGCCTCGATCGCCAAGGTGTTCTTCATCTCGGCGGCCACGTTCGGTGCAATGAGCCTCTACGGCTACACCACCAAGCGTGACCTCACAGGTATCGGCAACTTCCTGATCATGGGCCTGATCGGCCTGATCATCGCCTCGATCGTCAACATCTTCCTTGCCTCGAGCATGCTCGACTTCGCCATCTCGGCGATCGGTGTGCTGATCTTCGTGGGCCTCACCGCCTACGACACGCAGAAGGTCAAGGAGAGCTACGACGAGGGCCTGGGCGCCGAGGTGCTACAGAAGTCCGCGGTGATGGGCGCGCTGTCGCTCTATCTCGACTTCATCAACCTGTTCCTGATGCTGCTGCGTCTGTTCGGCAACCGGGAGTAATCGCCGACGAGCGCTTTCAGGAAAAGTTGTGAGACTTTTCTGGTTCGAAAGCGTGACTGATAGAAGGAATCAGCAAGTCTGATTGGAAGTTTCGGGGGCCGCGATCTATCAAGATCGCGGCCCCTTTCGTTTGCCATGAGCTCCCGATGTCCGATGTCGTCTTCCGCCCCTTCGCCTGGTCCGACGTGCCGGCGATTGCTGCCATCTACCGCCCCTATGTCGAAGAAACGGTGATCACCTTTGAGACCGAGGTGCCAGCGGAGACCGAGATGGCGGAGCGGTTCGGCAAGCTCAAGGCGCTCGGGCATCCGCTGATCGTCGCCGAACGGAACGGTGAGGTGATGGGCTATGCCTATGCCTCGTTCTATCGGCCGCGGGCGGCCTACCGTTTCACCTGCGAGGACTCGATCTATCTGAGGCAGGATGCGGTGGGGCAGGGGATTGGCGGTCGGCTGCTCGACGAGCTGATGGTGCAGAGCCGGGCCGCCGGGTTCAAGCAGATGATCGCGGTGATCACCGCCGAGCGGGCCAACTCGGTGCGGCTGCACGAGAAAGCGGGCTTCCGGCATGTCGGGCGCTATGAGGCGGTGGGCTTCAAATTCGACCGCTGGCTGGATATCGTCCACATGCAGAAGGCGCTGTGAGCGGTTGGGCGAGACGGGCCGGGCTCGTCAGTTCGGTGGTACCGCCGCCGCAACCGCGACGCTCGATGCCGGCGCCTCCCTCCCCCTTGAGGGGAGGGATTGAGGGAGGGGGTGGTCCTGTGATCACCGATGGACCCCCACCCCCCACCCCTCCCCTCAAGGGGAGCAGACGGCGGCCCCAGCGCGATGCCCGTCAAAGCCGTTTCTGCATCGGGTAGCACAGCATGCTGCGGTCGGCCTCGGCCGGGCCGGCGTCCTGCCAGCCATTGGCGAGGTAGAAGCGGTGAGCAGTGCCGGTGCTGGTGAGCTTTCCCAATGTGGCGCCCGAGGCGCGGATGCGGTCCTCGAGGGCGGCGAGCAGGGCCTTGCTGACACCCTGGAACCGGTAGGCAGGTGACACGTAGTTGAGGCCGATCTCGTCGGCGCCGTTGAGGCAGCCGACCGCGGCAACCTCGCCATCCCGCTCGGCGACGAGGAATTGCGCTCCGGGTCGGTCCAGCATCCTCTGCACCATGTCTGGTGTCTTGTTGTGTAGCCAGCCGGCAAGGATCTCGGGGTCGTTGCGGTGGTCGGCGCTGCACAATTCGCGGATCGAGGCAGTGAGCACGGCGCTCATCGCTGCGGCATCCGCCGGCACGGCCGGGCGGATGGTGATCATTTGACGAGGGCGAGTTCCAGCACGCGGAGGACGGTCGAGAGATCGTGGCCCCGCTTCAGGATGCGACCCTCCTGGCTCAGCACCATGTACTGGCCCTGCTTGAGGCGCAGTTTGGGGTTCTTCTCGACCACATAGAGCGGACGCTCGGAGGCGCGCTTGTAGATCGAGAACAGGGCGCGGTCGCGGAGGAAGTCGATCGCATAGTCGCGCCATTCGCCGTCGACGACCTTACGGCCGTAGAGGTTGAGGATGGTCTGCAGTTCCTTGCGGTCGAAGGTAACCGCCGGCACGAAGCGGTTGTGGTTGGCCGGCTGAAGGTCGGCGGGACCAGGGCTCGCGGCTGCCGCGAAATCGATGAGTAGCCCTGATCCAGACTGCTCGGGTTCGTCCACCATTGATCGGCCTCGTCACCTCGTTGTCATGATCGCGTCATTCGCAACGCTTGGCAAGCCGGTCGGATGCATTGGAACGCCGTGGACAAGAAGCGTCTACGCATCTGCCGCAAGGGTTAACGCAAAATCCCTATTTCGGTCACAATCCCTCCAAGTTGGCGCCAGATTGACCCGGCACCTTATCTCCATTGCCTCCAGTGGCCGGCAAGCGGGCTGACCGAGCCCCCAAACCACGATGCTCGTTTGCCGGCCGCCTCTTACATGCACAGTCATTCTCCTCCCGCCTGCGCAAGCTGGCGGGAGTTTTGTTATTGGGCGTGGTGGCTAAGGGGATGTGGGGCCGGGGCCTTGGGCGCTTCACCTGCGCCAAGCTCGATGACAGCCGGTGGGTGGGTTAGGTCTGAGGGCAACGGCTAAGCCGGCGCAGCCCAATCATGAACCCGCTAGCGCGTGAAACTGGCGGCGCCTACGATCGGTCCCGGCAGGCCGGCATGATCCTGCTGCAGCAGAATGACGGCGCCGTTGGAGCGACCGGTCAGGACTTCCGCGAGCGGCAGCGTGAGTTCGGCGCCGGCATCGGCCTTCCACATGCCCAGCACCTGGCGGCCGGTGACGATCTGCGTGTAGGCGACCTTTTTGCCCTCGTTCTCACCGCGCTCGATGGTGACGTCGGCGCGATCCAGGAAGGTCACGAGCCAGATCATCGCATCGGCTTCGCCGGCCTTGGCCGGCACCGACACCTGCAGCATATCATCGGTGGCCTGGGTGAGCTTGACGTCTAGCGGCAGGCTGGCGCCACCCAGCGCGCCATTGATCGCGTCACGCTTGGAGCCGTTGAGGCCACCCTTGCCGTTCACCACCAGTTGCGGCGTGAAAATGCGTGAGGAACCCCAGCTCTCGGCATAATCGCGCTGGTGGTCGGAATTCTCCTTGGTGCCGAAAGTGTCCTCCCAGCCGACATAGTCCCAGTAGTCGACATGGTAGGCGAGCGTCACGACATCGGGGCGCCGGCCCATCTCGTCGAGCATGGCGTCGGCCTTCGGGCAGGACTTGCACCCCTGCGAGGTGAACAGCTCCAGCACCGCCTTGGGCGCAAGCTTGATCTCCCCGGCGAGGGCGGTGGAGATCAGGGCAAGCGAAAGGGAGGCGCCGCAGAGGATCGAACGAAAAAGCATGGCGACGTTTGTAGGCAGGCGGGTTGTCCCACGCGAGTCAAATCGGCGCGACTTTCCGTGATGGGGAAAAGCGGGGCGGATGGCCCTGAGCGCGTGTCAGAGGACACGCCCGCCGGTGCGGGAAACGTACCCCCACCCCTGTCCCCTCCCCGCAAGGGGGAGGGAGATGCTCTCACCGGCGTCAGTGTTTTGGTCTCCTCCCCCCTCGGGGCGACCTCTTGTCGTCCCCCTTGCGGGGGAGGGACAGGGTGGGGGGTATTCTTCCCGCGCCGGCCTGTCCGACTTACTGCCGCGGCCTACGCCGCGACGAGGTTGCGCAGCACGTAGTGCAGGATGCCGCCGTGCTGGTAGTACTCGAGCTCGTTGACCGTATCGATGCGGCAGCGGGTCGAGACTTCCTCGATGCGGCCGTCGGCGCGGACGATCTTCACCTTGACGGTGGAGCGCGGGGTCAGCGTGGTCAGGCCCTCGATCGAGACGGTCTCGGTGCCGTCGAGATGCAGGGTCTGCCAGCTTTCGCCGTCGGCGAACTGCAACGGCAACACACCCATGCCGATCAGGTTCGAGCGGTGGATGCGCTCGAAGCTCTGGGCGATGACGGCGCGGACGCCGAGCAGTCGGGTGCCCTTGGCGGCCCAGTCACGCGACGAGCCGGTGCCGTATTCCTTGCCGGCGAAGATCACCAGCGGGGTGTTCGACTTTTGGTAGGCCATGGCGGCGTCGTACATCGCCATCACTTCGCCGGTCGGGCCCTTGGTGAAGCCACCCTCGACGCCCGGCACCATCTGGTTCTTGATGCGGATATTGGCAAAGGTGCCGCGCATCATCACTTCGTGGTTGCCGCGACGGGCGCCGTAGGAGTTGAAGTCCTTGGGCGCCACCTGGCGCTCGACCAGGTACTTGCCGGCAGGGGTGCCAGCCTTGAACGAGCCCGCCGGGGAGATGTGGTCGGTGGTGATCGAGTCGAGGAACAGGCTGAGGACCCGCGCCTCGTGGATGTCGGTGACCGGCGACGGCTCCATGGTCAGGCCCTCGAAATACGGGGGGTTCTGCACATAGGTGGAGCTGGAGTTCCAGCGATAGGTCTCGCCGCCATCGACGGCGATGGCCTGCCAGTTCTCGTCGCCCTTGAACACGTCGGAGTAGCGGCCGAGGAACATCTTGGGGGTGATCACCGTGCGAACGATGTCGGCGATCTCCTGGTTGGTCGGCCAGATATCCTTGAGGTAGACGGGCTTGCCGTCGGAACCCGTGCCGAGCGGATCGGTCGCGAGGTTCTTGTTCATGGTGCCGGCGATGGCATAGGCGACGACCAGCGGCGGCGAGGCCAGGTAGTTGGCTCGCACATCGGGGTTCACGCGACCTTCGAAGTTGCGGTTGCCCGAAAGCACCGACGCAGCAACCAGATCATTGGCGTTGATGCATTCCGAGATGGCTTCCGGCAGCGGGCCGGAATTGCCGATACAGGTGGTGCAGCCATAGCCGACGAGGTTGAAGCCGAGCGCATCGAGATCGGCCGAGAGGCCGGCGGCGTTCAGGTAGTCGGTCACCACCTGCGAGCCGGGCGCCAGTGAGGTCTTCACCCACGGCTTCGACGTCAGCCCCTTGGCGCGCGCCTTGCGGGCGACGAGGCCGGCGGCGATCAGCACGTTCGGATTCGAGGTGTTGGTGCACGAGGTGATGGCGGCGATCACCACATGGCCGTCATTGAGGCCGTACTGCTCGCCGCGGACCGGCAGCGAGGCCTCCTCCGGGATGTCGTCGACGCCAGTGGCGCCTTCATCGACGAAGCGGCTCTCGCCCTTCGACTCGGGCAAAGCGGTGCGCTCCTTGCGGCCGCCGGCCAGATCCTTCATCGCCTCGGCGAACTTCGGCGCGGCATCGACCAGCGAGACGCGGTCCTGCGGGCGCTTCGGGCCGGAGAGCGAGGGAACAACCGTGGTCAGATCGAGCGACAGGGTGTCGGTGAACAGCGGGTCCGGGCTCTCGGTGGTGCGGTACATGCCCTGGGCCTCGGAATAGGCCTTCACCAAAGCGACGCGGTCGGCATCGCGACCGGAGGTCTCGAGATAGGTCAGGGTGTCGGAATCGACCGGGAAGAAGCCGCAGGTGGCACCGTATTCCGGGGCCATGTTGGCGATGGTCGCCTGGTCTTCAAGCGACAGATAGTCGAGGCCGGGGCCGTAGAACTCGACGAACTTGCCGACCACGCCCTTCTTGCGCAGCATCTCGGTGACGGTCAGCACCAGGTCGGTGGCGGTGATGCCTTCGTTGATCTTGCCGGTCAGCTTGAAGCCGATGACTTCGGGGATCAGCATGGTGATGGGCTGGCCGAGCATGGCGGCTTCGGCTTCGATGCCGCCGACGCCCCAGCCGAGCACGGCGAGGCCGTTGACCATGGTGGTGTGGCTGTCGGTGCCGACGAGCGTGTCGGGGTAGGCATAAAGCTCACCTGAGGTCTCGTCCTGGCGGGTCCAGACGGTCTGCGCCAGGTATTCGAGGTTCACCTGATGGCAGATGCCGGTGCCGGGCGGCACGACGCGGAAGTTGTCGAAGGCTTTCTGGCCCCAGCGCAGGAACTCGTAGCGTTCGCCGTTGCGCTCATACTCGAGGTCGACGTTCTGGAGGAAGCTCAGCGGGGTGCCGAACGAGTCGACCATCACCGAGTGATCGATGACCAGGTCGACCGGTACCAGCGGGTTGATCTTCTGCGGATCGGCGCCGAGCTTGGCAGTGGCGTCACGCATAGCGGCAAGATCGACCACGGCGGGGACGCCGGTGAAATCCTGCATCAGCACGCGGGCCGGGCGGTAGGAGATCTCGTGTTCGGAGATGCGGGTGCGCAGCCAGTCGGCAACCGCCTCGATATCGGCGCGGGTGACGGTGATGCCGTCCTCGAAGCGGAGCAGGTTCTCCAGCACCACCTTCATCGAGTGGGGCAGTTGCGAGACACCCTTCAGACCATTCTGTTCCGCCAGCGGAATGGAGAAGTAGCTGTAGGTCTTGTCCCCGACGGTGATCGTGGTTCTGGACTTGAAGCTGTCGAGGGATTTCGAGGTCACGGGTGTCGCCTTCACGCGCTGGTGTTGCAAGGCGCCGCCCGGTCCTGACGCCGGACCGAAAAGGCCCGGGAGACCGGGGGCAGAGGTCGTCTGACTGGAAGCATTCCAATCTACGGCTGGCTTATAGAGAAACTACATGACGCTTGCCAGTGGTGACTTGGGTTCATTAGGCATGGCGGCCATGATCCAGCCGATGCCCGTTCCCGAGGCCTTTCAAGCGCAATTGAGCGTCCACGGCCTCACCGTGCGGCGAGGCGAGAAGCTGCTGTTCGCCGATCTGTCGTTCGCGCTCGCCCCCAGCGGGGTGCTGCTGCTGCGTGGCCCGAATGGGGTCGGCAAGTCGACGCTGCTGCTGGCGCTGGCCGGAATCGTGCGACCCGACGCAGGAACGATCAGCGGCATCGAACAGACCGAGCTGCATCTGCTCAACTACCAGAGCGGGCTCAAGGCGCGGCTGACGGTCAGTGAGAACCTGAAATTCTGGCAGGCGATGAACGGGGCGAACGGGCTCAGGGTCGATGACGCGCTCGATGCCGTGGGAATCGGCGGGCTCGGTGTGCTGGAAGCCGGGTACCTGTCGTCGGGGCAGCTCAGGCGATTGTCGCTGGCGCGGCTCTTGGTCAGCGCCCGGCCGATCTGGTTGCTGGACGAACCGAGCGCGGCGCTCGACGCCGAAGGCGAGACGCTGCTGGGGCAGCTGATCGATGCGCATCGGCAGCGCGGCGGTATCGCGGTGATCGCCACGCACCACGAGCTGATGCTTGCCGACAAGGCGGGCGTTGAGACGCTGATTCTCGGGAGCGCGCCATGAGCGCGTTCCGGGCACTGATCGGGCGGGAGCTGAAGCTGGCGTTCCGCGCCGGCGGCGAAGCGCTGACGCTGGTGCTGTTCTTCATCATGGTGGGGGTGATCGTCCCGTTCGCCATCGGGCCGGATCGCCCGCAATTGACCCGGCTGGCGCCGGGCATCGTCTGGATCGCGGCGTTCCTCTCGATGCTGCTGGGCCTCGACCGGCTGTTTCGCAATGACGACGAGGATGGTTCACTGACGCTGCTGCGCCATTCCAGCCTGCCGCTCGAAGCAGTGGTTGCCGCAAAAGTGATTGCGCACTGGCTGGTGACGGCGCTGCCGTTGCTGCTGGCGACACCGGTGCTGGCGCTGCTGCTTTCGATGTCGTGGGCGCAGTGGGGGCAGACCGTGCTGGCGCTGCTGATCGGCACGCCGGCGCTGGTGAGTTTCGGGGCGCTCGGCGCCGCGGTGACCGTGGGGCTCAGGCGCGGCGGGCTGATCGCGCCGGTGCTGATCCTGCCACTCGCTATCCCGGTGATGATCTTCGGCGTAGGGATGCTGGATCCGCTCGCCGGCAGTGGCGCGACATTGTTCCTCATTGCGCTCAGCCTCGTGGTGACGGCTTTCTCACCCTTCGCGGCTGCGCTTGCCTTGCGCGTGGCCGGGGAATAGAGCGAAGACATGTCCGTCGATACCGTCAAACAACCCAACTGGTTCAGCCGCCTGGCGCATCCGGGGCAGTTTCTCGCCTGGTCGCGTTACCTGGTCTGGCCGCTGGCCATCGCTACCCTCTTGAGCTTCGCCATCGGGCTGTGGTTCGCCTTCCTCAACTCGCCCGAGGACTACCAGATGGGTGACATGGTGCGCGTCATGTACGTGCACGTGCCCAACGCCTGGCTGAGCCAACTGGTCTATGGCGTGATGGCGGTTTCGGCGCTCGGCACCCTGGTGTGGCGGCACCCCCTGGCCGACGTTGCCAACAAGGCGGCCGCCCCGCTCGGTGCGGTGTTCACGGCGCTGGCGCTCTATACCGGCTCGCTCTGGGGCCGGCCGACCTGGGGCACGTTCTGGGAATGGGACGGGCGAATGACCTCGACGCTGGTCCTGCTGCTGATCTACCTCGGCATCATCGCGCTGTGGCGCGCCTTCGACGATCAGCTGAAGGCCGGCCGGATCATCGCTATCGTGACGCTGGTCGGCGCGTTGAATATCCCGGTCATCAAGTTCTCGGTCGATTGGTGGAACACGCTGCACCAGCCGGCGAGCGTGTTCACCGCGTCCGGGCCGAAGATGCCGGGCTCGATCCTGACGCCGCTGCTGGTGATGATGCTGGCCTTCACGCTGCTGTTCGCACTGCTGCAGGTGGTGCGGATGCGGACCGAAATCCTGAGGCGCCGGGCCGAAACGCTGAGCCGGCAGGCGGCGTTGCAGGGAGCCGCCAAATGATCGCCGAAGGCGCACATCTTGAATTCATCGTCTGGGCTTATGCGGGCGTCGCCGTGCTGACGCTGGCGCTCTGCGCCTATGTGGCGTGGGACGCGCGGCGGGTGAAGCAGCGCCTCGCTGAGCTCGACAAGGCCGGGATCCGGCGGCGCTCGGCGGGATCCAGCTCTTGAAGCGCATTCTTCTCGCGGTCTTGCCGCTGCTGCTGCTGGTCGGGCTGCTTGCCGTGTTCGCGCTGAACATGGGCCGCGATCCGAGCCTCGTGCGCTCGGTGCTGATCAACAAGCCGGCGCCGACATTCTCGCTGCCGGCGGTCGCCGGCACCGGGGTCGAGGGCTTTGATACCGCGGCGCTTATCGGTGAGGTGACGGTGGTGAACGTCTTCGCCAGTTGGTGCGTGCCGTGCCGCGAGGAGCACCCGCTGCTCGAGCGGCTGAAGGCGGAGACCGGCGTCCGCATCTTCGGCATCAACCAGAAGGATGCGCCGGAAAACGCGGCGGCCTTTCTCACTGAACTGGGGAACCCCTATCAGCGGATCGGCGGGGATGGCGACAACCGGGTGTCGATCGACTGGGGCGTCTATGGCGTGCCGGAGACCTTCGTCGTCAACGCGGCGGGGATCATCACCTTCAAGCATGTCGGGCCGATCTCGCCCGAATCGCTGGAAAAGGAAGTCATTCCGGCGATCGAGAAGGCCAGGGCCGGCTGAGCTTCGGAACTTCTGGCGACCCACCCCCATTTCTCCTCGTGCCGCTTGAGGCGGATTGAAGAGGAGAGAGCCATGCAAACCAGTGCCAGCCTGCGTTTCGTTGAACAGGGCATGCGGGTGTTCGATCGCGAGCACCATGAGATCGGCAAGGTCGAGTGGGTACAGTTCGGCGACGACGATCCGGAGACGATCGAAGTCGAAGCCAGCGGGCCGTCAGGCCGGCGCGATGACAATACCCTGTTCGACGTGATCGCCCGGGCCTTCACCGACGACAATGTGCCCGAGGAAGTGCGCGACCGGCTGGTGCACCAGGGTTTTGTCAGGATCGACGCCGACGGGCTGTTTGCCGCCGATCGCTACGTAATGCCGGAGCAGATCGATTCGGTGTCGAGCGAAGGCATGACGCTGAACGTCACCAAGGACCAGCTGATCAAGCATTAGACCAGGCGAGACGGTTGAAGGCCCCCTCACCCGGCCCTTCGGGCCGACCTCTCCCCCCAGGGAGAGGTGGTGCAAAGGCACGATCTCGCCACACCGTCACCTCTCCCTTGGGGGAGAGGTCGCCGCGTCAGCGGCGGGTGAGGGGGCCTTTGCTAACCCTCAGGGCAGCGGGTCCATCGGGGGGATGACCTCGACGGGCGCCTTCGGATCGGCGGCGTATTTGGTGAGCAGCGGCAGCTGCAGCATCGAGAAGACGATGGTGATCGGCATCACCGCCCAAAGCTTGAAGCCGGCGTAGAACTTGTCGGCGGCATCCGGGTCGGTGATGAACAGTCCCGAGCCGCGCCACGCCACTTCGTTGAGCAGCGCCAGGAGGAAGAAGAACAGCCCCCAGCGCATGGTCATCACCTGCCAGCCCTTGGGCTGCAGGTGGTAGACCTCGCCGAACACAT
>JAESFN010001409.1_pt1 | contig 10505 bp, 9 predicted proteins | sample 9269411 | NCBI WGS metagenome assembly JAESFN01 (sample SAMN14505399, study PRJNA617100) | algae metagenome | isolation source: Iphinoe sp. HA4291-MV1 and co-occurring heterotrophs from trail next to... | place: USA: Maunawili Falls, Hawaii | collected 2009-07-25
GTACGCGTCCGTAGCTCAATGGATAGAGCATCGGTCTTCGGAACCGAGGGTTGGGGGTTCGAGTCCCTCCGGGCGCGCTTTCTTTCTCGAGTGCTCGGGACTTCTGCTCGGGGGACTTTCGTTCCCCGTTCCCCGCTCGACGCTGGGTTCTCCCGGTCAGCGCGCGGTCTCACTCTGTGGTGGGTTGCTCGGGGGACTTTCGTCCCCCGCTCGCCAAGTCGCGGCGTTTTGAAGAGGTGCCGCCGGAGGAGATGCGCGGTGAGCGTGGTTTGCTGGGGGCTCGCCTGCCGGCTCGACCCCAGGCACCCATTTGGTGGCTTACTGAGCTCGCTTCGCTCGGCCCAGCCATGCCAACAACGACCTAGCGCCTACCAACGAAAACGCCCAGCCGGTGGTTTTCGGCTGGGCGGCGAAAGAGAGCGAGGACGACGGGACTCGAACCCGCAACCACCGGATCGACAGTCCGGTACTCTAACCAATTGAGCTACGTCCCCGTACCGCCCGTGTAGGACGGTAAGCCCCGTATTATATTCGTCTGATCGAAGGCAGCAAGGGGTGCCCTTTTTCTGCGTTCGAGCGTCGAAAAGCCCGCCTGGCAGACCGACTTAGGCTCCCCGAGCGGCCAGCTTATCGACAAGGGAACCTTAGCACATGGTTCGCGCCCGGCGCGTGGAACGGGCGGTTTCTCGGCGATTCTGTCGCCAGCGGGCTAGAAATGCGGCTCGAGCGGCCCTTTGATGCGGCGCCCTAGCTGGCCAGATCCTTGGCCAGCTTCCGCCAGCGCGTGGGCCAGGGGCCAGGCAGCGTATAGCGGTAGTTTTCGCGTTCCTGCTCGACTCGCAGGCTGATGAAGCGGGGGCCGGGGGCGCTGAGCAGCTTGGCCGCCTCGGCTTCCCAGCGCGGCAGGGAATCGAAGCTCGCGCAGGTTTTGATGCCGGCGCCGCGGGCGATCGTGGTGAAGTCGGTTTGCGCGTGGACCGCGGGCGTGTCTTGCCCGCCGGTGACCTCGTAGATGCCGTTTTCGAGGAGCACGACCGTGAGATTCGTGGCGCCGCTGGCGGCGATCGTCACGAGCGTGCCGAGGTTCATGAGCAGCGAGCCGTCTCCGTTGATGACAATCACTTCCCGCTGCGGCTGAGCCAGCGCGAGCCCCAGGGCGAGGCTGGTGGCCTGGCCCATGGCCGAGGGGAGAAACGGCACGTCGAAGCGGTGCTGCGAGAGCTTGGGCCACTCGCGGGCACTGCCCATCGTCGTGACCACGATCCGCTCTTCGCGCAGCCGAACGAGCACTTCGAGAGCGGGAACCAGCGGCATGCGGGCGGCGGACATGGGCGGCAACTACGATCCGTGGGGGTGCGGCGAACGAGGTGCGATTCGGGCGGGCCTTTCAGCCACGCCTTAATGATGGCAGACTAGGGGATTCTGGAAAAGGAGCCTGCCAGTGTCTGCGCCAAGCCGAGAGTTGTTGGAAACGTTCGAAAATCAGTTCCCGCAGCGGGACTATGTGATCGAGATCGTGTGCCCGGAGTTCACATCGGTCTGTCCGAAGACGGGGCAGCCCGATTTTGGCACGCTGACGATCACCTACACGCCGGAAGCCCGCTGCGTGGAGCTGAAGAGCCTGAAGATGTATCTGCAGAGCTTTCGCAACGCCGGCATCTTCTATGAGAACGTGACGAACTCGATTCTCGACGATCTGGTGGCGGTGCTAGCGCCGCGCAAGCTGCAGCTCGTGGCGGCCTTCACGCCCCGCGGCGGCATTTCGACGAGTGTCACGGTGCAGCACGTGGCTTCGACCTAGGGCCCACGGCGGCCGAACCTGTTTCCCTTTGCTATGGAAGGCGCTTCGCTTGATCACCAAAGTCACCGGTCAGGTTCTCCGGGTCGAGGAAGAACACCTTACGCTCGGCGTGGGCGCCTTTGAATACGAGGTGCTGATCCCCGAGTTCGCCCGCCGGCAACTGCAGCATCGCCTGGGCGAGCAGGTAAGCCTGCACACGATCGAGTACTTGGAAGGGAATCCGATGCAGGGGCGGATGACGCCGCGCTGGATTGGCTTTCTGAGCGAGATCGAGCGCGAGTTCTTCGACCTGTTCTGCTCGGTCGACGGCGTCGGCGTGAAGAAGGCGCTGCGGGCGATGGTGCGCCCCGTGGGCGAGGTGGCGACCTCGATCGAGGAGCAGGACCTTAAATCGCTGTCAGGTTTGCCGGGCGTGGGGCCGGCGACGGCCGAGCGGATCGTGGCCAAGCTGCGGCGCAAGGTGCCGAAGTTCGCGCTCATGGTGGTTCGCGAAGATTTGGCAGACACGCCGACCGAGCGCGACACGGTGGGCCAGGCGTTCGACGCCCTGCGTTCGCTGGGCCACTCCGAAGCCGACGCGCGGCGGTTGATTGACACGGCGCTTGAAGGGAAGAAGAAGTACAAGGATGTCGAAGAGCTGCTCCGCGCGGTGTATCAACTGCGGCGCGGCTAGCTTTCTTTCGGCAGAGCGCATTCGTGCGGCAGGCCATCTATACTGGTGGGCGTGATGCCCCAGCCCTCGGCTGGCGGCGCGTTCGTATCCCGCCTTGGAGCAATCGTTCATGGTTCGCTGGCTTTTGGCGCTGCTCGTAGGTTTTGTGTCGGCTAGCTCGCTGCGGGCGGACGAGCCGGTTGCGGTGATCGAGGTTCCATCGCCGGCGCTGGCGGATTACGTGGCCAAGGCGGACGACAGCTTCGGCTGGACCAAGCGGCGCGAGGGGAAGATTGGCGGCGCCGAGTTCGTCGAGCTCACGCTCACCTCGCAGACTTGGCGCGGGATCACCTGGCGGCATCAGCTCTACATCATCAAGCCAGCCTCGGCGGCGAATGCCCATCAGGCGCTATTGTTCATCGGCGGCGGGCGTTGGAAGGACGAACTAGCCGAGCCAGCCAAGCCGGACGATGGCTTGCCGCGCGAGGCGACGCTCTTTGCGCTGGCGGCCGAGCAGCTCAAATCGCCGGTGGCCATTCTGCTGCATGTGCCACAGCAGCCGATCTTTGGCGGCATGGTGGAGGACGAGATCATCTCGCACACGTTCGTCGAATACTACAAGACGCGCGATCCCGAGTGGCCGCTGCTGCTGCCGATGGTGAAGAGCGCCGTGCGGGCAATGGATGCAGTCCAGCAGTACGCCAAGCAAGCCTGGTCGCTCGACATCGAGCAGTTCACGGTCGCCGGAGCGTCGAAGCGCGGCTGGACGACCTGGCTCACCTCGGCCACCGATCCGCGCGTGACCGCGCTCGCGCCGATGGTCATCGACATGCTCAACATGGAGCCGCAGATGGAGCATCAGCGGTTCACCTTCGGCGGCTTCTCGGAGCAGATTCAGGATTACACTTCGAAGGGCCTGCAGGACATGAAGGGCCCCAAGGCGCAGGCGCTGCGGGCGATCGTCGATCCGTATTCCTATCGAGCCAAGCTGACGCAGCCCAAGCTGATCATGCTGGGCACCAACGACCGCTACTGGCCGCTGGATGCTTTGAACCTGTACTGGAACGACCTCGAGGGGGACAAGTACATCATGTACGTGCCCAACAAGGGGCACGATCTGTCCGACATGCCGCGCGTGATCGGCGGCCTGACGGCGCTGCACCGCATGAATTCAGGCGGCCCGGCGCTGCCGAAGCTCGACTGGCAGATCGAGACCACCGACAAAGGGCTGACGCTCGACCTCGGCTCCGATCAGACGCCGGCGGAAGTGCAGGTCTGGAAGGCGACCGCTCCGACGCGCGACTTCCGCGAAGCGAAATGGGAAGCGACGCCGGTGGAAGCCAAGGACGGCCGCTACCACTACGAAATGCCCACCCCGGCGACGGGCTACGCGGCGATGTTTGGCGAGGCGAGGTTCCCCGGCGAGAGCTTGCCGTTCTATCTGTCGACGAACTTGAAGATCGTCGGCGGGGACTCCTCCCCCGCGGCGACCACCGGCGCACAATAGGCTTCCGCTTCCTTGAGAGCTTTCTGGGAGACAGCCCGATGGAGCTCGAGATTCTTGATGCGCCGCTGCAGTTTCGGCTGTATGGCCAGTCGTCCGTGGTGCCGGAGCAACGGTTTGCCGAGACCGGCATGAAGTTGATGGACGCCATGTGGCAGGCCGTCACGAGCGCCGGCACGGCCACGACGGGCATCAACCATTGGGTCTACTTGCCGGATGGTCGGATGCTCGTCGGCGTTGAGTTGTCGCCGGGCGCGCAACCGCCTGCGGGGCTCGAGCCGCTGGAGTTCGAGCTGCGGCGTTATCTAAAGCATCTGCACGTCGGGGAGTATCGAGCGCTGCCAGAGAAGTGGCAAGCGCTCAAATCCGAGTTGGCCACGCTGGGTGAGAGCATGGGACCGGTGTCGCTCGAGGTCTACGGCCACCCTAGTGAAGATCCGGCGAAAGCCGAAACCACGATTCTGATCGGCTTGCAGCCGAGGTGAGTCTCGCAGCGTCGCGAAATAATCGCGAACCTGTTGCTATCCCTCCCCGTCTATCGGGTAACAGACCGCCGCCTCCTGCGGCGTGCTGGCCGTTGCACTTAGAAATGTCCCGAGTGGTCGCATGAACCTTCGCAAGCTCAACTCGATTCGCCAGTTCGAATACTTCGTGCCGACGAGCGTGTGCTCGATGCGGCTCGCTGGCGATCGCTATACGTATCCGCCGCGCTTGTGACGCGGGGCCGACTTGGGTCGGCTCAACAGGCTCTCTACAGGCCTGGCGTCGCAAGTTCGACGCCAGGCCTTTTTCGTTGGTTCATCAGAGAGGTGAGCCAGTGCGCCTGTGCGGGACGTGTTCCTCACGGCGGCCTGTAAAGCCGTTTTCGAAAATCAGTGAGGTGGACGACGAGAGGTTCGATTCCTCCGCGGCCCATTCGCGAAGATTGATAATTCCAACGTGATTTTTTGGTCCGCACAGCGGACCCTACCAAACTACAAGCAAGCGTCGCTCGGCTGGGCCGGTGGCGCGCGGCGGTCGCGCAAGTCGTGTTTCGCGCCGCGCGTTCCACGCTACGGACTTTAACGAAGGTCGAGAGGTTGCACCCTGTGGTTAGCTCAACTGGTTAGAGCACCAGACCAAGGATCTGGCTGTTGCCGGTTCGAATCCGGCGCCACCCCGCGGTTAACACCCGCAAGCGCCTGAAACGCGCTCCACGAAGCCTGAGAGAGGCGGACCACGGTACGAATCGGTCGTTCACTGAGAGCCACGGCTGCCGCGGCGAGAGCTTGCTCGGCGGGTCCTGCGGGATCTGCTGGCGGTGTTCGTCGCTGTGCTGCTGTGCCTGAGCGAACGACAACGCGCAGCCCAAGCCCTGCAGTGGGCACAACCAGCGGCCAAGTGGCCGCGCAGTGAAGCGTCTTGCAACGTCTGGCAGCGGCGGTGGGCATGGCTCGCCGCGCCTGCCTGCACCGAGTGGGCGCGAAGCTGCGACGGCCCGACCGTTTAAGCACACTCCGCATCGGCGACGCGTGATTCGCTACCGGCTTGGTCCGCCTCTCAAAGGCGTTTGAAACATTTCGCGGCTCACTCGCCGCGCTACCGCATACCTTTTGTGTGCGATTTGGAAGGGACGATTCCCATGACCTTCAACCTGCTGTTCGCCAAGACGGTGCTCGTCCGCGACTACGAGGTGGGGCTGTTGTTCCGCAACGGCGCCTTTCGTCGGTTGCTCGAGAGCGGCCGGCACTGGTTCGTCGATCCGCTCGACAAGCTCCGCATCGACGTCGTGTCGCAGCGTGAGCCGTGGCTGGTGCACGAGAAGCTCGACTTGATCGTCAAGTCGGGCGCGCTCGCCGGCCGCGCGCAAGTGCTTGACCTCAAGGACCACGAGCGGGCGCTCGTGTGGATCGAAGGCCGTTTCAGCCAGATCCTGCCGCCCGGCTTGTACGCCTACTGGACCGCGCTCAAGGAGGTGAAGGTCGAGGTCGTGGATGCGCGGAGCGTACGCTTCGAGCACCGTGACCTGGCGGTGATCGGCCGTACGCCGCGCGTCGAGACCTTGCTCGACCTGGCGACGGTGGAGCCGTATCACCAGGGCGTGCTGACGATCGACGGCCAGTACGTGGCGACGCTGCCTCCGGGGCGTTATGCGTTCTGGAAGAACGTGGCGCAGGTCAAGTTCCTGCAGGAGGATCTGCGCGAAACGATGTTCGATGTCAGCGGTCAGGAGATCATGACGGCCGACAAGGTGACGCTGCGTTTGAACGCGGTGGTCACCTACCGCGTGGCGGACGCTCGTCGTGCGCTGAGCACGGCCGAGAACGTCAAGCAGGCGCTCTATCGTGAAGCGCAGCTCGCGCTGCGCGCCGCGGTGGGCGCACGCGAACTCGACGCGTTGCTGGCCGACAAGGAGGCGCTGGCGGCCGAGTTGAGCGAAGTCGTCGGGCCGCGTGCCCAGGCGTTGGGTCTCGAGTTGATCTCGGTCGGAATTCGTGACGTGATCCTGCCGGGAGAGATGAAGGACCTGATGAACAAGGTGACGGAGGCCAAGAAGGCGGCCGAAGCCAACCTGATCGTCCGCCGTGAGGAGACGGCCGCCATCCGCAGCCAGGCCAACACGGCCAAGCTGCTGCAGGACAATCCCACGCTCATGCGTTTGCGCGAGCTGGAGATCCTGGAAAAGGTGGCGACCCACTCCAAGCTCAACGTCGTGCTGGGCGAGAAGGGCTTGGCCGACCGGGTGATCAACCTGTTGTAGGGACCGCAGCCGCGGGCCGAGCGATCGGCCCGCGGCTTTTCTTGAGAGAAGCCTGCAAGATGTTTTGGGGGAATGTGTTGCGCTCGCTGGCGGACCCCGGACAGCCCTGTTGTCGCCACAGTCTTCTCACTGGCCAACCGCAGTTTTCTGGAAGTGCTATAATTTCCTGAACAGGAAAAACATGGAATTCAGGAAACCACCGTCGGCGATCGAAGTGCGGGATTGGCTAGAACACGGCCAACTTGCGGTGTCGCCGCTGCGCTTTCGCCTGCTTGCCTCCGAGCCGCGTTATTCGCCTGAGTCCCGCTGGGACTTCGAGGTTGAAGCGCGTTGGGGCAAATCGGTAGGTCGATTTGCCGTGGAGTACAAATCCCTTTCGACGCCGAAGGCCTTCGACGAGGCCGTCCGCAAATGCCTAGCGGTTAAGCTCCCCAAGGGTTGGTCTCCTCTGCTGTTGATGCCCTACCTGAAAGAGGCCCAACTCGAGGAGCTCGAGAACGTAGGATGCAGCGGCGTCGACTGGTGCGGCAACGGCGTCGTGTTTCTCGAACGTTTCCGGGTGTTTCGCGCCGGCGGACAGAATCGATTCACCACCTATGCGCCGATCAAGAACATCTATCGCAAAAACACGTCGATGGTTAGTCGGGCTCTCTTGGCTGTAGGCAAGGCCAGCAGCGTGGGGCAGATTCGCGAGGAGGTTAACGATCGCAACCTTCTCGCCCGCTCACTCCGGCAGCCCCCCATGAGTCTGGGGACCGTTTCCAAGGCGCTGGCCGGCCTAGAAGACGATCTGATCGTGGCGCGCAGCCAATGGATTCGCCTGGTCCAACCTGAGAAGCTGCTCGATCGACTGCAACAAAGCTATCAACCGCAGGCCTGCAAAAGTGTGCGTCTAAAGATCGACTGCCGCTTCGACCAACTTCCCCAACGGGTGGCGGCCACGTTGGGCCAGTCTGCCGGTCCGATTATGGCAACCGGGCTGTCGAGCGTGTTCCGTTACGCCACGATGCAAAGAGGTGAAATCCTCTCGCTGTACTGTCCGCGGATCGATCGAGTGCGAGGTGCGCTCGAAGGCCGCGAAAACGACCGCTTCGCCAATGTGGAACTCATTGAATCGACGGAACAGTCGAATTATTTCGACGCGAAGCAGGAGCATGGGCTCTACTGGGCTTCCCCCGTCCAATCGTACATCGAACTCATGCGAGGCGACAAACGAGATCGCGAAACGGCCGACCAGGTCAAGCAAATCATCATGAATCGCGAGGACACAAGCGCCCAATGAATATGCTTCCGACGTTGCGAACGGCACTTTTAGATCTGTTGTACGAGACGCGCGACGCGGACTTGAGGCTGATCATCGGCGGAGGCTATGGCATTTACCTAAAACGAGAGCACATACAAGAAGCGGCGATCCCAACGCTCTTGCGCGAGCTTCCAGAGGCACGCTCAACCAACGACCTCGACCTGTTCCTTCGACCTGAACTGCTGATCCAGGCCGGCCGATTGCGAGCCTTGTCAACCTCGCTGGCTCGCCTCGGCTACGTGGTCGTGTCAACCGCAGAGAAGTATCAGTTCGCAAAACCCGGCCCATCTGGCGGTCGCGACGGAGGGCTCAAAGTCGACATACTCACTGGCCCACGCAGTAAGTTCCTGAAGACATCAGCCCGAGTCGATGAGCGCAGAGTGCGTCCCCAACCCTCGGTAGATCTTCATGCACATCCGGTAGATGAGGCCGTTACGCTCGAGGAACGCTTGATGCCGTTGGCGCTGTGCGGAACGACAAATTCTGGCCAGATACACGAGTCCGAGATATTCCTGCCGCATCCGTTGACGTTTGCCATGATGAAGCTGTTTGCTTTCCGTGATCGGCGGGACGACCCGGAAAAAGATCGCGGAAGCTATCACGCTCTCGATCTCTATGCAGTGCTGGCTACGACAAGTGAAGCCGAATGGAGACAGGCGCACGAGCTCCGCACGCGATACGCGGACACCGCTGAAGTCATCGAGGCGGGAAGGTTCGTAGAAACTTACTTTTCATCGAAACATGCGCTGGGGACACTCCGTCTCCAAGAAAGCCCGTACTACCGGCCTGCCTTCCAGTTGGACGAGTTTCGCGGAGCGCTTCAAGAATTGTTCCCCTCACCCTAGTCGATGGGACTCGCTTCATCTTTCCGGCCGCTTATTCGCCCCCTTTCTCCAGCGATCCCCGCCCATCCACGAGCGTCAGCAGCAGCGGCAGCACTACTAGGTTGCCGGCCAGGCCGCCGAGCATCGTCAGGCTCACCAGTACGCCGAAGTAGATCGTGGGGATGAACTCGCTCCGCGCGAGTGCTGAGAAGCCGACAACAAGCGCGAGTGTGGAGAAGACCATGGCCCGCCCGGCGCTTTCGTGAGCAGCCTCGAGCGCAGCCCTCACCGGCCGCTCTTTGCGTCGTAGCTCCAAATAGTCCTGCAGATAGTGGATCGCCGAGTCGACCGACATGCCCATCGACACGGCGGCGATCATCGCGGCCCCCATGTTGAGCTTGAGCCCCAGCCAACCGAGCAGGCCGGTGACCATGAGCGTGGGGAAGATGTTGGGCACGAGCGCGATGATCGTGAGCCGCACGCTCCGCAACGCGATCAGCAGCATGATGCCAATGCCGGTCGTCGCCACTAGGAATGTTAGCCACTGGTCGCGCACCAGGCTGTCGATCAGGCTGGCCAAGAGCACGAAGATGCCGGTCACTTGTGCCTGCGGAAACTCCTCGCGGGCGATGCGCGTCACGTGGGCGATCAACTGCTGCTTGTTCTCGGCCGTCTGTCGTTCGCGGGCACGCAGCATGATCCGCACATAGTTTTGGCCATCGTCGGGATCGCGTCCGCGGAGCGAGCGAACGACCTCGGGCAATTGCGCCTCGACCATCTTGACCTTCGCCTCGACGGGCAGCGCCGCGGCGAGCACGCCTCCGGGCAAGGCCGGAATCACGCCCAGCATGTCGGGCAAGCTGAGCACCTTGGTGAGCCCCGGCGATTTCTGGCCTGCGTCGTCGGTGAGCACCACTTCGGTCCGCAGCCGCTGCTCGAGCTTGGCCAGCTTGTCGATGAAGTCCTGATCGAGCTGGGCCGGCGCCGGCACGATGACATCCCAGATGCCGGCGCCGCCGAGCCGCGTTTCCACGAAGTCGTACGAGCGGACAATGGGGCTGCCGGCGCGGAAGTTTTTGGTGAAGTCGGTTTCGACCCCGAGCCAGAAGATGCCAATGCTGAACAACCCGGTCAGCCCCAGAGTGCCAAGCCCCACGGGCCAGGGATGATGATGCACCCAGGCGACGAGCTTGCGCAGGCCGGCCTCGAGCCAATGCTCGCCCCAGGCGGGCTTGGGATCGGCGTCGAGCTTACCGGCCAAAGCCAGGCCCGGCACGAGCAAGATCACGGCCGGCATGACGAGTAGCGACCCCAGGGCCATCATCAGGCCGAAGTCTTGCACGGGGCCCACGCTCGTGACGAGCAGCGAGCCAAAGCCCATCGCGTCGGTGGCGATCGCCCAGAAGACCGGCGAGGCGAGCGAGGCGCCGACCATGCGCATGGCCCGCTCCGGCGGCTTGCCGCGCTCGCGGACTTCGCGATAGCGCACGATGACGTGCATCACCGTGGCGATGCCGACCACGGTGATCACCGCGTCGAGCATCGAGCTGACCATGGTGAGCTGCGCGCCGCTGGCCGAAAGGATCGCCTCGTTGACGAGGATCGTCCATTGCACGAGCGCAAGCGGAATCAGCACCCAGCGCACGCTGCGGAAGCAGAACAGAATGGTGAGCGAGAGGAG
>JAESFN010001410.1_pt1 | contig 10504 bp, 8 predicted proteins | sample 9269411 | NCBI WGS metagenome assembly JAESFN01 (sample SAMN14505399, study PRJNA617100) | algae metagenome | isolation source: Iphinoe sp. HA4291-MV1 and co-occurring heterotrophs from trail next to... | place: USA: Maunawili Falls, Hawaii | collected 2009-07-25
ATCACGGGCACTCGCCTCGCGGCAAACCTGCAGGGCTAGTTCGAGCTCCCCGAGCCGTCCCAGCCCAGCCGCCAGCTCCGACAGGCAGCTCGTGGGGCAATCACGGCGGCGGGCCAGCCCGCGGAACATGAATCGCGCCAAGTCGCGCTTGCCCATTTCCAAATAGGCCTGCGCCAGCGTGCATTGGCCGCTCACGCTGAGTGGAGCGAGCACGCTGGCCGACTCGAGTGCATGGCAGGCTTCGCGGAAGCGCTTCAGCCGAGCCAACGTGCGGCCGCGGATTTCCCAGAGCGTTGCGTCGTCTGGGGATTCCGCGACCGCACTGGCGAGCAGGGCCTCGGCCCCCACGTAATCACCTGCTTGCCAACGTGTCCGTACGTCATCAGCGACCTGCAGTGCAACGTGGGTCATCGAGGCCCTCTAGTCCTAGATCAAGGGGTTGGCGAGTTGACGACCGTCCGGCGGCCGCGACGAAGCAATCGAGCGCCGCAAATCGCCACGCCGGCTACCGACGCCAGCACCAGTGCGCTCGGCTCTGGAGTCACGCGAAAGTTCATGGCATACGTCGTGGCCAGGCCGGTCTGCTGAATCCAAAACGTGTAAGGCCCAGCCGGCAAGGGAGTTGTGAATCCAATCACGCCGTCGGCGGCCGCCATGACCGGTAGCAGATCGTGGCCCTTGGCGGCGTCGCCTGAACCGAACAAAACGTAGCCGAGAAGGTTCTCGACCTTCACTTCCGACGCTCCGGGCGGCTCGGTGAAGACACTGCCCGCCTGCAGAGCCATGAAGCCCTTTTGGTCGAGCGACGTGTAGTCGTCCAGCACGATGGAGTCGAGCGTGAGCCCGTCGGGCACCGTAATCGTGAGATAGTCGAGATCGTTGCGGCCCGTGGCTCCCTTGACCACGTTGTCGCCCAGCGCGACCGCGGCCGTCGTGGGCGCCGCGCGATCCCCGGAAATGTCTCCGTTGCTCGCTTCGTCCCACACGGCGGCCGTGGCCGAATTGGCCAGGCTAACAGCCAAAAACAGCAACAGAACTCGCATCAAACGGTTGTCGATCATTAGGGTTGGCTTTCTCCGGCCGACCGAGGGCGACCACTATTCCTCTTTGGGCCGCCGACCCCGCCTGCGCGAGACCAGCCCGGTCTCCCCCTCAGTTAAGAAGACCTTCACCCAGTGATTGACCGAGGCCCGCGAAACACCAAACATTCGCGCTGCGTCTGCCTGGGTCAGCCCCTTTCGCCAGATCGTCTCGACCACACACTGACGCAACGCGTCTTGAGCGGCTTGAGTGAGATTGCGGGCGTCGGGTCGGCGGACTGCGCCGCGGCGAAGGCGTTCTGCCCACACGCGACGCGAAGTCCCTGCAAACAACGTTGGATTGGCGCTCAACGAACTCGTCCTTTCTCGATGCTAATTGCAGACGCCAGAGCAGGCTACCGTTTGGCGCGGTTATTCCCCATGAGCAGGGGACGGCCCAACAGCAGCATCCCGAGGCCGGCCAGCGACAACAGCACGCTGGAGGGCTCGGGCACAGCCGTGGCACGGGTGTCGATCGAAACTTTGTCATGGCTGCTGGAGCTCTCGATCGAGTTCCAGGTGATCGAATCCAGGGCATTGTTGCCCGGGATCGTGAATTCGAATTTGTGGTCGATCAGGCTGCCCTGCGCCCCCATGGCGACGGTCAGGATCGGCTGATAGGAGTAGTCGCCCAAGGTCGAGGCGAGCACGCCATTTACCGCGAGGGCCGCAGTATCGATGTTGGTTCCCTGTGTGCGAATCTGCAGCACCACATGCGTCTGATAGCCGCTGCCCAGGTTGTAGTTGGGCACGTCGGTCTTCATGGAGACCGGAGCGCCGGGAGAGTAAATATTCCCGCCGCCGGTGACGAACCCGGCGCCGGTCAATTCAAACACGGCCGCAGTCCCATTTGGATTGGTAGCCGGGCCCTCAACGCGGGGGGGATCGGGAACTACGCCGGGCACGTTGGGCGAGTTCGCCTTGCCGGCGCCGACTTGCGTGAAGACATCCCAGGCTTGGTAAGTGGTGTATGCGAGCGAAGCCTCGGAAAGAACGTCCGGACGGTTCCAGGTCGGCGTGGTGCGGACCGTGGCGACTGTGTTGGGCGTGTTGCCCCAGCCGGCCGGGTCGGCAGCGAACGAGCCCGTGGCGTCCGCCGGCTCGATAAAGGCAGCCGAGGCCGAGGTCGCAAGACCGGCGACCACGGCAAAAGCCAACAGGCGTGCGGTCACGGTATGGTTCAAGCAAGTCATTGATGTGTCTCCAGGTGCTGGACTGCAATCGCGCTGCCAGGCACCCCGTCCAACGCAAACCGGCCGATCATCTCGATCTCTCACCTCGCGGCGCGAGAAGGCGGTGCAGACCTGAGTGGCGGGCTGGGCAGGTGGCCTAGCTGGCTGCTCTTGTTGAGAGGCATTCTCAACTCGCAACTCAGTCTACAAACGGGAAACACGGTGTCAAGTAGCCGACTGCCTGTGCTCTCTCGCACACAAGCATCTACTGAAAAACACCTTATGGAATAAACACATCTCCAGGTGCCAAAAATTTCTGGCCACTATTGAGATTTCGTATCATCTTAGGTAACGTTGGGAGGCGCTTCCCGGAAAGGAACAGACATGAACCTAGAACGCCCTAACTCGACGCCCGAGTTCTCCCTGCCTCCGCAGCCCACAAAGTCGCCACTCCGCCGCATGATCTCCGGCGAGCTCTTTCAGGGCGCACGCGAAGTGCTGATCGATCATCACGGGGAGACTTACCGATTGCTCGAAACGCGCAACGGCAAGCTGATTCTGCAGAAGTAGCGCGGCGACCGAACACACAGGCTTGAAGCCTGTGCCGCTGAGTGGGACAGGCTTCAAGCCTGTCATGGCAGCGCGCCGTAGAGAATGCGATCGTGGTCGCGACCAGTCAGTCCGTCCGTTGGCAACTGATCACGAACCTCTGATAGTTCGGCCTGCAGTTCGGACAAGACCCGCTGCTGTTCCGCGATGCTTACCACGTCGCCAATTGCGTGGGAGGGCGACCCGACCACGGTCACTTCGAGGAGCACGCGCGCGTGCTCCGGCAACCGCACCGGCGAAAGTGGCTTGAAAACGCCATTCTCGAAAATGGCCTCGCAGCGAGTAGTCTGGCTCATAAGCTTCAGCTTATCACAGGCAAAAAACTCCGGCGAATCGCGACTAACTCGCGTCGAGCCACGGCTCTTCCCTTGCCGCAAGTCCGCTTACCGGCCGATAATGCTGGGGTCATTCTTCGCCCCCTCCCCGGCCGGTCGGCACGATGCTCAATCAGAAGCTCAAGGATTACGTGGTCAGCCGCGTACTGCCCAACGTCCTTAGTCCCGCGCAGTACATTGGCAACGAGCTGAACATGGTCCGTAAGGACCATCGCGAGGTTCGCGGCCGCCTGTGCCTGGCCTTTCCCGACACCTATACGATCGGGATGAGCCACCACGGCCTGCAGGTGCTCTACTCGCTGATGAATGCCCGCGAAGACTGGGCCTGCGAGCGGGCATTCACCCCCTGGGACGACATGGAGCGCGAGCTGCGGGCTGCCGCCGCCCCGCTTTACAGCCTGGAAACGTTTACCCCGCTCTCGCAGTTCGACGTACTCGGCTTCTCGCTGCAGTACGAGATCTGCTCGAGCAACCTGCTGACGATGCTCGACCTAGGGGGCATTCCGCTGCATGCCGACGAGCGCACTCTGGCCGATCCGCTCGTGATCGCCGGCGGCCCCTGCGCCCAGAACCCCGAGCCGCTCGCGCCCTTCATCGACGTGTTCATCACTGGCGACGGCGAGCCGAGCCTACCCGCGATCTGCGACACTTGGCTCGAAATCAAGTCGCGATACCTCGACGGCGAGCCGGCCACCGGCGCTGCAGGCCGGCGACAACGGGAAGAGGCTTTGGCCGAACTCGCCGCTCGGCTTCCCTTCGCCTATGCTCCGCGGTTCTACGAGCCGGAATACGACGCCGGCGGCCGCCTGGTCAATCTGCACCGCACGCGCGATGACGTGCCGGCGACGATCGAGCCTTCGGTGATCTCCGATTTCGACTCGATCCCGCTGCCAACCGCGCCGATCGTTCCCTTCGTCGAGTGCGTTCACGACCGCATCGCCCTCGAAATCATGCGCGGCTGCCCCTGGCAGTGCCGCTTCTGCCAGAGCACGGTCATCAAGCGGCCCCTGCGCATCCGCTCGGTCGAAACGATCGTGCAAGCGGCGCTCGAGAGCTATCGCAACACGGGCTACAACGAAATTTCGCTCCTTTCACTCTCCACGAGCGACTACCCCCACTTCGAGCAGCTTGTGAAGCGGATGCACGAGGTGTTTCGCCCGCTGGGGGTGAATCTCTCGATTCCCAGCCTGCGGGTAAACGAGCAGCTCAAGAACGTGGCGGCGCTGATGGAGCCGGGGCGGCAGCAAGGCCTGACGCTCGCGCCCGAGGTCGCCCGCGACGACATGCGCGAGCAGATCCGCAAGAAGATCAAGAACGAGGATTTGTACGACGGTTGCCGCGAGTGCTTCGCCCGCGGCTACACGCACGTGAAGCTGTACTTCCTCTGCGGGCTGCCAGGCGAGCGGCGCGTCGATCTCGATGGCATCATCGAGATGGCCGAAACCATCGCCGGCATCGGGCGCGAGGTGCGGCGCAAGCCCACGAAAGTGACCGCCAGCGTGTCGAACTTCGTGCCCAAGGCGCACACGCCTTATCAGTGGAACGGCATGCAGACCCGCGAGTACTTCAAGGAGGCTCACCGGTATCTGTTCGCACGCAAGCGCGTCGGCACGGTGGCGGTGAAGTGCCACGACACCGAAACGAGCTTGCTCGAAGGCGTGATCAGCCGCGGCGACCGCCGCGTGGCGGCCGCGCTCGAACTCGCCTGGCGGCGCGGCGCGCGGCTCGATAGCTGGCGGGAGAAATTCGACGCTCAGCTCTGGTGGCAAGCACTCGCCGACGCTGGGATCGACGTGGAAGCGACGGTGCATCGCCCCTACCCGGTGATGTCGAAGCTGCCCTGGGATCACGTGAACGTGAAAAAGGGCCGCACGTTCCTCGAGAAGGAACAGCAGCGCGCGGTGCTGCAGCTCGACGCGATGGCCGGGGCGGTTTAGTGCCGCGAGACATCATCACATCTCATTGACCTTACGAAATTTCTTGATCAGATTGGCGGTTGGCCTGATGGGCCGAAATGAACTGGGCGAAAGAGTTGCAAATGGTTCCGAATGCTGCGATCGCTGACAGTCTGATGTTGCCAGGAACGGACTACGAGGAGCCGGCGATCGATGATCGTGCGGATCTCGAGGACGACGAATCCGACGGTGGGGTTCGTTTTAGCATCACTAGCTATGGGGCCGACTATCCGGTTGACGCGCTCGTCAAGCGCCTCGAATCAGGAGCGATCGAAATCCCACGCTTCCAGCGAGGTTTCGTTTGGACCCTACCCCAAGCCTCGCGGTTCATCGAGTCGCTCCTGCTCGGACTGCCTGTGCCGGCGGTTTTCCTTTCCAAAGAGCCCGCATCACAAAGGTTGCTGGTAATTGATGGGCAGCAACGCCTCACATCCTTGCAGCACTTCTACGGAGGAATATTTCGGTCGGGCGACCAGTCCAAGGAGTTTCGCCTAAAAGGCGTCTCGGCAGATCTCGAGAATCTGACGTACCAAACACTTCCAGATGAGGATCGCCGTCGCCTTGACGACTCGCTCCTGCACGCGATCATCGTTAACCAGGTCGACCCCGCGGACGATCAGACAGGCCTCTACAGCATTTTCGAGAGGATCAATACCGGCGGAACGCCTCTGCAGCCTCAGGAAATCCGCGCATGCATCTACGAAGGCCCCTTCATTTCTCTCCTTCGCGAACTTGCACAGAATAGCTCGTGGCGTGAGCTTTATGGTGCGCCGAGTCCAAGAGCGAAGGACCAAGAGTTGATCTTGCGTTTTCTAGCGCTCTACTTCAATTCGGGCAACTATCAGCGCCCGATGAAGCATTTCCTGAACAAGTTCGTTGCGTCGAACAGGAGCCTCGAAATCCATCCCGAAAAACAGATTCGGGCGGTATTTGGCCCAGCCGTGGACCTTGCGCACGAGCATTTGGGCGCGGCGGCATTTCGCCCAGTCAGAAATCTGAATGCAGCAATTCTCGACAGCGTTCTCTATGGCCTTGCCAAACGAATTCAGCAAGGGCCAGTGTCGCGTCCCGACAAGCTCGGTGCCGCGCTCAACGTGCTTAAGGCCCGCGAGGACTACATTGAGGCATATCGCACAGGCACGACCGACGAGAAGAAGGTTGCGACTCGATTGCGGCTCGCGGAGGAGGCGTTTGCTGCAGTCCCATGACTCAAAATGATCTTCGTCGCCTCCGCGATCGTGTCGAAAGAATCATTTCGCTCGCGGATAGCGACCACAATCCTGAGGCCAAGTCAAACCTCGCATGTTTTGCGTGTGTGCTCACCTCCGCGATGATCGAAGTCGCTTGTAGAGAGTACGTTCACCGATATGTCGAGAATCGGGCGCAGCCCAACATCCTGCGCTACGTTGATCGTCAGCTCTACTTTTTCCAGAATCCGAGTACCGGGAACATCGATGACTTGTTGCGCTCGTTTGACCCGGCGATAGCCGAGGCATTCGCAGATGCGATCGGGGATGAAGGGAAAGACGCGATTGACAGCGTGGTCAACAACAAGAATCAGCTAGCTCACGGAAAGGGCTCGGGTCTCGGCTTGGATACTATGAAGCGATACTATTCGGATGTCTGGAAGTCGATTGAGTCGATTCGCGATGTTTTGTGCAGTGTCGTCCGATAGCTCGATCCCTAACTCGCCAAGTCCTGTGGTTGGCTGCGAGCTCTATGGAATCTAACGCGTCGCTGTGGCGCTGGCTCTCGGTGCCGCGGCTCCATTGCCGAACCGTTCCACCGCCAAGTCTTTCATTGCCTTGAGATCGAGCTTTCCGGTGCCCAGCACAGGAATCTGCTCAACTTCGAGGAAGCTGTCGCTCCCTGGCACCCACAGGTTCGGAAGACCCGACTCGGCCAACTCTCGGCAAACTTGATCGGCCGACTTGTCGATCGCCGTGTGAATCACAACGAGTCGCTCGCCCTTCTTTGCGTCTGGCACCGCGGTGACCACGGCCAGCAAGTGTTCCTCGCCGGCGCCGAGGATGCGGTTGATCGCCTCCTCGATGTTCATGTGCGGCACCATCTCGCCGGCCAGCTTCGAGAAGCGGCTCTGCCGGCCGGTGATGAACAAGAACCCATCATCGTCGATGCGGGCCAGGTCGCCGGTGAGATACCAGCCGTCGCGAATCTTTTCGGCCGTCAGCTCCGGCTGGTTCAAGTAGCCCTGCATCACGCCGGGGCCGCCGACCAGCAGCATCCCAGGCTCGCCGGGGGCCATTTCCAAGCCGGTGTCGGGATGCACGATCTTGGTGATCACGCCAGGAATCGGCCGGCCCACGCTCCCTTCGCGCGCCGTCTCATGCGCCGAGTTGGCCGCGCGGCTGGCAGGAATGTTGGCCGACACCAGCGGCGAGAGCTCGGTCGCGCCGTAGGCCTCGGAGGGCCGCACCTTGTACTTTTCTTCGAAGGCGTCGGACAGTTCTTTCGGCAAGCGCTCGGCCGAGGCGAAAACCACCTCCAGCGCCTCGAAGTCTTCCGCCGGGCAGCGCCGCAAATAGGTGCGCAAGAAGGTGGGCGTGGCCATGAACACCGTGGCGCGGTGTTCCCGGCAGAGCTTGCCCACCTGCTGGGCATCGAGCGGATTGAAGTGATAGACCCCCTTGGGGGCAAGCGCGAGCGCTGTCCACATCGTGGCCGTGTAGCCGTACGAGTGAAAGAACGGCAGCACGCCGATCGCCACGTCGTCTTCGCGCAGGCGGATCACCTGGTCGATGGCCGCGATGTTCGAGGCCACGTTGTCGTGCGTGAGAGCGACGCCCTTGGGGTCGCCCGTCGAACCCGAGGTGAAGATCACCGTGAGCAAGTCGCTAGGCTTGATCTTGCGCAGGCCGAGTTGCCGCTCGAGCACCGCCAGCGGCGTGAGGTAAGCGCCCACGAAGCCGGCTGCCTTATCGGCCGTGCCGACCTTGGCCACCAGATCTTCGAGGTACACGATCTCCGCCCGCACCTCGAGCTTCACCCGCTCCATGAACTTGCGGCTGGTGAGTACGCGGCGAATGCCGGCTCGCTCGATGCACTTGTTCAACAGGGCCGACGAAAGCGTGTAGTTCAGGTTCACGGCCACGCGGCCGTCGAGCGCGAGCGCCGCGTTCGCCAGCACGCCGCCGGCCGAAGGGGGCAGCAGCAGGCCGACGAACTTTTCCTGCGGCTCCAGCACATGGCGGCGCAGCAGCCGGCGGAAGATCAGCGTCCGCATCAGCAGGCTGCCTCCGGTCAGAGCGGCGCCGGTCGAGTCGGCGACCTTTTGCCGGCGCAGGGATCGCCGGCAGTTGCGCACCATCGCCAAGGGGAGCGGGGTGCGCGCAGTGAGAGGTTGGGACATGGCGGCCAACTCCAAATCTTGGATGGCGCGACGCACGTGGGCGACGGTGGGTGGGGTGGGAACCGGTGCGCCGTAGTTCACGGCCACTGGATAGCGCCAACGGTTGGGAACTTTTGCAAAAAGTTTGCCGCCAGCGAAACTGAATATACTGCCCCACAGTCCTTCGAGATACACCGGGATCACCGGCGTGTCGGTTCCCTCCACCACGTGCAGGAAACCCTCTTTGAAGGGCATCATCTGCCCGCTGCGGGTAATGCCCCCCTCAGGGAAGATGCAGACCACATCGCCCTGCAGCACCGCCCGCCGCGCCTCGATCAGCGCCTTACGGGCGGCCTTGGGACTCGGCTTCACCGGAATGACGCCGGTCGACCGGCAGAGCCAGCGCGCCCACCACTGCTCGGTGAAGGGCGCCCAGACCATGAACCGCACGTGCCGGGGCGTGCTGATGAGCACAAGAATGCCGTCGAGCCAAGACACGTGATTGGCAATGAGCAGCGCCCCGCCTTCGGCCGGCACGTTGTCGAGCCCGCGCAACTCAATCCGGTAGAACAGCCGCATCACGCACCAGAGGGTGAAGCGGATGAAGTCTTTCGCCGCGGCGAAGAACGCGTAGACCGTCACGGCCGCAGTGAACAAAGCGCCAACCACAAACACGCCGCGCGACCGCACGCCGATCACTTCGTACAGCAGCCAAAAGGAGCCCATCGCCGCGATCATGCCGGTGTACGCCAGGAAGTTGGCAGCCGCCAACACCGATCCGCGACGCAGCGGATCGCTTTTTCGCTGCAAGCAGGCCTGCAGCGGCACATCGAACATGCCGGCCGCCGCGCCGAGCGCCCCCAGCCCCAGGCAGGCCAGCCAGTACACCGCGCCCCCCGTGCCCGCAGCGTGCGGCAGCGCCGCCAGCCCCAAGCTGCTGAGTACGATGCCCAAGCCCGAGTAGGGAAGCATGCCAAACTCGATTCGTCCGGCCGAGGCGTATCCCGCGGCGACGTTGCCCAGGGCCACGCCCAGGCTCAAGCAACCGAGCAACGGCCCGACGCCGACGAGCGCCTTATTAAAGGTCTCCGCATGAAAGCGGTCGACGTTGAGTTGCGAGAGCGAAGCCAGGCCCCAGAAGAAGGCCGACCCGAGCGCCACGCGGAACAGCAGCGGCTGCCGCGCCAGGTCGAAGAGATCGCGGGCCGTTTGCCGCGGGAAGTTCCAGGAGAACCGCGCGAGCGGATTGGCCGCCACCAGTCGCGGCAGGGCCAAGGCCGCCGCCGCGCCGAGCGTCGCTACGCCCATCAGCACCGCGGCCATCGTGCCAAGGAACGCGGCCGGACTTGTGGCCCGCCAGTCGTAGAGGCCCGTGCCGGCGAGGGTGCCGGCGATCACGGCGACGATCGTCACGAGCCCATGCACCCCGTTGCCGGCGGGCACTTCGGTCGGCCGCAGCAAATCGGGAATGCTGCTCAGCCGCGCCGGGGCGAACATGGCCGCCTGGCAGCCGAGCAGGAAGAGCACGGCGAACAGGAGATAAACGTCGAGGTAGGCGATGTCGGTCGCCTGCACCATGTCGGCGCCGCGCCAGATAACGATCGCTCCCAGCGTCATGCTGACGAGCTCGGTGCATTTGCAGAAGAAGATCACGGTCCGCCGGCTCATGCGGTCGGCCAACACCCCGGCGGGGGCGGCCAGCAGCAGAAACGGCAACACCAGGCAAATGCCCCCCGCCGAGAGGACCAGCGCCGCGTGCTCGTCGCCTACTCGCTCGGCCCCGAGGCGGACAATGAGCCAGCGGAAGAAGTTGTCGTTGAAGACGCCGAGAAACTGCGTGGCCAGCAGGGCCATAAAGCCCCGTCGCCACAGGCCGGTAGCCGGCGTTTCCAGATTCGGTTCGATCCACGATGACGTAACCATGCGCAGCGTACTTCCCGCGAGGTGCATTCTGGCTCGAGCGGCGCGCCAAGCATCGGCCCGCCGTGTTCCGTGTCCCAAGCCT
>JAESFN010001411.1_pt1 | contig 10492 bp, 11 predicted proteins | sample 9269411 | NCBI WGS metagenome assembly JAESFN01 (sample SAMN14505399, study PRJNA617100) | algae metagenome | isolation source: Iphinoe sp. HA4291-MV1 and co-occurring heterotrophs from trail next to... | place: USA: Maunawili Falls, Hawaii | collected 2009-07-25
CGGCATCCTCACCCCGGGGTCGATCGCCTTCGGCATCATGCTGTCCAAGATCGAGGGCCGGTACCCACTGTTCTCGATCACCACCGCGGTCTGCGGGGTGTTCATCTCGCTGATCATCTTCTTCAACTGCTGCGCCTGGATCGTGGCCGCCTACCGGCCGGAGACCGGCGCCGACGTGATCCAGTCCTGGTACGACTGGGCGTGGTTCGCCTTCCTGCTCGGCTGGATCTACCTGTCCATCGAGATGGCGGCGACCGGCGTGGTGGAGCTGATGGACGACCGGCCGCAGCCGATGGTCCCGCGCTGGCTGACCTGGTTCTCCTTCCTCGGCGCGCTGGGCATCCTCGGCGCGGCCGGGCCGGCGTTCTTCCAGAGCGGCCCGTTCGCCTACCACGGTCTGCTGGCGTTCTACGTCCCCGTGGTGATCTGGGGCGCGTACATCACGCTGACCTCGGTGTACATGCTCAAGTCGCTCGGTCGGGAGGAGGCGGCCGCGGCGGCGGACACCCCGGTCGCCGCCGCGCACTGACGCTCAGCCGGACAGGGCTCAGCCGGACAGGGCTCAGCCGGACAGCGCTCAGTCGGAGAGCGCGGCCTCGGCGGCCGTGATCACCCCGCGCCGGTTCTTGTGCGCCGACTCGTGCTCCAGCACCGCGCGCACCAGGTCCGGATCGGCGTCGGCCACGGCCTTCCGGATCTGCGGCACGGTCTGCTCGTCGTAGCCGTCCCAGGGCTCGGCGGTCCCGGTCTTCGCGGCGCCGGTCTTCGCGGTCCCGGTCTTGGCGGCGGTCCCGGTCTTCCGGGCGGTGGCCTTGCTGGCGGAGGCCTTGCCGGCGGTGGGTGCGGCCTTGGCCACCTTGGCGGCGACGCCCGGGTTGCCGACCGCGATCTTGGCCACCGCCGCCGGGGCGCCGGCCACCACCTGGGCCACCGCCTTGGGCTCGGCGGTGGCGACCTCGGCCACGGCGTCCGGCTCAGCGGCGGCGATCTCGGCGACGGTGTCCGGCTCGGCGGCCACGACCTCCGCGACGGCCTTCGGCTCGGCGGCGACCACCTGGGCCACGGCGTCCGGCCGGGCGGCGACCACCCCGGCCACGGCGTCGGGTTCGGCCGCGACCACCTTCGCCACGGCGTCGGGGTCGGCGGCGACCACCTCGGCGACGGCCTGCGGGTCGGCGGCGACCACCTCGGCGATCGTCCCCGGGGCGGCGGCCACCACGGCGGCCACGGCGTCCGGGTCGGCGGCCACCACCTCGGCGATGGCGGCCGGGTCGTCGCCGGTGACCTCGGCGACCGAGGCCGGGTCGATCCCGACGACCGCCGCGACCGTCTCCGGGTCGGCCGCCGCGGCCTTCGCCACCGCCTCGGGGTCGGAGATGGCCGCCTTGACCAGCGCGGCCGGGTCGCCGCCGAGGGCCTCGACCGCCGCGTCGGGTTGGCCGGCCACCGCCGAGACCAGCCCGACCGGGTCGGCGGACAGGGTCTTGGCCACGGCCCCGGGCACGGCGGCCAGCGCGCTCACCGGATCCGGCGCGTCGATCCCAGAGCCGGCCCCGCCGGACGCGACCCCGGAGTCGGCGGGCTCGGCGCCCGCCTCCAGCTCTTCGCCCGCCTCCAGGACGGCGGCAGCGGCTGGTTCGTCGCGCGCCTCCGGTTCGCCGCGCGCCTCCAGGGCGGCCACGGCCCGGGCGAGCGCGCGCACCGACCGGCGCAGCTCGTCGAGGTCGGCGTCGTCCCGCCGCCGGTACCGGCCCCCGTCGCTGAGGCCCGAGCGCCGGCGGCGGCCCCGGTCGCGGTCGTCGTCGACGAAGTCGCGGATCTCGTCGACGATGTCGGACAGCAGGTTGGTGACCACGAAACCACGGCGGCGACGGCCCATCGGACACTCCTCATGCAGGTGTTCCCCGTAGCTTCCCGTATTACGCAGCGCGTAAACAGTGCCGCGCCGTCATGTGTCGCGGATCACGGTGCGGTGCGCCCGCCAGCCGGCCAGCAGCGACTCGTTCTGCGCCGGGGTGCTGCCGTACAGGGCGACCTCGTCGGCCCCGGCGTCCCGGTACTCCTGGATCCGGGCCACGCAGTGCGCGACGGACCCGACCGCCGCCGCCTCGGCGATCCACTCGTCGGGGACCAGCCGGGCCGGCTCGAGCAGCTGCTCGCGGTGGAAGACCTGGTCGGCGTTGGCCCGGTCGAGGTCGGTGAACTGGGGGTGGTCCTGCACCGCCTTCATCGGGCCGGGGTCCCAGCCGTTGATCCGCACGTAGCTGCCGGCGAAGGTGCGCATCTGGATGTAGGTGACCATCCGGCCCTTGGTGATGGCCAGGGTCTGGTGGTCGTCCAGCCCGCACGCGGTGACCAGCGGCACGCAGATCCGGAGGCCCGGGTCCAGGCCCACCCGGGCCCGCTCCTCGCGGATCCAGCCCACCGCCCGGCGGGTGGCGTCCGGGGTGATGAACGGCTGCAGCATCACCCCGTCGGCGATCCGCGCGGCCAGCCGGCTCGCTCGAGGCCCGCCCAGGATGACGCTCCAGATGGGCGGCGGGTCGACCCGCAGCGGGTCCACGCAGCGCAGCGCCTCGTACCGGCCGGCCGGCCCGTCGTAGCCGACCGTCTCGCCGCGCAGCAGCCGCCGCACGATGCCCACGTAGTCCTCGAACGCGGCCAGCGAGTGCTCCGGGATGGACTGCCCGCGCAGGTACTCCGCGCCGCTGCGGCCCAGCCCGAGGACGAACCGCCCGCCGTACATGGCCTGCATGGTGGCGGCCAGCGAGGCGGTGATCAGCGGGTGCCGGGAGCCGGTGGCGATCACCCCGGTGCCGACCTTGAGCCGGGTGGTGCGGGCGGCCACCCCGCCGAGCAGCGCCCCGGCGTCCTTCAGGTCGTAGCGCTCGGACAGCCACGCGGTGCCGATGCCCAGGCGTTCGGCGTCCGCGCCCTCGGTCAACGCCACGCTCGGGTCCCTGACCCGACCGGCGGTGAGGAAGATGCCGATGTCGTCCAGCATGACGGCCCCCGACCCTTGATCCGACCACGAGTGGTCCGTAGCCGAAGTCATTGGACGGTCTCCGGCGCCCAGATGGCGCCTCGCCGCGTTCTCGTCAGGCCCGATACAACAACGGTATCGGCCCTTCCTCGGCCTTGCGATGCATCCATCTGGATCACCGGATCCTCGTCCAAGCACTTCAGCGACGAACCACTAGATTAACGGTGGATGATCGCGGACGACCCGACGTTGGGGGCCAGCGAACCCGGCCGCTACTGGACGCTGGCCAACGCGTCCGAGGCCGCTCCGCTGGTGATGACGCCGCTCTGCTGGACGTTGTGGCGGCGGTCGTCCGAGCTGGGCACCCGGGGTTCGCTGTACGACTTCGGGTTGCTGCCCCGGGCCGAGGTGCGGCTGCCCGACGATCCCAACGAGCTGATCACCGGCTGCTTCCACGGCCGGATGGCGATGAACGTAGACAAGCTGCGCGAGCTGCTCGGGGCCGTGCCCGGGGCGTCGGCGGACGACTTCGAGCGCGACCTGATCGGCCGGGTCCGTCCCGACGCGCCCCCGGTGGCGTCGTCGCTGCGCCGGGTGCCGTCCATGGCGGTGCGCACCCCGGTCGCGGTGGCCCGCCAGGGTCCGAGGCTGCGCGCGCTGCACGCCGACCAGCTGGCCTGGTGGCGGGGTTCGGTGTTCGACCCCTCAGCGGTGCCCGACCCCCGCGCGCTGCTGGCCGAGGCCGACCGCCGCTTCCAGCGCTCCTTCCGGCTGCACCTCTACGCCCGGGCCAACCTGCTCACCGCCGCCCAGGCCCAGCTCACCGCGCTGGCCGACCCGGTCGGCGGGCGGGACCTGGTGGCCCGGCTGGTCGGCGGGATCGGCGGGGTCACCGAGACCGGGCTGGCCGCCGACCTGTGGGACACCGCGCACGGCCGGACCACCGTGCCGGAGTTCCTGCGCCGGCACGGGTTCCACGGCCCGGCCGGGGGCAGCCCGGTGGCCCGGTCCTGGCGCGAGCACCCGGCCGGGATGGACCGGCTGCTGGCCGCGTACGCCGACCGGCCGGCGGAGTTCGATCCCCGGGCCCGGGAGGCGGTCACCTCGGCGGTGCGGGAGGCCGCGGTCCGGGAGCTGCTGGTCGGGCTGCCCCGCGCCCGCCGCCCGGCGGCCCGGCTGGTGCTGGCCATGGTGGCCGCCCAGGTCCGCCGGCTGGAGCTGGGCAAGTCCACCTTCGTGATGGCCATCGACGGGGCGCGCCGCGCGGTCCGGGAGATCGGCGACGAGCTGGTCGCGGCCGGCCGGGCGGGGGACCGGGAGGACGCCTTCTACCTGACCTTCGAGGAGCTGACCGGCGGCCTGCCCGACGATCTCGCCGGCCTGGTCGGGCACCGCCGGGCGGCCCGGGAGAGGCACGCGGCGGTGTCGCTGCCGATGGCCTGGACCGGGATGCCGGAATCGAGGCCACCCGATGTCCGGGAAGGTCCGGTGACCGGGGTGGGCGGCGGGGGCGGGTCCGTCGAGGGCACCGTGCGGGTGGTGCACGACCCGGAGACCGACCCGTTCGAGCCCGGTGAGGTGCTGGTCTGCCGGTTCACCGACCCCGGGTGGGCGCCGCTGTTCGGGCTGGCCGCCGCCGTGGTGATCGACGTCGGCGGGATGGCCTCGCACGGCGCGGTGGTGGCCCGCGAGCTGGGCATCCCGTGCGTGATCGGCACCGGGGACGGCACCCGGGTGCTGCGCGACGGCCGGCGGGTGCGGGTGGACGGCATCCGCGGCGTGGTGACCCCGTTGCCCTGACGAGTGGCAATATCGTTGCCTCCGAACGGCTGATCATGTTCAGTTCGGGCCGCGGCGGGTTCGCGTGCCGCACTGAGCCGATCGAGAAAGGTGTTGAGCGGTGGTGCGGGAGCAACGAGGCGACGAGGGACGAGGGCCGGCCGCGACCGCGCCGCTGTGGGCCGCGGCGCTGATGTCCGTGGGGATGATCTCCGGCTGCGCCGGCGGGGCTCCGACCGGGCCGCCGGTGGACACCGCCGCCTCGGATCCCGCGCCGGCTTCGTCCACCGCGTCGCCGGCTCCGGCCGCGGCCGCGCCGGCGGGGAGCCCGGCCTCCGGGCCGGCCCAGGTTCCGGTGCTCGGCGCGACCTCGGCCGGAGCCGAGGGCTACGGAACGGTGCGGCCGACGGAGATCAACGGCGGGGGCGACGCCTCGGGGGTCGTGGAGGGTGTCCGGTGGTCGAGCTGGGGCGGTGCCCGGGCGACCGGCACCGGCACGGCGTCCTACGCGGCCCCGGACCAGCCACTCGCGGCCGGGAAGCCGGCGCAGGCCACGCTGGTCGCCTTCGATCTGGGCCAGTGCGCGGGCCGGACGGCGTACCGGAAGCTCGTCTGGTACTTCCCGGCGCACGGGGAGAAGTTCGACCCGGCGAACGCCCAGAACGTCTGCGAACGGTAACCGAGGTCCCCTCATGTCGAACGGCACGGTCTCCCGCCGGGCCGCCTTGCTGGGCTTCGGCGCGTTCCTGACCGGATGCGCGGAGGGAGCGCCGGAGCCCGAGGAGCCGGAGGCGGTCCCGGCGGCCGGGCGCCGGTTCGGCGCCGAGTGGGAGCCGCAGGCGCGCACCTTCATGTCCTGGCCCACCTCGGACATCTGGGCGGAGCAGATCGGGGCCGTGCAGGGCGACATCGCGCGACTGGCCCGGGCGATCAGCGCCTTCCAGCCCGTGGTGCTGCTGGCCGAGCCGGAGCTGGTGGGCGAGGCGTCTGCCGCGGTGGGCGCCGGGGTGGAGGTCGTGCCGATCCCGGTGAACGACCTGTGGGCCCGGGACACGCTGCCGGTGTTCGTCGAGGACGGCGGCCGGGTGCGCGGCGTCGACCTCAACTTCAACGGCTGGGGCGGCAAGCAGAGCCCGCGCGACGCGGACGCCGTGGTGGCCGACGCGGTCCTGGCCCGCTACCGGCTGGACCGCATCGGGACGCGGCTGGTCGGCGAGGGCGGGTCGCTGGAGACCGACGGTGAGGGCACGCTGCTGGTCACCGAGAGCTCACTGGTCAACGCCAACCGCAACCCCGGGATGAGCCGTGACCGGATCGAGGCGGAGCTCAAGGCGCTGCTCGGCGTCCGCAAGGTGATCTGGTTCGCCGGCGTCAAGGGTCAGGACATCACCGACGCGCACGTCGACTGCCTGGTGCGCTTCACCGCGCCCGGGCGGGTCCTGCTGGACACCGCGTTCCCCGGCGGCGAGCCCGACGTCTGGTCCCGGTCCGCCGACCAGGCCCGCTCGGTGCTCAGCACCGCCACCGACGCCCTCGGCCGGCCGATCACCGTCGTCGAGCTCCCGCAGCCCGACCCGGAGAAGATCACCGGCACCGGGGACGAGTTCGTCTCCACCTACCTCAACTTCTACGTCGCGAACAAGGCCGTGTTCGCCCCGAGGTTCGGTGACGCGGCCGCCGACGACGCCGCCGCGGGGATCCTGCGCGAGCAGTTCCCCGGCCGGGAGATCGTGCAGCTCCCGATCGACGGCATCGCCGGCGGTGGCGGTGGCATCCACTGCGCCACCCACGATCAGCCCGCCTGAGTGTGCCGTTCGATCAGCTCGGCGATCTCCTCGGGGCGCTCCTCGACCAGGTAGTGCGCCGCCCCGCGCACCTCGTGCACCCGTACGTCGGACCAGCCGTGGTCGTCGGTGAGGCTCCGCGCCAGCCCGGGCATCAGCGGTCCGAACAGGTGCTCGCCGCCGACCAGCAGCAGCGGCGTCCCGATCGGCTGTGGTGGATCCCCGGGCCGGCGGTGGCGGCGGTGAACCCGTCCGGAACCGGGCTCATTTCGGACCACCGCCGCAGCAGCCCGCGCTGCCGGTGCCGCCGGCGGTGCCGAGGTCGTCGGAGTGCCCGGCCGCCAGCCGGCCCCACTGCGGGATCGGCCGGCCGCCCGGCCACTCCGGGACCCAGTCGGGCCCGCCGGTGGCGGTACGGGTGTGCGTGCAGTTCTGCGGCCAGCCGGCGGGCGAGTCCTCCCAGCGCTCCTGCCGGCCGTACGGGGTCAGCTCCATCAGCGCGTGCACGTAGTCCAACTGCTCCACGCCGCGCCGGGTCGTCCAGTAGGTCTCGTACACCCGCTCGCCGACCCGCAGGTAGCACACGATGTGCATCATCCCGGCCGTCCGGCCGACCAGCAGCGTGTCCAGCGAGTCCACCGCCGAGTACCAGGGCACGGACCAGCCCATGAACTCCCGGTACCGGTCGCTCTCCGGGTACGGGCCCTGGCAGAACACCGCGTAGGTGATGTCCCGGGAGTGCAGGTAGGACAGCTCCGCGACCTGGCTGGTGCACCAGGTGCAGCCCTCGCACTGCTGCTCGGCCGGGGCGCCCGGGGTCCACATGAAGTAGTAGGCGATCAGCATCCGGCGGCCCGCGAAGGCCTCGACCAGCGGGATCTCCCCGTCCGGCCCGACGATCGGGGTGGCCGGGTCGACCTCGACCATCGGCAGCCGCCGGCGGGCGGCCGCGATGGCGTCACCGGCCCGGGTGTGCGCCTTCTCCTGGACGCGCAGCCGGGCGATCTCGGCCTCGAACGCCGCCCGGTCGGCGACCGGCGGGGTCGGGGTGTCGGTGGGGAAGCGGGCGTCGGTCATGGTGTTCTCCCTTCTCGGTGCCTGTCACCCCACCGACGAAGGGTCGCGGCCCGGATCGACATCCGCTTCCCGGCTATTTCATGGTGATCAGCTGGATCAGGTTGCCGCAGGTGTCGTCCAGCACGGCGACGACCAGCGTGCCCAGGTCGGTCGCGGGCTGGGTGAACTCGACCCCGAGCCCGGTCAGCCGCTCGACCTCGGCGTAGACGTCGTCCACGGCGAACTGGGTGAACGGGATCCCGTCGCCGACCAGCGCCTCCTTGAACGGCCCGACCGCCGGGTGGCCGTCCGGCTCCAGCAGCAGCTCGACGCCGTCCGGGTCGGCGGGGGAGACCACGGTGAGCCAGCGGTGCTCGCCGACGGGTTCGTCGGTCTTCTTGATGAAGCCCAGCTTCCCGGTGTAGAAGTCCAGCGCCTTGGCCTGGTCGTCGACGAGCACGCTGGTGACGTTGATCCGGATCATGGTCAGGGTTCCTCTCGGGGTTCTCCTCCGCGTGTGGGCCAGCGCTCGGCGATGGCGCGCAGCGGGGTGGTGTCGATGTGGTGGAACTTGTAGCGACCCTGCCGCCGGGTGCGGATCAGGCCGGCGTCCTCGAGCACCGCGAGATGCTGCGAGACGGCCTGGCGGGAGGAGGTCAGACCGTGCTTCATGGTCAGCCGGCCGCAGATCTCGAACAGCGTCTGCCCGTCCCGGTCGATCAGCTCGTCGAGGATGCGGCGTCGCGTCGCGTCCCCGATCGCCTTGAACAGGTCGGCGTCGGCCTCCACGCGGCCTAGTTATAGGCAAGTCCACGCTTGCCTGTCAAGGGTCAGGCGCGGCCACGGCCATGATCACCGTCTGTGGAGCATCGACAGCGCTGAGCGCGGCTCATCCTCCAGATTCGGCGATCATGGCTTCGAGGTGGGGCACGTAAACGGCCGGATCGAGCGTCAGAACGAAATTCCTTCACCGGACCGGAGGAGTTGACCGCGCCCTGACCAGGCGCTTACGGTTGGTTCAGCTCGTTCCGGTGGGTACGCCCGGTTCGGGCGGTGAGGTCTCGGTGTGAACAAGCCACGGGGACCAGGTCGAACTCTCACCTGGTTGCGCGCCCCTGCGCGGGGTCGCCCCGTACGTCTGGACACCTCCGATGACTGTCGTCGTCTCCCTCCGCCCACCCCTGCCCGACCTCCCGGCGGCCCCCGCCGCGCGCGCCGTCGTACCCGGCGCGTCGACCCTGTCCCGGTTCGTCGCCCACGGCCTGATCGCCGTGCTGGACTGCTACCGGGCCGGCGGCATCCCGCCGCACCGGTTCGTCCGGGAGCTCACCGCCCGGATCGACCAGCTCGCCGGGCTGGACGTCCCGGACCGGACGGTCACCCGGCTGCGCTGGCTCGCCCGGGCCGCGGAGCTGCACGCCGGTGCGGACCCGGACGCCCAGGCCGGCGCCCTGGTCGAGCTGCGCGCCGTGCTGGAGCTGCTCGACCCCTTCCGCCCGCTCGATCCCACCGGCGCCGGGCGGCGACTGACCGTGGTCGCGGGGTAGTCGGGCTAACCCGTCCCGACCGGGCGGCGGAACCGGATCTCCGGCAGCTCGACGCCGCTGGGGTGGATGTCGACCCGGGTGGTGCCGTCCTCCCGCCATCCGTTCCGGCGGTAGAACGCCATGGCGCGCTCGTTGCCCACCAGGACCCAGAGCGACGCCGTGCGGAAGCCGAGCTCGCCCAGCCGGTCGAGCGCGGCGTCGTGCAGCGCGGTGCCGACGCCGTGCCGCCAGTGGTCCGGATCGAGGTAGATGGCGTACAGCTCGCCGTCGGTGTCGGCGGGTTCGCCGGACCGCTCGAGACCGACCGAGGCGAACCCGAGCAGCTGCCCGTCCCGCTCCACCACGAGCACCGCGCCCCGGGCGTGCGGGGCGGCCAGGGCACTGGTCCAGCGGCGCTCGCGAGCGGCGGCGCTCAGGCCGTCCAGCAGGTCGTCGGGGAGCAGGCCGCGGTAGGCCCGGCGCCAGGAGGCCACGTGGACGACGGCCAGCCGCGCGGCATCGTCGACGGTGGCCGGCCGGATGGAGAGGTCCACGAGGCGAAGGCTAGACCGGCCGGGTGGCCGGGTGGCCGGGTGGCCGTGTGGCCGGGTGGCCGTGGCCGGCGGCCGTGTGGCCGGGTGGCGGTGTGGCCGTGTGCCGTCGGGGGGTGGCCGGCGGCCGGGTGGCCGGGTGGCGGTGTGCTGTCGGGTGGTGGCCGGAGGCCGGGAGATGGCCGTCGCGGCCGCGCGGCATGGCGGTGGCCGCGGCGCGGCAAAGTGGCCGTGGGCCGGGGAAGTCGGGTGGCCGGGGGCCGGGGAAGCCGGGTGGCTGCGGCCGTTTCGTGGCCGCGCCTGGGGGTCTGGCGACCCGCGTGGCGCCGGGTGCGGCCATGCTGGCGGGTGCGTTTCGACGGTCGGTAAGCGATCCGTTCGGCGCTGTGCGGTCGGCTCGGTCGTTGCTGAGGGGTTGCCGTGACGCTGGGTTCCGCCCCTGGGAGGGCGCAGGCTGACGTGGCCGCCGGGCCCTCAGGCGCAGTCTCGGAGACCGTTCGAGTCGGGCCCGCGGAGCCTCCTGGCCGGACCCACGGCGCCTCGTGGTGGCCCCGGAACGCGGCCGCCCGACCGCCTCGAACCCGTCCCGCCGGCCCACCCCCCTCAACCCGTGCGTCCGGCCGCCCCGAACCCGTTCGTCTGGACGCTTCGCGGTGTATCGCCGTTCTTCATTCGGCGTTCACTCGACGAGGTGGTGAGCTCGGGTAACTTCGCCTCGTCTCTGGGTGTTTGGACACCGGAATGCCTGGGGCGAATCGGCCGATGTGAGGTGCGTAGTCTGCACCGCAGACCCGGCCGCGGGGTTACTGCAGC
>JAESFN010001412.1_pt1 | contig 10492 bp, 5 predicted proteins | sample 9269411 | NCBI WGS metagenome assembly JAESFN01 (sample SAMN14505399, study PRJNA617100) | algae metagenome | isolation source: Iphinoe sp. HA4291-MV1 and co-occurring heterotrophs from trail next to... | place: USA: Maunawili Falls, Hawaii | collected 2009-07-25
GTTCTTCCGGGCTCAAGCGACCGGGGCGGCGAAGCACGGCATCCGGCACGGCGATTTTGCCGACATCGTGGAGTTGTCCCGCGATGTAGAGGGCGGTGATCGTTTCCTCGCCGAGTTTGAGCCAGGTGGCGAAGCGCACCGCCACCGCGGTGACGCGATCGGAATGGACGCGCGTGTAGTGGTCTTTGCGATCAACCGCTTGCACCAGCCCTTCGAGCGCGGAAAAGGTGGAGAGCGGCAGATCTTCGATCACCCCATCGCGCGAATGGCCGAGCTGGCCGCCGCCATGCTCTTTGGCGTCGTACATGGCGTTGTCGGCCTGGCGGATCAGGTGATCGCGGGTCCAGCCATCCTGCGGCGCGGTGGCGGTGCCGATCGAGAACAGAAACGGCACCTGATATCCGCCCATGTCGAATGACGCCGCAGCTGCCGCGGTTAGCAGTGCCTTCGCCAGCGCTTTCGCCTGCGACACCCCGGTATCCGGCAGCAGCACGAGAAATTCGTCGCCACCGTGCCGCGCAATTTCCGCGTCGCGCGGCATCGTATTCCGGATCAGCTGAGCCAGCTCGAAGAGGTACCGGTCCCCAGCCAGGTGGCCATTGGTGTCGTTGAAGAGTTTGAAGCTATCGAGATCGACCATCATCAGCGACACGGGACGCTGCGTCGTCCAGGCGCGTTCAACGGCGCGATCGATGCGCTCGAGAATAGCGCGGTGGTTGAGCAAACCGGTGACGCCATCGGTATCGGCGCGAGCGCGCAGCGCGTCGAAGAGGCGCACGCGTTCGAGGGCGAGCGAAGCCTGGCTGGCAAGCTCGGTGGCGGCCTCGATGATGTGCGGTGCGAATCGCTCAGCTTCGACGCGGTAGAAGGTAATTAGCCCGGTGACATCGCCGTCCATCGCCATCGGCACCACGAGCAGTGCTCCGGCACCGATCGAGGTGAGGAAGGGAAGCTCCGAGGGAGCTACATCGCCGGGATCGACGAGCGCGGTGCGGGCGTGCCCAGTTTCGATGACGGCTTTCCAGGTTGGCCAGGCATCGACCGAGGCGATGCCGCGCTCGTTGTATTCGTAGCCCCACTCGCCGGAAAAAACGATGAGGTTGTTGACGAGCTGGCGGTTGTGAGCATCGAAGAACTCGATTTCGCAACCATCGACGCGATCAAAGGTCAGGCAACTCGTAGCGATCTGGCGCAGGAGCGTTGCGCGATCGTTTCCGGCGATTGCCGACTGCGTGACATTGAGCATCGCTGACTGGGCATGGGCGGCTCGCTCGCGCTCGATGCGCATCATGTGATCGTAGGCGACCACCGCCACTTGCCGCGCCATCGAATGGATGAAGGCAAGCGTTTCGTCGTTCGGTGCTGCCGCTTCCGGCATGGTGAGCACGATTTGCCCGAGGACCTTTTCGCCGTCGACGAGCGGCTCCACCACGATCCATTTTTGGCGAAGCTTGCCGAGACGCTCAGCATCTGTATCACCGACCGCGCCCTCATCGATGGTGGCGAAGAGCTGGCGTTTGCGGGTATTCGCCTCCACGACGAGCGGCCAATCGGTAGGGTGAAGGCGTCGCACCTGAGACGGTTTTAGCGATCCGCCTGCGCTATTGCGTTGCTCCAGCAATTCGCCGCGTTCCGGAAATACGGCGGTGATTGCGCAACTTTCGGCGCCGGCGACATCGAGCAACGCCGCTGCCGCTTCATCGATGACCGTGGCGAGACTGGCGCCATTGAGCACCGCGTTGTTGACGCGGAGTTGCCAGGTTTGCTCGCGACGCTCGCGCTGGCGCTGGCGCAAAAAGCGGGCGGCGTGTGCTGCCAGCGAGGTGATGGCGGCCGCTTCGTTGACCAGGCGGTGCATGTCGGCGCCAAAACTGAGGCGCTGGGAATCGTGCAACAGGATGGCGCCCAGTGAGGCGTCGCCGTAGACGAGCGGGACGTAATGCAACTGCGCGACGCTTCGCTCGTGCATGTAATCGCGCTCATGTGCACTGAGGTCGTCGTTGACATCGATCGTGATGAACGATTGCTCGCGTAGCATGCGCAGATTCGTTGGCCAATCGCTGAGGCGATAGGTGGCTTCGGCATCTTCCGGGAACTGCCAATCAGGCGCGGCGGAAAAACCGATGCATTCGCAACGATCCAGCGCGGGAGTCCACAGCTCGACCGAGATCGCGGCGAAGGGAAGCACTTCGCGCAGTTCGTCGGCGACGCGTTGCAGGAGATCGCGCGGATCGCGCTGGGTGATCGCGGCCTGGGCGATGCGGGCGAGCGAGGTTTGATCGCGCGACTGCCGGGTGGCTTGCTCGAGCAGGCGCTCACTGGAGATCGCGAGCGCCATCGTTGAGGCCATGGCGGCACTGAGCTCGATGTCGCGCCGTTCGAACGGGATCAGCTCGCGGCGAAAGAGATTGAGAAACCCGAGAATTTTGCCGCCATAGACGAGTGGAACGTCGATTTGCGCCCCGACATTTTGGTCTTCGAGCCGCGCCCGCTCTTTTTCGCTGAAGGCGGGATCGGTACGCAGCCAGGAGCGTGGGGTGAGCGAACGAAGCACGCCGAGGGTGCTCGGCCAATCGCTAAGCGGGATGCGATGTCCCGGTTCGAGCGTGTTCGGCCAATCGGGCTGAGTGGTTTCCCAGCCGACGGTGAAATACCGCAGATCAGGGTCGGTGAGGTAAATGCCGACCGATTCGGCACCGCCAATTCCCATCGCGGCTTCGGTGAGGGCTTTGAGGAGCTGGGTGAACGAGGTCGTCTCGGCAACGGCGCGGGTAACGAGACGCATCCGCTCGACCGCGGCATGGAGCCAATCGAGCTCGTCAGCCCGTGTGGTGGTTTTCCAGATGCGCGGACGCGCAGCTGGGGTGGCGAAGGGATCGGCCATCGGCGCGCCGGCTTTCACAACATGGTGGGCCCAACAGCGGGCTTACCGAACTCGTGCCGCAATTGTACCCAGAGGAGCGGGGTCGCACCCGGCGACCTCGCTCCTTTGGGGTGATGTTGATTGCGATGCGGCTACGGATTGAAGGTGGTGCCCCGCCATTGCTCGCCGCCGCCGACATCGGGGAAGGCCTGCCCGGCTATGGCGTTTTCGCCAGTGAAGGGAACGGCGATGCGGCTCCAGTTGCCACCATCGGTCGATTGCCAGAGGGTAAGGTGGATGTGATCGAAGCCCATGTTGCCGTTTTCACCCGGACCGGAGATGTGCCCGATCGCCTCACCCTGGGTGACGGTATCACCGGCCTGCAGGCTGCTGGTGATGTGGAACATGGCGACGGCGTAGCCATTGCCCATGTCGATCGTCACACCGCCCGAGGCGGCTTCGACCCATTTCACCGTGCCGCTAGCCGGGGCGTAGACGGTTTGGCCCGCCGTGTTGCCGTTCGTATTCACCAGATCGAAGGAGTAGCAGTAGGCCCAGAGTCCGTCACAGTAGTGGGATGACGAGCCGTTATACCCCTGAGTGATCTGCCAGGTACCACCGCTGATCGGCCAGATGATGTCGGAGGACACCGGCTCTGGTTCCGGTTCGGGCTCGTTCGGTGAGCTCGGTGCGGGGCTACCGGTGGAGACGAAGTCGCTGGAAACCCAGCCGCTGGCGCCATCGAAATCGACCGGATAGAAGCCATCGACGGCATCGCCGGTGATCAGAATCGTGCGGCCATCGGGGATGACGCGGATGACATCGGATGAGAGCGATGCGCCGGTGCGGAAATTGACGTCATCCGTGGTAGTAGCTGTGGTGCCATCGCTCGTGAGATAGCGCTGCGCAACCCACCCGCTCATGCCATCGAAATCGACCGGCACGAAATCGCCGCTGGCGCCGCCGGTGATCGTGACCGTGCTGCCGGCCGGTATGACGGTGAGCACGTCATCGCCGGTGCTCGGCCCGGAGCGGAGGTTGAGCGAATCGTTGGTGCGGGCACTGCTGCCGGAGGCGCTGCCTTCCACGGCGAGATAGGCGCCGTAGACCCAGCCATCGGTGCCATCGGCCGTGGTGACCGGGTAGAAGCCGTTTTCGATACCGCCGGTGAGGGTGATTTCGTCACCTGTGCTGAGTACGGCAATGACCTCATCGGCGGTGCTCGGCCCGCCGCGGAGATTGACGGTATCGGTAATCACGGCGCTATCGCCGGATCCGCCGTTGCCATCACCGGTGTATTCCTGCAGGTAATCGGCCGACATGTAGCCGGTTTCGCCATCAACGGCGACACGATACCAGCCACTGCCATCGCCGGTCGGCCCACCGATGACATCGAGAACGGTGCCCTCGGGGAACTCGTCGATGATTTCGCCGGATAGGGTGGCCTCGTCACGGAGGCGGACATTGTCGCCGTTGGCATCGGCAATGATGGCTGCGCCGCCAACGAGGAGATCGGCCGCGCTGGCCGGTTGGAAGAGCGAAAACGCCGGCACGAGGCCAATGGCCAACGCAACGGCCAACGATGCCGGACGGCGCAGCCGCCCGCCAGGGGGTCTCATTGAGGGTTCCCTCCCTTATCCGCCTGGTGTCGAATGACCCCAACCCAGGGCGATCGATGGCGAACAGCTGCTGTTTCAGCAACCGGTTCGCGAGCGTGCGCGAGCGTCTGCCCTCGCTTCGCTGGTCGATTGCGCTTCGACCGGTTTCCCGGAAAAACGCATCGCCCCGGGGTGCGGCAGCGCGGCCATCCTCCGCGTGCGGCGACGTTCCATCCAACGTCGACACAACCGAGCCCCCACGGGACATCGTCATTGTACACAATCTCTGTCCGGCCATGACCGGACGCTTTGAACGGACGTACCGACGTTGTCCGTTATCCGTTGCCCGTCCTCCGTAGCTCTGGAGCACGCAGCCCTGGGGTTGCGACCCAGGCTACGCACCGGAAACGCATCGTCGATGCGAAGGCCGTTGCCATCCGTTGTCCGTAAGTACGGAAAACGGACGACGGATAACGGACAACGCACCATGCGACAATTCGCGCGGTAAATGAAGCGGTCGTGGGTGTGGAGCAAATCGTGAGTGCCGTCGAAGAATCGTTACTTTCAATGTCTGGGGTTCGAGTTTGGTTGCCAGGCGGCAAAACGATTCTCGATGGAATTGATTGGCGGATCGCGCCGGGGGAGCAATGGGCGCTGCTGGGACCAAACGGCGCCGGCAAATCGACCCTGCTCTCGATCGTGCGGGCGTTGCGCCACCCCAGCGAGGGGGCGGTAACAGTATTGGGACGGCGCTTCGGCGGCGCCGATCTCTGGCCGCTCCGCGAGTTGATCGGACACGTCGATTCGCAGCAGAAGGTACTGGAGTGGCTCGAAGCTGAGGATGTGGTGCTCACCGGGTTGACCGGCTCGATTCAGCCGATCTGGGATCGCTACGGCGCGGCGGAAACGGCACGCGCCAAAGAGCTGCTAGCGATTGTCGGCGGCGAGAAGCTGATCGGACGCGAGTTTCAAACCTGCTCGCAGGGAGAGAAACAGCGCATCCGCATCGCCCGTGCGTTGATGGCCGATCCGGCGCTGCTGTTGCTGGACGAACCGACAACCGGGCTCGATCTGCCGGCGCGTGAAGCATTGCTGCAAGCGATTAGCTCGCTCACTGCCAGCCACCCCTCTCTGGCCACTGTGATCGTTTCGCATCATCTCGAAGAGTTGCCGGCATCTACTACCGATGCCCTGTTGCTGCGCCACGGTCAGACAATCGCGGTTGGTGATGCCGATGCCGTGCTCACCACCGAGCATGTCTCCGAGTGCTTCGGGTTCCCCGTTACCGTCCGGCGCGAGGATGGGCGCTGGTTCGCCCGCGCCACGGGAAGCTGGGCGGCAAGCGCGGGATAACGGGGAGCCGAGCACCGCGATCCGAGCACCGAATACCCTCTTCAGTTGCAACACGTGACCTGGGGTTCCGACCCCAGGCTACGAACTAAACGCATCTCCGATGCTCGGATCGCGGCTCCTAATCCTGTGACTGTCCACTGTGACTTATGATTGCGCCATGGCGCCGCAGATGCTTGATGCCCCGCTGGGGATCTACCTCCACATTCCGTTTTGCCAGCACATTTGCCCCTACTGCGATTTCACTACCTATTCCGGTCAGGATGCCCTGATTCCTGCGTACGTCGATGCGCTGGAGACAGCGATCGAGCGGGAAGGGGAGATGCGGCCGGGGCGAGCGGTGCAGACCGTCTTTTTCGGCGGTGGCACACCATCTCTGCTTGACCCAGAGCAGATCGCCCGGCTGGTCGGCGCGATAGCGCGCGGATTTGCGCTGGAGCCGGATGCCGAAATCACGCTGGAGGCGAACCCGAATTCCGCCGATCAAACGCGGTTTACGGGATACCGGGACGCGGGAGTCAATCGCCTCAGCATCGGTGTGCAGACCACCGATCGACGCGGGTTACGCGTACTGGGGCGGAATCACGAGGCGCGCGATGCCGAGGCAGCGCTGATCGCGGCGCGCGCGGCGGGGTTCGAGAATGTCAGTCTCGATCTCATTTTCGGCTGGCCGGGTCAAACGCGCGAGCAGTGGCGGCGCGATCTGGAGACCGTGCTCGCGTGGAGCGATGGTCCGGAACACCTCTCGCTCTACAGTTTGATCATCGAACCGGGGACGCCGATGGCCGATGCGGTGGTGCGGGGGATTCTGCATCCGGCCGAAGATGATCTTTCGGCCGATCTCTACGAGGATGCAATCGCACTGCTGCGAGAGCGGGGCTGGTTGCATTACGAGATCGCCAACTTCGCTCGCGTGCCAGAGTTGCAATCGCGGCATAACCGTATTTACTGGCGAAATGGCGAATACCTTGGGCTCGGCGCCGGTGCGCACGGGCGGATTGGCAGCGAGCGGCGGATGAATCATCTCTTGCCACGCACCTACATCGAGGCGATTGGGCGGGGCGAAGATGGCGTGGCCAATCGCGAGCGTCTGACCCCGGAGATGGAGCGCGGCGAAACGATGATGATCGGATTGCGCTTACTGGATGAGGGCGTGGGGCTGCGGGAATTCGCGCAGCGGCACGGGATCGAGCTGGTGGACGCGTTTCCCGATCAGCTTGCAATGCTCGATGAGGTGGGATTGATCGAACGAGACGAAGTGCGGATTCGCCTGACATCACGCGGCATGATGATCGCGAATGATGTCGCCGAACGCTTCATCGCGGCGCACTGAGAAGGACTACAATCGACCGGCGCAAATGGCGCGTCGCTCCAATCCTGAGGTCCGCGTGGATTCCCAATTCCTGCTTGAGCGGTATCGTCACGCGGTGGCTGCCACCGACTCGTTGATCGAATCGGCGTACGCTCCGGGTGGTACCTCGTTAGCGGAGATCACGGCGCGCGCCGCGCATCGTATGGAGCGGACGCGCTCGCTGCTGCGTGATCTCGGCGATCCATTCGGGCAGATTCCGCTCGTGCACATCGGTGGTACCTCGGGCAAGGGCTCGACCTCGGTGCTGCTGAGCGCGATTTTGAGCGCCGCCGGGTATCGCACCGGGCTCCATACCTCACCCTACCTCCAGGTTGCCACCGAAAAGCTGCAATTCAACGGGCAGTTGATCGCCGCCGATCTCTTCGCCGGGCTAGTCGATGAGGTGATCGAGGTTGCAGCGGCGTGGACCGAGCGCCACGGTGAGCGCCTGACCTATGGCGAAATCTGGATGGGGCTCATCGGGCGTTTTTTTCAGCGCACGGGGACCGAGATCGGGGTGATCGAGGTCGGAGCAGGCGGGCGCTTCGATCTCACGAATGTGATTCAGCCAGTGCTTTCGGTAATCACCTCGGTCGGACTCGATCACCTGCAAACGCTCGGCAACACCATCGAGCAAATCGCGTGGCACAAAGCAGGGATCATCAAACCGGGAGCGCCGGTTGTAACGGCGGTAGACGATCTTCGCGCATTGCCGGCAATTTACGAAGAAGCCGCGCTAACCGGAAGCGATGTGACGCGGGTAATCGCGGATGAAACCTTCGCCGTGGTGAAATCGACGCACGACGGCGTGGAGTGGATGGATATCAGCGATTGCGATCGTCGCTATCGCACCGGAATGCCGGGACGATTCCAGGCGGTGAACGCGGCAACGGCGGTTGCCGCTGCACGGAAATTACGCGAGCTGGGCTTCAACATTCCCGACGCTGCGCTGCGCGACGGAGTCGCGAACGCCCGTATTCCCGGGCGGGCGGAGTACGTGCAACGCGAGCCGCTGGTGCTCCTCGATGGCGCGCACAACCCACAGAAAATCGCGGCGCTGGCGGTTGATGTGGAAGCACTGCTGCCGGTAGGGCAGGGTGGGCGGCGAATCGCGCTGCTCGGCATTCTCGATGCGAAAGCGCAAAACGAGGGGCTGGGTGCGTTGCTGCCGCACATCGATGCGCTGGTGCTGACCTCGCCGCACGTGCTCGCGAAGCAGGGTTTTGCGGCGGAGCGATTGGCCGAGGTGGTGCGCTCGCACGGGTTTACCGGCGAGATCCGCATCGAGCCGGAACCGCGTGAGGCGCTGCAGATCGCGCTCGATCTCGCAGCGCCCCACGACGCATTATTGGTTACCGGCTCGCTCTACCTGGTCGGAAACATCCGCGGCCACTGGTACCCAGACGACGCGATCGTCATCCAGCAGACGTCGTGGCCGCGATAGGGCTTAGCCCATTGGATAAATGTCCCCAGGCTCATTGATAACAATGGGGAGTGCGTACGTGGGTTCGCTCGCTCCTCCTTCATAGATGAGCCCAAGATGGATTCCAGGATCGCCATTAATCAACACCGCTTGAGTCGTCCCGGCGGGAATCTCAAGGGACACTCCAAGGCTCTGGATCTCTACGCGCACGTCTATCGACGCCACGTTCACGAATGCGAGTGTGAAGTCGACATTCGGCGGGAGCTCGGTGTATCGATACGGACCCAGATAACCGACGTACCAGCCGCAAGCTAGGCCGCGCGCCTCGGGAAACTGGTCGCAGTAGGTCGCGCGGGACGAGTCACTCGCATCCGGTGGGGGAATATCCGCAGTGCCGCTCAGGAGAATATCCTGCTCGTAGGGACCCGGCGGATATGATCCCGACGTGGGAGAGGGTGTCGCTATCGGAAGCTTGTCCCACTCCACTGTAGGAGGCATATCAGCACGGCCTACCTCGTCTACTCGCCAATTTCCGTCGACCTGTTTGATTACGAGCAGGTCAAAGAGGCCATTGCGTCCTTGAAGAATGAGCAATAGCCGATCGCCGAGCTTGCGGGTATCAATCAGAACTGGTTCGTCATCGACGACCCACGGTCCTGTCGCACGGAGTTCCACCCCTGCTTCGCGGTATCCGGAGAATTCCCTGCGGAAGAAATCATCCGTGAAAAGCGCGAAGTATGGGCTATCCAGGTGCTGGACACCGAAATTGCTCATCCCGTACGGCGAGCATGCATAGAGCTGCGCGAGGAATTGTTCGATTCCTGGGTCAGGATCGGAAACCTCCTCCGTTTGGGCGAGCACGACACCACCATCGACCGCTTTCGACGCAAGTGCAGGTTGTTCAATTGACTCGAATGCGGGATCGTTGCCGGATCTCGGAAGGAAGGGCTGTGTGGTCGCCTGTTGCCCCGCCAATGCCTCCACCGAGCCAGGTTCGCGTGGCGACGTGGTGCATTTCGCGAGATCTGGCCCGACGAAGCTCGCTTGAGCCAAAGTGGGCGCCAGAATCGACGGCCGTTTTGGGCTATCGGGTTCCCGGCCGGGGAGATATGACGCTGCGATCAGCGAGGTCACGACCAGAATTACCGCGATCGAGAGCCAAAGCGACCGAGGTCGATGCTGGGACTTCCAGTCCCGTTGTAGAGGAGCTCTGAATTCACCAACGCGTGATCGCATTGCTGATGCGCCCATAGCGGCGAGTGAGGGTGTAGATGCACTCATCATCGTGCTCCAGATATCGGATTTGAGATCAGCGCCGGCGGTGGTCTGCGCGTTCATCGCCTGCAGTCGATGAAACGTGCCGAGCAAATCGCCGGCCGGACCGGTGAGGTCAGGGTTGGGATGCGCCAGGTTTGCATCGAGCGCGTGATTTAGCTGCTGTGCGTCGCGGTCAGGCAATACCATGGCTCGGTTCCTCGGTGAATGCGGTACGAAGACCGTCGAGCAGCCAGGGAGTGTCGGCGGTCATCATGCGGCGAAGCTGGGTCAATGCCCGGAACTGCAAACTGCGAATCGCGCCCAGATTACGGCCGAGATGATCGGCAATCTCTTGCCCGGTCAGTCCGGCTAGCCGCAATTCGATCACCTCGCGCTGATCGGGGGTGAGCCGGGCCAGCAGGTCGGCGAGTTCGCGCTCGACACTGCGATCGATGGCGACCTGCTCCGGCGATCGACCGCTATCGACCAAATCCCAGCGCTCCGCGATCGATTGCTCCGGTTTTGCCCGGCGCGCCTGATCGATCACGACGTTGCGCGCGATGGTGATCAACCAGCCGATGAACGAGCCGCTTTTGTAGGTCGATAACCCCGCGAGCGCTTTGAGAAAAGTTTGGCTGGTGGCGTCGGCG
>JAESFN010001413.1_pt1 | contig 10485 bp, 8 predicted proteins | sample 9269411 | NCBI WGS metagenome assembly JAESFN01 (sample SAMN14505399, study PRJNA617100) | algae metagenome | isolation source: Iphinoe sp. HA4291-MV1 and co-occurring heterotrophs from trail next to... | place: USA: Maunawili Falls, Hawaii | collected 2009-07-25
CCTGACGCCGAGCGATTGAATGCTGAAGCCGATTTCGCCGCCGAAACCGGATCACGCCTCGTAGCTTCGTTCACCATCGCCAAGCTGGGGCAGATCAATCGCACCGATCCCGAGGCAATCGCACGAGCGAATCGAGTCGGGTTGCCCCACGACTGGCTCAATCTGAAACTAACGGGTGAGCTCACTACCGATCGCGGTGATGCCTCTGGCACCGGCTGGTGGTCGCCGGGCACGGGCGCGTACCGGCGCGATCTGCTGGAGCTCGCGATCGGCGTGGAGCGCAGCCGCACGCTCGGATTGCCGCGACTGCTCACCCCGGACGAACCCGCGGGCCAACTCTCGCCGTCTGCCGCCACTGAGCTCGGTTTGCCCGCCGGTATCACAATCGGTCCGGGCACCGGCGATAACATGGCTGCGGCGCTGGGAGTCGGGATCACGCCGGGCCGGTACGTCGTCAGTCTCGGCACCAGCGGCACCGCCTACGCCGTTTCCGATCAGGACACCGCGGATTCCTCCGGAGTGATCTGCGGCTTTGCCGACGCGACAGGACAGTTCCTGCCGCTCGTCTGCCTGATCAACTGCACGCGTACCGTCGATGCTATCGCCGATCTGCTCGGCGTCGATCGCGTGCGTGCGCTCGATCTCGCCGCGAATGCTGAGCCCGGTGCCGGGGGACTGCTGCTCGAACCGTATTTCGGTGGCGAGCGCACCCCGAATCTGCCATTGGCCCACGGTACGCTTCACGGCATGTCGCTCGAAAATCTCCGCCCCGAGCTGTTGCTCCGCGCCGCGCTGGACGGCGTGGCCGCCGGGCTCGCCTATGCCGTCGATCACCTCCGTGGCTTCGGCATCAGCGGTGACGGCATCGATCTCGTCGGTGGCGGGGCACGCCACATCGCCTGGCAGCAGGCCATCGCCGACGCCACCGGATTGCCAGTCACGGTACGGGGTGGCAGCGAACACGCCGCTCGCGGCGCCGCAATTCAGATTGCCGCCCTGCTCCGTGGAGATGGAATCGCCGACCTCGCTGCCCGCTGGCGGCCGGAGCCGGTTGCCGAGATCGCTGCCCGGGATGGGCTGCGCGCGCAGTTCCGCCTCGCCGAGCGGCAGGATCTGGCAGCACGGCAGGCATGACGTCAATTACGGAGGCGGTCCGCGCCGGGGCCGCCCGGTTGCGGGCAGCAGGTATCGATACACCCGATCTCGATGCCGAGGTGCTGATGCGCCATTTACTCGGAATCGATCGAGCACGCTACTTTCTCGAACGACAGTCCGAGCTAGACCCCACGCTTGCCGCGGCGTTTCAGACTCGGATCGAGCGCCGGGAGACGGGCGAGTCCGTCGCGTACATCACGGGTGAGCGGGAGTTCTTCGGGCGTGTGTTTCAGGTTGGCCCGGGCGCGCTTGTACCGCGCCCGGAAACCGAGCTGTTGGTGGAATGGGCAATTCATTGGCTCAACCGGCGTCATCGTCCCGCGCGAGTAGCCGATGTCGGCACCGGCAGCGGCGCCATCGCACTCTCGATCTGCCTCGACGCCGCTCCCGGTGCGATCGACGAAATGATGGCGGTTGATCTCTCGGAACGAGCGCTCGATTGGGCGAAGCTGAACTACGCCCAACTCGGTAGTGGCGGTGTACCGGTCCGCTTCGTTCAAGGCAATCTCCTCGATCCGGTCGACGGAACACTCGATCTCGTGCTGGCGAACCTCCCCTACCTCACCCCGGAACAGGTGGATGGGAACCGCGAGCTCGCAACCGAACCCCGGGACGCGCTGGTCAGCGGTACCGACGGACTCGATCTGATTCGCGAGCTACTCAACGATTTCGATCGAGTCCTCGCTCGCGACGGCGCGGCGATACTCGAGATCGACCCAGCTCAAGCCGAAGGGTTGTTGCGCGATGTGACAGCACGATTCCCGGAAGCGCGTGTTGCGGTCGACCCTGACCTCTCCGGGCGAGCACGATTTCTGCGGATCGACCGGGCAATCGTCGGCTGATCGCCACGCTCGGGGGAGTCCGATCGGCACACCATCTCGTGCACTCGTGCCCAACTTTACGGTTTACGCCCGCCGCCGGGCATGGCAGCCTGGCAATTGATTCGATTGGCGAATACTGATATTCGCCCAGCATTTGCCGGTCGGAACCATTGATCGTGCGGCGCCGACCGCACTGCCGGCTCAGCGGAATCACCCTCTCCAGGTACGCTGAGCGATACCGCACTTCCTGCGGCTCTTCCGAGAAAATTGGCATCTGTCGACCCAAATTGGTCCGATAACCCCGTGAAGAATCATGGCTGAGGAGGTGATTTTCGCTGGAGTATTCCGGGCATGTTGATCACGAATGAAACGCCGGTGATGTAAAAGTTTCACTTCTTTGCGTAGCGAAGTAGCGCAAAAATGCGCGTTCCGCTCGGAGAAAATCGTGGCGAACGATGTTGACTTTCGCACCGGGCGAGACGTATAACCGCACCAATCGGACCATCTGGAGTAAGCCACGGGTGCGCGGCGGAGTTACGACGCACGTGTTCCGAGGACCAGAGTTTGTTCGAAATGCTCGCGGAAGAGAGATCGCCGAAGAAGGAGATCGTAGATGAGCAAAGACCAGTTTCAATCACAGCTGCATGAACTGACCAACGCGGTGCTCAACGGCAAGATGAGCCGCCGCGAAGCCATTCGCCGCGCCGGCCTACTCGGCGTAAGCGCCCCCGTTGCCGCCATGCTGATCCGCGGCCGCGGCGCCTCCGCCCAGGATGCCACCCCGGTCGCCGGCGGCGAGCCCGGCTGGAGCTTGGCTACTCCAGCCGGGCTACGCACTGATCTCACAGGCAAGAAGATCCGCGCCGTGTTGGCCGAGGCGAGCAGCCCGGACAACCCATGGTTGAGCGCGGCGGCCGCCAAGTTCACCGAAGCGACAGGCATCGAAGTTGAAATCATTCCGGGCGAGCAAAGCGCGACCGATCGCCTGGCGATTTACAACCAGCAACTCGGTGCACAGTCGGACCAGATCGACGTATTGCAAATCGATGTGATTTGGCCAGGCATCCTTGCCGCCCATGCCTTCGATCTGCTGCCTGCCCTGTCCGATCTCGCAGCGCAGCACTTCCCGGCGATTGTTGAGAACAACACGGTCGACGGCCACCTGGTCGGTATGCCGTGGTTCACCGACGCCGGTCTGCTCTACTATCGGCAAGACCTGCTGGACAAGTATTCGTTGACTGCCCCCACTACCTGGGCTGAGCTTGAGACGTCTGCCCAGACGATTCTCGATGGCGAGAAGGGAGCAAATGCCAGCTTCGTTGGTTTTGTCTTCCAAGGAAACGCGTACGAAGGCCTGACCTGCAACGCGTTGGAATGGCAGTACTCGAACGGCGGCGGTCGAATCGTCGAAGATGTCGATGGCAAACCGACCGTTACCCTGAACAACCCGCAAGCTGTGGCCGCATTCGAGCGCGCCGCCAAGTGGGTGAAGGGTATTTCCCCAGAGGGTGTGACCGCCTACCAGGAAGCCGATTCCCTGAACGTCTTCATCGCCGGCAACTCCGCGTTCATGCGCAACTGGCCATACGCTTGGTCGGCGAGCCAGGATCCCGCCTCGGCGATCAAGGGCAAGATCGGCGTGCAGCCACTGCCGAAGGGTGATGGCGACGGCGCGACCAACGCCGACTGCCTCGGCGGTTGGCAGATGATGGTTTCCAAGTACTCCAAGGAAACCGATGCCGGTGTTGAGTACGTGAAATTCATGTGCTCCGCCGAGGTTCAGACCTCATACGCGATTGAGCGCAGCCACCTGCCAACGATTGCCTCGGTCTACGACGATCCGGGCGTCGCCAAGGCAAGCGAGTTCATTCCGCGCCTGAAGGACGTCTTCCAGGGTGGCGCTGTTGCCCGCCCGTCGAGTATCACCGCCGATCTCTACAACGACGTCTCGGTTGCGTACTTCACCGGTCTCAACAAGATTCTCACCGGTGCCGATGCACAGGGCACGGTCGAGGAGATCACGAGCAAGCTCGAGGACATCATCTCCGAGCTCTAATCAACCAGCTCGACGTAGCGCTGGAGGGCAGTGGACGAGACTCGTCCACTGCCCTTCTCGCACCAAGGAGTGGGAGCGATGGCATCGACTACCGCCGCGCCGGCGGCAGGGGCCAAACTGAAAGAAGAGGCCCCACGAAGCTCCTGGGCCAAAGCCCGCGAGCGATTAGCCTGGATCTTGGTGGCTCCGAGTTTGCTCGTCGTAATTGGAGTTGCCATCTACCCGCTCTTCGAGGCCTTCCGCCTCAGTTTCACCAACACGCGACTCGGGAGCACACGCAAAGCCGAGTACGTCGGTTTCGATAACTACCGGTACATCTTCAAGGACAATATTTTCACCGATGCGATCTGGCACACCGTGCAGTTTACGGTCGCGTCAGTGGTGCTTGAAACCATCATCGGAATGGGTATCGCCCTAATCATCCATTCCAACTTCAAAGGGCGCGGTCTGCTCCGCACATCGATGCTTGTGCCTTGGGCGGTGCCGACGGTTGTGTCCACCCGCATTTGGGCGTGGATGCTGAACGACAACTACGGTGTTATTAACGATATCCTCGTCAATCGACTCCATATCTTGGATAAGAACGTCGCGTTCATCGCTAACAACAAAACACTCCTTCCGTCGATCATCGCGGTCGATGTTTGGAAAACAACCCCCTTTATGGCGCTGCTGCTGCTTGCGGGCTTGCAGGTCATCCCCGGGGATGTCTATGAAGCGTCAAAAGTCGATGGCGCGAGCAAGGTGCAGCAATTCTTCCAGATCACGCTGCCGCTCCTGCGACCGGCGTTGCTGGTTGCGCTCATTTTTCGTACGCTCGACGCCTTCCGCGTTTTCGACCTCGTTTACGTCATGGTGGGATACAAAGCCGAGGCGATGACCGTTTCGGTGTACGCACGGCAAACGCTTATCGACCTCTCGCGGCTCGGTCGCGGTTCGGCCGCCAGCGTCGTGATCTTCCTCTGCATCGGGCTCATGGTTGTCGGCTACACCCGGCTTGTCAAAGTTGAGGAGGGATGATTGTGGCCTCTACCGCACCGGCGTACCAGCAACCCGTACTCAAGAAGAAGAATAAAAACGTCGAACTGACGAAGAAAATTGTCGGCAAAGCACTGTTCTATCTGGTCTTTGCCTTCATTCTCGTGTACACCCTCTTCCCGTTCGTTTGGGCGGCAATCTCGTCGATCTCGCCTGATGCTCAGCTCGGCAGCACCCCGACTCGATACTGGCCCAAGGATCCAACCTGGTCGCACTATCGCTACGTGTTCGACAACGGCGACTTCGTGCGAGCATTTCGCAATTCGGTCATCGTTTCTATCAGCACGGTGCTGATCGCTCTTCTCTTCGGGTCGTTCGCGGCATACGCGCTCGGCCGCATGAAATTCCGGGGCAAATCATTCACGCTCTATCTGATTCTCTCCATGACCATGTTTCCTCAGATTGCGATTCTCGGCTCTCTCTTCAAGATGGTCACTCGCTTCCACCTCTACGACAAACTGCCGGCGCTGATCATCACCTACCTCACCTTTACACTGCCATTCACCGTTTGGGTGCTCACGAACTTCTTCCGCGCGATGCCTGGCGAATTGGAAGAAGCTGCGCTGGTCGACGGAGCAACGCCTTTCCGCACATTCTGGGAAATTTTGCTACCACTGGCGATGCCGGGTCTGGTTACAACCGGTCTGCTCGCATTCATCAATGCCTGGAATGAATTCCTCTTCGCACTGACGTTCACGCTAACCCAGGCTCGCACGGTGCAGCCAGCAATCGCCAGCTTCTCCGGCAATACACAGTTCGATATCCCCTGGGGGAACATCATGGCGGCGTCAGTACTGGTAACGTTGCCACTCGTGATCCTGGTGCTGATCTTCCAGCGGAAGATCCTCGGCGGCCTCACTGCGGGTGCAGTCAAGGGATAGTCTTCGCGCGCAACCAAGAACGAGCCCGGGGAGACTTCTCCCCGGGCTCGTTCTTTTTGCCGAACTGCTCGAATTTGCAGTTGACGTGACATCGATTGCCCCGGTATGTTAATTCTGACTATTTGAGTCAGGATTAGAAACGGAGCGTCAATGTCGTCATTGCAGAATTCCGCCCCCCGCCCCAACCGCCGGTCGTTGCTCGCATTCGGCGCACTGGCGACCGCATCAGCGGTAGTGCCTCGCGCCACCCGGGCGCAATCCACCCCGATTGCCTCGCCCATCTCGGGTGAATGGACCTTTACCGACGTGATAGGCACCACGGTCACACTACCGCAACGCCCCACCCGCATCTCTGCCTATCTCAATCAGGCGGCGGCGCTTTGGGATTTCGGCATTCACGCGGAGACAACCTTCGGCTGGACCGCCGCTCACTTCCCTGATGGAGATCACATCGCCTGGGGCAACATCGATGTCGATGCCGTCGAGATGATTGGCGACACCGATGGCAATGTCGATCTCGAAAAGCTGGTGGCATCGAAACCCGAGCTGATCGTCACCTGGACCTGGAACCGCGACGATGTCACCAACGCCACCAACGGCTTCCCGGCCGATGTGCTCGATCGGGTGCGCGAAATCGCGCCGATCATCGTGCTCAACCAGGGCGATCCCGACGATGTTGAGCTTGCCCGCATCGAGGAACTCGCCACTGCACTCGGCGCCGATCTCGACGCGCCAGCGCTCGTCAGCGACCGCGAGGCGCTCGATGCAAAACTCGATGAGTTCGCGTCCGTAGTCGCGGAAAAATCAGATCTCACCGCCATCTTCGCCAGCTATGGTGAACCAGGCGTCTATTACGTCGCCAGCCCCGATTACGTTGCGGACGTTGGTTACGCGCGAACTCTCGGGCTCAAACTTGCGAACGATGGATCGCCCGATGCTACCCAGTATTGGGAGGAGATCAGCACCGAGCAAGCGCTGAAGTATCCGAGTGACATCGTCTACCTCGATGCCTACGGCGCGCTCAACACGCTGGAGGCCGTGCAGGCGGAGAAAGCGATCAACCTCCATCCCGCGATCGCCGCCGGTCAGGTCGGATATTGGAGCCGCGATTTCCCGCTGAACTACGCTGGTCTCACCGGCTTCCTCGAATCACTGCTGGCGCCGCTGCGCACAGCGACGAAAGTCAGCTAGCCACGCGCGCGTCCCAACCCGGCGAACAACGCCGGGTTTGAAACCCCTCGTTCTGTGCATGCCGCACATTGCAGGAGCAACTTTGAACAGCTATCGGAGCGCGTCGTCCCCACTCGGGCGATACTGTCACGGTTACTGTCCACTGTGACTTGGACGTGGGAGGACGATGTGGCGCTCGAAACGATCATTACCATCGATACATCCGCGATCAAATATGGCATCGGCGCGACCCGCGAGGTTGGCAGCGATCTCAAGGCGCTTGGGGTAACCCGCGCGATGCTCGTGACCGATCCCCAGCTGAGCGGCAGCGATGCCGTCGCCACGGCGCGCAAATCGCTCGAAGAAGCCGGAATCGAAGTGGCCTTCTTCGACAAAGTGCGTGTCGAGCCGAATGACGCGTCGTTCAAAGCGGCGATCGACTTCGCGGTCAGCGAAGGGGTCGATGGCTTCGTGCCGGTCGGCGGCGGTTCGGTGATCGACACCGCCAAAGCGGCCAATCTCTACAGCACCTATCCCGATGAATTCCTCGCCTACGTGAATGCCCCGATCGGGCAGGCGAAACCGGTGCCGGGCAAACTCCGCCCGCTGATTGCAATCCCGACTACCGCCGGTACCGGCAGCGAAACCACCGGCACGGCGATCTTCGATCTCACCGAGCGCCACGTGAAAACGGGCATCGCTCACCGCGCACTGCGCCCGAACATGGGCATCATCGACCCGCTGAACATGGTCTCGATGCCGCCGATGGTCACCGCCTGCTCGGCGCTCGATGTGCTCAGCCACGCGGTCGAGTCCTACACCGCGATCCCGTTCTCCGATCGCGAGGCCCCGGCGGAACCGCGCCTGCGGCCCGCTTACCAGGGATCGAACCCGATCAGCGATATCTGGGCGCTCACCGCCACCGAGATGATGGCGCGCAATCTCAGCCGCACCATGAACAACCCGGATGATCTCGACGCCCGTGGCGAAATGGCGCTTGCTGCCGCCTACGCCGGTATCGGCTTCGGCAATGCCGGGGTGCACCTGCCGCATGGCATGTCCTATCCCGTCGCCGGTATGGTGCGCGGCTTCCACCCAGATGATTACCCGACCGATCATCCGATGGTGCCGCACGGCATGTCGGTGATCCTCAATGCCCCGGCGGTCTTCCGCTTCACCGGCTCCGCATTGCCGGAACGCCACCTCGAAGCGGCGCGACGTCTTGGCGCGAACACGAAGAACGCGCATCCCGATGACGCCGGTGAAATCCTCGCCGAAGCCGTGATCACGCTGATGAAGCAAACCGAAATGCCGAACGGGCTTTCGGCGGTCGGCTACACCGAAGCTGATATTCCGAAGCTGGTCGAGGGCACGCTGCCACAGCACCGCGTCACCAAACTCTCACCGCGCCCCGCCAGCGCCGAGGATCTCGCCGCGCTCTTCAAGGACGCGATGCGCTACTGGTAAGATCTGAGCCGAATTCGTTGTGGTGGTATCGCGCATCCCGTGATCCCGGCATGAAAGGAGAACGGGATGCGCTTCCATCGCATCGACATGAGCACGTACGCGCGCCGCGAGCATTTCGAGGCGTTTCTCAATCAAATGCCGTGCACCTACAGCGCGACGGTGAATGTTGATGTCACGCGCCTTCGCGCGCTGCTCAAAAAGCGTGGCCTGAAGGCCTATCCGGCGCAGATCTACATGCTCGCTCGCGCGGTCAATCAATTCCCCGAGTTCCGCATGAGTCTCGATGCGAGTAGTCAACTCGGATACTGGGAAACATCCTCGCCGCGCTACACCGTATTGAACCCGGAAACGAAAACCTTTTCAGGGATCTGGACATCGTACAGCGAAGACTTCGCGACCTTCTACCGCGCCTGCGTGGAAGACAGCGAGCGCTATGCCACCGGCGCGTTCTCGCCAAAACCGGAACAGCCGGAGAATCTCTTCGATGTCTCCAGCATTCCGTGGCTCGATTTCACATCCTTCAACCTGAATCTCACACCCGGCAATTACCTGCTCCCGATCATGACGATCGGCAAGTACGTCGAGTCGAATGGGGCCACCCTGATGCCGCTGGCGATTCAGGTGCACCACGCCGTTTGCGATGGCTACCACCTGGGACAATTTGTCGCCGCGGTACGCGAGCTTGCCGCCTCGGTAGACGAGTGGCTGGTCAGCTAGTCAACGAAGCCGAGCGCACCAGCTAGCTCGTCGGCGTGCCACTCGCTTCGGATTTCCACACGGCGAGCCCATCGCTGCCCTGAGCCCCCCAGCAGGTGAGGAACTGATCCCAGGGAACCTCATACTCGTAGACGCGATCCCAGTTTGAGCTGGTCGGTCCGAGCACATCGCGAATCACCACCACATCGGGATCGAAACCCATCACGATCACCGCATGATCGTTGCCGAGCACCACCGGGTAGCGCTTGTCCTCGGGGGTGATCCACTCCGCCTGCACCCAGGGCTTGAAGTCGACCGTGGTTTTGATGAAAATCAGGCGCCCTTTGCGCAGGCAATCCTCGATCCCCTTCCGATCCCGCACCGTGCGCACCGAGAGATCGAACGATTCGAAGACTTTGCGCATCGCTTTGCCGCGACTGCGCGCCAGGAAATTTGTCTCGTAATCCCCGCAGAAATTCTTCTCGAGATCGCCGCCATACACGAAGACGCCATCGGCCGTTTCGACGTAATACGGCTCGATACTGCGATCGACACCGATTGCCGCGATCTGCTGCTCCAGGGTCGAATCGATGCCGTAGGTCTTCATCAGCGCCCAGGCAGCGTCGAATTCGCAGGTGTAGTGTGCGAACTGGTTGGTTTTGCTGGCAGCGTTGATGTACGCGGTATAGACGGAAGGATCACGCACCGGTACCGGCACGTTCTCCACTACAGCGGCCGGTTCAGCCGCGAGGGTTGGTTGCACCAGTGCCGCACCGAGCGCACCGGCCAGCAACGAGCGACGAGAAAGTGAACTGCGAAACAGGGTCATAAAACATCCGAAAGGCGATCCCGCGGCCGAAAGGTCTGCGGCGCGATGCGATCGCGTGGGTAATCGGGCGATTGCCGAACGAGCACCAGAGCATCGACCTGCCCTCGACGCCGATTTTCACCTTAGCACAGCGGGGAGATCGCAGCCATATTGTCAAGATGGTCACAGAGGGCAGCGTTGACAACTCGACATTATGTCGCATCTTGATGTTCGTACACCCAAATCGGCAAAGAATCGCTCGGAATTCGGCAAAAACCTAGCGAACGTACAATTGATACGTTCGAAGTGATCATTCACAATGTATTTCGTGCATGCGGCGTCAGGGACTGGTCGTGGATGGTGACCGTTCCGGATGGCTGGCGTCTTCAGCCTCAT
>JAESFN010001414.1_pt1 | contig 10479 bp, 9 predicted proteins | sample 9269411 | NCBI WGS metagenome assembly JAESFN01 (sample SAMN14505399, study PRJNA617100) | algae metagenome | isolation source: Iphinoe sp. HA4291-MV1 and co-occurring heterotrophs from trail next to... | place: USA: Maunawili Falls, Hawaii | collected 2009-07-25
TGCTCCGTCGCGGTGCCGGGCTCGGCCTGGTCGGGTTGGGCGCCGCCGCCGCGGCCGGGGTGGCCGGGTGCGCGGACCGGCCGTCCGACCAGGCGAGCGTCCCGTTCCACGGCCCGAACCAGGCGGGCATCGCCACCGACGTGCAGGACCGGCTGGTGTTCGCCACCTTCGACGTCACCTCGGGCCGCCGGGACGACCTGGTCGAGATGCTCCGGTCGTGGACGGCGGCGGCCGCCGCGATGAGCCTGGGGGCGATGGTGCCGGGCGACTCGAACGCCCAGGAGGTACCGGCGGCGGACACCGGGGAGACGGTCGGGCTGCCCCCCGCCCGGCTGACCGTGACCGTCGGCTTCGGCCCGACCCTGTTCGACCAGCGCTTCGGGCTGGCCACGCGCCGACCGGCGGCGTTCGCCCCGTTGCCCCCGCTGCCCGGGGAGATCCTCGACCCGGCCCGCACCGGCGGCGACATCGCGGTGCAGGCCTGCGCCGACGACCCCACCGTGGCCTTCCACGCCGTGCGCAACCTGGCCCGGCTCGGCCGGGGTGTGGTGACCACCCGCTGGACCCAGCTCGGGTTCGGCCGCACCGCCTCCACCGGTACCGCCCAGCAGACCCAGCGCAACCTGCTCGGCTTCAAGGACGGCACCCGCAACATCAAGAACGACGACCACGAGGCGCTGGAGCGGTTCGTCTGGGTGGGGCCCGAGGCGGGGCAGCCGTGGCTGGCCGGCGGCAGCTACCTGGTGGCGCGCCGGATCCGGATGTTCGTCGAGGCCTGGGACCGCGACCGGCTCTCCGACCAGGAGGCGGTGATCGGCCGGGCCAAGTACACCGGAGCCCCGCTCACCGGGGCGGACGAGTTCGACGTACCCGACTTCGGCGGCGCCGCGATCCCCGACGACGCGCACATCCGGCTGGCGGCCTTCGAGAACAACGGCGGGATCCGCATCCTGCGGCGCGGCTACTCCTACACCGACGGCATCGACGCCCGCACCGGCGACCTGGACGCCGGGCTGTTCTTCATCAGCTACCAGAAGGACCCCGGGCAGTTCGTCGCGCTGCAGAGCAAGCTGGGCAGCCAGGACGCGCTCAACGAGTACATCCGGCACGTCGGCTCGGGGTTGTTCGCCTGCCCGGGCGGGGTCACCGAGCCGGGCGACTACTGGGGCCGGAGCCTGTTCGACGGGCTGCCCCCGCCGCTGTGACGGCATCTCGACGAGTAGGACGGGACTTCTGCCGGTAGGCGCTCGAGGTCCCGATCATGATCGCGCACGGGGACGACGACCAGATCGTGCCGATCGTGGCCGCCGCCGAGAAGTCGATCAAGCTGGTCCGCCACGGCACCCTGAAGGTCTACCCGGGTGGCTCGCACGGCATTCACGGTGCCTACCAGCGCCGGCTCGATGCCGACATCCTGGAGTTCCTCAAGCGCTAGTGAGCGACCAGCGCGTCGGTGAGGGCGTCGATCCCGGCGAGGTTGGCGGCCAGATCACCGGAGAGCCCGTACCGGGCGGCGAGCGCCTCGGGCCCGTAGTACTCACCTTGGTGGTGATCTCGGCCATCGTTGATCGTCTTTCTACTGAAAGCGACGCTGACCAGCGACGAACTGTGTTCGCTGGTCAGCGTCGCGATCGGACCTGTGATCAGGCGGCCTGCTTGGTCTCCCAGAAGATCTTGTCGATCTCCGCGATGTAGTCCAGCAGGGCCTGGCCGGTGGCCGGGTCGTTCGAGCCCTTGGTGCCGGACGCGCCGGCGGCCTTGGTGGCCTTGTTGAACAGCTCGTGCAGCTGCGGGTACTTCTCGAAGTGCGGCGGCTTGAAGTAGTCCGTCCACAGCACCCACAGGTGGTGCTTGACCAGGTCGGAGCGCTGCTCCTTGATCTCGATGGCGCGGGCCCGGAAGTCCGGGTCGTCGTTGCCCTGGTACTTCTCCTGGACGGCCTTCACCGACTCGGCCTCGATACGGGCCTGGGCCGGGTCGTACACGCCACACGGGAGGTCGCAGTGCGCGGTGGCCTCCAGTCGCGGGCGGAAGATGCGAGACAGCGCACCCATGTTCGGCTCCCTCTCGGTGCTCTCTTGGTGGATCTCTGCGTGGTCACACGTACCGCGCGCGACACTACTCGTCACACCGGGTCGGGGCAGGCCTGGACGGGCGCACGGATGGGCGAGGTGGGAGGGCTCGTGGGACGGCTGGGGTGGGCGCGGGTGCTGGTCCGGGGGCCGTCCATGTCGCCGGCGCTGGCCGACGGGGACGTGGTGCTGGTCCGGCTGGGCGCGCCGGTCCGGGGCGGGCAGGTGGTGCTGGTCCGCTGGGCGTCGCGGCCCGACGGGCTGTCGGTGAAGCGGGCGGTGCGGCCGGACCCACGCGGCGGCCCAGAGGGCTGGGAGGTGCACGGGGACAACGTCTTCGGCAGCACCGACTCCCGGGCGCTCGGCCCGGCCGCAGTGCTCGGGGTGGTCCGCTACCGGCTGTGGCCCCGCCCGGGCCGGCTCTGATCCGGCCGCGATCCTGTTTGCGGACTGTGAGGGGACATTCAAGACATCCGGTCACATTTTGCGTCAAACGGTAGTTCTTGTGAGCTAATCGGCGCTCGTTGGTAGCGGGATGTCGACTGTCAAGTCACTCAGTGCTTGCGATGTGGACACGTCTGTTACCTAACGTGGAGGGGCAGTGACGGGGCGAAACCGGGCGGTGTACCCATGGCAGGTGCCCACGGCCTCAGTCACGGCGTTCCCGTCGCGGCGGGGGCCATCGGCCGCTGGGCGCGCCCGCCGCAGCGGAAGGCCAGTGACCGGTCGACCACGTACGAGCGCTGGGTCCGGCAGTCCGCCGGCGGCCCGGCCGACCAGGAGTTCGTCGTCGAGCATCCTGACGGGAAGGACATCTGGTTCGACGGTGTCCGGTACGAGCCCGACCGCGGCTGGGTCCTGCTCGAGGCGAAGGGGCACTACGCCCAGTTCATCGACCGGGATCGGGACGACTGGCACCCGTGGTACCGGTACTCCCGGCGCTCCGGGCTGCCCAAGCTGCTGGCCCAGGCCCGGCGCCAGGTCGAGGCGGCCAGGGGCGTGCCGGTGGAGTGGTTGTGCGCCGAACTGATCGTCGCCGAACTATTGTCCGATGAGTTCCGGGTGTCGCCGTCCCTCTCGGGTAGGGTCACGGCACGATTCAGAATGATGTCGGGCAGGGCGCCTTAGAGGTCGATGAGCGCGCAAGGGGGGATGCTCGGTGACCGAGGATTGGACGGTACAGGTCCTCACCGCTGGGCAGCGGGCTCATGCCGACGGTTGGGGCTCTGTGGCACGGGCGCTCGGCGGGGTGCTGCTGGCGGTCGAGGCCGCGATGGCGCCGGAGGTGTCGGCTTCCGAGGGGCCGCTGCGCTGGCGGGACGGGTCCGGCACGGATCGCCGGGTGGACGAGGGGCTGCTCGAGCTCGTGCTCGCCCACCGGGAACGGCACGACGACGGCGCGCTGGTGAGCGGCGCGGCGTCGATCGGCGACCTACGGGCCCGGCGGGGCGACGGCGCCTGGCTGACCGCCGTGAGCTGGGAGCTGGGCGCGGAGTCGGGTGGCGGGTCGGTGCGGGTGCGGTTCGACGCCGACTCGGTCGGCTCGCTGGCCAAGCAGTCGGGCCCCGATCTGGCGGCGCTGCTGTGCGCGGTGGCCAACGCCGTGCACGCCGTCCACGGGCAGGTCACGACCCGCAAACTGTCCCGCGCGCTGGGCCACCGGGGTGCTTCCCTCGCCGTCGGCGCGCTGACCCTGTTCCCCGGCGGGCTGCCGTCGCAGACGCACGTGCCCCGCGACTTCTCCGTGTTGCCGGCCACCCCTGGTTACCCCAACGGCGCGGTCCTGGTGGCCGATCTCGAGCACGTCACGGTCGAGCCGGAATCGGTCGCGGACGCGCTGGCCGAGCTCGACCGGAGCATCGGCCCGCTCTCGACGCACGAATCCTGGTCCGGCTGACCCGGCGCCCCGGACGGGGATGTGACCTGCGCGGCGGTCGGGGAGACAACCGGGTGGGTAGATGACACACTGGTACCACCTGACCACCGACCTCATCGCGCCGACCCGTCGACATCCAGCGGCGTGGCGCGGGGATCCGCGTCGGGCACCGGGAGAGCGCGACACCCCGCGGACATTCGGTGCACGGCCGGGCGCGCTCCGCCGGCGCCCGAATCAGTTGAGTCGCATCGAAACCAGGGATACCTCGTGACCATCAATGACGATCGCGTCGCACTCACCGGTTCCGTCGACCGGACCGATCTGACGCTCACCACCGACGAGATCCTCACCGCGCACGTCGGCGGCAAGCTGAACGTCACCACCGCGGTCCCGCTGGCCGACGCCCGGGACCTGTCGATCGCCTACAGCCCCGGGGTGGCCGAGGTGTCCCGGGCGATCGCCGCGGACCAGCACCTGTCCGCCGAGTACACCTGGGCGCAGCGGCTGGTCGTGGTGGTCAGCGACGGGACCGCCGTGCTGGGCCTGGGCGACATCGGGCCGAGGGCCGCGCTGCCGGTGATGGAGGGCAAGTCGGCGCTGTTCAAGCAGTTCGGCGGGCTGAACTCGATCCCGCTGGTGCTGGACACCACGGACGTGGACGAGATCGTCGAGACCCTGGTCCGGCTGCGCCCCAGCTTCGGCGCGGTGAACCTGGAGGACGTCTCCGCGCCGCGCTGCTTCGAGCTGGAGCAGCGGCTGATCGAGGCCCTGGACTGCCCGGTCATGCACGACGACCAGCACGGCACCGCCGTGGTGCTGCTGGCCGCCATGCGCGGCGCCTGCGCGGTGCTGGAGCGTCGCCTGGCCGACCAGCGGGTGGTCATCACCGGGGCCGGCGCGGCCGGAGTGGCCTGCGCGAACATCCTGCTGGCCGCCGGCGTGTCCGACGTCGTGGTGCTCGACTCCAAGGGCGTGCTGGTGCCCGGGCGGGCCGGGCTGAACCCGGTCAAGGAGGACCTGGCGCGGCGGACCAACCCCCGGCGGATCAGCGGCGGCGAGGCCGAGGCGCTGGCCGGGGCGGACGTGTTCGTCGGGCTGTCCTGCGCGAAGCTGCCCGAGCACCTGCTGGCCGGGATGGCGCCGGACCCGATGGTGTTCGCGCTGTCCAACCCCGACCCGGAGGTGCACCCCGACGTGGCGCACCGCTACGCGACGATCGTGGCCACCGGGCGCAGCGACTTCCCCAACCAGATCAACAACGTGCTGGCCTTCCCGGGCATCTTCCGCGGCGCCCTGGACGCCGGGGCCCCCCGGATCACCGAGGCGATGAAGCTGGCCGCCGCCGAGGCGATCTTCGCGGTGGCCTCCGACGACCTCGCGGCGGACCGGATCGTGCCCAGCCCGTTCGATCCGAGGGTGGCGACCACCGTGGCCGCCGCCGTGCGGGCCGCCGCCGAATCGGCCGACGGGGCCTGATTCTGCCGTTGACCGTGGGGTCGCTGTTTCAGGCGTGACGCCTGTTCGGCGCAGTGCATCGTGACAAAGGGTGCTCGCCGTGACCCTCTACTAGACACGTTGAGTAGTCAGCTGTAGAGCGCTCACCAGGCGCTTTGTGTTTTCGTGGTTACGGCGGTGACGACCAGTAGTCGAAGCGCCAGCGATAGAGCGGTTTTCTGCTGCTCCGAACGAGTGAGGGGTGCGGAACCAAGAACCATGCCGCTCGTTGGACCCGACGACACACGCCCACCAGGGTGTGAATCGAGACGCAGGACGGGTCGCTCCCCAAGCACACCCCGTCCGCGATCGATATCGGTAGCGAATCGGGTCGCCCCGTGTGGCGGCGCCGTGCGTGCGGGCAAGGAGGCGGCGTGGGCGATCTCGGGCAGCGCGTCGTCGGATCGTCCCGATCCGCCACGCGGGGTGCGTCCTCCGGGATGCCCCGCACGGTCGACGTCCCCGAGCCCGGCCGGCGCGGTCCCGCCGTCAACTCCGGCCCGGTCCGCCGGGTGTCCGAGCCCCCGGCCGGTCCCGACTACCCGGCCAACGTGTCCGGCACCGACCGCCCGGCCGGGCTGCAGGCGATCCCCCTGCCGGCCGCGCCGACCCTGCTGTGCGACGCCGCGCTGCGGGTGCTCCGGGTGAACGCCGCGCTGCTGCGGATGCTCGGCCGCGACCCGCGCCAGCCGGGAGCCGCCGACGTCGTCGTCGGCCGCCCGCTGCAGCAGTCGCTGATCGGTCCGGACGGCGACGCCCGCCTGGTCCGCCCGGACGGTGCGCTGGCCCGGGTCCGGGTGGTGCGCTGGCCGCTCCCGGGCGCGCTCACCGGAGGCACCGACGAGCTGGTCGCGGTCAGCCTGGTGGACGTCAGCGACGCCGCCCCGGCGGTGTCCCCGCGCGACGACAAGGACCGGCAGATCGCCGAGCTGAGCCGGGTGGCCCGGGCCGGTGGTTGGAGCTTCGACCTGCGCACCGGCGCGCTGCACCGGGAGCCGGCGCTGGTCGAGCTGTACCAGGCGATCGGCTTCACCCCGGACAGCCGGCCCACCGGGCCGATCGAGCTGGAGCAGGTCGCGCTGCTGTGCGAGTGGCTGCGCACCGAGCCGGCCCGGGCCGACGCGGGCCACCAGGTGGAGCACCGGGTCGGGTCGCCGGAGCGGCCGCTGCGCTGCACCGCCCGGGTCGAGCGGTCCGCCGAGGGGGCCCCGGCGCGGCTGGTCGGCACCGTGCAGGACGTCACCGAGCTGCGCACGCACGAGCAGCGGGTCGGCCGGGCCACCCAGCGGTACCTGGACCTGGTGGCCGTCGCGCCGGTCGGGGTCGGGGTGTTCAACCGCGAGGGCCGGCTGGTCGACGCCAACCCCGCCCTGTGCGCCATGCTCGGCACGCCGATCGACCGGCTGAAGGGCGCCACCGCCCGGGCGATGACCGTGGACGCGGCGCCGGACGCGGCCCGCCGCGCCGGCGACATGGCCTGGCTGCGGACGGTGCCGGCCGGGGCGCGCAACAGCTACCGGGTGGCGCAGTGCCCGATCCGGCGGATCGACGGCACCTCGGTGTGGTGCGAGCTCTCGGTCACCGTGTCGGTGGGCGACGACGGCCGGCCGTTCTGGCTGGTGGTGTTCACCGACATCTCCGAACAACGCCGGGCGGCGGACGTGCTGCGGATCGCCGGCACCCACGACGAGCTGACCCGGCTGCCCAACCGCTCCTCGGTCTCCGCCCGGATCGGCCGGCTGCTGGCCGGGCCGGACCGGCGCAAGCTGGCCGTGCTGTGCTGCGACCTGGACGACTTCAAGCGGGTCAACACCGCGCTCGGGCACGCCGCCGGCGACCAGGTGCTGATCATGCTGGCCGGCCGGCTGCAGCGGGAGCTGCCGATCGGCTGCTCGCCGGCCCGGCTCTCCGGTGACGAGTTCGTGGTGGTCTGCGACGACATCGACGCGGTCGGCGGGGTGAACCGGCTGGCCGAGTCGGTGTCCGCGCTGCTCCGGGCGCCGATGCAGATCGACGGCCACCCGGTGCGGGTGACCGCCTCGATCGGTGTCGCGCTGCCCCGGGACCTGCCGATCAACGCCGAGCTGCCCGGTCCGTCCGGCGCCTCGCCCGGCGCCGAGGACCTGCTGCGGCTGGTCGACGCCGCGATGTACGACGCCAAGCAGCGCGGGCCCGGCGAGCTGAGCTTCGTCACCACCGACAGCGCCCAGGCCGCCGGCCACCAGCTGCGGCTGGAGGACGAGCTGCGCGCCGCGCTGGCCACCGACGAGCTGGTGCTGCACTACCAGCCGGTGGTCGGCCCGGACGGCGCGGTGCGGTCCTGCGAGGCGCTGATCCGCTGGCCGCACCCGGAGCGCGGGATGGTCTTCCCGGACACATTCATCCCGGTGGCCGAGCGCGGCGGGTTGATGAAGGAACTCGACAAGTGGGTGCTGCGCACCGCCGCCCGCGAGGCCGCCGGCTGGCCGGCGCACGGCCGCCGCCCGGTGGGTGTGGCGGTGAACCTGGCCGGCATGCTGCCCGGCGACCGGGACTTCCTGCCCACCGTCCGCTCGGTGCTGGCCGAGACCGGGCTGCCCGGCGACCGGCTGGTGCTGGAGCTGGTGGAGACCAGCCTGATGTCGCTGCCCGAGCAGACCCTGGCCGCGATGGACGAGCTGGCCGGGCTCGGTGTGCGGTTCGCGGTGGACGACTTCGGCACCGGCTACTCGTCGCTGGCCCGGGTCAAGGAGCTGCCCGCGCAGATCGTCAAGGTCGACCGCAGCTTCGTCCGGGAGATCAGCTCCGACCCGGCCGACTTCGCGGTGGCCCGCGCGGTGGTGCAGATGGCCGCCGCGATGGGGCGCTACTGCGTCGCCGAGGGCGTGGAGACCGCCGAGCAGTTCCACATGCTGCGGGACATGGGCGTGGACGCCTACCAGGGCTGGCTGTTCGCCAAGGCCCTCGAACCGGCCGCGCTGCGCGCCGTGCTGGCCGGCCCGGCCTACCCGGTCCCGGCGGCCAAGCCGGTCGCGGTGCCGGACGCGCTGGCCACCCAGGCCGTGCGCAGCGGCCGCCCGGCCAGCTAGGCCCCGTCTCCGGTTCCGAGCGGTTCTCAGCCGGGACGGCTAGCCTGGTCGATCGTGACCATGTGGCGGACGGGAGCCCGACGGTGATCGAGTTCCGGTCGGTGACCAAACGGTTCCCCGGGTCCGGCGGGGCTGACGGTACCGACGTCACCGCCGTCGACGAGCTGGACCTGACCGTCGAGTCGGGCTCGTTGACGGTGTTCGTCGGGCCGTCCGGCTGCGGCAAGACCACCTCGCTGCGCATGATCAACCGGATGGTGACGCCGACCTCCGGGCAGATCCTGGTGGACGGCCGGGACGTGATGGCCGGGGACGCCGCCGAGCTACGCCGGGGCATCGGGTACGTGATCCAGCAGGCGGGGCTGTTCCCGCACCGGACCGTGCTGGACAACGTGGCCACCGTGCCGCTGCTGCTCGGCCGGACCAAGCGGGAGGCCCGGGCCCGGGCCGCCGAGCTGATGGAGCTGGTCGGGCTGGACGCCGGGATGGCCAAGCGCTACCCGGCGCAGCTGTCCGGCGGCCAGCAGCAACGGGTCGGGGTGGCCCGGGCGCTGGCCGCCGACCCGCCGGTGCTGCTGATGGACGAGCCGTTCAGCGCGGTCGACCCGGTGGTCCGGGTCAACCTGCAGGACGAGCTGCTGCGGCTGCAGTCCGAGCTGGGCAAGACCATCGTGTTCGTCACCCACGACATCGACGAGGCGGTGAAGCTCGGCGACCGGGTGGCGGTGTTCCGGGTGGGCGGCCGGCTGGCCCAGTACGCCGAGCCGGGGGAGCTGCTGGCCCACCCGGTCGACGAGTTCGTCGACGCGTTCGTCGGCCGCGACCGGGGCTACCGCGGCCTGGGCTTCCGAGCCGCCGACCAGCTACGACTCGGCGAGCTACCCACGGTCGCATCGTCGGTGCTACCCGAGGTACCACCCGGGTGGCACCTGGTACTGGACGACGACGGCAAGCCCCGCACCTGGTACCGGGGGGCGAACGGGGTGGCGGCGGGCGAGTTCCCGGTCGGCTCGCTCTACCCGGTCGGCGCCGGGACCTTGCGGGTGGCCCTCGATGCGGCGCTGTCCTCACCGTCCGGTCTCGGGGTGGCGGTGGACGCCGAGGGCCGGGTGGTCGGTTCGGTGTCGGCCGAGGACGTCATGCGTGAGCTCGCGGCGACCCGGGACGCGCACTGATGGTCTGGGACTGGATACCCCGCAACGCCGGGCTGATCCTCGGCCTGCTCGGCGACCACGTGGTGCTGGCCTTCGTCCCGGTGCTGATCGGGCTGGTCGCGGCGGTCCCGCTGGGCTGGCTGGCCAACCGCGACCCGCGCACCCGCGCCGTGCTGATCCCGACGGCCAGCCTGCTCTACACGATCCCGTCCCTGGCGCTGATCATCATGCTGCCGGCGGTGCTGGGCACGCTGATCCTGGACCCGCTGAACGTGGTGGTCGCGCTGGCCATCTACACCGTCGCGCTGCTGGTCCGGTCGGTGGCCGACGCGCTGGCCGCGGTGCCCCCGGCCGTGGTCGCCTCGGCCACCGCGATGGGCTACCGGGCCGGCCGGCGGTTCCTCACCGTCGAGCTCCCGCTGGCGGTGCCGGTGCTGGTCGCCGGCCTGCGGGTGGCCACCGTGTCCAACATCAGCCTGGTCAGCGTGGGTGCGCTGATCGGCATCGGCGGGCTGGGCGGGTTGTTCACCGAGGGCTACCAGCGGGACAACCCGGTGGAGATCCTCACCGGGATCGTGCTGACCGTGCTGCTCGCGCTGGCCGCCGACCTGTTGCTGCTGGCCGCCGGCCGGCTCGCCGCGCCCTGGCAACGGGCCGGGCGTACGGGTGCGGGCGCGACCCGGCCGGTCGCCGTCGGTGTCGAAGCAGCCGGAGGCACCGGATGACGCCGGTGGACGTCGGGGACGTGGTGGCCTGGTTCGGCGACCCGTACAACTGGCGCGGGTTCGGCGGCGTCCCGGCCCGGCTGGCCCAGC
>JAESFN010001415.1_pt1 | contig 10475 bp, 10 predicted proteins | sample 9269411 | NCBI WGS metagenome assembly JAESFN01 (sample SAMN14505399, study PRJNA617100) | algae metagenome | isolation source: Iphinoe sp. HA4291-MV1 and co-occurring heterotrophs from trail next to... | place: USA: Maunawili Falls, Hawaii | collected 2009-07-25
AGCTCTACGGCGACGGGCTCAACTTCGTCCTCGTCTGCGTCATCGTCGGGGCGATGGCGCTCGCCATCGGCGCGGCCAACGGCGCGATCTCGGCCGGCCTCCGCCTCCACCCGCTGATCGTCACCCTCGGCATCGGCACCATCGTCCAGGGCGCGGTGCTGGTCTGGACCCGCGGCTTCCCCTCCGGCTCGGCGCCGGAGGCGGTGACGAAATTCGTCTCGATCGGCGGCTCGGTCGGGCCGATCCCGGTGCCGTGGCTGATCCCGGCCTTCATCGTGCTCACCGCGGCGATCATCCTCGTCCTCAACCGCACGCCCTATGGCCGACGCCTGTTCGCGCTCGGCAGCAACCCGCGGGCGGCGGCGCTGGCGCTGATCGACCCGTTCCGGATGTGGGTGGTCACCTACGCGCTCAGCGCCTTCTTCGCGGCGGTGGCGGGGGTGCTCCTCCTCGGCTTCACCGGCTCCGCCTATGGCGATGTCGGCCAGCCCTACCTGTTCCAGACCATCGCCGCGGTGGTGATCGGCGGCACGGCGCTGGTCGGCGGCCGCGGCTCGTTCCTCGGCACGGTCGCGGGCGCAGTGGTGCTGACCCAGATCAACACGATCCTGATCGGACTCGGGCTGCAGCCGTCACTGGTGCAGGCGGCGCTCGGGCTGATCATCATCCTCCTCGTCTCGCTCTACGGCCGCGAGCCGCACGTGCGGGCGACGATCTGAGCTGGCTACGAGCCGATTCCGGCGCCGGCGAGCTGCGAGAGGCGGCCGGCGGTCGAGCGGATGAGACGAAGCGTCTCCATCATGTCGGGGGCGGAAGGGACGTTGGCGAGATGGACGAAGGGCACGGTGAGCGCGGCAAGGGCGCGTCCGTCGGGACGCAGCACCGGGGCGGAGAGGTTCATCACGCCCGCGATCTGGATGCTCGGCATCATCGCATACCCGCGGGTCTGGATCTCGTCGAGCCGCTCGGCGAATTCGGGCGAGATCGCGGGCTCGTCGCTGCTCTTCAGATGCTCGGCGATCATCATCAGCCGTTCCTCCGGGGGGCGGAAGGCGAGGAGCACCTGGCCGGAGCCGGTCTCGAACAGGCTGACATGCGAGCCCATGCGGATCGAGATGCCCCAGTAGCTCGGCGCCTCCTGCTGGGCGATCAGCACCACCGACCCGCGGTCGAAGACGACCAGCTGGTTGGCCTGCTGGGTGGCCTGGGCGAGCTCGCGCATCATCGGCGTGGCATAGGAGGCCATCCGACGCACAGGGGCATGGAGATGGGCGAGGCCGAACAGCTTCAGGGTCAGCGAGAAGCGGTCGCCGTCGCTCCGGGCGACATAGCCGCGCCGGACCAGCGTGTTGAGCATGCGGTAGAGTTCGTTGTGGCTCTTGCCGAGCCGCTTGGCGATCTCGGCCTGGCTGAGGCCGCCATCGGTCGCCGCCAGCAGCTCGAGAATGTCGAGACCCTTGTCGAGGGCGGGGGCGCGGTAGCGGTCCTCCTGTACGTCGGGCACGATCATTCTCCTGTGAAGCAACAAATTCATATTTGCATAGAATCGCGCGGCAGGGAATCGGATTGCGCCGGAGTCCGCCGCCCATCCATCGCCTGACGGAGAGAGCATGCAGCAGACCATCCACTTCGAGGACTACCGGCCGGGCGAGGTGCGGGAGACGAGCGGCCGGACCATCACCGAGACCGACTTCGTCGTCCATGCGGGCCACACCGGCGACTTCTTCCCCCACCACATGGACGCCGAGTTCGCCAAGACCACGCCGTTCGGCCAGCGTGTCGCCCACGGCACGATGGTGTTCGCGATCGGCATCGGCCTGACCGCGACCCTGATCAACCCGGTCGCCTTCTCCTACGGCTACGACCGGCTGCGCTTCGTGCGGCCGGTGTTCGTCGGCGACACCATCCGAACCCGGGTGACGATCGTCGCCAAGGAGGACGACCCCAAGCGCCCGGAGGCGGGTCGCGTGATCGAGCGCTGCGAGGTGATCAACCAGCGGGGCGAAGTCGTGCTCGCCGCCGACCACATCCTCATCGTCGCCCGTCGCGACCGGCCCGGCTGAGGCGCAGCAGCGGCGCGAGGGTCGCCGCCTTCGCGGTGTGGTGCGGCCAGGCGAAGCGAAGCCGGACCCGCGCGATGGGTTGGTGGGTGGCATCGCGCAAACAAAGATGGTGCGGCTTGGCGTAGCGAAGCCGGACCCGCGCGACGGGTTGGTGGGCGGCGTCGCGCAAACAAAGATGGTGCCCCTGGCCGGGCTCGAACCAGCACGCCCTTGCAGGCAACAGATTTTGAGTCTGCCGCGTCTACCAATTCCGCCACAGGGGCACGGAGGGGCGGGATCATAGACGCGAACGCGCCCCGGTCAATGCCGGCGAAATCGATGGTCCCGCAGGGCGTTTGCGGCGCAGCATGGAATATTTCGCCGCCGAAACACCACGGGGCTTCCGTCATGGTAGAATTCGCAAGTCTGACTTGAGACGCAGCGCACTCCGGAACCAGGGAGGACGTGATGACCGACGTCAAGTGGACGCTGAAGGGGCGCGAGTTCGCCCATTGCAATTGCGCCTATGGCTGTCCGTGCCAGTTCAACGCGCTGCCCACCCACGGCTATTGTCAGGCCGTCGTGGGCATCGAGATCGCCGAGGGACACCACGGCGATACCCGGCTCGATGGCCTCCGGGTGGCCGGCATCTTCGCCTGGCCCGGGCCGATCCATGAGGGCCATGGCGAGGCCGTGGTGGTGATCGACGAGCGCGCCACGGACACCCAGCGCGAGGCCCTCCTGCGGATCCTGGGCGGCGAGGACACCGAGCCCGGCGCGACGATCTTCAACGTCTTCGCGGCGACGCTCGACAAGGTCAACGACCCGATCTTCACCGGGATCGACTTCGACGTCGACGTCGAGGCGCGGAAGGCGAGGCTCGATGTGCCGGGCGTGATCGAGGCGCGGGGCGAGCCGATCCTCAACCCGGTGACGGGTGCGGAACACAGGATCCGGATCGACCTGCCGCATGGCTTCGAATACGCGCAGGCCGAGGTCGGGCGCGGGTGGGCGACGACGCAGGGGCCCATGGCCCTCCATCTGGCCGATTCCCACGCCCATTATTACGACCTCCACATGAACCAGAGCGGCGTGGTCCGCTGACGCCATCGATGCCGCCGGCGACCGAGGGTAGCCGGGTGTCGGGATCCTCACCGTTCGAGGCGATGCTGCGCCACCAGCGCGGCATCGCAATCACGGGGCTCGCCCTGGTGTCGGTCGCGGCCTGGGCCTTCGTGCTTTCCGGCAGCGGCACCGGCATGAGCATCGGCGCCATGTCGACCTGGCGCTTTCCCCCGCCGATGGATGGCATGGCGATGCCCGGGCCGTGGACCGCCGCGTGGTGGCTGGTCGTCCTCGCCATGTGGTGGGTGATGATGGTGGCGATGATGCTGCCTTCCGCCGCGCCGATGATCCTGCTCGTCGCCCAGGTTTCGAGGCGCGCATCGGCGCGCGGCGGCACCGGCCTTTCCACCGGTTGGGTCGCGGCCGGCTACTGCCTCGCCTGGCTGGCCTTCTCGGTGGCGGCAACCGGCCTCCAGTTCGCCCTCGAACGGGCCGGCCTGGTCCACGGCATGCTGATGTGGAGCCTCGACCCTTGGCTCTCGGCGACGCTGCTGGCGGCCGCCGGGCTCTATCAGCTCACCCCGCTCAAGCATGCCTGCCTGGCGCGATGCCGCTCGCCCGTCGCCTTCCTCGTGGCGCGGCGCCGCAGCGGCATCGCCGGCGCGCTGGAACTGGGCGTCTCCCACGGCTTCTGGTGCGTCGCCTGCTGCGCGGCGCTGATGGCGCTGCTCTTCGTCGGCGGGATCATGAACCTCGTCTGGATCGCCGGGCTGGCGCTGGTCGTTCTGGTCGAGAAGCTCCTGCCGGACCCGCGTCCCTTCTCGATCGGCATCGGCGTCCTCTGCCTGATCGCGGCGGCCTATGTCGTCGCGTCGACCGCGATGGCGTGAGCCCGCAAACGGTTCACCCCGGGAAGAGCGTGATGCCGCCGTCGACGCGGATGACCTGGCCGTTGATGAAGCGGGCCCGCGGCGAGGCGAGGAAGGCGACCGCCTCGGCGATCTCGGCCGGCTCGGCGTAGCGGTTGAGCGACTTGCCGACCTGCATGCGGACGGGATCGAGCTTCCGCGTCGCCTGGAAGCGGGCGGTCTTGGTCGGGCCGGGGCTGACCGCATTGATGCGGATGCCGGTGTCGATCAGCTCCTTGGCGAGGCAGCGGGTGTAGTGGACCACCGCCGCCTTGAGGGTGGCATAGACCGCCTCGGGCGAATTGCCCATGTGGGCCGCGGCCGAGGCGATGTTGACCACGTTGCCGCTGCCCCGCTCGACCATCGGCGGGATGAAGGCCTGGCAGACCAGCATGGTGCCGACGAGGTTGTTGTTGGTCAGCGTCCGGATGTCCTCGAACGAGATGTGGAGGGCGTCGTTGGGGTTGGGCTTGTTGCCCGAGGCGCCGATGTCGCCGCCGGCGCAATTGACCAGGATCTCGACCGGGCCGAGGCCGGACTCGATGTCGGCCTTCATCTTCCGGACCGCGTCGGGATCGCCGATATTGCCGGTGACGGCGACGGTGCGGACGCCATACTGCTTCGCCAACTCGGCGGCGGAAACCCCGACATCCGGGAACTCGCCATACTTGGCCGGCGCCGTCCAGTCGATGTCGTGCATGGCGACGTCGGCGCCGTTCTCGGCAAGCCGCTCGGCCATCACCCGGCCGAGGCCGCGGCCGGAGCCGGTGACGAAGGCGACCTTGCCGGCGAGTTCCCCGCTCATCGTTCTTTCTCCATCAAACCCAGTGCCCGCATGCTGGCGGCGCTCTTCCTGATCATGTCCATCTCGTAGGCCGGCAGCGCCGCGTCGTCGCCGCGCTCCCACGGCGTGCGGGTGTCGGCATCGTCGGCGAGCCGCTCGCGGCGCGCCGCCGCGAGGCAGGCGGCGAGCGCCGCGGCCGTCTTCGGCGGGTAGCCGTGCCACCAGCCGGGCGTCAGCAGGCGGACATGGCGGGCCTCGAGCGCGCCGGGTTCGAGCACGGCGGTGAGGCGAGGATGATGCTCGGCGAGGATCGCGGCGATCGGCCCGATCGGCACCGCGCCGTCGCCGATCGCACAGCGGACGAGCCGGTAGCCCTCGTCGGTGAACTGGACGCGGTAGTCCTTGAGGTGGACGTGGACGACGTGCGGCGCCACGACCCTGGTGAAGTCGAGCGGCGCCTCGGCGACGGGGAAGGAATTGCCGGTGTCGTAGGTGATGCCGACCGCCGGGCCGGCCTCCTCGCAGAAGGCGACCAGCTCGGCGCTGCCGAAATCCTGGTGGTTCTCGATGCCGAACCGGAGGCCCGCGTCGCGGGCGAGCGGCGCCGCGGCGCGGAGCGCCTGCCGCACCTGGCCGACCAGCGCCGGCCATTCGGCGCCGAGCGCGGCGCGGTCGCCGCAGAGCACGGTGGTGAGGCCGAGGCGGATGATCCTGGCGCCGAGTATCCCGGCGATGCGGATGGCGCGGTCGAGCGGGCCCATCATCAGCCCGCCGCTGACCACCGGGGTCATGCCGAGGGCGACGAGCCGGTCGCGGAGCCGGACGAGCGCCGCCTCGTCCATCTCGGCGAGCCAGGGCTCGTAGATCTCGAGCGTGCGGGCGCCAATCTCTTCGGCGATGGCGATGAAGCCGTCGAGACCGCCGCCCTTCGGGTTGGCGCGGGGCGTGCCGCGGCCCTGGAGGCCGAGGACGTAGGTGAGGCCGTAGGGGTTGAGGCCGACCGCGAGCATCAGCGGATGCCCGCGTCGACGAGGAGGCACTGCTTGGTGATCATCCGGCTGTCGTCGGCGGCGAGGAACAGCGCGGCGCGCGCCACCTCCTCGGGGAGGAGGCGGTCGGGGATGAGCTGGCGCCGCGCCATCGCGTCGGCGCTCTCCTCGGTGTACCAGAGGCGAAGCTGCTTCTCGGTCATCACCGCGCCGGGGGCGATGGCGTTGACGCGGATGCGGTCGCCGCCGAAGGCGCGGGCGAGCGCGTTGGTGAGGCCGATCACGCCGGCCTTGGCGGTGGCATAGACGGTGAAGTCGCTGCCGCCGAACATGTAGGCGGTCGACGAGAGATTGATGATCGAGCCGTGGCCGAGGGCGCGCATGTGCGGATGCACCGCCTGCGCGGCGAAGAACTGGTGGCGGAGGTTCACGTTCATCGCCCCGTCCCAGTATGCGGGCGTGACCGCGTCGACGTCATGGCGCTCGTCGTTGGCGGCGTTGTTGACGAGCACCGCCACCGGCCCGAGTTCGGCATGGATGCGGGCGACAGCATCGCGGAGCGCGTCGACGTCGGTGAGATCGGCGGGGATGAACTGCGGCCGGTGCCGGGTGCCGCCGAGCCGCGCGGCGAGCGCCGCCGAGGCGGCCTCGTCGATGTCGATGAAGGCGACGCGGGCGCCCTGGCCGGCGAAGGCCTCGGTCATCGCGCCGCCGATGCCGGAGCCGCCGCCGGTGATGAGCACGACGCGATCCTCGAGGCTGGGGTAGTGGGCGAAGGACAAGGGAGGATTTCCGTTCGAGGAATCAGATCAGGCGTTCGGTTTCGGGGTCGAAGAGGCAGGCCTTGCCCATGTCGACGGCGAGCGCGACCGTCTCGCCCTCCTTCGGCGCGGCGTCGGGCTCGAAGCGGGCCACGACCTCGCGGTCGCCGACCCGGACGATGACGATGGTCTCGGCGCCGGTCGGCTCGACCACCTCGACCGGCACGTCGATGCGGCCGTGGACGCCGCGGCCGGCGCGCTCGGGTTGGTGGCGGCCGAGATGCTCGGGCCGGACGCCGAGCACGACCTTCCGGCCCGGGCCGAGCCGGGCCGCGGTGTCGGCGGGCAGCGGAAGACGGACCGCGGCGTTGCCGGCGCGGAGCGCCAGCATCGGGCCGCCGTCGTCCGCGACCGTCTCGGCGGGAAGGAAGTTCATCGCCGGGGAGCCCATGAAGCCGGCGACGAAGATGTTGGCGGGACGCTCATAGACGGTGGCGGGCTCGGCGAACTGCTGCAGGCGGCCCTGATGCATCACGGCGATGCGCGAGGCAAGTGTCATCGCCTCGACCTGGTCGTGGGTGACGTAGACGGTGGTCTTGCCGAGGGTCTTGTAGAGCTTCTTGATCTCGGTGCGCATCTCGACGCGGAGCTTGGCGTCGAGGTTGGAGAGCGGCTCGTCGAACAGGAAGAGGAGCGGGTCGCGGACCAGCGCCCGGCCCATGGCGACGCGCTGGCGCTGGCCGCCGGAGAGCTGCGAGGGCTTCCTATGGAGGAGCTGGTCGATCTTGAGGAGCGCCGAGACGCGGGCGACGGCGGCATCCTGCTCGGCCTTGGGCACGCGCCGGCTCTCCATGCCGAAGGTGATGTTCTGGCGGACGGTCATGGTCGGGTAGAGCGCATAGGACTGGAACACCATGGCGATGTCGCGGTCCTTGGGCGGGACGGTGTTGACCACGCGGCCGCCGATCGCGATCTCGCCGGAGGTGACGGTCTCGAGCCCGGCTATCATGGCGAGGAGCGTTGACTTGCCGCAGCCCGACGGGCCGACCAGCACCACGAACTCGCCGGGGGCGGCCTCGAGCTCGATCCCCTTCAGCACCTCGACGGCGCCGTAGCTTTTGGAGAGGTTGCGTACGGTGAGTGACGCCATCGCCGTTCCTATTTGATCGCGCCCTGGGTGAGGCCGCGGATGAAGTAGCGGCCGCCGAAGAAGTAGATGAGGAGCGGCGGCAGGGCGCCGATCAGCACTGCCGCGCTCATCACGTCATAGGTCCGCACATTGGTGCCGTTGGTCGAGAGCGCGATCAGCGCCGCGGTGATCGGCTGGCCGCGGCCCGAGGAGAACACCACGGCGTAGAGGAACTCGTTCCAGATGCCGGTGAACTGCCAGATCACGGTGACGATCAGGATCGGCGGCGAGAGCGGCAGCACGATGCGCCGGAAGATGCGCCAGAAGCCGGCGCCGTCGATGCGCGCCGCCTTGATCAGGTCGTCGGGGATCGAGAGGTAGTAGTTCCGGCAGAAGAGGGTGGTGAAGGAAATGCCCTGGACGACGTGGATGAGGACGAGGCCGCTGATGGTGTTGGTGAGGCCGAGATTGCCGAGGATGAAGGCCCAGGGCATCAGCGCGATCTGGCCGGGCATGAAGACGCCGAGGGTCATGGCCGCGAACAGCCATTCCGAGCCGCGGAAGCGCCACTTCGACAGGATGTAGCCGTTCACCGCGCCGAAGGCGGTGGAGATGATGGTGGCGGGGATCGTCATCAGCAGGGAATTGTAGAAGTTCCGCTGCATGCCCTCGCAGGTGCCGCCGACGCAGAAGCTGCTCCATGCCTCGCCCCAGGCCGCGAACGAGAAGCTCCGCGGAAAGGCGATGAGGCCGTTCTGCGCGATCTCCGGCAGGTCGCGGAACGAGTTGAGGATGACGACCAGGAGCGGCAGCAGGTACCAGGCGGCGAACACGCCAAGGACGAGATAGACGCCGATCTTGGCGCGCGAACGGCGCCAGGTGCCGGCCGTGGCGAGCGGATCGTAGGCGGCGACGGCGGTCATATCTTCAGCTCGAAGCGGCGGCGCCAGACGCGCCAGAGCGAGTAGGGGACGAGGACGACCGCAAGCGCGAGCAGGATCATGATCGCAGCCGCGGCGCCCTCGGCGATCTGCCCGCGCTGGAACATGAGGTCGTAGACGTAGATCGCGGGGAAAGTGGTGGCGATGCCGGGGCCGCCGCCGGTGAGCGCGATGGCGAGGTCGAAGGTCTTGATCGCGAACTGGAGGAGGACGACGAGCACGGCGATGAAGATCGGGCCGATCGCCGGGATCATGATGCGGCGATAGATGCGGAGCATCGAGGCGCCGTCGATCTGCGCCGCCTTGATCAGGTCCTGGTCGATCGAGCGGAGGCCGGCGAGGAACAGCGCCATGGCGAAGCCCGAGGCCTGCCAGATGCCGGTGAGTACGATGGCGTAGAGGGCGAGGTCGCGGTTGGTGGTCCAGGCGAATTTGAAGCCGGTCCAGCCAAGCTGGTGGACGAGGAACTCGATGCCGGAGGTCGGGCTGTAGAGCCAGCTCCACACCGTGCCGGTGACGACGAAGGAGACCGCGAGCGGATAGAGGTAGATGGTGCGCCAGATCGATTCGCCGCGGACCCGCTGGTCGATCAGGATCGCGAGCAGCAGCCCCACCGCCATCGTGCCGATGACGTAGAGGATGCTGAAGATGAAGAGGTTGGTATAGGCGACGTTCCAGCGCCGGCTCTCCCACAGCGAGACATAGTGCTCGAAGCCGACGAGTTCGTAGGAGGGGAGGAGCGAGGAATTGGACAGCGAGATGTAGAGCGTCCAGCCGGTGAAGACGAAGACATAGACGAAAGTCGCGATCAGCGAGGGGGCGAGCACGGCGATCGGCAGCCAGGTGCCGAGGCGATCGCGCCACGGGCTTGCCGGTCGCGGCGCGCTCCGCGCCACAGTCATGGATGCCTCTGCCACGGTTTCCCTCCCCGGCGAACTGGCCGCGGCGGAGGACCGCCGCGGCCGTCCTGCTTCTCGACCGAAGCCTACATCTGCGACTCGACCGCGTCAGCCATGACGTTGGCGGCCTCCTCGCCGGTCATCTCCGGGGTGTTCCGAACTCGGTGATCGTCTCCATCATCGCGCCGCGATACTTCTGGAGCACCGTCATGTTGTGCGCCATCGAGCGGACCAGCGTGCCGGCCTCGATCGCCGCCTGCAGGTCCTTCTGGGAAAGCTGCTGGCAAGGGTTGAAGCCCTGGCTGAGATCGACGTCGAGCCGGGCCGGGATCGAGCCCTTCGCCTGGTTGAAGATGGTCTGGAACTCAGGCGAGAGGATGATCGAGGCGAGAAGCTTCTGGCCCTCGATGTAGTCGGGGTCCTTCTGCTTGAAGAACACCACCGAGTCCGAGTTGAGGATGAAGCCGGCCTTGCCCCAGTTGGTCGGCGCCTGGCCGCAGAGGATGTCCTCGCCTGGCTTGAAGCCGGCGGCGAGCAGCACGCCGATCTCCCAGTCGCCCATGATGAAGAAGGCGGCGTCGCCGTTGGCCATCATGTTCGAGGCGGTGTCGTAGTCGCGGCCGGCGATCGCCGGATCCATGTACTTGTCGACCATCAGCCGCATCTGGTCGAAGGCCTTGGCCATCCCGGGGCTGCGGAGCGCATCGATGTCGCCCTCGACGAAAGCCTTGCGGAAGAGGTCGATGTCCTGGCCGTAGACCACGACCTCGAAGGTGGTGGCGTCGGTCCAGTCGGCGGACATGTGGGCGAGGCAGGTCTTGCCGGTGGCGATCACCTTCTCGCAGTCGGCGTTGAACTCGGCCCAGGTCTTGGGCAGCTCGGTGATGCCGGCGGCGTCGAGCACCTTCTTGTTGGCCCACAGCCAGTTGATGCGGGGGATGTTCATCGGCGCGGCGA
>JAESFN010001416.1_pt1 | contig 10474 bp, 8 predicted proteins | sample 9269411 | NCBI WGS metagenome assembly JAESFN01 (sample SAMN14505399, study PRJNA617100) | algae metagenome | isolation source: Iphinoe sp. HA4291-MV1 and co-occurring heterotrophs from trail next to... | place: USA: Maunawili Falls, Hawaii | collected 2009-07-25
TTCGCCGAGAACTGCGCCCCGCGCCGCATGGAGCACCAAGCTCGGCGCGTCCGCTGCGCCTAGAGAATCGAATGTCTTAGCGGCCGGCCAACGACCAGGACAAACGGACGCTCGCTACCAGGAACCAAGGATCCGAACATGCGGACGAAGGTGCTTCACGTGATCGGGCGGGCACACGGCGGTGCTGGAGTTCATTTGCTCGACTTGGCCAAAGGCCAGCAAGACCACTTCGATGTGTCCGTCGCAATGGCTCGGGGCAGCGAAATGGCCGGCGCTTTCCGAGCTGCAGGCCTGCGGACACTTGAAACGCCGATCTCACACTCCGGGCGGATTCTTCCGAACCTGGCGGCTATCAATCGCGTCGCGGGCCTCATCCGGCGAGAGCGGTTCGATGTCATCCACGGGCATACCTCGGTCGCAAGTGCGATCGCACGCGTCGCCAGCCGATGGGCAGGGAATTCCGTCACCATTCATACGCTCCACAATTTTGCGTCGAATCAGTACATGCCGGTTTGGAAACGGCAACCGGCGCTTGGCGTGGAAAGGCTGCTTGATGCAGTTACGGACCACTATGTTGCCCCAACTTGCTTCATGGCAGAAGAAGGGGTACGAAGAAGGATTTTCCATCCTGAGAACGTTACGAGCATTTCGCATGGCATCGACCTAAAGCAAATCGACCATGCCGCTGCCCGCGTGAACCCTGAGTTGAAATCTCTGCTGTCGCGCAGCGATCGCGCGCCAATCGTTGCCTTCGTCGGTCGCCTTGACCGTCAGAAGGGAGCGGACGAGTTTCTCAAGGCTGCGGCGGAAGTCGTGCGATCTGAGCCATCGACCCGTTTTGTTGTAGCTGGGGATGGGCGGGAGAAGCGTCGCCTCGTGGCTCTTGCGGCTCAACTTAGCCTCGATGCGTTGGTTTCGTTCGTCGGATGGCAAGCAAACGCGTATCCGCTCCTCGCCCAAATTGACCTGCTCGTGATGCCGTCCCGTTGGGAGCCGTTTGGCTTAGCGGCCGCCGAGGCGATGGCGCTCCGCAAGCCCGTGGTCGCCACCGCCGTCGACGGCCTGCCTGAAGTCATTGAAGACGGCGTGACGGGGCGGCTCGTCGCTCCTGGCGATCCAACGGCGCTGGCGACCGGCATCCTCGAACTCGTCCGCAATCCAGGCCTGCGAACACGGATGGGCGAGCAGGGCCGCAAACGCGTGGAAAAAAGGTTCACGATCGCCGGCATGGTCGACGCTCACCGTACTCTCTATGACCGCTTGCTCGGTCGCAGTCAGCGCCGCGCGGCCTAGCGTTCGAGAAAGCTGGTTTTGCGGTCGCAGCGATCAACCGTCGTGTCGCGCCTAGCTGCATGGCTCTGCAAGGAAAGGTTAAAGGCCCTTGCGTGAACCTAGGTTGTTCGACGACACGCTTGCTCACGACCCAAGGTGAGGCGACAGCGGTATCGGCGGATCGAGCACAGAATCGTTGCGCCGATGGCCGCTAGCAGGCCGGAACTGGGGGCGGGAACAGCAGTCGTTGTGAAGTCGGGGTCTGTAAACCTAACCCAAGAGCGACCCTCACCTCGCTTATTAATCCGAATCGCCAGGCCGAAATTGACCTGATAAGGAAGCGGAATCCCTTCAACAATCGGTTGCCATTCCGTCGTTTCGCTAAACTGATATGAGAAGAATCCTGATTCGGCGATGGTTCCAGATTTGTCGACGAGGATGCTTCCAGGTCCGCCAATCAAGCTTTCGTTGTAGTTCAGCCAAACTCCGTAGCCGAAGCTCCAGTCGAGAGTATCGCCGGGCGCCAGTTCGCCAACAAAACTCACTGCGACGCTAGAACGGACGAACACCTCTTCCCATGTTCCTGAATCCAGCCGCCACTGCCCCATGCCTTCATAACCCATCCCTGAACCGGTGTCGAAATCGTAGGGACCTCCGAAGACCTCATACGTATCGCCGACTTCGGTTACGAAGCCAACACCACTGGTAACGTTGACTGCTCTCGCCCTAGCTAGGATATCAGCCGTCAGAGTGCCCGAGGCTACGCTGCCATTGACGGTCGCTGAAGTCAGGCCGCCTCCTGCTTCGGTGTCAAGCAACTTTGCGCCTGGTTCGTCGGTCAGAACATTTCCATAAGCGGTTGTTCTCGTAAAGTGTGTCACGAATTGGCTAGCATTCGCAGCCCGTGAACTAACCAACACACAAAATCCCAGCAATAGCCAGTGCCTTATCGTGCGGGCCATTTCGCAGTCCTTGTAAACAGTGTTGCAGGTTACTCATCGCCGATGCGTTTCCGCCCAGTATACCTCGCACAGTTCAGGCTGCTAGCGGTTTAGAATCCTGTTGGCGGGCAGAAAACAGTCTGCTTGCGTGTAGAGAACAATTGCGCCGGTGATTCAGGGCTATTGACACCGAAATCTTGCAGGTTTCAGCGGCGCTCATGGTGTGACGGTAGACGTTTGCGCCTGGCGTGGCCGAGACCGTGACTTTCGCAAGACTGAACGCCGCTTAGGGTTCAATCGCCTGCGATTCCTCAGCGGCCATGAGAATTTGCCAGAATTCGGAGCGGTGATTGCGCTCCACATCGTCGCGCGGGCCGATTTCTTCCGGCGGAGACGCGAGCACTTGCACCTGCGGCGCTTTCGCATTGCCATCGAACCGCGGCCAAGGCGGCAGCCCAGCCGCGTTGGGATCGCCAGTGTGGGCGAACTGTGTCCAGTAGCGGATCATCGCGGCGGCCAGCGTTTGCTGTTCAGGCGAGAGTGGCCGCACCTTGCCTGTAGTGAAGTCGAACGGCGCCGGCACGGTTAGATCGAACAGAAACGGCAACTCGCCGGAGTGCGAGGCCCCCGAAGGAAAGTCAGGCAAGAAAGGGATGAGCCCCGGCGAATGGGGATCGGCAAACTCGAAGGCGAAGACCGGCGCTCTGGCCGCGAGCGCACGCATGGCCGTGAACTGTGTCGAAGCGAACATCCGGTCGGTATAGATCGCTGCCCACGCCAGCGCGGCCGTGGGATACGACTCGCGCGGGTACTGCCGCTCCACTTCTGCGACACGATCGCCGAAGGCATCCTTCAGCAGCTTGGGGTAGGTCTCGTCGGTGATCGCGTTGCCCGTGAGCTGCATGCCCGATGCAATGCCGCGAGCTTCATCGCGCGTGAAGCCGGAGATCGTAGGCACGGCGAGGCATTTGCCCGCCATGAGCGCTTGAACTGGATGCTCGGGAAGAATCGGCCCGCCGTACGCCGGTCCGAAGAATTTGCCCGTATGGGCCAGCAGCTCTTTGGCGGGAATCTGTCGCAGCCGCGCGAGCGCCTCGTCAGGCGGAAGTTCGTCGGGAATGTTGAGCTCCTTGGCAAACTCCTTGCCGACGGCTTCAACCGTCTCGAGCGGCAGCCAAAACGTTCCATGCGGGCCAAGATTTGCCGCGTTGCGCGGCCAACTCGTGGTGACGGCGCCGCTCTGCAGGATCGCCTTGTGAAACAGGCCCTTCGCCGCCGGCGAGGTGAGCTGAGCGCACGTGGCGACCGCGCCGCCGGACTCGCCAAACAGTGTGATGTTCTGCGGATCGCCCCCGAAGGCAGCGATGTTGTCGCGGACCCAGCGCAAGGCCGCCTGCTGGTCTTGAAGTCCAAACGTGCCTGAGCCTTCGAGGCCCGGGTAGCCGAAGTAGCCGAAGATATTGAGGCGGAACTCGACCGCCACCACGATGACGTTGCCAGTGGTCGCCATGCGTTTGGGATCGTAGGTGTTGGCAGTGCCGGAAGAAAAACCTCCCCCGTGCAGCCACACCATGACCGGCTTGGCCTGCCCATCGGCGGAGCCCTGCGGCACGCAGATGTTCACGAACAGGCAATCTTCGTTCTCGCTGCCGCCAGCAACCTCGCCGGCCCCCTGAGCGGCCGGCAATGCGGGCTTGGTGCAATCGCGAACGCCGCTCCAGGCTTCGGGCGCCTGCGGTGCAGCCCAACGGAGCGGCCCCACCGGAGGCGCGGCGTAAGGCACTCCGAGAAACTGGATGACCCGTTCGTCCACGCGCCCGCGGACTTGGCCCAATTGAACGGCGACAACATCGCCAGCCTCGTCCGCGTGCGCCGCCGGTGCTTCATCGCTGCTAGCAAGCAGGAGCAAGAACAGGCAGATCAGGCGATGCGCGAACGAGAGTCTGGCGGAAATCATTGTGACTTTCGAGCTCCAGTGTTGGGACGGGAGGTGGCGGTCTATTCTGCGAGACGTGCGGTTGGGTCGCTCGTTCGCGGCGGCAATCTGACGGCCAAGACGGCGATCCACGTGCCGCTGAGCGAGCCTCCGGCGTTCAATCTAGGCCAATTCACTCCGCGGGCTTAGGCTTATACCCACCTCGACGGCAGGTTGCTTCGTTATTTGCCCCAGGAATGGTTTGTGTCTCGCAACACGGCGACTTCAGCTCCCCCTGCGACATCTTCACGCACGAAGCAAGCTCCTTGGGTCGCGGGTGATGGAAACGCGTCGCTACGGCTGGCTTGGACCGGCGCCGCGCGGAGTGTATTTCCGCTCGGCGTCGCTGGCGCCGTGCTCATGTGGGCCGCGTTGCCGCCGCTGAACTGGTGGCTGCTGGCTTGGATCGCGCCAATTCCTTGGTTGCTGCTCGTGCGGTTCGATCGGCTGCCGGGGCGTCGGCCGTACGCGTCGCTGTGGCTGGTCGGCTTCGGCTTTTGGCTCGCCGCGCTGCATTGGCTGCGGCTGCCTCACTGGGCGACGAGCTTTGGTTGGCTGGCGCTCTCGGGCTATTTGGCCTGCTACGTGCCGCTGTTCATTGGGCTATCCCGCGTCGGCGTGCAGCAACTGCGCTGGCCGCTCGCGCTTGCAGCCCCCATCGTCTGGACCGGGCTCGAACTCGTGCGGGCCTACTTGCTTACCGGCTTCACCATGGGCAGCCTGGGGCACACCCAGTCGCGCTGGTTGGAGGTCATTCAAATCAGCGACATCACGGGTGGCTACGGCGTGAGCTTCGTCGTGATGCTGGTTGCGGCGGCGCTCGCCAGCGTTTGGCCCCCCGCGACACGCCGCGCGTGGGGCAGCGTCGTTGCCGCCGGGCTCGTATTGGTTGGCTGCTGGGCGTACGGGAGCCAGCGCATGTTGGCAACGCCTGCGGAAGAGGGCGTCTCGGTCGCGCTGATTCAGGGGAGCATCGACACCGTTTTCGACGGGGATAGGGGCCGACCGCAACGCATTCTCGAACAGTACAAAGAGTTGACGAAACGAGCGCTACGGGCCAATCCGAGCGCCGCTCTGGTCGTCTGGCCGGAATCCATGTTCCCGAACGGATGGTTGACGATCGAGCCGGGCGCCGCAAACAGCTTGGCGTATCCTGATTTCAGCGTAGAGCAACTTACCCGGGTGGCAGAAGCCAACACGCGTGAGATCGTTGACCTGGCTCGAGTGTCTGGTCGGATGATGGTCGTGAACGCCGGGCGAGAGAACATTCGTCGCGATGGACGAAGCGAGTTATTCAACACCGCGATCCTGCTCGATCCCGTGCGCGGCGTCGTCACGTGGTACGACAAGATGCACCCCGTGATGTTCGGCGAGTACATCCCTTTCGGGAACTGGTTCCCCTGGCTCTATCGCCTAACGCCGCTTCGCGGTGGCCTCACCCCGGGGCAGAAGGCGGTGGCCTTTCCGGTCGCCGGCCTGATCGCGAGCCCCAGCATCTGCTACGAAACCGTGCTGCCGCAGGTGATCCGCCGCCAGGTCCGGCAACTGCAGGCCGATGGCCAAGACCCCGACTTCCTGCTCAACGTGACCAACGACGGTTGGTTCTGGGGCTCGAGCGAACTCGAAATGCACTTAGTGTGCGCGGTGTTCCGCGCGGTCGAGTGCCGCAAGCCGCTGCTGATCGCCGCCAATACCGGCATCTCGGCCGACATCGACGGCGACGGACGGATTCACTCGCAGGGACCGCGGCGCGCCGAGACCACGCTCGCCGCCACGGTCCACCGCGATCCGCGAACCAGCTTCTATCTGCGCTGGGGCGATTGGTTCGCCGGCAGTTGCCTGGCGATCACGGCGCTGTTCGCAACGGCGGGCATTCGCCGCATGAGACGAGCGCGCGGGAACCCGTAGCGAGCCCCGAACTGTCTACCGGGAGGGCCAATAAAAAAAACCGCTGAGGGGGGCGGTCCCTCAGCGGTTGAACTCCGTCCGCGAGCAGCGAAAAAATGCCCCCGCATGCGGGGCGGTTCGTGCGAAGGATACGAGGTTTACCCCGCTTCGAGGTTCGTTTCGTCGCGTTCTCGTCGGAGGGCGGGAAACCGCCTTTTCCCAAACAGGCCCCGCCGAAACTACTTATCGGCCTGGAACTTCCAGAAAACTTACAATATAGTAAGCTTGTTGGACGAATCATTACGGTCGACCTTTGGTTCTCGAACTCCTTCGCTCAGGCAGCCCCATCGTGTGGTTTCGAACGGCAGCTAGAATGCGAACAGTGTGCGAGCGGCAAGCGGCCGTTTCCGCGCTGCTGATTGCAATTCTTGGCGTCGCTTCCATCGCGGCTTGGGTGACTTCATTCGACGCTGTTGCCACGGTCGAATCGGGGCTGACCGCTCAGAACTGCGTGGCCGTCGCGGGCATCGTCGCGACGCTGCACGCAGATAACTGGACGATTGAAGACAATCACTCCAAGTCCGCGCCGCCGGCGCGGCGAAGTTCCTCACGCAAGTCACCGCGGCAAGTGATCCGAGCCATGGCCGGGTCCCCCTCGCCAATTGCCGCGGTGGTTTGCGATCGTGGGGTAACTGCTTTCTTCACCCCCGAACCGGCCGAAGCGACGCCACGCGTCGTTCGGCTCTGTCGATTGCTGCTTTAGCGATCGGCTCTTCTCGGTTCGAGATTTGCCGCTAACTCATCCGCTGGGATGAGTCGCGGCGTTCCATGTCCTCATCGACCTGCGATGCCATCTTCGCGGGTCTCTCAAAGCGTTGCATCGTTGCGCGCCGACGGGCAACCGCCCGCACGCGCACTGTTGATTCGTGTTTCACTCCTTCAGGCGGAGGTGTTGTCATGTGGAAGAAGTCGTTGCTGGCAGGTCTCGTGGTTGCCACCGGGCTGGTCGGCGCTGCCGAGGTCTTTGCCCAGCGTGATGCCGGCTCCAAGCTTCGCGGCGAATTCGGCACGGGCTTTCATGGGCCCAGCCGCAGTCGGTCTTCGACGAGCCGGTCGTCGGGCCGCATGTACGCGGCGCCAGCGCCGGCGCGGATCGTGGCCCCGGCCGATGATCTGACGGCCGGTCAACCGGGTCGGCGAGCCTTCTCGTACGATCCGGGCGCTCCCGAGGCGTCGGCTACGCCTGCCGCGCCGCGGGTGTACGTGCAGCCGTCGCCAGGCGCCGCGCCGTCTACTCGCTGCTGCCCGCCGCGCAAGTCCTGGTATCGCTGGAGCCGCTAGTCGGCTGAGATGTCCCACCTCGTGGGACAACAATTCCCTGCTGGGCGCCAATCCACGGCGTTCAGGCCTGAGGCGTTCAGGCCTGTCGCCGTGGATCGCCTAGGCAGGACGCGCCACGGCAACCTGTAGGGTGCGTCAGCGAAAGGTAGGGTGCGTCAAGCGAAGCGCAGACGCACCATCTGGCAAGCGAGAGCTAACGGCAATCACGCCCCAAGCGTCGGTGCGTCTGCGCTGCGCTTGAACGCACCCTCCGCGAAACTCGCTCAGTGGGCGTTCAGTTCACCACGGCCGCGTGCATTTCCGCGCGGTTGCTTCCCGCCCCTTGTCCGCGGCGCGTCGGCCGCAGCGTGCTGGCGTGGCCGCGCGATTGCTCTTCGGCGCTCGGCCGCGGTCCCAGCAGCATCCGCACCCATTCCGGCGGCACGAAGGCCAGGTTACAGATCAGCATCGCCAACCCAAAGGTCGGCATCCCGAGGAACAGCACGATGCCGAGGTGCAACGGAACGGCCAGCAGCAGCACGACGGGGCGCGTGAATCGCGGCCAGATGAGCGCCGCGTAAGACAGCTCCCAGAACAACACCGTATGCGTGGCGATCGCCACGAGCACCGGATGATGCGCGAGCCAAGTCATATCGAACGATTGGTACTCTTGAATCGCCACCGCGCCCCACATCGCGGTGCCGTCCCACCAGGCAGCGCCTTGCAGCTTGGCCATGCCAGCGAAGAGATAGATCACGCACAGATGCAATTGCGCAAGCCGGATCGCCACGTTCGTGTTGATGCGCGGCGCCGCCGGTGGCAGCCGCAAGCCTTCGCGCCGCGCGGCCAGCCAACGATCGAGCGAATAGGCTTCGCCGCACGGGCCGATCGCCAGATACAGCGCCAGCATGGCGTTGCACTGGTCGAGTCCGTACAGCGAGCCCGTCGCGCGGTGGATGTACGACAGAGTGATCAGTAGCGACAGGCAGGCCATCGCGCGGCTATAAAGGCCAACCGTGAGCAAGGCGAAGGCAATCAGCGCCCCGAGGTGCATCATCCACAGCACCGCCGGCGACTGGATCAACCGAAAGTGGGTCAGCGCCCAACCATCGGCTTGCAGTTTGGCCAGCAGATCGAGATCGACCCACGGATTGGGCCCGAAGAAGGCTTGGAAGTCTTTGGCCCACACCAGGTGAGTGTAGAACAGCATCGCGCCGGCGAGGATGCGGATGAGGCCCAATGTGGCCGCGTCGGTCGGCGTGAACCAAAACCGGTTCCAGCCTTCCCAGCCGGTGCGCAGCCAAGCCACGATCGGGGCAGTGAAGCGGTTCATCGAAGTTGCTCCGCGGTGAACGTGCCCAGCGGCCGATCGGGCGGATACGAGCGAGGATCATCGAGCTTGGCGCCCTGCGCCACTTCTTGCGGCGGCGCGATCAGGTGTCGGCGCAGATAGAGCGAAACCTCTTCTGCCTGATTCGCCTGCACCAAATGACGTGCGAACGACTTCACCATCGCGTCGCGCAGCTCGGCTTGTTCTTGCCCGTCGAGCGTGTTGACGAACTCGCTCAACATGAAATGCCGGTGATAGAGCAGCCGCGGCCACTGCTGGTCGATGCTGGGAAACACGCCATTCACCTCGCTGCCGTCGGCGAGTTTTAGGTCGTAGCGAATCAAATGCGCCGGCCCTGGCTCGGGCGCAAAGAACCGGTAGCCGTTGTCGAGAAAGCCCATCCGCAGATAGGGCCGAAAGGCCGACGCCAGCCTGCCGGAGAGGGCCGAGGTGGAAGGGGCCATGGCCCAGGGGCCAATGAACACCGCCGCCACATGCAGGGCGACGAGCGCGCTGATCAGAATTCGCCAGCGGAGCGCCAAAGGCGGCGGCGCCGGAACCGAGGTCAAGGCCGTGCTCATGTCACACGCGATCGATCAAGGGCCAGCGGAACAGGCGAGGCAACCCTCGCATCAGGCCGTTATCGACCGCCAGGCGGTGCGCGTCAAAGCCATTCGGCCGCGCCTGTCGCCTCCGCCCCAAAAAGCGAAACCCTCACATGGACTTGCATCCATGTGAGGGTTAATCGCGTTCTATCGATGCACACCGGTGGGCCAATTCAGCCCACCAGTGAGCGGATTTACTTGGCCGAGGCCACCGAGGCGGCCGGGGCGGCGAAGTCGAAGCTCAGCTCGGTCTTCTCACCGGCCTTGAGCGACACCGACTCCTCCTTCACTTGGGTCCGGCCATCCTGCGTGTACTCGACACGCACGTCATAGTCGGCCCAGGTAGCGCCAGCCGGCAGCTTGGTGGTGGTGAATTCACGCACCGAGCCGGTGGCCTTCATCTCGTTGCCAGCCAAAGTGACCTTGGCGTCGGCCGGAACGTTGAGCACCAGCGTCGTGGGGGCTTCATCCTTGGCCACGGCGTTGGTTTCTTCCATGTCGAAGCTCACGTTGGCGCGCTGGCCGCCCTGCAGGCGAACCGTCTTCACCTGCTCGATGGTCTTGCCATCGACAACCAAGGTCGCCTTGACCTCGTACTTGTAGCGGTAACCGGGCTCCAGACCGCGCGACACGAACTGGCGATCGTTGCCCGTGCTGCGGGTCGGCAGGCCGTTGACAACGACCTGAGCGCCGGCGGGAACTTGCACGTTGAGCAGAGCGCTGCGCTCGAGCTCATCGGCGGGCAGGTACAGCGAAGCACCGGCCGGGGGAGTCGTGGTCGGATTGAGCAGGTCATCGGTCGCGGGGGCCGACGGAGCCGGCACATCGCCTTCGACCGGCGCCGCCGGCGGTTCGGCCGGCTTCAGCGTCGAGGGAGTGCCTTCGACGTAGGCGGGCTCAGCCACGGTCCAGCCGCCGCTCGAGCCACCCGAAGAACCACCGCTGGTGTAGCTCCAGCCGCCCGAGGACCCGCCGCTGGAACCGTTGCTCCAGCCGCCGCTCGAGCCGCCCGAGCTGCCGTGCCAGCGACGGCGATGATGACGCCATCCCCAGCCGCCGCCCGACGAGCCACCGCTCGAACCGTAGGACCAGCCGCCCGAGCTGCCGCCGCTGGAACCATTGCTCCAGCCACCGCTCGAGCCGT
>JAESFN010001417.1_pt1 | contig 10471 bp, 9 predicted proteins | sample 9269411 | NCBI WGS metagenome assembly JAESFN01 (sample SAMN14505399, study PRJNA617100) | algae metagenome | isolation source: Iphinoe sp. HA4291-MV1 and co-occurring heterotrophs from trail next to... | place: USA: Maunawili Falls, Hawaii | collected 2009-07-25
GATCGAGATCTGGCCGGTAAGTCGGCGAGCCCATAACCCGTCGTTGCTTTTCGACGGTGTATTTCGAGGGGTCCCAGGCGGCGCGATGGACTTTGACGCGCTCCTCGATGGCAGCGTCATCAGCGCCTACGAGATCGCCGAATCGATACCCGTCGGCCAGGGACGGTTCGAAGCGCCTGCCAACCAGGGGTTGTCCACGAAACGTGTAGTGGGCATCGGTCGCCGTGAACCCGGTGCGGTCGAGTGCGATTTGACGATCGCGGTCCTTATCACCGGCCACGATCGTTATCGAAGATTCGCCACTCCCCTGCGCCCGGGACACCGCCCAGCTAATCATTTCCGGCTCGATCGCTCGATTGCGTGGATCGCAATACAAATCGATCGTGTCGCCCTCCGGCCAGGTAAAACCGACCACGGCATTGCGATCGTCGTCGATCCAGAGCTGGACGTTGCGCATCTGATCGATGTCTTCGTGATGAAAGCGCCACCAATCGAGATCGCCGATCGTGACGCCCGAAATCCCCGCCTGGGTGCGCATCCCCGGCAGCTCCATCAAGAACCGGCGCAGCGCCGCGTAATCGTCTTCGGATGCATAGGCGCGTGAGGAGATCATCGTTGTTCCCCTTCCTTCATTGGCTAGTGCTCGCGAACCGCCAGCACCTCGACGAGCGCTTTCAGTTCCTCGCCAGCACGGTTTTGCGCGGCCAGCGCTTCCGCCAGCGCCAGCCGTGCACTCTCGTGCATGGCGTCGATCTGCAATTCAATTTCGCGACGCACATCATATCGCGCCAGCAGATCGAGCACCGATCGCACCCCTGCCTCGTCGATCTCCGGCGCCGCGTAGAGCGCCTCGATCGCCGCGCGATCGGCGTCCGAGGCGCGCTCGCGCAGAATCAGAATCGGCAGGCTTTGCTTGCGGCGGCGAATATCATCCGCAGCCGCCTTGCCGGTGATCTCGCTCGCTCCCCAGATGCCAAGCAGATCGTCTCGCACCTGAAAGCCAACGCCCAGCGCCAACCCGAATGCGCCGAAAAGCTCGGCACGTTCATCGTCCGCACCCGCCAGCTGCGCTCCCGCCCAGGCGGCATACCGGACGATGACGGCTGTTTTCAGCTCGATCATTTTGAGATAGGCATCGGGCGTGACATCGTCCCGGCCTTCGAACCCGAGATCGAGCGATTGCCCCTGCACGATCTGAATCGTCATCGTGTCGAACTGCTCGGCCAGACGGATCACCAGATCGGCATCAACCCCTTCATCGCGCAACCGGTAGAGCGCGCGGTGGGCGGCCGCGAAAATCGCGTCGCCGGCGTTGATCGCCTGCCCCACTCCCCAGAGCGTCCAAACGGTGGGGCGATGGCGACGACTCGGGCTCTGATCCTGAATGTCGTCGTGCACGAGCGTGAAGTTATGCAGCAGCTCGATCGCGGCGGCGAGCGGCACGGCGCGTTCGGCTGCACCGCCCGCCGCGGAGCAGGCCAGCATCGCAATCCCCGGGCGCAGGCGCTTGCCGCGCTGCGCCGCCGTCAGCACCGCCGGGCGGAACTCGGCGTCAGCGAATCCGAGGTGGTAGTTCGCCATTCCGGGGAGGATCGGCGCGGGCCCGTCGAGCGCCCCGAGCGCCGCCTCCATCGCCGGTTCCAGCAGGTGATCGAAGCCGGCGGTCGCTTCGGCGAGATCCGATTCATTCGCCGGCGTTACCGACCCGTTCATAGTGTTGCTCCGAAGCGATACTGCGCCGGTTCGGCCTCGATCCGGCGGAAACCATTCACCGCGCAAAGCCTACCAATCGGGCGGAAAACCGGCATGACGCTTTCTGTAGCCAATTATGCGCACGAGCGCCCATTCGAAATCGTACTTTCTGGAAAATTCCGAATCCGAACTTGACGCGCTAACGTAAAATTATATGTGAGCGTCGACAGCGACCGGGGTGGCCCGGCAGAGGCGGCGGCCACAACCCGCATCGCCTCACCTTATTTCGCATGGACGTTAGCAGTGTCAAGGATGGGACCGAAGCATGTTCTTCGATCCAATGTATTTCGTTTTCATGATCCCCGGCATCATCTTCATGTTCTGGGCACAGAGCAAAGTGAAGGGGTCATACAACAAGTATCGTCGCGTTCCGAATTCCTACGGGATTTCGGGCGCGCAGGCGGCTCGCTCGGTGCTCGACGCCAGCGGGCTTCAAATGGTGCCGATTTCGCAGACACCCGGCGAGCTGAGCGATCACTACGATCCGCGTAAGCGTGAGCTCTTCCTCTCGCCCGATGTCTACAGCGGACGCTCGATCGCCTCGATCGGTATCGCCGCGCACGAGGCCGGTCACGCGATTCAGCACGCAACCGGCTACGCGCCGTTGCAGGCACGCACCGCGATCGTTCCGGCCGTGAACATCGGCTCGAATATCGGTATTTTGCTGCTGATTCTCGGCATCATCATCAGCGTCACGCCGCTGGCGTGGGCGGGTGTGGCGCTCTTCGCGCTCACCACCGTCTTCGCGCTGATTACCCTGCCGGTCGAATTCAACGCCTCTGACCGCGCGAAAAAGGCGCTGCAGAGTGTAGGCATCATCAATGTCAACACCGAGCAGGGTCGCGCCGAGGCCGCTGGTGTCGAGAATGTGCTCGGCTCCGCCGCCTGGACCTACGTGGCCGGTTTCGCCGCCTCGCTGCTGCAGCTGCTCTACTACGTCAGCCTGCTGACCGGTTCGCGCCGCAGCGACTGAGTGTAGTTTGGAGTCTAGGCGCAAACTGCGAAAACGCCCGGGGAAATTCCCCGGGCGTTTTTTGTGGTTAGAGCTGAAAGGCGGCGCGGATGTCGCCGACATGGCGACCGTTGTGGTTTCGCAGCTCTGGGGATTCGACCGCCAGAATCGCGGAGGTTTGCTCCGGCGTGGCGAGCCCTAGCTGCTCTAGCGCGGCCGCGAGAATGACGGCGTGAGAGCGGAACGAGCCGTCGGCAACGCGGATGGCTAGCCCAACGCCCTTCGCGGGCACACCGAGGCAGAACAACCCCTCAGCGCCGCTCTTGCAAACAAAAGCTCCCTGCCCGATCCGCATCACTTCGGCGACCAGCGCGTGCTGCCCGGAAACATTCTCCGGCGCCGAGATCATCGCCTCGCGCAAGCGGTCGAGTGCTTCGGCGTGTTCCCGCCCTGCCCCCTCCGGCACCTTACGCGGATCGGCGAGCGCGGCGAACGACGTGGCAAACGCGCGAATCGTGCTGCCGAAGGTCGGCACGCTGCACCCGTCCGTACCGAGCGCCAGACTGTCTACCGGCACGCGGCAAACCTCCGCCACCAGCGCGCGAATCTGCTGCTGCAACGGGTGATCCAGCTCCAGGTAGTTCTCGATCGGAAAACCCTGCGCGATCGAGGCGGCCAGCATGCCGGTGTGCTTGCCGGAGCAATCGCAGTGCAACGGCGAGCGCGGTTTCAATCCCGCCACAATATTCGCGCGCTCGATATCATCAGCCGGCAGCGGCGCACCGCATTGCAGCGCCCCCTCATCGAGTCCAAGCTTCGCTAGCATCGCCGCCACCTGACGCTGCTGCCCCAGCTCGCCATGATGCGACGCGCAACAGAGCGCCAGATCGGACGGCGTAAACCCGAAACGATCGGCCGCGCCGCTCTCGATGACCGGGATCGCCTGAAATGGTTTCGCCGAGGAGCGGAAGAAGGCGATCGTTTCCGGATCACCGGCCGCACCAATCACGGCTCCGCTGCTATCAACCGCAACCACAATCCCTTCGTGCACACTCTCGACAATTCCACCACGGGTTGTTTCCGCCAATCTCGCTGTCATGTGCATATCCCTTCTTGGAGCTGATAATCACCGCTTCTCGACGATATCGGTTGGTGCAAAGTACGGAACCGGGAAGGTCACGATCACGTGGAGTGGCCCGGAGCCGGTATTCGTAAATCCATGCAGCACGCCCGCAGGAATAAACAAGCTCACCCCGGCGCCGATCGCCACGGTTTCATCATCCATCGTCGCCTCACCCTCTCCGCAGAGGAAGGTGAGCGCCTCATCGCAGGGGTGGGTGTGACGAAACACACGGTCGCCGGGCTGCAGCCACTGCTGCCCGACGAAGATGGTTGACGAGCCGGTTTCATTGCACACAAGGTGCTGAGTCGGTAACCCGCTCGGGCTCGGCACCACCGGTCGTTGATCGTGCTGAATGCGCACGCCGCGTTCTGACATAGCGCTCTCCTCAAGAACCCGTAGCCAGATTTCGACGTACTACAGTACGAAGGCGAAACGGTATCCCCCGCTCGTACGTTCATAGTGTCAGAAACCCAGCACACCGGCAGCCAGCCCCGCCGGTTTTCGATAGACGTTCATCGGAGGTCTCACAGCGATGCGAAAGCTGCGTTGGACGCGGCGCGAAGCGCTCGCCCTCACCGCGCGAGCAGCCGCTCTCGGAGCGCTCGCTCCCATTGTTCGCACCGCGGCGCCGGTCGCCGCCGAGAATCGCCAGGCCACCACGGTCAGCGGCGAATCGGTGCTTTATTTTGCCGAAACCGGACACAATCTGCAGCGCGACTTTTTGGCAATCTTCCAAGCCGCCGGTGGCAACGAGGTGTTTGGGCTACCGTTGTCCGAGGAACGCTTCGTCGAGAAGCAGGGTATCGTGCAAACCTTCGCGGGAATCTCGCTGGTTTACGACCCCACGCTGGAGGCGCCCTGGGATATCCAGGGACAGCACCTACCGGACAAAATCAAGCGCGAGTACGCTCCCGCCGCGGCACGAAAGACGCTCGATGGACCAGCGAGCAATGCCGCGAGCGCGCAGTATTTCCCTGAAACCAAACACCAAATCAGTGGCGATTTCGCCGAGTTCTGGAGCAAAGGCGGCTTGGCCGTTTTCGGCATGCCGCTGAGCGAGGTCTACACCGACTCGAAATCGAAAAAGCGCACACAGGTGTTCGAGCGCGCGATTTTCGAGGAGGGGGACAAAACCGAGGTCGCCCTCGTCCCGATCGCGAAGCAGATCGTGGAAGAGAACGGCGCGATCACCAGCGATCCCGCCTTCGCGCCCGCGCCACCCAACGGCGGTGAAACCCGTCTGGTGCAGTCGCCGGAAGGCCTGCGCCTGCGCGCCGCCGGCAACACCGACGCCGAAATTCGCGTACTCCTGGCCGATAACGCCGAGTTCATCATGGCGCCTGGAGCTAAGGGAGATTGGCTACCCGGCTATGCCGATGGCTATGCCGGCTGGGTTTCCAGCCAGTTTCTCGCCACGCCGAAACCGCTGCCCACGATTTCCGAGGAGGATTGGGATCTCAATGTCTGGCAAGGTGCCGCGCTCAGCGAAACCAATGTCCGCTCTGAGCCGTCCACCAAAGCTCCGATCGCCAAGGTGCTCGCCTACGGCGATCCGGTGAAGGTGACGAAATGGGTCGAGGGCGAGGCGGTCTACGAAGGCGCCGATCTCTGGGCGCAGGTTGGGCCAAAGGAATTCATCTACGGTCGCAATGTCGGGCGCAACGCCCCGGTGACGCCGACTCCGATTCCGCCGGGAGCGCCAACCACCGGCAAATGGATCGACGTCAATCTCACCCAGCAATTGATGATCGCGTACGAAGGCAAAAGCGTGGTGCGCACCACCCTCACCACCACCGGCATGGCCGGCTGGGAAACGCCCACCGGATCGTTCACGATCATCAATCGCGTGGCGAACGAAACGATGGATAGCGGTGCGATCGGCGCCGAGAGTTTCTACAAACTGGAAGATGTGCTGTTCACGCAATACTTCACGAATCAGGGTCACGCGATCCACTTTGCCTGGTGGCGTACCCCGGAAACGATCGGGCGTCCGGGCAGCCACGGCTGTCTGAATCTCCTGCTCGACGACTCCCAATTCTTCTGGGATTGGGCCGATTACGGTGTTCCGCTGATCGTTCACTACTAGCGAGCGTTCCGGTTTTTCATCGTCGATAGCCAGGCGTCAGTTGCCAGTCGCTCGCAGCTACTGGTGCTTGACGGCCTGGCAAAATTTGCGCCATACCCCACTCGTCTGGCATGCTGAACCCCGATGGGCCACGGATTGAGGGTTCTGTTGGCATTCGCCAACCTTGACGAATCGCCAAATGGGCCGGCATGATCAGGCTATGTGGATTGAGTTGACGGGCAGCAACGACACATCCGAACGCTTTGCACGTACGCGAAGCAACGGGTTTTAGACCGTAATGCGCTCCAAATCGGGCCAGAACGGTCCTTCTCCATTCTCCAGCGATTATGTGGAACCGGCGCCCCTCGCGCCGCGGCAACGACCTACCCTTCCCGGTTGGATTCCTTCCGCGAATGTGCTGATCGTGCTGCTGCTGGTGTTCGTTTCACTGATCACCGCCGTCGCGGGTGGCGGGGCGCTCAGCCCCGGGCGTGCCCTCGGCGATGTTGGCACGCCCGAATCGGGCAACGGCGGTGTCGTGGGCGCGAATCTCACCCCGGCGCCGACGATTCCGCCCACTGTGCAACCAACTGAGGAACCGACACCCCGCCCAACCGCCGCGCCGGTCGGCCCTACGCCGACCTCGCTGCCCGGCATCGCTGTCACCAGCGTCGCCACGCAACCGGTGCAGAGCGCGAACGTCGATCCTCGCTCGCTTCTCCCCAAATACCGCATCCTCTCCTATTACGGGCATCCGAACTCCACCACCATGGGGATCCTCGGCGAATACAGCAAAGAAGAACTGCTCGCCAAGATGCAGGAGGAGCAGGCCGCGTATGAGGCCGCCGATCCCAGCCGCCCGGTGTTGCTCGCCTTCGAAGTGATCGCTTCCGTGGCGCAGCAGTATCCCGCCGACAATGACACCTGGTTGCTCCACACCGACGACGAAACGATCAAGAGCTACATCGATTTCGCGACCGCCAATAACGCGCTCGTCATTCTCGATCTTCAGATCGGGCACAGCACCGTCAAGGCTGAGATCGACTCGGTTGAGAAATGGTTGCTCTACCCCAACGTGCACCTGGCGCTCGATCCGGAATTCGCCATGCCCGAGGGAGAGGTGCCGGGATCATCGATCGGAGGCATCGATGCCTCCGACGTGACCTACGCGCAGGAGCGCCTCGCGCAACTCGCAGCCGATAACAACCTTCCGCCGAAGATGCTGATCGTTCATCAATTCCACGAGGGCATGATCACGAATTCGCAGACGCTCGCCCCGGTTGATGGCGTGCAACTCGTGATCGACTTCGATGGATTCGGCGATCCGGCCAACAAACTCAGCGGGTACGCGCTCTTCCTGCAGGATCGCCAGATCCAGTTCGCCGGTATCAAGCTCTTCTACAAGCAGGATGATCCCCTCCTAACGCCACAGGAGGTGGTGGCGTTGTCTCCGCCACCAGATTTCGTCTGCTTCCAATAGCGCAATTCTGCGGCATCGGGGATGATTGTTGAGCGATCGATCAGGAATATCGATCGCTAGGGAGCATGAGTCGATGTCACGTTTGGAAGATTTTCGCGCGCGCAAAAACGCGCTCTTTGCCGGAGGCGAGCAATCGCCCCTCGATCCGGAGCAACAGCAGCGCTTCACCGCGCTCGGCTATTTCCCGGAGAACGATGCGCTGGTGTTCGTGCTCCCCGTGGAGCGCGAGGGCGCGGGCAACGCGATCGTGGTTGATACCTCCGATCACCAGCCGCGCGAGTACGTTCGCTACGGCACCATCACCTTCCCGGTCAACGGCACTGAGGAAACGCTGACGCTGCTTGGCACGCCAGGCCAGAGTCGCCTCTTCCTGCCGTTCGTCGATGGCACATCGGGGAGCGATACCTATTACAACGGACGCTACCTGGAACCGCGCCTTCGCCCCAACGGCGATGTTGAGGTGGATTTCAATTACGCCTACAACCCGTATTGTGCCTACGGCGAGGGGTGGAGCTGCCCCGTCCCACCGGACGAGAATCGCATCTCCGCTCGTATCGAAGCCGGTGAGAAAAACTTCACGCTCAGCTAGAGCAATCTTCGGCGGAGACAAAAATGGTGCCGGCCTGATAGGCCGGCACCGTTTTCTTTGATTCTAAGGATGCGTTATCCGCCGAACTTTGGGTCGAGCGCCTCGGACGCGAACGCCACCGAGCACCAACCATCGAGGGAAGCCGCGGCGTTGAGGGCTTCGCACTCACCGAGCGAAAGGAGCCGGCCGAGCATGGCGCCAATCGCTTCGCGCGGCCAATCGTAGGTGCAGCGACGCAACTCGGTGTAGTAGCCGTCGTTTCGCAAATACTCCAGCTCAGCCACCGCCCACTGCCCGAGCGGCGTGCGATCGAGCATGAAGAGATGCGTTTGATGTTGCCAGACCCATCCAGCCGGTTGAAGCCCGGTTGCCTGGATCATCGTGCGCCAATCAAGCCGGGTCATCGCTTCGGGAGCGAGACCACCGTCCGGAATCGCAAGCGCGAGCAATCGCACATCAATCCGGCACGGACCATCATTGGCGGTGGAACATGCGGACATCGAGGGACCTTCCGGAGGGGGAGGTTGCGTCTGAGGGGCTGCTCAGCGTGTGCGGTACCTAATATGGCTCCTGGTTCCCCCAACTTCTCCCAGGAGTCACGGGTGCGATGCCGCGACACAATTTGAGCACTCACCACCGGAAAGGCTACCACTCTCGTGAAAGTGACTGCAAGACTGTGCAAATCGTCACGAAACAAAGCAACAACAGTTCGTTAACTTCGACCATCTACCAAATTGTGCCGGTGATACCGGCAAATTAAGACGGTGGCACCGTCACCTGGATCGTCGCGTCCGCCACCGGTTCGCCATTCGAACTGATTGCGATCCCATACTCTCCGATCGGCCAGATTTCACCGTCAGATCGCGTGAGATGAAATTCGATCCAGCCGGTTGTGTACGCCTTGTCACACGTAACCGTGGCCGTGAGCGCCGGCACTACCTCGCCGTTGAAGCTCCAGGTCGCCTCAAACACCGTCCCCTGAGCGACGTTCTCCACCGGAAGAACCGCGTAGATCACATCATCGGTGGTGATAAACGCAGTCGCCTTGCGGGTTGGTTCATTCGTTTCGGGATCGATAGCGCGCGCCCAGAGAATTTCAGCCTTCTCCGCGGGTACCGGTGTAGAGGTAGATGTGGCGGTAGCGGTGGCGGCAACAGGTGATGGGCTGGCGATCGCAGAAGCCGTTGCTTGCGCCGTGGCGGTCGCGGTCGCGGTCGGTGATTGCGATCCCACGGGCGCCGCGGCTGCTACCGAAATAATCAGCCCGGCCGCCAGCGGCATTCCGCCCCGTACCCATCGATGTTTCGCGCCCGATTGCCGCTTCAAAACCACGCTCACTCCTGGCGAATCCTTCGCTATCGGTCACGATTGTACGAGGTTGGTGCTCGGCCGCGAGTCGTTTCCTGTCCTACCGCGGACTTTGCGGACAACTATGCAACCCTCCCCTGGTTGGCGTAGCATTGACTCCCGCAGACCGGCCCGCACCGGACGGCGTTCACGTTCGGCAACAATCCCCGCCGGCGCCCGTTTCCCGCGCGCCCAGCTACTGGTTTGGCATCGGAGGTTCCACGTGCTGCAAGTTGAGAGGGTGCAATGAGCCGCCACGACCCGTTCGGGCAGCGCTTACCGCTTCTTTCTATGAAAGATGTGGTGATCTTCCCGCGCAATATCGTCACCCTCTTTATCGGCAATCCCCGCTCGGTACTCGCGGTTGAGGAAGCGCTTTCCACCGATCAGCGCATGGTGATCACCATGCGTCGCAGCGGCGGCAGCGACGAGCTCTCGGCCGATACCGTGCATCGCGTCGGTACGCTGGTTGAGATCGTCAGTTTCGAGCGCCGAGATCCCAGCGGTATCCAGATCGTGCTCGAAGGTATCGCCCGCGTCCGCCTGTCGCAAATCAACGGCGGTGCGCCGGTGGCGACCGCCGCCAGCGAGCGCCTGGTCGAGGTGATTCCCGATCCGGTCGAAGCGGAAACGATGCTCCGCCAGATCAAAGAGCTCACCATCCGCTACCGCGACGAAAAAGGTGTGCCCTCCAGCGAAGTCATCGATATGGTGAAGCGGGCCAGCGATCCTGGCCAGCTCGCCGATCTGCTCGCTACGCAGCTGCTCGCCGGGCAGGACGACTCCAAAGCCCTGGAGCGGCAGACGCTGCTGGAACAGATCGATCCGCTGCAACGCCTGCAGGCGCTCGCCGCCCGTATCCGCGGCGAAATCGATGGCGCCACCACGATGCGCTCGGTCAACGACCGCATTCGCGATAAGGCCGATCAGGAACACCAGCGCGCCATTATCAAAAAGCAGATCGAAGAACTGCAAAAGATGCTCGACCCCGAAGAGGGGGACGAGTTCGACGCCTATCGCCGCCGCATTCTCGCGGGGAGCCTCCCGCAGGCGGTAGAGGACAAACTCCTCTCCGAGCTGCGCCGCCTGCAGGGCATGCAGGCCGTTTCCGCCGAGGCGACGGTAGTACGCACCTATCTCGATACCCTGCTCGCGCTGCCATG
>JAESFN010001418.1_pt1 | contig 10469 bp, 11 predicted proteins | sample 9269411 | NCBI WGS metagenome assembly JAESFN01 (sample SAMN14505399, study PRJNA617100) | algae metagenome | isolation source: Iphinoe sp. HA4291-MV1 and co-occurring heterotrophs from trail next to... | place: USA: Maunawili Falls, Hawaii | collected 2009-07-25
GTCGAACGGGGTGCCGGGCAGCAGCCCGCCGACCGAGGACACCATCAGCACCTGGCCGAAGCCTCGGCGCACCATGTCCGGCAGGAAGCGGTAGGTCAGCTCGGTGGGGGCGACCGCCATCACCTTCACGTACTCGTGGTGCTGCTCCCACGGGAAGGCCAGGAAGTGCCCGTCCATGGTGTAGCCGGCGTTGTTGACCAGCACGTCGATCTCGATGCCCTGGTCGGCCAGCTCGTCCACGATCCGGCCGGGCGACTCGACGTCCCCGAGGTCGGCGGTGATCACCGTGGCGGTGATGCCGTGCGCGCCCTCCAGCTCGGCGGCCAGCTCCTTGAGCAGGTCGGTCCGCCGGGCGACCAGCACCAGGTCGTGCCCCTTCTCGGCGAGCAGCCGGGCCAGCTCCCGGCCGATCCCGCTGGACGCCCCGGTGACCAGTGCGCACAGCCGGCGGCGGCGCAGGATCGCCTGCCGGGCCATCTGCTGGCGCCGCTTGGCCGACCGGTTCACGGGGCATCCAGGGTGTCGGTGATCGGCAGGGCGAACGCCGCGCCCAGGGTGCCCATGTTCAGCGTGGTGTGGATGTCGGCGCGGCCGTCGGTGAGCGCCGCCTTGAGCTCGTCGGCGAAGGCCGCCATGTCGGCCTCGGTCTCGCCCTCCAGCTCGTAGATGGCCAGGTAGCGCTGCGGCACCTCCTGCGCGCCGGGCAGCAGCTCGATGCCCTGGGCCAGCTTGTACCGGGTGGCCGACACCACCCCGGGCACGTTCACCACGTCGTGCAGGTGCTTGTCGTCGTACCAGGCGTTGTACTCGTCGTCCTGGGCCGGGTCCTTCGGCTCGGTGAACGCGAGCATGATCGCTCGGGGCATGTCGACTCCTTCAGATCCGGGCCCGCAGGCCGTCGATGAGGGCGTTGAGCCCGGTCTCGAACTCGTCGTCGCCGCAGCGGTCCAGCATCTCGGCGGCCATGTCGGCGATGTGCGGCAGCTCGTTCATCCCGGCCAGCCGGACCCGCCGCTCGTAGTCCCGGCGCGGCTCCGACTCGCTCGCCTGCACCAGCCGGAACAGGCTGGAGCCGAAGGTGTAGCTGATCAGGTTGCTCATCCCGGTGACGGCATCGGCCCGGGACAGCCCGGCGCCGCGCAGGATGCCCAGCGCCGCATCCGCCGCCCGGAACGCCGACGGGCCGCTCAACGGCTGCACCGCGTCCAGGTAGGCCACCGCCGGGTGCCGCCAGAGCAAGTCGCGGAGGTTGCCGAACAGCCGGGCCAGCCGCTCGTCCCACTCGCCGTCCACCGGGATCTCCAGCTCGCGCAGGGCCAGCTCGGAGAGGTGCTCGGCGATCTCCTCCTTGGTCCGGACGTAGCCGTAAAGGGTCATCGCGCCGACCCCGAGCTCCTCGGCCAGCCGGCGGATGGTCAGCGCGGCCGTGCCCTCCCGGTCGACCAGCTCGAGGGCGGCGGCGGCGATCTGGTCGAGGTCCAGCGACCGCCTCGGGGTGGCGCGGGGCCGTCTCGTCACGCCGCTCCTCCCGCTGGTGAGCCCGGTCACGCGCACGGTACCGTACGTTGTACCGTCGTCGCATCACATCCGGACGGATGAATCTCCTGGGCCGTGGCGGCCCGGACCGCCAGGCTGAACGGCGTGAAGGAACACCGGCTGTTCGCGGCCACCTACGACCTGATGCTGTCCTCGATGGAGCGGCGGTTCCTGGGCCGGCGCCGCCAGGAGCTGCTGGCCGGTCTGACCGGCCGGGTGCTGGACATCGGCGCCGGGACCGGCGCGAACCTGCCGTACTACCGGGACGCCGCCGAGGTGGTGCTGGCCGAGCCGGACGGCGCGATGCGGGCCAAGCTCGACGGCAAGCTGGCGTCGGCCTCGGTGGCGGTCGCGGTGCCGGTGACGGTCTCCGACGCGCCGGCCGAGGCGTTGCCGTTCCCGGACGGCTCGTTCGACGTGGTGGTGTCCACCCTGGTGCTGTGCACGGTGGAGGACCCGGACCGGGCGCTGTCCGAGGTCCGCCGGGTACTCGCCCCCGGTGGCCGGCTGGTGCTGCTCGAGCACGTGCGGAGTTCCGGTGGCCTGGCCCGCTGGCAGGACCGGCTGACCCCGCTGTGGCGCCACCTCGCCGCCGGCTGCCACCTCAACCGGGACACCCGCTCGGCGGTGGAGCGGGCCGGGTTCACCGTCACCGAGTTCGAGTCCGTCCAGGAGCTGCCCCGTTGGGTCCCGATCAGCAGCATGATCCAGGCGGTGGCGACTCCCTGACCGGGGCCCACCCGACGACCGGGGCTCACCCTCACCCGACGGTTGCGGCGAGCGGGCCGTCGAGCCAGCGCCGGGCATCCCGGTGGCTGCGCAGCCGGACCACCGGCAGGTCCGGGTGCCGGGCCGGCAGGGCCCCGATCAGCGTCGCCGCCTTGTGCCGGGTGTCCCAGGCCCACCGCACGATGTACTCGGGGTCGGTGAAGATCGCGCGGAACGGTGGCTCGACGTTGCCGTTCCACAGCTCCTGCCGACGAAGCCGCCGCCGCACCGTCCGCGCCACGACCTGCCGCATCACCGTCCGCACCGGCAGCTCGAGCCAGACCATCAGGTCGGCCCGGGCGGCCAGCAGCTCGCGCGCGGAGCTGTACTGCCACTCGGTGCACCACCCGGGCCACCCGGTGAACTCCTCGACGTCGGCCAGGAAGGACTCCCTCGGCGTCCAGCCCGGCCCGTGGAACAGCCCGTCGATCTCCACGTGCGGCACCCCGAGCCGGCCGGCGATCACCCGGGCCAGCGTGGTCTTGCCCGACCCCGAGGTGCCCGCCACCACCACCCGCCGCGGCCGCCCCGGCAACGCGTCCCCCGCCGCCAACATCCCCACACCCGAACGCTAACCGCTCACGCCCCGCCCCCGCGCCTTCGCTCGCCGCCCACCGCCGCCGGCGGTGGCCGGCGGCCTGGTCACCGCGAACCGGTTGCGCGGGCCGAAGTACCGGCGGCTGTTCCCGGACATATACCTGCCACGCGCTCCGGAGCCACCGGACCTCCGCACCTGGTCGCGGGCGGCGTACCTGCTGGTCGAGCACCGGGGCGGAGTGCTCGCCGGCTACTCCGCGGCCCTGCTGCTGGGCGCGGACTGCGCGCCGCCGAGGGCCCCGGCCGAGGTGATCGTCCCCGGCAGCCAACGCCGACACCCGAACCTGTTCGCGCACCGGGGGGACGTGCCGGAGGCCGATCGCCGACAGGTCGGCGGGTGCGTGGTCACCACGCCGGAGAGGACCGCCTGGGATCTGGGTCGACGGCCCGATCTCACCGAGGCCGTCGTGGCGCTGGACGCCCTGGGCCGACGCACCGGATGCTCGTTCGAACGGGTCAGAGCCCGTCGGCAGCGCGAGCCCGGCGCCCGGGACGGACGCCGGCTCGACCGGGCGCTCGCGCTAGCCGATCCCCGGGCGGACTCGCCGATGGAGACCCGCCTGCGGTTGCTTCTGGTCCAGGCCGGGCTGCCGCCGCCCTCGGTCCAGCACGAACTGGTCGACGAGCACGGATTCCCCGTCGCGCACTTCGACCTGGCCTACCCCGACGAGCTGCTGGCCATCGAGTACGACGGCCGGGGTCATCGTCTCCGCGAGTTCTCCGACGACGATCGCTGGCGCGACACCGTGACCGGCGACTTCGGCTGGCACACCATGCGCTTCGGCCCCGAGGACGTGTTCGTCAGCCGGCGCCGCACCGTGACCCTGGTCCGCAACCAGCTCACCCTCCGCGCCGGCGCCGCCACCCGCCTCCGCCGCCCCGCCTGAGCCACCCACCCACGGACCGCCGCCCGTGGCCATCACAGTCCCGGCGCACGCCCTCCACCCGCCGAGACCTACGTCAGCGTGGTTTCGAGCCGCCCGAACCACGCTGGTGTGGATCTCGGCGAGGAGGGGCGCAGATCAGAGGACGGCGACGGGGGCGACCGGGCTGCCGACCGCCTGGTGCAGCGGCATCGGGGCGGCGACCAGCAGGAACTCCCGGCGGCCAGCCTCGGCCAGGGCGGCCGCGAGCGCGTCCAGGTCCAGCAGCTCCATGAAGTAGACGCCGTGGTCCCGGATCAGCGCGATGTGCAGCGGCGAGGCACAATCCGGGTCGGTCGACGGGCACACCTCGACCCCGATGGTGTCCGCCCCGACCAGCGCGAACCCGTTCGACAGGATCCAGTCCACGCAGTCGGTGTCCAGGCCCGGCCACGAAACAGCGCCGATCGACGGGTCCTCCCGCCACCGGTTGATCCACCCGGTGCGCAGCAGCAGCGCGTCCCCCGGCTCCGGCGTGCAACCCTCCAGCGCGGCCTGCAGCACCGGCAACGGAACCGCGGCACCCGGGTCCAGGCCGACCGCACCGGACGGCACCGCGTCCACCAGGAAACCCCTGGTCACGAACGGTCCGGCCTTCTCGATGCCGCAGCGTCGCGCCCCCCGGCTGGTCACCTCGGACGCGGGGAAGCCGTTGTACATCACGCCGTCCTGCCAGACGTGGGACAGCGCGTCCAGGTGTGTGGTGCCGTGACACGCCAGCAGGATCGAGTCGTCGGCGAACCCGAACCCGGGCCGCTCGGGCAACCCGGCCGCGTAGTCACCGCCGTCGCGGGCCATGAAGTGCTGCAACGGCGTGCGCATCGGGGCGATCGGGGCGGCCCCGGGCGCGGTGGACAGCGACAGCGACACCACCTGCCCGGTCGTCGCGCAGGCCAGCCCGCGCCGGGTCACGTCCGGGGAGAGCAGGTTCAGCGCACCCCGTTCGTCCCGGGCCCCGAACTCGTAATGGCTCACGGAGGCGGGACCGCCTGGGGCAGGCCCTTCGGCGCCTCGAACGTGCCCCACGGGGTGGCGTGGCCGCTGTCCGGACCGCTGGACATCGGCACCGTCGGGCCGGGGCAGGCGTAGTTCGTGCCCAGCCCGCACATGCCGTTGGTGTAGTACGAGCGCTCCTGGATGGCCGCCGGGAAGAAGTCGGCGTGCGTGGAGAACCACTGGTGCGGCAGGTTGAAGAACACGAACATGGTGGTGTTCATGATGCCGACCAGGGCCAGGAACCGCAGCCCGGTCTTCCGCTTCGCGCCCACCTCGACCTTGCTCAGCCCGCGCTCGGCGAGCGTCTCGCCCTTGTCGTTCTTGAAGTAGCGCAGGGCGGCGATCAGGCCCCAGGTCAGGCCCCACTGCAGGTTCTCGTTGATCGGCATCTGGTACCACTCGCCGTGCCACAGCGTGATCGCCCGGATGCCGCCGCCCATGTGGTACATCCCGGTGCGGATCCAGACGATCTCCGCCACGGTGTCCCAGAAGATCATGAAGCCGACCGCGATCCCGATCAGCCCGAGGTTGCCCATCCGGGGCCAGCGCACCTGCGCCGCGGCCATCAGCTTGTTGGCCCAGACGCAGAAGGCCACGAAGAACGCCATGTACATGCCCGGGCCCATCAGCAGCGGCTCGGCCATGTTCTCGCCGTTGGGGCTCTGCCAGCCGGGGGCGTGACACTGCGGGCAGCCCAGGTTGGTGACCACGGCGCTGTAGTTGAACTGCTGGACGGTGTAGTTGGCCCACGGGTCCTGCAGCGCCCAGAGCATCACCCAGGACAGCCCGAACAGCCCGTCGAAGCCGATCCGGCCGTCGGTCCGGTACGGCTTGATGATCAGCTTCCAGACCGCGATGGCCAGCGCGACCAGGAAGAAGATCTGCCAGGACCAGGCGGACACCTTCTGCCAGGTGGGTACCGGGGTGGGGCCGAGCGGGGACGGCTTGGCGTGCCCCAGGTAGAGCCACGCACCCCAGCAGTAGATGGTCAGCGCCGTCCACAGCGCACCCACGACGGCCCACACCATCACCGGCTTCGTGGTGCGACGGGTGGTCGGAACGGGGTCCCCGAGGACGGCGCCCCGGGCTCCGGTGTCCGTGCTCATCATCGACCTCCCGCAGGGTTAGGCCGTCGGGACGTTACGGAGCCCCCGCGCGCAGGTCAGGTGTCGTTCCGAGTACCGGAACCGGCGGCGCGGGGCGGAGTCAGGCGCCGAGCCACTCGGCCAGCACTTCGGCGGTGTCCGCGCCGTGCCCGGGTGGCGGACCCAGCCCGCTGCCCGCCCGATGGCCGTGGTCGTGCCAGCGCACCGGCGTGGTGACCACCGGGTACTCCCCCTCCCCGCGCGGCTCCACGATGCCCCGGGCGCGGAAGTGCTCGGTCCGTACCGAATCCGGGATGTCCAGCACCGGACCCCCCGGAACCCCCCAGGACAGGAACCGCCGCTCCCACTCGGCGGCCGGCGCCCCGGCGAAGATCGCGGCCAGCTCGCGGCGCAGCACCGGGTCGTCCGCCCCGTAGTCGATCTCGTCCGAACCGCCGTCGCCGAGCAGGTCGGGGCGCCCGACCCGGTGGCAGAACTCCGTCCAGAACTTCGGCTCCAGCGCCGCGAGCAGGATCAACCGGTCGTCGGCGGCCCGGTACACCTCGTAGATCGCGCCGAGCCGGCGGCCGCGCGCGGAGACCGGCTCCCCGCTGGCCACGTCGGCGGCCACCTCGTTGCGGTGCGACTCCACGGCGGCGTCCCAGCAGGACACGTCGATCCACGCGCCCTCGCCGCCACCACGCACGCAGGCCAGCGCCGCGCACACCGCCGTCGCCGCGTTCTGCGCTCCCAACTCGCTGCCCCAGCTGGTGTAGACCCAGCCCATCCGGGGCTCGCCGTCCACCCACTCGATGTTCAGCGCGTCGGCCAGCGCGTCCATGGTCAGCCCGTGGCTGGGCAGGCTCGCCCACGGCCCGGTCTGACCGAACCCGGTGATCGAGCAGACCACCAGCCCGGGGCGGTCGCGGCGCAGCGCGGCGAAGTCGACGCCGGCCGCCGCCCAGGCCCCGGGTCGGGAGTTCTCCACGATCACGTCGGCCACTCCGGCCAGCCGCAGCAGGGTGTGCCGGTCGTCCGGGGCGCGGACGTCGAGCCGGACCGACCGTTTCCCGGCGTTGTGCGTCATGTGCACCGGGCTGTGCCCGGCGTAGAAGGGGCCGACCCGGTCCAGGTAGTCACCCCGCCCCGGGGCCTCGACCTTCACCACGTCGGCCCCGAAGGCGGCCAGCCGCTGGGTGACCAGCGCGGGCGGGATCAGCCGGCCCAGGTCCAGCACCTTGACCCCGCTCAGCGGACGGTACGTGTACACGGTACGCACGCTAACCCAGCCGCAAGCTCAACTCAACGAGACCAGGATGCCGACGATGATCGCCTCGAGGCCGAACTCGAACTGAGCCCGCGCGGCCGGGGACAACGCGGGCCGGGGACCGTCGACTACACCGCCGGGCCGGTCCAGACCCGATCCGGCGAGCCAGCCGATCAGGTACGCCCGGATCGCGCCGGCCCCGAGCCGGGCCCGTTCCCGATCGGGCTCGACCTCGGACAGGACGGCCACCATCGCACTGTGCACGCGCTGCGCGTTCGGCACCGTGCGCCACTGGGTGAGCAGGAACGGCGCCACCCACGGATGGGCTGCCATCTGCAGAAACGCGTTGTGGGTCAGCGCGCGCAGCCGCTCCCGGGGGGTCCCGGTGCCGGGCGGGGGGACCTCCACCCCGGCCAGCACCTCGTCCGCCGCGAGGGCCACCAGCTCGTCCTTGCCGGCCACGTGCCGGTAGGTGGCCATCGCCGAGCGGCCCAACTCCTCGCCCAGCATGCGCATGGTGAACCGGGTGACCCCGAACCGGTCGACCAGCTCCAGGGTGGTGCGCACGAGGACGTCGCGGTCGAGGCGGTTGGACGTGTCGGAGGACGGATCGGCGGATCGGGGCACCGGACCAGTCTGGCACGTCTAGCCCCGCACGATGTGTACGTGGTACACAAATGTCGGGAGGCAGCCCATGACCGAGCAGATCTCCACCCGGCCCACGGTCGACTTCGACCACCACTCGCCGGACATCGCGCCCGACCCCTACCCGGCCTACGCCGAGCTGCGCGGGCGCTGCCCGGTGGCCTGGTCCGAGCGGCACGGCGGGTTCTGGGTGCTCACCGACTACGCCAGCGTGTACGCCGCCAGCCAGGACGACGACACCTTCCGGTCGGCCCCCACCATCGCGTTGCCCGAGCAGCCCTACGGGATCCGCAACATCCCGATCGACACCGACAACCCGGAGACCGAGCAGCTGCGCAAGATCCTGCTCGCCGCCTACAGCCCGGGCGCGGTCCGCAAGCTGGAGCCGGAGCTCACCGCGCTGGCCGACGAGCTGATCGACGCGTTCGCCGGGAGAGGTGAGTGCGACCTGGTCCGGGACTACGCGATGCCGCTGCCGGCCCGGATCATGCTGCGGGTGATCGGCGTCGACGAGGACGACTGGCTCTGGTACGTCGATCGGATCCACACGATCATCCACGGGATGACCGGCAACGTGGACGCGACCATCACCGCCGGGTTCGAGATGGCGGGCCGGATCGCCGAGCACATCGCCGCCCGCCGGGAGTCGAAGGACTTCAGCGGGCAGCTCGGAGCGCTGCTGACCGCCGAGGTGAACGGCGAACCGCTCTCGGACATGGACGTGATCTCCTACGTGTTCCTGCTGTTCTTCGGCGGGCTGGACACCACCACCGCCGCGCTGGCCAACGCCCTGGTGGTGCTCGACCGGGACCGCGAGCTGCGCCGGCGGCTGATCGAGCACCCGGAGAAGATGGCCACCGCCGTGGAGGAGTTCCTGCGCTTCGAGTCCCCGGTGCAGGCCCTGGGCCGCACCCTGTCCCGGGACATCGAGCTGGGCGGCCAGCGGATGCGCGCCGGCGAGCGGGCGCTGCTGGTCTGGGCGTCGGCCAACCGGGACCCGGCGGCCTTCCCCGACCCGGACCGGGTGGACCTCGACCGCAACCCCAACCGGCACCTGGCCTTCGGCGTCGGGCTGCACCGCTGCCTGGGCTCGAACCTCGGCCGGGCGATGTTCCACGTCCTGCTGGAGCGGCTGCTGGCCCGGGTCCCGGACTACCGGGTCACCGAGGACCCGACCCCGCACCGCTACGCCGACGCCGGGATCGTCTTCGCCCTGCACCACCTGCCCGCGTCCTTCACCCCAGGGAGCTGACCATGCAGCACGTCCCCGGCACCGGGATGCACCGCGACTTCCCCTACTCCACCCGCCCGACCGGCTGGTTCCAGCTGGGCTGGTCGCGGGAGTTCCCGACCGGCACCCCCGTCCCGCTGCGCTTCTTCAGCACCGACCTGGTCGCCTACCGCTCCGAGTCGGGCACCGTGCGGCTGTTCGACGCGCACTGCCCGCACCTGGGGGCGCACCTGGGCTTCGGCGGCACCGTGCGCGGCGAGGACATCGTCTGCCCGTTCCACGCCTGGCGCTACGACGGGGAGACCGGCCGCAACGTGGAGATCCCGTACGCCGAGCGGGACTGCTTCCCCGGGGTGACCCTGCGCCGCTGGCCGACCGACGAGCACGCCGGCGTCGTCTACTTCTGGCACGACGCCAAGGACCACGGGCCGGCCTGGGACCCGCCCCGCCCGATCGACGACCCGGACGCCTTCTTCCCGGTGCACCCGGACGGGGTGAAGACCTGGAAGCTGAAGCTGTTCCCGCAGTTCATCCCGGAGAACGGGGTGGACTACTCGCACTTCCACTACGCCCACGGCGCGGCCGTCATGCCCTCGCTCGGCGCCTACGAGGCGGACGGCCCGATCTTCCGCACCCGGATCGACATGACCTTCGGCGGGCATGCGGAGTCGACCTGGCTGACCCCGGACGGGCCGGTGCGGTCGCAGCTGGAGACCGAGCTGCAGGGCGTCGGGATCAACCTGGCCCGGTTCCACGGCACCGACGGCACCACCTCGCTGGTCGCCATCACCCCGATCGACGACGAGTACTCGCTGTTCTCGATGACCAACTGGATCACCCGGACCCCGGACTGGCGGCCCGGCGAGCCGCTGCCCAAGCTGGTGCTCCGGCGGTTCGCCGAGCAGTACAAGCAGGCCGAGCGGGACATGACGATCTGGGAGAACATGCGCTACCGGCCCCGGCCGCCGCTGGTCGAGGAGGAACGCGACGGCTACCGCGCGGTCCGCGCCTGGGCCCGGTCGTTCTACCCCGGCCAGCCGGAGTACGAGGCGGCCTGGGCCGGGAACCCCGTCTGATGCACCAGCTGGACATCTCCGTCCCGGCCAACCGGGTGATCGGGACCGCGCTGCGCACCCAGGCCGAGACGGTCGGCGACGACACCTTCCTGATGTTCGACGAGCGCACGCTGACCTTCGCCGAGGCGAACGCGCTGGCCGACTCCTACGCCGCCGGGCTGCGCCGCCTCGGCGTCGGCCCGGGCGACCGGGTGTGCGTGCTGATGGCCAACTCGGCCGAGTTCGCGCTGGTCGCGCTGGCCGCGAACAAGATCGGCGCGACCTGGGTACCGGTCAACACCGGCTACCAGGGCGACTGGCTGCGGGACACCCTGGCCGACGCCCGGGCCGGCCTCCTGGTGGCCG
>JAESFN010001419.1_pt1 | contig 10451 bp, 9 predicted proteins | sample 9269411 | NCBI WGS metagenome assembly JAESFN01 (sample SAMN14505399, study PRJNA617100) | algae metagenome | isolation source: Iphinoe sp. HA4291-MV1 and co-occurring heterotrophs from trail next to... | place: USA: Maunawili Falls, Hawaii | collected 2009-07-25
ACGGTTTTGGTGCGCGCCAATCAGCTTTATCTGCTTTCGCTCGGCCACCTGGTCAATCAGGATCCGAACACGCGAGAAACTCCCGAGGCGCAGGTGCCGGCCTATCTGATTCGCACCGCGCGCGGGCGCAATATCCTCATTGATACCGGCAACCCAATCTCTCTGGTCGGCGCGGAAAATGCGGCTCCCTGGGCCCCTGGTCTCGGGGTGGTGATGCGGCCGGAAGACGATGTCGTGGCGCAACTCGGCAAACTCGGATTGCGGCCGAAAGATATCGATCTCCTCGTTTCCACTCATTTTGATTTCGATCACTGCGGTCGCCACGATGCCTTCGCCGAGGCCGGCGTGCCGGTGGTAGTGCAGCGCAGCCACTACGACTCAGCCGTCGATCGCCCCAAGCGATACGATCCCGCGCTCTGGAACATCCCGGGCTGGGAATATCAGTTCGTCGATGGTGATGTGCAAATTGAACAGGGTGTGGTGCTGATCGAGACCTCGGGCCACGCGGTCGGGCATCAATCGGTGTACGTCGAAACCGCGCACGGGAACGTGCTCCTCGCCATCGATGCGATCGCCCACGCCTCGGATGCGCAGGTTCGCCCGGAGCCGGATAGCTATCCGGGTGCAGTTGAAGCAAACAAGAGCATCGATAAGCTGATGCAGTGGGCGCTCGAATATCACTGTTACACGATCTTCGGGCATGAATGGTCGCAGTGGCAGACCCTGCCCCACGGTCCCCGCGCGTTCTCGCGCTAACGTTCAGGCGACATATCCCCGTTGCATTTTAAGTACGCAGCACCACCCAACCTCTGCGTTTTCACCCACTACTAAAACGCAAAGGTAATTAGCGCCTGTTCGGCGATATCACGCCCGGCTGGGCAGTCGATGATGGTTACCGTTGAGGGATCCCCTCCCGACGACTCTGCGGTTTCGGCGTCTAGTCGTCGGAGTTACCGCTTTGCAGGGCGGCATAAGATGCCCAGCGTTCCTGGGATATGTCGCCTTCATCGCGCGCCGAGATCACCGCGCAGCCGGGTTCGTGGATGTGCGTGCAATCGGCATAAAAGCAGAAGCCCAGGAATGGCCGGAATTCCGGGAAACACTCGGGCAACAACTCCGGCGGCACCCCCTGCAGCGCGAGCGCCCGGATACCAGGGGTATCGGCGACGAACGTGCCAGCCGCGATTTCGTGCAGCACCGCAGCGGTCGTGGTGTGCCGCCCCTTCCCCGTGGCATCTGAAATCTCGCCGACATCCCGCACATTCGCAGGATCGAGCGCATTGAGAAGGCTCGACTTGCCGACACCGCTCGGACCGGCGATCGCCGAAACCTTGCCGGACATCTCCGCACGGAGTTCCGCCAATCCTCGTTCCCCCTGAACGCTCACGAAGTAAACCGGGTAAAGCGGCAGGTAATTCTTGAAAAACTCACGGGCCGGTGCTTCGCCCAGTGGATCGAGATCGATCTTATTGATGACGATGATGGACGGAATGTCGCGCGATTCCGCAAGAATGAGGAAACGATCGAGCATACGCGGATGCGGTTCCGGATCGCGCCAGGCAAACACAAACATCACCTGATCGAGATTGGCGACAATCACCTGCTCGACATCGCGGGTGTGGCGAGCCAACCGCCCCAGCGACTGCGAGCGAGGCTCAATCAGAACGATCTGCCCCTCCCCTTCCCCAACATCGCGCACCCACACCCAGTCGCCGACTGCCACCAGATCGGTACCGCGCCGTTCTCGCTTGGCGCTGCCGCGCACTGTGCTCATCAGCGTACGATCGTCCGTTTCCAGACGAACATCGAACCAGAGTCCATAGGCACGTGTCACCCGACCGCGCGTCGCGTCCGCGGGCGGAGTTTCCGCGTCGCGACCTCCGCGCTGTGGTTCTTTGTTCGATGTTCCGCGTTGGCGGCGTTCTCGCATCCATCCTCCGTCTGATCAAAGAGCGTCACCGGCGCTACACAGTCCCGGAAATACCGGAGAATTCCGGGGAGTCCGTGATAGAATCCGGCCACAATTGGCTCCACTGTCGATCATGCCGCATCGCCGGTTGGGCTTCGCGCTTCGCTCAGGGAATGCACGCCGATGGACGCACTTTTGCTGATCGCTCGCCTGGCACTCGCCGGGGTGTTTGCTGTCGCCGGTGTCGGCAAGTTGCTCGACCTCAGCGGTAGTCAGCAAGCAGTGCGCAATTTCGGTGTTCCCGAGCGGTTTGCGAAACCGGCCGGGATCGCATTACCAATCGCCGAACTCATTATCGCCGTTCTGCTTCTGCCGGTGACAACTGCCCGCTATGGCGCAATTCTCGCCGCGTTGCTGATGCTCGCCTTCATCGCGGCGATCGCCAACCAATTGCGACAGGGCAAGCAACCTGATTGCCATTGCTTCGGCCAGCTCCACTCCGCACCGGCTGGTCCGATAACGCTCCTGCGCAACGGAGCGTTCGCCGCGGTCGCGCTCTTTATCGTGATCGCTGGCTGGAATGATGCGGGTACGTCGTTGACCGGCTGGGTACATGACCGCTCCGGCTTCGATTGGCTGGTTCTCGCGCTCAGCGCCGGGGCAGTGATCGGGTTGGCGATATCCGGTTGGGTGCTCGTCCACATTCTCGGGCAGAACGGCCGCCTCCTGCTCAAACTCGACGAGCTTGAGGAGCAAATTGCCACGCTGAACAGCGGCGGCACCGTCGCCCCGAAAGCTCCCGCAGCTGAACCGCAGAACGGTCTGCCGATCGGCACCCGCGCACCCGCGTTCCGCCTGGAGGGTATCCACGGCGAGACACAGACGCTCGACGCCCTCCGCGCGCCTGGCAAACCGGTGCTCCTGGTCTTCTCCGATCCGGGGTGCGGCCCCTGCAACGCTCTGATGCCGGATGTCGCGAAATGGCAGCAGGAACTCAGCAGCAAACTGACGATCGCCGTGCTGAGCCGCGGCGACATTGAAAAGAATCAGGAAAAAGCACAGCAGCATGGGTTGAGCACGGTGTTGATTCAGCCCGATCGCTCGCTCAGCGATTCCTACAAATCGCTCGGCACCCCGAGCGCCGTGCTCGTCCAACCGAACGGCACGATCGGCAGCCAGGTGCAGGGCGGAGCCGAAAAGATTCGCCAGTTCGTGCAAACGATTCGCGACAACGCAAACCAAGCCCCCGCCGTCCTTGTCGATCCGCCGAAACCGGCCGGTCAGCCGGCCCGGCCCGGTATCGGCGATCCCGCTCCGGAATTCGTGCTCCCCGATCTCGACGGGCAGATGACCGCGCTCAGCGATTTCCGCGGTCGAGACGCGGTATTGATCTTCTGGCGACCCGGCTGCGGATTCTGTGCTCGCATGGCCAATGAATTGAAGGAGTGGGAAAACGATCCCGGCGATGACGCGCCGCAGGCGATCCTCATCTCCAGTGAGTCAGTCGAGGCGAATCGCGCGTTCGGTCTCCGCTCTCCGGTCCTCCTGGACGACGCGGTCGCCACAATGCGCCTCTACGGCGCCAGCGGCACGCCGACCGCCGTTCGTATCGATGCGAAGGGCAACATCGCATCGCAGTTGCGCGTGGGGCAGCCGGGTGTGATGTCGCTGCTCCGCAACGACGCCGATCCGCCGCAACAGGCCGCGCCTCCCGTCCAGGCCGCAGCGGTGGGGCAACCCGCACCGGCCCTGAAACTGCAGGATATCGACGGCAACACGTTCGAGCTTGCCAATCAACGCGGCCGCAAAACCATGTTGCTCTTCTGGAGTCCCACCTGCGGATTCTGCAATCGCATGGCCGACGATCTCCGCGCCTGGGAAGGCGCGAAACCCGACGACGCTCCGGACATCGTGCTGATTTCGAACGGCTCGGCCGATGCGAACCGGGAGCAGAACTTCCAGTCGCCGGTCCTGCTCGATCAGTCGTTCAGCTCCGGGCGCGCGTTCGGTGCCACCGGCACGCCTTCCGCAGTGTTGATCGACGAAAACGGACTCGTCGCATCGCCGGTCGCGGTCGGCGCACCGCGCGTCCTCTCCTTGGCTGGGGCGCCGCAACGCGCCTAGGTCCGCTCAGCCCGCCGTTTCTGCTTCGTCTCGCGCCGCCGGACCGGCGGCGCGACGGCGTTGCACCGCATTCAGCACCGCCTTTGCTGCCAGCACCGCTGCTTTGCGCTCGTTGCGCTCGCGCTTGATCTCCTCGTAATCGCCTTCGATCTTCGCCAGCCGCTGTTGCGCTTTCAGCAGCGCCCGCTCAGCGGCAACTTCGTCGGCAATCAATTCCCGTTCGCGATCAGCTTGCTCCGCGAGCAATTGGCGTTTTTGCTCCAGATCGTCCGACATCAACGCTCATCCTCCGGCTACCGTCTGTTCATGATTGACGCTGGGAAATGTGCCAAGATTGCTCCGTCGCATCCGCAGAGCGGATGCCTCATGAAAGGAGCTTAGCGATGACGGCGCCGGATGCGCAAACGATCGTCGCCGCCTTCGACATCGGTTCCAATTCAATCAAGATGACCGTCGCCTCTGTCGCCAGGAATGGTGTCATCAGCGATCTCTTCTCCGCCATGAAGACGGTGCGACTCGGAGAGGGCATCGACCAGACGAAACAGCTCGCCGCTGATCGCATCGAAGCTGCCATGGCCGCACTCACCGAGATGACCGACCGCGCGAGCCAGGCCGGCGCGACCCGCCTGATCGGTGTCGCCACCGAAGCCGTGCGCTTCGCCACGAACGGCCAGGAATTTCTCGATCGTGTCGAGCGGGATACCGGGATCGAAACCGTCGCGATTACCGGCGATGAAGAGGCTGAGCTCGGCTACACCGGCGTACTCGCCGACACCGGGCTGCGCGGTGAGATCGCGATGGCCGATATCGGCGGCGCCAGCACCGAGATTGTGCTCGGCAGTGATGCCGGTCGACGGTGGTCGCAATCATTTCCCGTCGGTTCGGGACGTTTCACCGATTCCTACGTCTCAAATGATCCTCCGACCGCCGCCGAGCTCGACCGATGCCGGGATGCCGCCATCGCAGCATTCGCGGCGGTACCGTTCGCGACCGCGAAGCATGCGCATCTCGTGCTCGCGGGCGGTACAGGCGAGTACCTCGGTCGGTTGATTGACGACACCCAGCGGATCACGCAGGGTGAGATCGAGCGAGTACTCGATCTCCTCACAACTCTGACAGCAGATCAACTGGCCCAACGGGTCGAGATCCCCCCTATTCGCGCTCGCGTGCTTCCCGCCGGGATCGCGATCGCGGCGGCTATCGCCAAACAACTCGACCCCGCCCACATTTCCTCCACGCGGAGTGGTCTCCGTACCGGTCTACTCCTTCGCGCCGCCCAGGAGAGTGCCAAATGAGCGAGCGAACCCCGCAGCCGCCCCGCGATCCCGAAACGATCCCGTTTAAGGAAGCGATGCTGGAACTCATCGGCGATCGCTGGGAGGATGTCTGGAAGTACATTCCGGTCGCGGCCGCCGGCGAGGATCCCGAAGGGGTGCACGATGTGCGCGTCGCGTCCCGGCGCCTGCGCGCTGCGATGGATGTGACCGCCGATGCGTTCGACACCGAGTGGTATCGCAATCTGCATCGCCTTGCCAAAGAAATCACCTCGGAGCTCGGGGAAGTCCGCGACCGCGATGTGCTGATCGAAGCGCTCACCGCCGATCGCGCCGCCGCACCGCCGGAGGAATGGCCGGGAATCGACCTCGTTATCGCTCGGGTCGAACGCGAACGGCTGGCGGCGCGCGCTGAAATGGAGAAATTCCTGCAGCGGCTGGAGACCAAGAACGTTCAGGCGGAAACCGCGCGCCGCTTCAAATCAGCCGCGAGCAAACGCAAAAAATCCGAGGAATCCGAAGCGGAAGCGGTGAAGTCATGAGCAAGGCCTGGCCGGTACCTAATCTCGATCCCAGCGCCCCGCTCGCCGCGAACGCGCGTGCGATTCTGCGGGTTCGCGTGGCGGAGCTTTACCACTACGAACCGATCGTGCGCGATCCGCACGCCGGTGAGCTCCTCCACGATATGCGCATCGCCGCCAAACGCCTACGGTACACCCTGGAGCTATTCGCGGAGGTCTTCGCGAAGCCAGGCCAGGCGCAAATCGCGCGAGTTAAGGCGATCCAGGAGTTGCTCGGCAATATTCATGACGCCGATGTGCGGATCGATCTCGTGGAGGATGAGCTGGCGAAGCAAGCCTCCCGACAGATGCGCGAACTGAGTGCGCGATTGAAAGTCGAGCCCGTGGAGCGCCATCACGCGCTCCTCTCGTCGGCGCTCCGTCCACCACCCGACGATCCACGGCGAGGGCTGATTGCGCTGCTGGGGCGGCAACATCGTTACCGCAACGAGCAGTACGATGCCTTCGTCCAGCAGTGGGAATCGTTCGCCGAAGCAGGAATGCGGAGCGATCTCGTAGCACTCTCTGCACAGCCGCGTTAGGCAATCGCTGCACCCCCGCGGCGATTGCACTCAGGGGCTCAATCTGCGAGAATATTCTCGATATTTTGGTACAATACTCGTCTTTATACATCCGAATCAGTGTTGCAGACGTAACTTAAAGTGAGTGGTCGGTTAGCGAACCACAGGTGTGCACGGGTTTTGTCCAGCTATTTGATTGCACCGTAGAATGTCCCAATTTCTCCGACGGATTTCTCCACGCATGCACAGATAACCTTTGCAAGGTATTGACAACATTCGTGCCATAAGCTACAATACGGTTCATGAGAGTCAGGCGCTCTCCTCAACGTAGAGGATTGGGCTACATCTCTCGAACCACCGAACGGAGGAACACTATGAAATTTGCCGCTCGCGATGGAATGTCGTCCCGAACGCTGGCTTATACCGCTTCGCCGTCGACGCGCACCCCATCGGAAACGCACGCTGCGCCTGGCTGGTTCACCGGCGCCCAGCGCGTGAGCACTCCAGCCACAGAGGAGCGCACCCATGCCGAGCGTCCGCGGGTGAAACCGACTACGCAGAATGTCCTGCGCGGTCAGGAGATCTTCACGCCGGGTACCGGGCATGGCCTCGTCTACATCGTTCGCTCCGGCACGATCCGCCTGTACAAGGTGCTTCCGGACGGGCGTTCGATTAACCTCGGTTTGCTTGGCCCGAACACCATCTTCACGCAGGAAGAAACTGCTGATGGTATCGCGTCCGGCTCGATTGCTGAAGCGCTGGTCGATAGCACCGTTTCGATCGTGGAAGCGAGTTCGCTCGCCGCATTGATCGAGGAGTCGCCTGAGCTGGCAGCCGCTGTAGTCGCCGGCATGACTCGTCGCATCACCGAGCTTCAGACGTTGGTCGAGCACCTGCTGGTTCGTGACACTGCTGTCCGCCTGGCCACCACGCTGATGCAGCTCGCCGGTCGCTTCGGCCGCCCAACGGCGGATGGCATGACCGCGATCGCGTTGCCGCTTACCCACCAGGGTCTGGCGAACATGATCGGCTCGAACCGCGTCACCGTTACCCGCAAGCTGCTTGAGCTGCAGGAAGCCGGATACGTGCGCTCGCTCGGTCGCAACGCTCTCGCCGTCAACATCGATCAGCTGCGCGAATTCGCGCAAGCTGCCAGCGAGACCAAATAACTCGCAGCGATTCATCGCAAATCGCGTAATGATTATCCCGGGGTCGGCGCTGCTGATCCCGGGATTTCGTTGTTGCGGAGGAACCTGCCATGCAGCACGTCCCGCGAATCTTTATCACCGGTGGCACCGGTTTTCTCGGTTCCGCTGTGGTGCGCGCACTGGGTGATCGCCCGCTCCGCCTCCTCGTTCGCAACATTGCCGAATATCGCGATCGCGAATCACGGACGATCGAGTTGGTCGAAGGCGATGTCACCGATTCCGGTTCGCTCCGCGACGCGATGCATGGCTGCGACACGGTGATCCACCTCGTCGGCATCATCGAGGAATCGCGAAACCGCTCCTTCGATCTGGTGATTCGCGAAGGCACCGAAAAAGTGATCGCGGAAGCGCGCGCCGCCCACGTGCACCGGTTCGTCCAGATCAGCGCTATCGGCGCCAGGGACGATCCCACGCTCCCCTATCAGCAGGCGAAATGGCGGGCAGAAACAGCCGTTCGCCGATCCGGTCTCGAATGGACGATCCTCCGCCCTTCAATCATCTTCGGCCCCGGTGATGGCTTCGTTTCGTTGCTTGCGAATCTGGTGCGTCGCTTCCCGGTCACGCCGATTCCAGGCGATGGATCGGCGCGCTTCCAGCCGATTGCGGTCGGCGATGTCGCCGATGCCATCGCCGCAACCCTCGATCATCCCACTACCATCGGCCAAACGCTTGAGATCGCGGGGCCGGACGTTGTCAGCTACGAGCAGTTACTGGGGATAATCTCGCAACAACTCGGGCTTTCGCGCCGCACCGTCCACATCCCGATGCCGCTTATGCGCTTCGTGGTGGCAGCATCCCGGCCATTGCCTCGACGGTTGCGACCGCCGGTCACTGCCGACCAGTTGAAAATGCTGCGGATTGACAACGTTTCGTCGAATTCCGCCACCGAGCGCCTGATCGAGCGACCACCGCGGAGTCTCGCCGGAAATCTTGGGTACATCCAACGTCGTTAGGGCTTGTCCGTGACGTACGAAGTCACCACCTGGCGTTCATCCATCGAACTATCACTTCCCATTTGATCGCCAGGCGCACTTGTGCCTTCGCCAAATTCCTCGTACGATCGGCTTCTCAAATCGCGATCCAGCCCTGAGGAGCACGTACAGCATGGCGATCTACGAAGATCTCGGAGTACGCACGGTCATCAACGGTGCGGGCTCGTTGACGCGCCTCGGTGGCACCCGCATGGAAGCGGCCACCCTCGCGGCGATGAACGAGGCCGCCGCATCGTTCGTGCGCATTGACGATTTGCAGGCGCGCGCCGGCGAGATCATCGCCGAGGTCACCGGCGCGGAGTCGGGATATGTCGTCACAGGCGCCGCCGCCGGATTGGCCCTCGGGGTTGCTGCCTGCGTAGCCGGGCTCGATGTCGTCAAAATGGATCAGCTGCCCAACACCATCGGTCTGAAAAACGAGGTCGTGGTGCAGCGCGGTCATCGCAATGCCTACGATCACGCGATCCGCATGGCCGGCGTCACCTTCGTTGAAGCCGGCTACCTCGGGTATCCCGGCGCGGGGGGCACCATGCCCTGGCAGCTTGAGGCGGCGATCACCGAGCGCACCGCCGCCATCGCCTGCCCCGTGCTCGATACGCCCGGCACGCTACCACTGCCGGTGGTCGCGGAAATCGCCCATCGCCACGGGATTCCGGTGATCGTCGATGCGGCGGCCTCGCTACCACCGCGTAGCAACCTCCGCCGCTTCATCGCCGAAGGCGCCGATCTCGTCACCTTCTCCGGCGGTAAAGCGATTCGCGGCCCGCAGGCCAGCGGCATTCTCGCGGGGCGCGCCGATCTCATCGCCTCGGTCGCTCTGCAACACCAGGATATGGATGTACGCGCGCAAACCTGGGCGAAGCGCAGCCTGCTCGCGGATCACACCATCCAGGGTGTTCCTCACCAGGGTTTTGGCCGCGCCATGAAGGTTGGACGCGAGGAGGTCGCCGGTCTCCTGACCGCACTCCGGAAATTCGCGGCAGGTTCAGATGAAGAGGATTATGCGAATTGGCTGAGCGCCCTGGAGCACATCCAGGAAGGACTCTCCGCCAACGAGCTGGTCACGACCTCGATCGCCCACAAACCGGGCGGCGGCGTGCCGATCCTGAACATCGTCCTGAACGAAGCCGCGCTCGGCAAAACCGCCTACGACGTGCTCAACGAATTGCTTGATGGCAATCCCGCGATCGCCTTGGTTGAGTCGTACGCCGAATTCGGCACGATCGGCGTCAGCCCGCACGGCCTGAACGACGCCGAGATCGAGACCGTCGCCGGTCGTTTGCTGACGGTGCTGCATCCGTCCTAACGCCGAACATTCCCAGAGAGGATCAAAAAGCCGGTCCGCGCTCGTGCGGACCGGCTTTTTCGTTGCGATGGGAGTTCGTCTAGACAGCCGCCGCGACCCGGCGCTCCTTGGCCGTGAGTGCCGCTTTCATCGTGCGGCGTGGGCGCACCCGGTGCTGCTTGCGAATCGCAACGACCGGCAAGCCGGCCACCGGGCTCGTGATCGGCACCTCGGCGAACGTGGCGGCGAGCACATCTTCGAAGCGGATCACCGTTTCGATGCGTTGAATCTTGCTCGGACCGGGAACGAAGATAATCGACTCCGCCCGGGTCAGCACCACCCGCAACACCTCGCGCATCTGCTGCTCGCGAGCGGCAGCGAGACTGCCGTGGGTAATCGCGCCGGCTCGCAGCAGCACCCGCGCCAATGGCACGGTGCGATCGAGCATATCCGGCTGGTGAAATCCCTGTTGCATTTCGTCAACCGTCAGCAAGCCCATGCGCAGCATCACCCGCTCGATGCGCAACTGGCGATCCGAAACGATCAACTCCGCAATCGTGCCCCCGTAGAGCTCGAAA
>JAESFN010001420.1_pt1 | contig 10419 bp, 9 predicted proteins | sample 9269411 | NCBI WGS metagenome assembly JAESFN01 (sample SAMN14505399, study PRJNA617100) | algae metagenome | isolation source: Iphinoe sp. HA4291-MV1 and co-occurring heterotrophs from trail next to... | place: USA: Maunawili Falls, Hawaii | collected 2009-07-25
CATTTCATTTTCAGGAACATCTCAGGCTACGATAAGTTTAGCTAATATACTGAATGTTTTTAAGCATTTTACTCTACGTAACTATTTCTTGGCGATCGCCCTTGGGAAAAACTTTTTGGTTTACTGAGTTTACTTAGCCTAGAAGATAAGATATCAAACTCTACCCACTTTTATCATCTATTGAATCTTGAACACGAACTTTAATCTATGAAGCTTACTTTGCCATGTACATTTAGAAACGCGCCGCGATCACGCTTATTATCTCCCAGCTTTTCTAGAGTATGCCGATCGCGCCTACGCTCAAGCGAAACAGGCTCCTGGCAACATTCATACTATCACGCGATCGCAAACCGAAACGGTCTATTGGACACTAAGCGGAATGGCACTAAGAAAAGCTCTAAGCTATACAGGATAAGCGCTACAGATTTTAAAGCTATTAATAAACAGTGTCGGGACGGGGCAGGCGATTGTCCTTGATGAAGTGCTGCGATCGCCGAATCTGATTAGGATTCGTAGACTTGAAGTAAAAAGCGACTCAACTCGGAATTGTCAAAGTGGCGAATTCCACGGAATAATTTGTTTGGAGCCGCCTGCCAATCGACAATCAGATCCAGGACTGTGTTGCTTTCAATCCTCAAGGGACAACTAATCGAGCCTCCTGGGAAGTGAAATACCTGATTATTGCCACATTCGTTCTCCAAGGGTTGCCATCCAATTTCCTCTGGAGAGGATGTGACTAAATCGGGGGTTATCTGTTTGACAGTCCCCTGCCAAACGCCGTCAGGTTGAATCACACCAGCAGCTGGAAGCGCTTCATTAAAGCTGTCTAATTGCTCAGAGATCGCTCTCATGTGCTGCAACTCACCGCTTTTTTTGTAAATAGCGCTGAGGCTCATCCTCCTGTTTCCATGCGTGAACCCTGTTTCACAGAATAACTGAGCATCCGCATTTGTGACCTTTGTAGATCCCCAGGAAAAGCTGTTGTCTAGAAACAAAACAACAAAGTGATGCCCGTTAAAAGATAGACCTGCACTAGTATAAGGACCAGCACTTTGTAGTTCAGTCTTTCCATCAGAATAAGTGTAGTAATTTTGCTGAGTTATCTGGCTACTATCTTCACTGAGGTGGAAGGAGCGAACACACTTGAAGGAGTCAATTGAGTGTCCTTCTGGCGAATATTTAGTCCAGATACCATACCAGTCGCCTACATGATAGCGGCAAAAATTATTCCAATTTTGGAGCTGGTTCTCCCTTTGAGCAACATTATCAACGGACTGAGATGTCATTATGTAAGTTTCCTCGCTTGCAAGCTCTAGATAAAATAATAAACCGCAGTGTTCAAATAGACCTCTTGCATGAATCAAGATTTGCTACTTAAAATATAAACTCGGAATTGATGACAGCTTGAAGCTGATTCCATATATTAAGTTATACAGTCAGCAAAACAGTTGGAGGAAAATGAAAATATGGACATCGAAATCGTTGTACGTCTGGTCGCCCTACTGCTAGCGGCTTTGATGACCGGCGCACTGATGGCGCAACCCTTTACGGGTACTCGTTGTGCGCTCCACGATTAATCGTGAAGTGCCCCAAATCAAGCAGTTTATTAGAATAGATTCTCAATTAATACTAAAAATCCTGCTTGATTTGGGGAGGGTTGCGCGTTTTGTGTCGATTAATGCGTCGTCCATACCGCATTGGAGAACGTGTCAGGGCATTGAAATTATTGCGTTCTGTCACCAACGGGATGTTATTAATGTGGGATAGAGGCTTACATTCCTACGCAATGGTGCAAGCAACAGTAGTTAAAGGTTGTGATTATTTAGGGAGAATTCCTGCCAACGTTAAATTCTTAGTGGAAGAACCCTTGGCGGATGGTTCTTATTTAAGTTGGATTTATCCGAATGGTAAGCTACGAAAACAAGGTTGGAAACCTTTACTGTTACGAGTTATCGAGTACACAATTGAGCATCCTGAACAACCAACTGAGCAACTCACATATCGTTTAATTACCAGTCTAGTAGATATTGAACGATTTCCAGCACAATTACTAGCCAGCGAATACCATCAACGTTGGGAAGTCGAGAATACGATTGATGAACTAAAAATACATCTACTGGGGCGAAAAACCCATGTTCGTTCTCAAAAACCACGCTCTTGTCGTGCAAGAGGTCTATGGTTGGTTGTTGGGACATTGGGCAGTACGGTTATTAATATTCCAAGCAGCGACTACTGCGCAAGTCCCGCCGTTGCGTCTGAGTTTTACGGGAACCTTACGAGTCATCCGCCGTGCCCTTCCCAAATTTCAACGCTTACAAAAAGAAGAATTGCCCTTTTTTTCGATTTGTTGATTGTAGAAATTTTGGATCAACTTTTGCCTCAAAGGGTTCACCGAACTAATCCTAGGGTTGTGAAAAAACCTGTATCAAAGTTTCGCTCAAAAAAAGTGGAACACCGAAGTACTGGACAACGAATTGATGCTCCTACTTTTCGTATCCTCACGACAGCTTTTAGCCTTAACTGAACCGTATTGACTTTTAACTATTGGTTCCCTCTGTTAAGAGAATTGTTACCTTCAAGTATGTTAGAACAAGTAAAAAAAACTCCAGTGACTATGAAATTGTTAAAGAAATTCTCACAGAGTATGAATTAATAGTAGATAGCTGTGAGCAGCCAAGGGAACGCCCTGGAGAGTATCAAGAGCAAAAAAAATATTATTCTGGCAAAAAGAAAAATCATACTTTAAAAAACCAGTTAATAGTTTTACCTAATGGTACAGACATTGTTGATGTTGTCGCAGGTAAACCAGGTCCCAAAAGTGATATCAATCTGTTTAGAGAGCAGCAAAAAGGTTTTGATCCAAGACAAAGATTTAACGGTGAGTCAGCGCGTTGCGGGGGTTCCCCCCGTTGTAGCGACTGACGAACCCGAAGGGTGACAAAGGTTATGTGGGAGAACCGTCAATTAAAACTCCACAGAAGAAACAAAAAAATCAACAATTAACACCCGAACAAAAACAATTAAATAAAGAGCTATCATCTGAAAGAATATTTGTTGAACATATAATTCGTTTCGTGAAAATCTTCAGGGTAGCCCAAGAAAGATTTCGATTGAATCCCCATAAATATGAACAAATAATTCTCACAATTTGTGGACTGGTAAGGTTGAGAATTGGAGCTTTAGTCTTATAAGTTTAAAACTATCTGTTTAACTGGATTGAAATTAGGCGCATACAAACCTATATTTTTCCCTGTTCTTAACAAAAAACATCTCACAATACTATTCTAACGTTAAAGTGGGTTCTCTTACAATTGTGCGATCGCCTGCTGAAAGTTAGTTTACGAATGGCTTTGCCTATTTTCGGAGATGTCTATTAGACTGTGGACTCTCGACTTAACTTGGTCATGCAGAGATACTGAAGTTATCGAATAGCTGCCAAAAACTTTGAGAGTTTCCGTGTAGATTGCTAATTTTTCAAGGGCAGATTGCACAGAAGCTTCCCGCTCATCAGCTTCCAGGTCAATGAAGAAAAGATACTCGCCGAGCGATCGCTTGGTGGGACGAGATTCAATTCGGCTAATATTTATACCCCAGTTTGCAAAACAAGACAGTGGTTTCACCAGTGCGCCGGGAACATTGGCGGGAACGCTAAAAGCAAGCGAGGTATGACTTCCGTCACTTGAGGGTTGTAAACCTAGCACCCAGAAACGGGTGTAGTTGTCGGGATAATCATTAATTGGGCAAGCCAGAACTGGCAGATTGTAGAGTTGGGCGGCTCTGGTGGAGGCGATCGCTGCTTTTGTGTTGTCCTGCTCTAGATGTTGTAGCGCCTCTGTAGTCGCGTTGGTAGGAACAAGCTGCGCTTGTGGAAGACTGTGTGACAACCACTTATGACACTGAGCTAGAGCTTGGGGATGAGAATATACCGTACGGATAGTTGCCAGGGAATCTGTACAACAGATCAAGGCATGAGAAATCGGTAAAACCAAAGCGTGTTGAATTTGCAGTTGTTCTAACTGCCATAGGGTATCTAGTGTCATGGAGACACTACCCTCAACAGAATTTTCCACCGGCACGACTGCCAAATCAACTAGCCCTTGTGCCAATGCTTGTAGTGTCTGGGCTATGTTGGGATAAGGACGTAACAACGCTTGTTGCCTTCTTTGCGCCTCCAACCGATTAACATACGCTATGGCAGCAGTTTCTGTGTGAGTGCCTTGTGGTCCCAAGTGTGCAACTGATACTGCCATTACTTCCACCTTCCTCCTGATTTCACCATAGGTTGCAATTGCCAGTTGGCATCAGATATGCTCCAATCAGGTCTTAAGTTTTTGGCTCCGCGCAGATAGGGATGATAAATCTTAATATTGGGGTCGGGAGTATTGAATTGCAGCAATATGCGAATGCAGCGCTCTAGACTACCATCTACGTGCATTTGCTGCACATCTAATAAAGGGACATTGTTCCAATTCGGGCGTTGCCGAGCGATTTGCGCTGGGAAAACGGCATCCAAATCGCGAGTTACAGAAAAGATGACATTGAAGATTTCGCTAGGTTCTAATTGATTGTCTGCTTCTAGTGCGTCTAGAAGTTCATTGACTGCTTCTCGAATGGCTGCGATAGAATTTTCGGAAGCGGTTGTGGCACCGCGAATTGCTCGAACTTTCCATTCCATGCTCAAATTCTCCACACGGGTATGTAAAATAAAGATTAAAGTACTTTCTGCAAAAGCCCCCGTAAAAAAACTGAATTCATCGAATAGCTATCAAAAATCTTAAGCATTTGAGTGCAGGCTGCTAACTCTTCAAGGGCAGATTACACAGAAGGTTCTCTAACATCAGCTTCCAGGTCAATAATTTAACAGAAGCTAGAGCGCCGGTCCAGTAGAAGTAGTTGACGTAAAATGCAGAATGTGGGTGTTGTGTCAATCGAACTTTTAGGCGCTCAGTTTTGATGCGATACGCTTTGCGTCAAGCCTCTGGCTTATCGCTAAAAACCAGCTAAGGTGAAGTTGCCGACTTTAAGTAACCGTCAATGAAAATACACTCACTGAAACTGAATTTGACGGTGTTAGGTTACTTATAATGAAAATACACTCACTGAAACTGAATTTGACGGTGTTAGGTTACTTATAGTGCAAGTCTCAGTTTTGGTGCTACATTACTCGACCTTATCAACCCAACTTTGATAAAATTTTCGGAACTTCAAGAGTAACCAATCATGATGGATATGAGCTATACCAGCATCTGGATTTATATCACTCAAAATTGGTACGTCTTCAGCAAAAGTAGCATTTTGTAGCCAAGGCACAAAAGCACGAGAAAATTTATCTAACAAGAAGTTACCAGTTTTTTTAACTGCAATTAATCTCCTCAAAATTGTTTTGTTCTCAGCAACGGGAGTGATAGCAGAAAGTTCCTGAAATAAAACATCTTTGTCTGTAGAAAATGTAGAAAACAGTCCACTTGCCCAAGCATTAAATTCCACAGTCGATAACTCCATTTTAGACCCTAAAGCCTTACTTAATACACCTAAGATATTTTCCCTTCCAGTAATTTTAAATTTGTAGAAACCACTCAAACAAGTTTCTTGATAAGGAAGTAACGCAGTATCTTGTCTTGATTGCTGATGTTCAACAATATTGACTTTCAAGGAATCCGAAAATTTCAAATTATGTACTGTGTTTAGATGATAATAGTCAAGTGCATTTTCTATAACCTGTCGTACTGTTGTGTTGGTTTCTGTTGAGAGATACGCTGGCATATAGTTACGCTTTTCCTCCTCCATCGGACTAAAGGTAGGCAAAGGAAATAGAGGAGTTTTAGACCCATACCATACCCAGATATAACCATATTTCTCAACTGTGATATAGGTAAACTGACGAGCTACAGGTGGAATTTGCTCTACATCAGGTAAATAAACGCACTGTCCAGAAGAATTGTAGCGCCAGTGATGAAACGGACATTGAATACAACCATCTACTATATTACCAATTGTTAGACTAGCGCCTTTATGGGAACAGTAAGATTCCATAATAACTGGTTGGCTCTTTTTATCTCGCCAAGCAACTAATGATTGACCAAATAACTTAATGGATTTTGGCTTTTCACCCAAGTCTTCAGATTGCATAGCGACATACCAACTAGCAGCAAGATTCATCGCCTTTTGAGCAGTTTCCGTTTTCAATTGAGTTTGCTTTGCCTGTTGAACTTTCTCAATTCTGCTGGTCATTTGTTGCTCCTTAGAGACTTAAGTCTACAAGTAAATTTTTTGAAAATTTTGAAAAACACATGACATACATTTTGTAGCAAAGCTTTCCAGTTAATCCACGCTTAACCACAAGGCATTACTTTGCAAGTTATTGTCTGCTTCGGTTTTATTGCCGCAGTAAATGAGCATAGTCTTTGGCAAACTGTTTATTTTAATTGCACTTGTTTTTGTTTTTGCCTCAGTAGAAAACTGATATCAAAAAAACCTAACTCTTGTGCTAACTGTTAACAGTTAACCGTCAACAGTTAACAACTTTGGATAAGTGAATAACATACAGCAATCCTAGATAAGTCGTGAACAAAAAAACGAACCGCAAAGGGCGCAAAGAGGAGGCAGCGCCGTGGGCAGGTTCCCCGACTTGATGCGACTAGCGTCGCAAAGAAAAGAAAGAGAAGGCGAGGAGGGTGTTCACATCCTATTTAGGAAGGCTGTATCTGCTCAACTTGAGAGCACCAGCTAATGAAGAGTGAGAACCTTATCCTCTTGCAAATTCAGGCTAACTGGGGGAGCAGGAGCAGGACCGAGTGCGACGTCACCCCAGCGCATCACACTCGCCCCAGCGTTGGATACAGAACCGATTGTGTAGACGAGAACTAAGTCGTTTTCGCGAAGCCTGCCCACTTCTGCGCCGTGGTACAAATTGACGAGGGGCAGCATTGGACCAATGTTGGCGTACCTTTGGTGGAGGTCAATTGTGCGCTCTGAGTCGATGTCCAGTGCCCGTGTGCAGACTTTGGCGTACCAAGCAGTGGGTGTGTTAAATGCAAAAAAGTCAATTTGCTCTTTGGTCACACCAGCAGCAGCAAGAGCGCCCTCACTGCATTCGCGAACAAACTGTACGGCTGTTTCGCTAAGCATTTGAGCCGCACCCTTACCTGACCGTATGAACATCCGTGGGTTACCCTGTGCGTCCGTTGTCAGTTCATTAAAGAAGGTGCTACAGGTTGAGGCAGTGTTAATAATTTTGGTACCAAGCACTCCCTGTTTCGGCTTGAGCGAACCGATCACAAAGGCTCCGGCTCCGTCGCCTGATAAAAACGAGAGGGTGTCATTCTCATCAGTAAAGGGGGAGTAATTAGTACAGATGACCACCAGTACGTTGTGGTACTCTCCCGCTCTGATTAACGCACAGGCAGTCTGGAGCGCTACTGTGGCATTCGAGCAGGTGGAATCAAGATTCCAGGCAGCACCATGCAGGCCGAGTTGACCAGCAAGGGCAGCGGCATTGCCAGGTACGATTTGCTCAGGATGGATGGTGGCAACGAGCATCAGATCGATTTCGTCGGCAGAAAGCTTTGCCGCTTCCAGGGCATCAATTGCGGCGCGGTACGATAAGGTTAGCGAGGTTTCGCCCGGACCGAGCACTCTGCGCTCAACGCTGCCGCGAAAAGGGTCTGATAAATACGGTAACATCTCCTGGTCAAACTCATTGCTGGGGGTGGATTCAGTCAGTGAAAACACCTTGGATAAGCTTTTCTGCTCGACTTTAGCAATCAACTCGGGGTAATTCTCCCGGTAATAATCGTTTGTACGAATGATGCTGGGAAAGCTGAGTGCGAGTGAGCGAATTCCTACTGGCTCTTGACTCATGACAAATCTCCTTTAGAATTGTGTGGCACCTTGTTCAATCAAACTCTGAAACCGACTCATCGATGGTGCTAGGCGAGTTGGGTCAATAACCACGTCAATAACGAACGGGTCTAGTGAAGCAATCGCTTTCTCTAGCGCTATTTCAACATCGGACTCTGTTTCGACGCGGATGCCGTCTGCTCCCATGCTGCGGGCGAGCATGGCGAAATCTGTGGGCGGGAATTTGGTATCTATGCTCTTGAATCCGAGCACCCCCATCCCCTGGTCGCACATATTGTAACGTGCGTCGTTAAGGACAATCCAAACGGCTGGAATCTGCAACTTCACAGCCGTGTTCACCTCGTTGTTCATCAGCATTGCCCCATCTCCCACGATAGCGACAGCCTTACCATTGCGTGCTAATGCCGCACCGACGACGCCTGTCACAAAATGACCCATCGCACCAAAACCGTTACAGATTCGGCAACGACCCGGTTCAGTAAATCGCAAACTGTGAATCGCCCAAGCAAATGAATTACCCGACTCAGCCATCACAACTGCATTGCTGCCTTCTACAACAATGCGTTGGATAGCATCCATCAAGACTTCGGGTCTTACAGAACTTTCTGTCCGAGGAAGGATGGCAGTGTGTTCCTTTTGAGGTATTGATAGAGTTTTGGAGCGACCAAGGCTTTCTGGCATATGCTCAAGCATTGCTTGGACAAACATCTTCACGTCAGACAGTACAGGGAATGTCTCGGCGGATGGGTAAGCGACTCCTGGTACATCTGGGTCGATGTCTACATGCACGAAACCCCGTTTTGGCACCATTGTGGGACTCCAAAAGGAGGTGAATTCACCTAAGCGTGTTCCCAACACTAGTATCCGTAAAGGACGCTCCTCCTGCATATAGGTGACGACAGACTTATGTCCAGCAAAGCCTGTGACACCAACAAACTGAGGATGATCCTCGGGAAAGATACCTTTACCACGCGGTGAACACATCACCGCCGCTCCTGTCTTCTGGGCAAGTTGGCGAATCTCTGCGGCTGCACCTCGCGCTCCGAATCCAACCCAGATGGCAAATGGACCTTCAGACAACAACTTGGCGCATTCTGTAATTATTTTCTTGCTTGGGCTAGGCGAAGAATCAGACACAGTTAACTGTGGCAAAGAAGTGTTTAACAAACTTGTCTGGAGTGATGTGGGAATACTCAGATGAGCAACAAAACCATCTGGTCTTCCCAAGCCAAGAGTAAGCCTGCGAGCAACCTGTAAAAGTTCCTCAGTACACTCGATAGTGTTTGCGTAGTGGAACAAGGAACCCGATGTAAAAATTTCTGCACTAGGCATTGTGTAGGTACTAGTTTCTTGGATAGCCCACCTTCCCCGCTGCGATGCACTGGTGCAAGCCGACAGCAGAATGACTTTTGCACCTTCCCATCGTGCAGCAAGAAGCCCTGTTAGCGCGTTGGTGATTCCCGGACCTGTTGTAGTAAATACCACAACAGGATGACCATCTGCAAAGTATGATTCCATAGCTGCAAAGGCGGCTCCACTTTCGTGGCGAAAGTGAAGGACTTGGATGGAACTACTCTCTAACGAATCCCAAATTGGAGCCATCCCGCCACCAGAGACACCGAATGCATAACGAACTCCCAGAGATTCCAGCATCTTGACCACAGCCTCAACAAGAGTGAGTTGAGAGTGCTGGAATCTCTCTTCGTCATTGTAGGTGACATCTAATGAAGGAGCGAATTCGACATCAGTGTTGAGTTTGGTCAGTTCAACTGTGTTTCCAGCTGTTACGTGAGATTTGTAGTTCATAATCAGCGTCCAGTTTGCGATTTAGGTATGAAAAAGGCTTTCACAAGATTTCACAAGATAATATTTCAGCTTCTTGTAAATCCGGGCGATATGTCTTCACTTCGGCTTGCATTGTTACTGAACAAAGTTGACAATGCATGAATATCTACTGAATAGTGAGGCGAAGGATTTTTGCAATTCTCTATGATACAACAGCCAATTGTTCCTGCTTGAGGAGCCTCTTGAGTATTTTACCAGTAGCGTTTTTTGGTAATGAATCGATGAATTGAATAGTGTGAGGAACTTTGTATGTCGCCATCCTAAGAGAGCAAAAGTCCATTATTTCCTCTTGTGTGACGGCAAAATCTGCTTTCAGTAGGATATTAGCTACGACTCGCTCACCTTTTAAGTTATCTAAAACACCGTAGACAGCACACTCAGCAACTGCTGGATGTTGATAAATGACATTTTCCACTTCTGTCGGATATACTTTAAACCCAGAGACATTAACCATGTCTTTCAAGCGGTCAACGATGTAAAAGTAGCCGTCTTCATCCATCCGTCCGATGTCCCCAGTATGAAACCAACCATTTTTGATAACTTGAGCCGTTTCATTAGGACGATTCCAATAACCAAGCATGACGTTTGGACCACGAACAACTATCTCACCCACTTCCCCTGGTTGTACCAACTCACCATCAAGATTGACAATCTTCATTTCCACATTTTCAATTGGACTGCCAATTGAACCGAGTTTGTATTTCAAGTCGTGGT